>Ga0247730_1001262_pt1 | contig 14500 bp, 21 predicted proteins | sample UWRJL073202C2_FD_180959 | JGI IMG/M metagenome (GOLD analysis project Ga0247730, IMG submission 180959) | Plant litter microbial communities from Arlington Agricultural Research Station in Wisconsin, United States - UWRJ-L073-202C-2 | ecosystem: Environmental > Terrestrial > Plant litter >... | reverse complement strand
GGCCGAGGTCGTTGAACGGAAACTCTGCTGGCGGTTTACACCTGGTTCTGACGAACATGGGTACATATGTCTTGGTCTATGAGCACGATTTCGATATTATTGTCTTCACAGACGCTGTTTGGAAACGGGGTCGCAAGGCTATCCATACCTTCCTTACTCCCGAGGCTATCTCGGAGTATCTACCTCTTCAGAAAGTTGAATCCGTTCAGTTTCTGCACGACAACTTGAAGAAACCTAATGTTCGTTCTGCCTCATGATACCAGTTTCGTTCCATGTATACTGATCTCTTTGCAGGATTTGTACACTCATATCAGACGTTTGATAGGATCTTCGATGCTGTACCTCGTCTACGGAAAACGGTGCCCTACGTACGAAGGCAGCGCAGTTGAGGAGATGTTCTACGGAATCAAGCTGTTCGCCGAGTCTTATGACTTCATTTCCTTCCCACCGATCGAGTTGTTCCCTTGGATCGAGTATATTCCCAAGTGGCTTGCTCCCGTAAGTCCATGGTCAAATTTGCGATGATCAGCTCCTTCATTGTGCAATATAGTGGACGGCATTTCTTCAGAAGATGCAGACTGTTCGTGACAACTTTCATTACTCCATGTTCAACGAAATGGAAGACAAGATCAAAAATGGAAACAGTGCTGGATCTTATCTCGAGAAGGTCCTTGCCAATCAGGAAGAATTGGGCATGTCTCGCGAAGAGATGGTCGTTCTCGGCAACGTCTTGATGGATGCCGGTGGCGAGACTACTGCTGCCTCGTTGCAGAATATGAGTCTGGCGATAATGACATATCCGGAGCAGGTCAAGAAAATTCAGGATGAGATTGACAGTGTCGTTGGTCACAACCGCCTCCCAAGTATTGAAGACCTAGAGAGCTTGCCCTATCTAAAGGCATTCATTGCTGAAGTCAGTTTCCCTCCCTTTCCGCATCACCACGATTCTTACTACTCGCATTTCAGACCAACCGAATCCGTCCTTTGCTCCCTATTGGATTACCCCATCTCGTTACTGAAGACATTCCCTATAAGGACTATGTTATTCCCAAAGGCGCCATGTCTTTCATGAACATCTGTAAGTCTTATATCTTCTTCCTAGTCCTATCGCTGACTTTTCATTCCTGTAGATGCTATCTTGAACGACCCTGACTTGTTTGACTCTCCCGAGACTTTCCAACCTGAACGTTACCTCGACAATCCTTTCGGTACTAAGGCTGGCGCAGATCTCACTGCATTCCGAGACAACTTCTTGTTCGGAGGAGGTCGACGAACCTGTCCTGGTCAAAACATGGCCTCACGAACCATCTCCTTAAATGTCATGAACTTGCTCTGGGGATTTAACGTCGTCCAACCCGATAAGGAACTCGCTAACATGAATATGGATCGTTATCCCAAGGTATGTCTTTTCGACATTCATTGCAGCTCGCCTATTCGTGGCTAACTGCAATCACGATAGAATGGTTTTGAGTTGGCACCTGAGCCATTCAAATGTGAAGTGACCCCTAGGGATGCGACCCGAGTGAAGCTGATAGAAGAGGCTTATAAGGCTTTACCTACGGCTTAACGATCTTTTCTGCTAATTTCCCCCGTTATATTTTGTTTCTGAGCTCAAACTTGCCGTATCACTATTTATAAATGTATAAATACCTCTACTGAGGCTTTGTTCAAATTTGGTCGGCACAAAAGGAAGAGAGGGCTTGATCCGAACCTACACAAAGCTAAATATCCCTCAACAAACAAGGTAATTCACGAAAGACCCTGTTTCAATTCTCTTCACTAGATTTCAAACGATAGAGCCCCATTCTGGAGAGAATGTGGTACGCTCCCGGAGTATGACATGCTCTTTGCTCATTCGTGCTGAACTACGAATGTTTGCACTTTACGGGCCCGAGAACAGATTGGAACAGGGAATAGGCGCTATGGCCTGTGGCTTATGTCCTCTACGAATTGAATGTCCACCTAGTAATACGCTCGCGCCAAGTCACTGCCTCGATCCACCATCTTGTTTACTTTCGTGCAGAGATTCAAGTACTCGCTAAAGCTGTAGCAAGCTACTACTGCTTCCGACCGCCGTGCAAGTTCTTCTGGTAGAGCGGCGAATGCATTGAAGCATGTCTACACAACCAGACGCTCGGAAGTCCCAATGCGTATCACGCCAGACTGAGTACTAGACACACACAGATAGAAGGCCATTCAAGCGCAAAGCACAGCGAACGAGAAACTCATGTCCAGCCAGTAATTCATACAGTCAAACTTGCCAAGCACAGAAACGAAAATCCGTATAAATGCAAAAAGTAAGTAAGTATACATCACAACGGTGAAAACATTACAACGCAGTGTACGAAAGCAATTCTAAGCAAGAAAAACAAGATATCATCATCATCAAGGACTCGGACATGACTAGTAGTAAAAAGAAATCATGAGAATGCAGGTAAGGTCTTGTAGGCCTCCTCGATCAGCTTCACTCTGTTAGTATCTCGGGGAGTGACGACAGCTTTGAAAGGTTCAGGTGCCAACTCGATACCAGGCTACAACACAAAGGGTAAGAGAGTGATCGTAAAGCGGAAATGGAGGGGAAAAATTACCTTGGCGTAACGGTCCAAATCCATGTTTGCAAGCTTCTTATCGGGTTGAACAACATTGAATCCCCAAAGCAGGTTCATGACGTTCAAAGCGATAGTACGAGAACCCATGGTTTCACCAGGACAGATTCGTCGACCTCCTCCGAATAAGAAGTTCTCACGGAACTCGGAGAGATCAGCGCCAGCTTTGGTTCCGAAAGGATTGTCGAGGTAACGTTCAGGTCGGAAGGTTTCAGGAGAGTCGAAGAAGTCGGGGTCGTTCAAGATGGCGTCTAGTACAGAAATAATAAGTCAATGGTATACATTGGGGAGAGAAGGGATGAGACTTACAGATATTCATGAATGACATGGCGCCTTTGGGAATCACATAACCCTTGTAAGGAATGTCTTCGGTCACTAGATGAGGCAATCCAATGGGAAGCAAGGGACGGAATCGGTTGGCCTGGAACGAATGGTAAGACATAAGCGTAGAGAGAGAAAGGAAGACGACTAACCTCAGCGATAAAGGCTTTCAAGTAAGGCAAGCTATCGAGATCTTCAATACTGGGAAGACGGTCGGGACCAACAACACTATCGATCTCAGCCTGAACCTTCTTCACTTGCTCCGTGTAGGTCATAATCGCCAAACTCATGTTCTGTAACGATGAGGCGGTGGTTTCTCCACCAGCGTCCATCAAGACATTACCGAGGAAGACAATCTCGTCACGAGACATGCCCAGTTCCTCCTTGTTAGCGAGGACTTTTTCGAGATAGGATCCAGCACTATTTCCGTTTTTGATTTTCTCTTCCATCTCGTTGAACATGGAGTAATGGAAGTTGTCGCGGACTGTCTTCATCTTCGTAATGAATGCTGTCCACTGGAATACCATAAGCATTGGCTCAAGAGTAATGAGAGTGAGAGACTTACGGGGGCAAGCCACTTGGGGATGTACTCAATGATAGGGAACATCTCGATGGATGGGTAGGAAGACACATCGCAGGACTCGTTGAATAGCTTGATTCCGTAGAAGAACTCTTCCACGGCGCTGCCTTCATACACAGGGCACCGTTTTCCGTAGACGAGGTACAACATGGAAGATCCCGTTAGACGTTTAATGTGCGTGTACAGATCCTATAGAAAGTGTTAAGGACGACGGCAATGGTATAAGGAAGAGAAACAAACATTAGGTTTGACCAAATTGTCATGCAAGAATTGAACGAATTCGACTTGTTGCAAGGGAAGATATTCTGTGATAGCTTCCGGAGTGAGGAAAGTATGGAGAGCTTTGCGACCGCGTTTCCATACACCGGTGTCTGCACAAAGACGGTAAGGAAAGGTATCGAAATCGAAAAAAGATGTACGCGCCCATGTTTTCAAGAGCCATATGTAGACCGTCCGCAGCATTGGCATGCAATGAACGAGGTCGGCCTCCTGTTGAAGCACCACGCTTGTCGTATAGCTCTCGAACAGCAGCAGGACTCGAAAGGATAACCATCGTGTTGTTAAGGAGTTTTAGCTGTAGATAGATTAGTCTACCAACTGGGGGATAATATGAACATGACATACTGAGAACACATCGCCGTATTCCTTTGCCCAAGCTTGAAATCTATTATACAGTCAGAGATGGTGTCAAAAGTCAAAGGGAATAAACGCACTGGAGCTGGGGAAACCCTGGAGGGAATATATGCGCATTTCCCACAATAGCCTTCGTGGGAGGACCAGGAGGAAGATGCTTTTCACGACTTCCAAAGCCCCATAATTTGTACACCAACGCCGACGCGACGAGGATAGCGAGTAAAGCCCAGTTCTGCATGACTTGTGAGATGTGATGAGGGTAAGGAAGGAAGGGAACGTCCAGCTGGCATATAAGCAAAGCCTTCCTAGCGGTGACGTTGCGTTGGACGGAATTCCCGCTGAGAAAAAACCATTGACAAGAATAATTATGACAGGTAATATGGAGTTAGGGCATTACCGACGCCGAAAATCACGAAATTAAGCGAAAAATACGCAAGCGATCCTCCGCTCTTCACCGCATGCATGCATCGAACCCCCTGTCTTATCCTTCCAGCTGTCCACGAATGAACACGCATCATATTACACATTTTTTCATTGTATTCCCCAAAAAAACATCAGAATCATCAAGCTTCTGGTTCGCGGGTCTGACTGACTGCCTGCCCGCCCGTAATGATAGTTCTTAACCAGTGTGAGTGAAAGCTGGAATGGGTGGATGGCTGCTTGGAAAAAGGAAGCTGATCGGTGTTGAAGAAAGTTGCATCCGCATTTGGACATGCAGGCACGAGGTCTATCGGCTTAACCCTAAATCATTGTTCCCATTCATTGTCACGAGGCATTTATCATTTCATCATCGCAAGTCATTTATCATGTTGATCCAATAAAGTCATTTATCAAGTCCATTCTACAATGATCATTTTATATTCCAAATGCGATAACAAGGGATTCTACCCAACAGGCAAAGCAAGATAGGTCGTAACGGACGCAAAACAAAGACAAGACAAGAAAATCATCTACAGAAACAGTACAATGAAAGAAAGCAAGCAAAATGCGAAAGGAGAGCGATTAGTTCAAGTTGGCAAGATGAGCAGCACGAATCATTTTCTCTCTAGCAGAATCCCGAACCCTCACGTCGCAGTTGAAGGGCTTTGGAGCCATCTCCAATCCAGGCTGAATGAAATAGGGGGGTCAGAGTCGAGAAAGCGAAGTTGAGTGCGGAATGGTGCGTACGACGATGAAGTTCTTCATATCCAAAGTCAACTTATCTTTAGCTGTGAAGTCGAAACTCCAGACGAAGTTCATGGCGTTCAAAGACTGATAGCAAAAGATCAGCGCAAGTCTTACTGGTTAAGCAGGAATACGTACGATGCTGCGACGACCGAGCATCTCACCAGGACAAATCCTCTGCGAAAGTCATCAGCATGAGATGAGAAAGAGACTGGGAAAAACGTACACGTCCAGCACCGAAGGAAAGGTTATTGCGGAGATCAGAAACATCGGCTCCCTTCTTGGTACCGAATTGGTTACCCAAGAAACGTTCAGGGCGGAAGGTCTCAGGATCGTCGAAGAGTTCTAAAGGATACAGTTAGCCAAACGATACCCGAGTTTCAAAGGGGTGAAACATACCAGGATCATGGAATACACCCCCTAAAAAAACGAGACACGTCAGTCAAATGGACCAGGTGAAGCGACGAGAACGTACAAGTATTCTGGAACAGCATAGACCCAGCGGGAATCACATATCCATTATACTAACGCAACATCATCAATACATGCACCCAATTCTAACAAGAACAGAGAGAAAACTCACCGTGACATCCTCAGAAGCCATATGCGGCAATCCCAGCGGCATAAGCGGCCTAAACCGATGCAACTAGTACAGATATGCAAGATAAGCATTTAACCAATTAGAGTAGACAAACGCATACCTCTTCGATGAAAGCACGCAAATAAGGCAACTGTTCATAATCCTCAATCACCGGCATACGTGCCACTCCGATCACACGATCCATTTCTTCGTGCAACTTCTTTTGACATTCTGGATAGGCGACGAGAGCGATGGCTAGGTTTTGGATGAAGGATGCGGTGGTTTCTGCTCCTGCGTCCATGATAGCCAGAGCTAGGAAACTAAGGATATTGGATTAGAGATTGGAAAGCGAAGGAGGAATGAGGAAGAACGTACGCCATTTCGTCTCGGTCCATACCGACTTCTTGTTGATTCTTGAGGAGCTCTTCGACGTACGAGCCAGTGTGAACGCCGTTTTTGTATTTAGTTTCGGCTTCAGCGAATAAGCGGTAGTACAACTCGTTTCGGACAGTCTTCATCCGCTCCACATGTTTCGTCCACTAGAAGAATAGTGTCAGCATAGAGAACTCGACAACCGTTGAGCAACATACAGGAGCAATCCATTTGGGAATGTAAGCGACGAATGGCATGATTTCGGTAGGAGGGAAAGCAGTAGCGTCGTTCATCCCATTCAGGAGTTTAATTCCCTCAAAGTAACCCTCCGCATCAGAGCCGTAGTATTGGGGTGTGCGTTTGCCATAGAGCAAACTGGTCATGACAGAACATGTCGTGCGCATGATATGCGTGTAGATGTTCTATAAAACGAAGAGTTAGTCAACATGCGAGAGAAAGGGCGTATAGGGAACGTACGGTGGGGTCATCAAGTAAATCGTACGTCATTTGTAAAGCTTCAGCTCGTTGGACGGGAAGATGGACGTGAATGTTTTCAGGTGTGAAGAAGAGGTGCATTGTCTTGCGACCACGCTTCCAGCGGGGATTGCCTGCAGAGTAAGTTCATCAGTGAAGGGAAAGGCAAGGATGGCTGCTCTACTCACTCATGTTCTCGAGAACCATATGCAGATTATCGAACGCAGGCTGAACAAGAGACCGTGGGCGACCGCCAGTTTGCAGTCCCTTCTTGTCCATAACGCTACGAATAGCAGCTGCGCTGGACAACACAATCATATTACTGTTGAAGACCTTCAACTATAAACGACCACATTAGCATCGTATTCCTGTGCAATGTGGCTAGTAAGGCGTACTGAAATCACGTCTCCGTATTGCTGTGCCCATTCCGAAAACTGCAGCTGGAGGAAGTTCTCTGGCAGTTGCAAAGCATTTCCGACAATAGGCGCTGTAGGAGGACCTGGAGGCAGATGAGGTTCACGACGACCAAACTTTGCTAGTTTGAAGACGATGTAGAGCAGAGGAATCAGAGCAAGGAGGTACGCGCTGGCCATTGTGGTCGCTGTCGTCGTCGGGGTAGAGAGGAGGAGGATGAAGGATGAAGACACCTGTAATGCTTGAATGCGTTTTTACATGTCCCGAGCAAGCTAGCAGGCGGTGTGACGTGAACGGAACAGAAGACATGGTGCATCAGCTAATCTAACCCCCTTTGGATGCGAGATGGCTGTCTTCCATCAAAGTTTAATTGCATTCGGTCTTCGATCCAAGAAGAGTGGGATTTCCATTTTTGGATGAACCCTTGTATGTCTTCCAGCTGTCATCCATCTCACCCCGCTGATTTTATTTTATTTTGTTGCCGAGAAGGATTCAGCTCCATTTGCTAACCGGGGGTGTGTCCATATGTGAGGCATTGCGTTGCAATTGATGTAAACGCCTCATTTTCCATGTCATTTCGTATGGCAATTCCGCGAACAGCACAGCTGTCCTTCTTCCAGTCCCGACCCGCCGCTCTTCCCTGAAATGCGTATTGGGCGGGCGTACGGAGGGGGCCTTTGTTCGATTCTTGATTTATAGCAACCGAGCTCTGAGCCTAAATTCCCTTGTCCTCCCTCCCTACCTCAGCGCAGTCGCACCTTTCCACCCAAAACGTCCTCTTCACCAATCATGGCTCAACCCACCACACCCCAGACCTTCCGTCTCCCAGCCGTCATCCCTGGTGGCCCAGATTGGCCATTCCACTGTGCCGTTCGTGAGGAGACGGAGGCTGTTGGCCTCAAGTCGATTGAATGGGTCAGGAGCTTGAACATCTACGACGAAAAGGTCCTCCAGACGTTCTGGAAATACAGGATGGACGTCCTCGTCGGCTGGTCGTATAGACATGCGGACCCAGCTCACTTTGAGTCTTGCATGGAGTTGATGTATGCTTACTGGATCATCGACGACCTGACAGACGAGCAGTCTCCTGCTGAAGTAGAGAGAGAAGTCGCTAGCATGAAGGTGGCGTACGAGTGAGTCTCTTGTCTTCAGTGTTTGGTAGATATTTTTGCTTACATTCCTTTACAGAGATCCTTACGGTGTACCCCCTGCCGACGAAACAGTCCTCGGTAGAGTCATCAGGAGGTATGTTCTCTCCTCTCATTCCTTCCTCGCTGCCTCCTGACCCAACTACCCAGTTTCTGGAAAAACGTCCTCACGAATTGCAAACCCCCTCCGGTGATGATTGAACGCTACCTCATGAACTTTTACAAGTACCTGGACTCTCTCCCTGAAGAATCCCGCGACCGCGAAACTCATCGTCTACGAAATACCGAAGAGCATTTCGCTCTTCGACGACTCACCGGTGGCCTCATGCCGTCGTTCGACTTCATTGTCATGCCTTACAACCTTCCTGATGAGGCTGAAAACCATCCCATCATTGCCCGGATGAAGCTCGCTGTGGGCGACTTGGTGATCACCGCTAACGTAAGTCTTGTGCCCCTACATCAATGTGTCGATCGATACTAACTCCATCGTTACAGGACATCTACTCTTGGAATCGGGAGCAAGCTGGCGGACAGATGCGTGTCGCACATAACATCGTCGACGTCGTCAAACGGGAACACAACTTGACAATTCAAGAAGCCTTTGACTACGTCGAGGACATGTATCTGTCCATTCAAGATCAATTGCTAGAAGACTACCGACAAGTACCCTCTTTCTCTCCGGAGGTTGACAAAGTCGTCGCATTCTACGTCGAAGGCCTATTGGAATGGGTCCAAGGAAACGTCGAGTTCTCTCTCGCATCCGGACGCTACATGGGTGACCTCGCTAGCGATCTTACAGTGCGAGAGACCGGCATCGTAGAAATCTGGCCTCTCAATGCAGAGGGTCTCAAGGAGAAAGCGGAACAGGAAGCTAGAGAAAAGGGAGTAGTCGTGCCACAGACGATGAAGGCAGAATCGACCTTTGTCGAGTCAAGTCATTCACAACTATCGCGTCTCCGGTTCCCTCTCAAGATGTTCATATTCCTCATTTCACTCTTGGCTGCCTTTTGGACTTATTACTTCTACTTCCGCATTTGATTTTGTTGAACACTGCTCTCCCACTCTTTCCGCTAGTACATACCATGCAATCTTGTCCGGTTTCTTTGTGGACCTACTGTACACTACATTTTATTAGATTCCTCTTTACGCTTTTTCTTTTCTTATTTTTGTAAGTTTGATCAATATCATTCTTCTCCGACCCGTCGACCTCGTCTAAGCGGAGCCGCAATTGTTCCGGCTTCCTTCCTCAAGTTCTGCGGCAAACCAAACAGCTTGAATCATCATTCAAGCTGTCATTCCAATTCAGGGTTTTGGTGCGATAATCATCTCATGCCTCAAGGCAGCGATCCGTCCAGACTCCAGGCGCCGGACACGAGGAAGACCATATGTGCCATTGGTCTGTCTGTCTGCGTACCCCAAAGCGTGTTCTGCATGCTTGCATCAGACCCTTATAAAAACAACACCGAACCTAAAAAAATCCAAGCACATCCCACTTGACCTTTTCATTGATAGTCCTCAACTATATCATGTCCACACCAAAAACGAAGATTCTATTCACGGGCGCAGTCGGTACGTCGTCCCTTTATCAACTCCGAATGTTTCAACAAGAAATAAAAAATAAAATGCTGATGGATTGCATGATTAGGGTATATCGGCGGAAGCGTGTTCAGTCGCCTCGTGGAACATCCGGACAAGGCCTCGTTCGAGATTACCACGTTCGTTCGTACACCTGAACGAGCTGAGAAATTGAAGCAGTTCGCGCCTGACGTCAAAGTCGTTGTGGGAACCAATGAGGATCCTGGGAATGTGTTAGAGAACCTGGCTGCTGAAGCTGATATCGTGTTTTCTACTGTAAGGTTTCCCCTGCTCGCTCGATGAGGATTGACTGAGATTGATGTGGCATGGATAGACGGATAGCTATACATGGGAACCTGTGGAAGTTGTATTGAAAGGTTTCAAGCGGAGGTTCGAAAAGACTGGATTGAGATCTACCATCATACACACCGTAAGTCTCGACGCATTCTACTACGATCTCACGAGCGCTGAATTGCTTTCATGAATCATAGTCCAGCGCTGGTAACTATTCTTCTCAGAGACTAGAAGTCCTTTTTTCTCACTCGCTGCATACAGGTGTCCTAGCAGACGAATCATACGGAGAGTTCGGGACAGATGTGGTATTCAACGACATGGATGCAGACCAGCTAGACACATGTTCGCCTGAAGCTCTTCATCAGAACGTTCACCAACCGCTTCTGGCTGAATCCAAACAAGGTTCGTTAGCCGACCTCTTTTTCTTTCCATTCCATATCCAGGCCCTCCGTACTCCATACTGACGAAAAAGTGCTAACCAGGATACTTCTACTCGCATATCATCTGCCCTACCCTCGTCTTCGGCACTCCGCATACGAAGCTGTTCGAAGCGGGCATTCAGAAAGACGGAGATTACACTTGCGTCGCGTTTTATAATATTGGAGCGGAATGTGGAGGTGCTCGTTGTGTCGGTAAAGGCAAAAATGTGGTAGGACTGGTGAACATTGATCATCGTAAGTCCTCCTTCCATTTCTTCATGTCTTATTTTCATCTTACTCATTTGCCTTCCCTTTTCATAGTCGCTGAATTCTACCTGATTCTCTTTGATAAGGTGTTGAAAGATGCGTCTAGTCTACCTCATGGTCGTGAAGGCATCTATCTCATGTCGGAAGATGAAACGACTTGGGGTGATTATGGACGTCTATTAGGCGAAGCACTAGTTAAGGCTGGGAAGGCTTCATCTCCCGAACCGCAACCTTATACCGAAGAAGAATTGGACGAATACTTCCCTGTATGTTTCATTTCATTTCCGCCTAATCGTATTCCGCTGAACATACTGGTGCATGCACAGGGGAGCTACCGTCGTGCTATGGGCGGAAATGGGCGTTGCATTCCTAATCGCGCTATATCGATGGGCTGGAAACCTTCTGCGACTAAGGAGGACTTGTTCAATTGGGCGAGAAACTTGTTGGAGGTGACGAGGAATAGGAAGGAGGGAGAGGCGCAGACGACTGCTGCTGAGAAGCCGATTTCGTTCAAGTCTGAGGTTCATTGAGTGTTGTATGTACTTTGAAGACTGTATTGAATAATGAACTTGAGAGCTTTCTTGTATTTCTCTCGTTCAATATTGAGTGCAAGACCAACTACGCCAACCACGTCTGCTTCAAGTGGTCTCATGTGAAGGCGAGCGCATTTCGTCAGTCTTATGAGACACTAAGAGAATTATGGTTGCAGCCAAAGTACGTTTTAGGTTTCTCTTGCATATCTTCAGCAGACGGAATACCAATCACAACGAGCGACAGATTACAATAAGAAAGCATTTAACATTTCACGATCGAGCATTAAGTAGTACAGAAGGGACATTCAAGAAATTCGTACACAAATCTAATGTTACTTGCGAACGGAAGGGATCTCCTCGCCGATCCCAAGCTCAGCCATACCGTAAGGCGCATGATACAAATGCATAGCACTGAAAAGAAATACATCATGAGTATTGGCACTTTCCTGGGGAACGACATGAAAGATAGCGTACATGATTCCATTCTTGAGAGTCTTCCAATATTCTTCAGCAGGACCAGTTCCAGCTAAGCAAGCGTCGACTTTATCCTGAGATTCGACTACCTCATCACCAAGATCGTAAAGCACGTCGATATGGGACTTTTTGGCATGGGCAGCACGTTCACGAACGTAGTTGAGATAATCATTCGCCTTGTCATCCGAGTGAATTCTATAAGAGGCTTTCATGAGCTTTCTATGATAAGTGAAAGACCGAGAGGGTACTAACCGGAAGACATCATTAGTGAAATCGATGTAGCGCATCATCTCAGGGATAGCTTGGATGTACGAGTAGAAGTCAGGGACTTGTTCCTTCGTAAAGGTCATGTAGGCCAACGCCTCGCTGACACCATCCCTGTGCCTCACGTATACCGGGAGCCTATCGCCTCCTGGCTTGGGCTTCAAGTTGATGTATTCATCGACATGTTGTAAGAGCGAGGCCCAGATGATTTGAATACCAGCTGTGACGATACAGTCTGCTGCGAGGGGATGCCAGAACTTGCGCATCTCGCCGAGCACTTGGGTGTACTTGTCGAGTAAGGGATGGAGTTGGGGTTGGGATGTGACGAGACGGTGTTGGAATTCTTCCACTGCATTGGCTGGGATTCCGACTGTGGAGTATTCGATAGAATATGCGAGCCTACGTGAAGTGGTAAGAAAACAGTCTGGGCAGGATGAACAACTGTGAAACTTACCAGACAAACTTTGCAATGAGGACTTTCACTTCGAAGGGGTGATTCGGGTAGAACAACTGCGATACATAGTTCAGCTTGGACTATTGAAAAATAAACTGAGGTGATACGCACATCGGGAATGGCAGCCGTGGAATGGATCATGCCTCGGTTCAGTTCGCCCTTCTCGAGTTCCATGCCCCAGGACGTAACCTCAGCGAGGACAGCATCCTCAATGGACTCGTCGATGGTACGTCCCGGCAGAGGGGAGTATCCGACTTTGGTGACGAGAGTTCTGCATGCATCGGCGACAGAGCGTTCAGCAGACATGGTGGTGATAATGGTGGTGGAGAATGAGAGGAGGAAGGGTCCAACCAGATGCCTGCGTATATACCCACCCGCCTGCAGCTTACCACGCGTCTACACGCCCCTTCGTTCTGCAAAGCTGCGTCGCCAAGGACCCTAGATGCTGCCATCGAACAGATCTCAGATCGGCGTTGGCGATTGGCATTCTACTTGTCAACCCAAATGGGGAACCCGTTTTTGGCAAGGAAGCTTGGTGCAATAAATCACAATAAATCAGGGAATTTCGTGTGTCATTTCTTAGTCATTATTCTTCCATCTACCTTACTCCGCAAACGTTCGGAATGCACTCCCTTTTGTACATCAGAATCAATCAGAACGCTCTGAAGCGCGGAATCGAGGCATTGGACGTGCTGAAGTACGACTCCAAGTGTTCATTTATTGGTCTGGGAGAAACATCGCGATAATAACGCCTACAAACTGAATGGAAACGAGGACGATGTAACACAAATACCGCCCCAGCCCATTCATAGATGCGTCGTGTTGAGCAGAGAAGGCAAACAATGATGAAGCCACCGTCGGCGTCAACACTCGCATACTCACCGCTGTCATTTCCGCGATACTGTTCGCAGAAGCCAATGATTCCGTGCTACCTGCATGTCGGGCAATCATAATGAGAAGTGCAGCTGGATGGGAAGTTTCTGTTAGTGAATAGTGTTTGTATAATGTAGTGTAGGCGGCGGACGTACATGTTCCAGGATTCACGAAGCTTCCTGTGAGTAGTTGGACGCCGATAGCAATCCATATCGCACCGTCCCATGCGGATGCGGATTTTGCACTGGCTAGCTTTCTTCTGGCGCAGAAGGACATGACGGGGAATGTGCAGAGTGATATCGTGACCAAGATCATCGAAACGAGGAAGGCGCCTTTGGGTCCGCCCAATCGTGCTTGCATGGGAGGATACACAAAGACTTGAACGAGGAAGGCGACCGTGCAAGCAAATGCAACCACAATGCCAATCTGTAACGGTGGCATCTCCAAACCACCATCTGCCAATGGAGAAGAATATAAAAGCGGAATCAAGGTTTGTAAAACCATGTCGCCTAATGCCAGACCTGTGGTATGTTGAGATTCACGAAAACATATGTATGAATGAAAGCGACGAACAAGCATAGTTCACCAGCGTCAATATGAATACTTTGCTCTTGAACAAAAGTTTAATAGGAGTCGTTAAGGATACAACGGGAGCTGGTGTCTCCCGAGGGATAAGAGGTTCTGCCTCTAAAGCAGTATGCGACATGGAGCCAACATTGGGTGACTTCTCTAAGCCTTGCCGGGTCTGCTCGCAGAGTTAGTTGGTCACAGGACGATGCTCACTGTATACTATACACACCTCTCGAAGGCCAAGGGCTACAAAAAGGAAAGAGATAAAGGCGATGAGGCTGACGACAAAACAAGGAAGGAAGTAAGGTAGCCTTCGCAATAAAGCAATCTTTCCCAACGTATTTGGCCACTGTCTCTCAGGTTCAGCACATATACCACCGATCAACACACTGTGAGTCTCAGAAATCAGTACGAAAATAAGCTTGATATAGGATAATGCGCTTACCCTAAAGATCCCAAGATGATGGTTATTGGAACTAGACCAA
>Ga0247730_1001259_pt1 | contig 14523 bp, 12 predicted proteins | sample UWRJL073202C2_FD_180959 | JGI IMG/M metagenome (GOLD analysis project Ga0247730, IMG submission 180959) | Plant litter microbial communities from Arlington Agricultural Research Station in Wisconsin, United States - UWRJ-L073-202C-2 | ecosystem: Environmental > Terrestrial > Plant litter >... | reverse complement strand
GATCACGGTGTTGCCTTGGGCGCCGGTCACGCTGCGCGACGGCGTCTTCCCGCGCGAACGGCTCGCCCGCATCGCCGAGATCGATACCCCGCTGGCGCGGTTCTACACGCGCATCACCGAGACCACCCTCGGGTTCAACGAGAGCGTCGGCATCGACGGTTCCACGCATCCCGACTCGCTGACGGCGGCCGTGCTGCTGCACCCCGAGTTCGTCACGGCGAGCGGCGCGTACAACGTGGCGATCGAGACGGGCTCCGAGCTCACCCGCGGCTACGCCGCAATGTCGTGGGGCGCCCACGGGCTCGACGCGAACGCGACGGTGGTCGAGAGCGTGGATGCCGCGGCGTTCGCGGGGTACCTCGCCGATCTGCTCGCCACACCGACGGTGCCCACGCGGCAATTGCGCTGACAAAACATTGCTGAGGATTTCCAAGACATTTCGGGAGCATCCCAGCTTTGTAACGTCTCTACCCTTCAGCCCGGTTTTTGTTCGACGCGCTTGACACAATCGGTAATCTGAGTGGCATCCGCCCTGGTATCGCCAGGGCATGCATCTGGAGGAAATCTAGTGAACGTAATCACACGCAAGCGTGGTCTCGCTGGTCTGGCGCTCGTCGGCGCAGCGAGCTTTATCCTGGCCGGTTGTGCAGCAGCACCGGACGAAGCCGACACCGCCGCAGGCGTCGACTACAAGGCATGCGCCGTCTCTGACGAGGGCAGCTGGAACGACAAGTCGTTCAACCAGGCCGCCTACGAGGGCCTGACCAAGGCGAAGGAAGACCTCGGAGTCAAGACCGCCGACGCAGAGTCGAACTCGGCCGACGACTTCGAGCCGAACCTCACCAACATGATCGACGCCAAGTGCGACATCATCTTCGCCGTCGGCTTCAACCTCATCGACGCGGTCAACGCGGCCGCTGCTGCCAACCCCGACGACCACTTCGTGACCATCGACGGCTACGTCGCCGACGAGTCGACCACGAACCTCAAGCCCATCGTCTACTCGATGAACCAGTCGAGCTACCTCGCCGGCTACCTCGCCGCGGCGTACTCGACCACCAAGGTCGTCGGAACCTACGGCGGACTGCAGATCGACGCCGTCACCGACTTCATGACCGGCTTCTACAACGGCGCCAAGGCATACGAGACCGAAACGGGCACCCCCGTCACCGTTCTCGGCTGGGACCCGACGGCAGCGACCGGCCTCTTCACCGACGGCTTCGGCGACACCGAGGGCGCGAAGAGCATCTCCGCCGGCCAGATCGCCCAGGACGCCGACGTCATCTTCCCCGTCGCCGGTGGCCTCTTCAGCGCTACGTCTGAGGCAATCAACGAGTCCGGCAAGGACGTCGTCTTCATCGGTGTCGACAAGGACATCGCCGTGACGAGCCCCGAGTACGCCGACCAGGTTCTCACCTCGGTTCTCAAGAAGATGACCGACGCCGTGTACGACGTCATCAGCGAGCAGGTCGACGGCGCCGAGTTCAGCGCCGAGCCCTACGTCGGAACGCTGGAGAACGCGGGCACCGACCTCGCCGACTTCGGATCGTTCGACGACAAGGTCGACGCCGACACCAAGGCCAAGCTCGAAGAGATCAAGGCCGGAATCATCGACGGAAGCATCGACCCCCTCAAGTAGGTCGTCGCTTCAACACGCAGTCAGCAACGCCGGGGTGGCCCAGTGCCACCCCGGCGTTTCTACGTCCGCACCGCCCGATACTCTTACCCGGCCGTTTTACTGGCAGAATCTTGACACGATGAAACTCGAACTCCGCGGCATCACCAAGCGTTTCGGCGCCCTCGTCGCCAACGACCACATTGACCTCACCGTCGAGCCAGGCGAAATCCACTGCCTGCTCGGCGAGAACGGTGCTGGCAAGTCCACACTGATGAACGTGCTCTACGGCCTGTACAAGGCCGAGGAGGGCGAGATCTTGCTCGACGACGAGCCGGTGCGCTTCCTCAGCCCCGGCGACGCCCTCGCCGCCGGCATCGGCATGGTGCACCAGCACTTTATGCTCATCCCCGTGTTCACCGTCGCCGAGAACGTGATGCTCGGACACGAGCCGGTGAAGGGCGGAGTGGTACTCGACCTGCCGGCCGCCCGCGCCCTCGTCGCCGACATCTCCAAGCGCTTCGGCTTCGACATCGACCCCGACGACGTCGTCGGCGACCTGCCGGTCGGCGCCCAGCAGCGCGTCGAGATCATCAAGGCCCTCGCGCGCGACGCCCAGGTGCTCGTGCTCGACGAGCCGACCGCCGTGCTCACCCCGCAAGAGACCGACGAGCTCATGATCATCATGAAGCAGCTCGCCGCCGGCGGAACATCCATTGTCTTCATCACCCACAAGCTTCGCGAGGTGAAAGAGGTCGCCGACCGCATCACCGTCATGCGCCTCGGCAAGATCGTCGGCACCGCGTCGCCGTCCGCCACGACCACCGAGCTCGCCTCGCTCATGGTGGGCCGTGCGGTCGACCTCACGGTCGACAAGAACCCGCCGACCCTCGGAGCCGAGTCGTTCGTCGTTGCCGGGCTCACCGTGCTCGACGCCAACGGCCAGCGCCTGCTCGACGACGTGTCGTTCACCATCCGCGAGGGCGAGATCCTTGCCATCGCCGGGGTGCAGGGCAACGGCCAGACCGAGCTGACCGAGGCGATCCTCGGCCTGCGCTCGGGGGTCAAGGGCTCGGTCACGCTCGACGGCAAGGAGCTCGTCGGCGCCTCGGTGCGCGACAGCCTCGACGCCGGTATCGGCTTCGTTCCCGAAGACCGCAAAAAAGACGGCCTCGTCGCCGAGTTCTCGGTCGCCGAGAACCTCATGCTCGACCGCAGCATCGGCGAGCCCTTCGCCAAGGGGCTCAACATCAAGTTCGACTACCTCGAGGAGTTCGCGGCGAAGTCGATCACCGAGTTCGATATCCGCACGCAGGGCACCGACACCCTCGCCGGCCGCCTCTCCGGAGGAAACCAGCAGAAGGTCGTGCTCGCTCGCGAGCTGTCGCGCGACCTGCGGCTGTTCATCGCATCGCAGCCCACCCGCGGCCTCGACGTCGGATCGATCGAATTCGTGCACGACCGCATCGTGGCGACGCGCGACTCGGGCATCCCCGTGCTCATCGTGTCGACCGAGCTCGACGAGGTCGTCGGCCTCGCCGACCGCATCGCGGTGATGTACCGCGGCAAGATCGTGGGCATCGTCGACGCAGACACCAGCCGGGCGACCCTCGGCGAGATGATGGCAGGAATCGCAGCATGACCAACACCGCACCCACCATGGTGACGCCGAGCCTCGAGCCCGAGACCCCGCCGTCGCGCTGGGCAGTCGCCTGGCGCGACATCGTCTCGGGCAGCCCGCTGCGCACGTTCCTCGCGATCGTGCTGGCGTTCGTCGTCGGCGCCGTGCTCATCATCCTGACCAACGAGCAGTTCCTGTCGTCGGTCGGCTACATCTTCTCCCGCCCGAGCGACGCCATCTCGGCGGCGGTCAACGCGGTCGTCGACGGCTACGGCGCGCTGTTCCGCGGCTCGATCCTCAACTGGGAGGGCGACACCTTCGCCGAAGTCGTGCGCCCGCTCACCGAAACGCTGCGGCTCGCGACCCCGCTGATCGCGGCCGGGCTCGGCATCGCGCTCAGCTTCCGCGTCGGAATGTTTAACATCGGCGGCCAGGGCCAGCTGCTCTTCGGGGCCGGCTTCGCGGGCTTCGTCAGCTTCCAGCTGCACCTGCCGTTCCCGCTGCACCTGCTGGTGGCGATCATCGTCGGCATCATCGGCGCGGCCGCCTACGGCGCGCTCGTCGGATTTCTGAAGGCCCGAACCGGCGCCAACGAGGTGATCGTCACGATCATGCTCAACTACATCGCGTTCTACCTGCTGACCTACCTGATGCGCACGCCGGTACTGCAAGACCCGACCGCGGGCGGCACGCCGAAGACGCCGGCCCCCGACGCCAGCGCGCAGCTGCCGTTGCTGTTCGGCGGCGAGTTCGCCCTACACTGGGGCTTCATCCTCGTCATCGGCGCGACCGTGCTGTTCTGGTGGCTGATGGAGCGTTCGACTCTGGGCTACCGCTTCCGCGCGGTGGGCCTCAACCCGAGCGCCGCGCTCACCGCCGGCATCAACGTGAACCGCATCTACGTCGTCGCCATGGCGCTCTCGGCCGCGTTCGTCGGTATCGCCGGTGTCACCCAGGCCCTCGGCCGCTCGGCCGGCTTCACGCCGACCGTCGACGCCGGCATCGGATTCGACGCGATCACCGTCGCGCTGCTCGGCGGCTCGACCGCCGGCGGAGTGTTCCTCGCCGGCCTGCTCTTCGGCGCCATGAAGGCGGGCGGGCCCGCGATGCAGATCGCCGACGTGCCGCCCGAGCTGCTCGGCGTGGTGCAAGGCCTCATCGTTCTGCTGATCGCGGCGCCCCCGCTCGTGCGTGCCATCTTCCGACTGCCGTCTCCCACGGCCCAGACCGCCAAGACCCGCGCTGCGCGTCGCCTGGCAAAGAAGGGTGACGTGAAGTGACGACCGCAGTCTCCACCCCCGTCGTACACACGATCACCGAGGTCCCGCGCAAGTGGAAGATCTCGATCGTGCTCAGCGTGCTCTCCGTCGTCGCGTTCGTGGTCTTCGGCCTCTTCGGCGACGACCGCACGGCGCTCATCGTCTTCTCCGAGACGACCGACGCCATCGTGATCCCCAACCTGCCGGTGACCTCGAAGGTGCTCTGCCTCATCGTGGGCGTGCTGCTGCTCGTGATCGCCGCGATCTCGGTCTGGTACACCCTCGGCCGCCGCAAGGTTCCGATGTGGCTCGTCATCGTCTTCACCCTGCTGTTCCTGATCGCGCTCGTCGTCTTCACCGGCGCCGGCTCGAAGGTGCCGGTGGTCTTCCTGATCAGCGGCTCGATCGCGCTGGCCACCCCCGTGATCTTCGGCTCGCTCGCCGGCGTCATCGGTGAGCGCGTGGGCGTCGTCAACATCGCCATCGAGGGCCAGCTGCTCGCCGGAGCGTTCGTCTCCGCCGTCGTCGCGAGCATCACCGACAGCCTCACGCTCGGCCTCGTCGCCGCGCTCATCGGCGGCGCGCTCGTCTCGATGGTGCTCGCCGCGTTCTCGATCAAGTACCTCGTCGACCAGATCATCGTGGGTGTCGTTCTCAACGCCCTCGTCATCGGCCTCACGAACTTCTTCTACGCGGCCGTGCTGAGCGACAACTCGACCACGACCAACTTCCCGGGCACGCTGCCCTTCCTGCCGATCCCGCTGCTCTCCGACATCCCCGTCATCGGCGCGGTGCTCTTCGACCAGCGCATCACCACGTACCTCATGTTCGTGCTGGTGCCGTTGGTCTGGTTCATCCTGTTCAAGACCAAGATCGGCCTGCGCATCCGCGCGGTCGGCGAGCACCCCCTCGCCGCCGACACCGTCGGCATCAACGTCAACCGCACCCGGTTCTGGACGGTCTCGATCGCCGGAACCATCGCGGGCCTCGGCGGCGCTGCGCTCACCCTCGGCTCGGTCGGCGCGTTCGTGCGCGAGATGTCGGCCGGCCAGGGCTTCATCGCCCTCGCCTGCGTCATCCTCGGCCGCTGGAACCCGTGGCTCGCGGCCCTCGCCGCCCTGCTCTTCGGCTTCTCGAAGAACTTCCGCATCTTCGCCGGCCAGACCGGCGCCGACATCCCGCCCGACCTCATCGCCATGGTGCCCTACCTCGTCACCCTGGTCGCCGTCGCCGGCCTCGTCGGCCGCGTCGTCGGCCCGGCCGCCGCCGGCAAGCCGTACGTCAAGCAGTAAGGAACCTTCTCTCCATGGTCGACATCGACTGGGACGCCCTGCGCGTCGCCGCCAACGAAGCGATGCAGAAGTCGTACTCGCCGTACTCGAAGTTTCCGGTGGGCGCCGCGGCGCTCGTCTCCGACGGCCGCATTATTTCCGGATGCAACGTGGAGAACGCCTCCTACGGTGTCGGCCTCTGCGCCGAATGCGCCCTCGTCTCCGCGCTGCACATGTCGGGCGGCGGCGAACTCGTCGCGTTCACCTGCGTGGACGGCCACGGCAACATCCTGATGCCGTGCGGCCGCTGCCGCCAGCTGCTCAACGAGTTCTCGGCCGAGGGCATGCTGCTCGAGACCGTCTCTGGCATCAAGACCATGGACGAGGTGCTGCCCGACGCGTTCGGCCCGCGCCAGCTCGCCGAATACGCCCAGGCGGACTGACCATGAGTGTCGAGCCGTTCGACGTCGTCGACCTGATCCACACCAAGCGCGACAGGGGCGTGCTCTCGACGGCGCAGATCGATTGGCTGGTCGACGCCTACACGCGCGGCTATGTGGCCGACGAGCAGATGGCCGCCATGACCATGGCGATCTTCCTCAACGGCATGGCGCGTGACGAGATCCGCGACCTCACGCTCGCGATGATCGCGAGTGGCGAGACCCTGTCGTTCGAGGGCCTCGGCAAGCGGACCACCGACAAGCACTCGACCGGTGGCGTGGGAGACAAGATCACCCTGCCGTTGGCCCCGCTCGTGGCATCCTTCGGCGTCGCGGTTCCCCAGCTCTCCGGGCGCGGCCTCGGCCACACGGGCGGCACCCTCGACAAGCTCGAGTCGATCCCCGGCTGGCGCGCCTCGCTCTCGAACGAGGAGTTCCACCAGCAGCTGCGCGACGTCGGTGCCGTCGTCTGCGCCGCGGGTTCCGGACTCGCACCCGCCGACGGAAAGCTCTACGCGCTGCGCGACATCACCGGAACGGTCGAGTCGATCCCGCTCATCGCGTCGTCGATCATGAGCAAGAAGATCGCGGAGGGCACTTCGGCGCTCGTGCTCGACGTGAAGTTCGGGTCGGGCGCGTTCCTCAAAGACATCGAGCAGTCGCGGCTGCTCGCCGAGACCATGGTCGCGCTCGGCAAAGACGCGGGCGTCGCGACGACCGCGCTGTTGACCAACATGAACGTTCCGCTCGGCCTCGCGATCGGCAACGCCAACGAGGTGCGCGAGTCGGTCGAGGTGCTCGCCGGCGGCGGCCCCTCCGACGTGATCGCGCTCACCGTGGCGCTCGCCCGCGAGATGCTCACACTGGCGGGTCATCCGGATGCCGACGTCGAAAAGGCACTGGCCGACGGCCGCGCGATGGACACCTGGAACGCGATGATCCGCGCCCAGGGCGGCGACCCCACCGCCGCGCTCCCGGTCGCGCGCGAGACGCACGTCGTCACGGCCCCGCGTTCCGGCGTTCTGGTTTCGCAGGAGGCGCTGCCGTTCGGCATCGCGGCCTGGCGGCTCGGGGCCGGTCGAGCGCGCAAGCAGGACCCGGTGCAGCACTCGGCCGGGGTTGACCTGCACGCGAAACCCGGTGACACGGTTACCGCGGGCCAGCCGCTCTTCACGCTCAGCGCCGACGAGCCGCAGCGGTTCGAGCGCGCACTCGAGGCGCTCGAGGGCGCGTACCGCATCGGCGACCCGGGCGACCCCGTCGAAACCGGCGGCCCGCTCATCGCGGGGCGCATCGAATAGCACTTCCTGCGGGCTAATGGCCGAGGGGCGCCATTTCGACCTCTCAGGGCTGCTTCAGCGTCGATTGCTCGCCCCTCGACCGTTGTCCCCGCCGGCCGCCAAGCAGAGGGGCGCCGTTTCGACGTTGAAGCGCGGGTTGAGCGTCGATTCGTCGCCCCTCGGACTGCCCGCCGACCCATCCGGTAGACCGCCGGGCGCGACCGGAGCGCCGGGCGCGCCGGTCAGCCTTTCCAGCCCTTCGCGCGCAGATCCTCGCGCAGCTGGGCTATGACTTCGCGCGAATCGGCCAGATCGGCCGCCGCCGCTCGTGTGTGGTGGAAGCCGATCGTGGCCAGGCGCCGCACGCGTTGGATATCGCTCTGCCAGACGCGCGGGTCGGTGCGGTGGTGGTCGCCCTCGTAGTCGAACGACTCCTTGTACTGGGGGAAGCACAGATCGGGCATCGCCACTTTGTTGCCCCTGGCGTCATACAACTGAAGGTTTACCTCGGGCTTCGGCAGCCCCGCCAGCGCGAACCGGTGTCGGAATGACGATTCAGGGGACGAGTCGGATCGTGCGCTCAGCAAAGGCGTCGTTCGGCGAAGCGCGGCGCGGCCGGCGCCGCGATGGTGTGCAACTGCCCGCGCGATCGCCTCGGACTGCGTCAGCGGATCTCGCCACCACAGCAGGGTGTCTCCAGCGGCGAGCAACTCCTCGTCGGACAACAGAGCGGCTATGTCGCACCACGTCCGAGCCGGCGACGTCAGGGGAATTCCGTGATGCACGGCGACATCCCCCGCTCGCAATCGCAGCTTGTGTCCCCTGATGCCGCGGCCGGCCGGTGCGCGTTTCGGACCCGGAACTGCGACGTCGATTACGGGGTCGTCGAGCAGTCGGAACGGCAGCCGAATGCCCAACAGCCGCGCGGCGGTCAGATGCGAGAAGAAGGCGGTTGGATGAGCACGGGTCATGTACGCACGGCAGAGCTGCTCGAGGCTGTCGGCATCGAGGCTGCCGGCATCGGGGGTGGCGCGCACGCCCCAGAACGGTCTCGTGAGATCGGGTCCGCGTAGACGGCCCTCGCCGACTCCGTAGCGATGGGCGTCGCCGACGCTGAATGATTGACCGGCGAGAACGGGCGGAAGTGGGACCCGAGGGGAACTGTTTCGCTGCGCCATCGGCCAAGTGTGGCCCGTGTCATCCGGTCATTGACGATTCTGCACAGGCAGGGTGCGCTACTCCGAGCTGTGGGGGACAGGTTCTCCAGGTGCGAGGTGCGGCGAACCGACGTTCAGCCGGCCCTTAGAGGTCGATTTGCCGCCCCGCTGCTTTCGCCCACGAGCAGAGGGGCGGCGAATGGATGTTCAAGTGGCCGTTCAGCGTCGAAAGGCCGCCCCTCTGCTCGGGCCTCGCCCACCCGCCGCCCACAGCCTCGGCAGGGTAGATTTGTACCCATGAACTCCGCTGCCGAAACCTTCATTCTTCCGGGTGGTGGCGCTTCGATCACCGCGCTGCCCAAGATCTCGCTGCACGACCACCTCGACGGCGGCCTGCGGCCCCAGACGATCATCGATCTGGCCGAAGAAATCGGCTACGAGCTTCCGACCACGGATGCGACCGAGCTCGCGGCGTGGTTCGAGTCGCAGTCGAGCAGCGGGTCGCTCGTGGAATACCTCAAGACCTTCGACGTGACGATCGCGGTGATGCAGACCCGTGGCGGCCTGTTCCGCGTCGCGCGCGAGTTCGTGCTCGACCTCGCCGCCGACGGCGTGATCTACGGCGAAGTGCGGTGGGCGCCCGAGCAGCACCTCGCCGAGGGCCTCAGCCTCGACGAGGTCGTCGAAGCCGTTCAGGAGGGCATCGAGCAGGGCATCGCCGACGTCGCCGAGACGGGCCGCAGCATCAAGATCGGCCAGCTCGTGAGCGCCATGCGCCACGCCGACCGCGGACTCGAGATCGCCCAGCTCGCCGTGCGCCAGCGTGGCAACGGCGTCGTCGGGTTCGACATCGCGGGCGCCGAGGCCGGCTTCCCTGCCAGCAAGCTCGCCGACGCGTTCGACTACCTCGCCCAGAACTTCCTCCCGGTCACGGTGCACGCGGGCGAGGCCGACAGCCTCGACTCGATCAGGAGCGCGCTCTTCGACGGTCGGGCCCTGCGCATCGGGCACGGCGTGCGCATCGCCGAAGACATCACGACCACGAGCGAAGACGACGAGGGGCTCTACGTCGAGCTCGGTCCCGTCGCCGAGTGGATCAAAGACCGCCAGATCGCGCTCGAGCTGTCGCCGTCGTCGAACCTGCAGACCAACGCGTGGGGCACCGAGCTCTCGGAGCACCCCTTCGACCTGCTCTACCAGCTCGGTTTCCGCGTCACGGTCAACGTCGACAACCGCCTGATGAGCAACACGAGCCTCTCGAAAGAGCTGTTCCTGCTCGCCGAGGAGTTCGGCTACACGCTCGACGACATCGCGCAGTTCCAGCTCAACGCTGCCGCGGCCTCGTTTCTCAACCTCGACGAGCGCGACGACCTGATCGAGCAGATCCTCACCGGATTCGAGCAGGCCTAACCATGCCGCTTCCCGCCGTGCCCGACGATGCCGTCGAGATTCACGCGACCGCGCCCGATTGGCGCGCAGCAGTCAGTCTCGCCGGCCTCGTTCTGGCTCGGGCGGGTGTGGCGACACCCGACTACGCGGGCGAGATGATCCGCATGATCGAGGAACACGGTCCGTACGTGGTCATCGCCCCCGGGCTCGCACTCGCGCACGCGCGACCAGGCCCGGCGGTTCTCGCCGACGGCCTGGCGATCGTGACGCTCGCCGAACCGGTGAACTTCGGGCACCCGCACAACGACCCCGTGAGCGTTGTGCTCGGTCTCGCCATCAAGTCGGCGGACGCCCACCTGAAAACGGTCGCCAACCTGGCGAACATCTTCAACGACTCGAACGCCATCCAGGCGCTCGCAGCGGCAACGACTGTCGCCGAAGTGCAAGCGATCATGGCGGGCGGTTCAGAGTGAAGATCGTGGCTATCTGCGGTGCCGGAATCGGCAGTTCCGGAATCCTCAAGGTGAACGCCGAACGCGTGTTGAAAAAGCTCGATATCGAGGCGGATGTCACGGCGGTGCACCTCGATTCGCTCGAAATGGCGCGCGACGCCCAGGTGATCCTCACGTCTGCCGAGTTCGTCGACGCGATCGGCAAGACCTTCGCCGACGTGATCGTGATCGAGAACTTCTTCGACACCAACGAGCTCACCGAGAAGCTCGAGGCGTCGCTGGGCTGACGCCCGCCAGCCGGCTGGCCAGCCGGCGCTAGGCGAGCAGCTCGCGCAGCGCGGCGTCGAGCTCGGCGACCACCGCGTCCGCCGTCGCACGGCGCTCGGCGGCGGTTCCGTCGCGCGACGTCGCGTCGATGTAGACCTTGAGTTTCGGCTCGGTGCCGCTCGGGCGCACGATCACGCGCGCGTCGCCCTCGAGCACAAACCGCAGGATGTCGCCGGGCGGGTAGGAGCCGAAGCCGTTCGCGAAATCGTCGATGTGGTCGACCCTCAGCGAGCCGAGCTGGGCCGGTGGCTTGTCGCGCAGCCGGGCCATCAGCACCTGGATGTCGTTCAGGTCGTCGACGCGCAGCGAGATCTGCGATGACGCGAACGCGCCGAACTTCTCGGCGAAGGCGATCTCGTGGTCCGCGAGGGTGAGCCCGCGTTCGGCGAGCTCGGAGACGAGGGAGAGAAAGTCGACGGCGGCCGAGATGCCGTCTTTGTCGCGCACCTTCTCGGGGTCGACCAGGTAGCCGAGTGCCTCCTCGTAACCGTAGGCGAGGCCGCCGGCTCGGGAGATCCACTTGAATCCGGTGAGCGTCTCGACGTAGTCGAGGTGGTATTCCTCCGCGATCCTGGAGAGAGCCGGGGACGAGACGATGGATGCCGCGAGCGTGCCCCGCGCGTCGGAGCCCGCGATGCGTTCCGCCGCACGCCACCCCAGCAGCGAGCCCACGTCGTTGCCGCTCAGCCGGCGCCAGCCGCCCTCGGAGTCGGGCACGGCGATCGCGAGCCGGTCGGCGTCGGGGTCGTTGGCGATGACCAGGTCGGCGCCCACCTCGGTCGCCGTGGCGAAGGCGAGGTCGAGCGCGCCGGGCTCCTCGGGGTTGGGGAAGGCGACGGTGGGGAACGCGGGGTCGGGGGAGATCTGCGTCGCGACCACGGTCGGCTCGGCGAAACCGGCCGCGGCGAAAACGCGCTGCGCGACCTCCCAGCCGACGCCGTGCATCGCCGTGTAGACGACCTTGACGGGCGCTTTCGCCGCCGAACCGAGCTCGGCGGTGCGGCGCACATACTCGTCGACGACGTCTTCGCCCGCGTACTCGAAGTCGGTCGAACGCGGCAGCTCGAGCACGTTGCCCTCGGTGGCGACGCGGGCGATGTTCGCGGCGATGTCGCCGTCGGCGGGGGAGACGATCTGCGAGCCGTGGTCGAAGCCGCCGAGGTAAACCTTGTAGCCGTTGTCTCGAGCGGGGTTGTGGCTCGCGGTCACCATCACCCCGGCGCTCACGTCGAGGTGCCGCACCGCGAAGGCGAGCACGGGAGTGGGCAGCAGGCGCGGCAACAGGATGGCGCGCACGCCGGCTCCCGCCATGATCTCGGCGGTGTCGCGCGCGAAGACGTCGGAGTTCTGCCGGCCGTCGTAGCCGATCACGACGCTCGGAGCGTCTACAGCGACGTTCTTCTCCAGCAGGTAGGCGGCGAAACCCGCGGCGGCCTGGGAGACGAGCACCCGGTTCATCCGGTTCGAACCGGCACCGAGCTCGCCGCGCAGACCGGCCGTGCCGAATTCGAGGCGCGACGCGAAGCGGCGCTGCAGCTCGACGGTGCCCTGGGCGTCGCCGGTCTCGGCGGCGAGGATCAGCGTCGCGAGCTCGGCGCGCGTGGCCTCGTCGGGGTCTTGGTCGTGCCAGGCCTGTGCTGTCTCGATCAGTTCCGGTCCCTGAGCCTGTCGAAGGGCGTCCACGGGGCTCACAGCGCGGCGACGATCCGCGCGAGCAGCGCGCTGATCACGGGCTCGGCTTCGGCACCGGCCTCGAGCACCTCGGCGTGGCTGAGCGGCGTCGGCGAGATGCCGGCCGCGAGGTTGGTGATGAGCGACATCCCCAGGATCTCCATGCCGGCCTGGCGGGCGGCGATGGCCTCGAGCGCGGTCGACATGCCCACGATGTGGCCGCCGATCGCCTTGGCCATCTGCACCTCGGCCGGCGTCTCGTAGTGCGGTCCGCGGAACTGCGTGTAGACGCCCTCGTCGAGGCCCGGCTCGATCTCGCGGGCGATGTCGCGCAGGCGCTTGCTGTACAGGTCGGTGAGGTCGACGAAGGTCGCGCCCTCGAGCGGGCTGTCGGCGGTGAGGTTGATGTGGTCGCTGATCAGCACCGGGGTACCCGGCTTCCACGATTCCCGGATGCCGCCGGCCCCGTTGGTGAGGATCATGGTCGTCGCGCCCGTGGCCGCGGCGGTGCGCACCGAGTGGACGACGCGGCGCACGCCGTGGTTCTCGTAGTAGTGCGTGCGGGCGCCGATGACGAGGGCGCGCTTGCCGCTGGGCAGCAGGATCGAGCGCAGGGTGCCGGAGTGGCCCACGAGCGCGGGCTTCGAGAAGCCGGTGATCTCTTCGGCCGGGATGGTGGCCGTGGTCTCGCCGATCAGGTCGGCCGCGCGGCCCCAGCCGCTGCCGAGGGTCAGCGCGATGTCGTGCTTCTCGACGCCCGTCTTCTCGGCGATCTGCGCGGCCGCGGTGGCGGCTACGGCGAACGGGTCGGCTGCTGGATCATCCAATGGGTGGTTCGACATGCGTCCCACTCTATTGCGGGCGCCGCGGCATCCGTGTGTTCACCAACTGGGGGTGTCCGCGAGTTTGGGTGCTGGTGCCCGGGCGGGGGAGAATTGCAGGCATGGCCTATGAATTCGAACGCAAGCAGCGCATCGCAGTACTCGGCGGAGGGCCAGGCGGCTACGAAGCGGCACTCGCGGGCGCGCAGCTCGGCGCCGAAGTCACGCTGATCGAGCGCACCGGCGTCGGCGGATCCGCCGTGTTGACCGACGTCGTGCCGTCGAAGACGCTCATCGCCACTGCCGAGGCCACCAATGCGATCGGCGAGGCAGCCGACCTCGGCGTGCAGTTCTTCACCCGCGGCGAGAACGGACGCCCCGTGCGCCCCGAGATCGCCGTCAACCTGGCCGCCGTGAACGCTCGCCTGCTGCGCCTCGCCCGCCAGCAGAGCGAAGACATGAAGAGCCAGTTGATCAAGGCGGGCGTCACTGTCGTGCAGGGCGAGGGGCGCCTCGACGGCCCGCAGCGCATCGTGGTCTCCAACGGACGTGGCAAGACCCGCACCGACTTCGACGAGATCGAGGCCGACACCCTCGTCGTCTCGGTCGGCGCCTCGCCGCGCCTGCTCGACAGCGCCATGCCCGACGGCAAGCGCATCTTCACGTGGACGCAGGTCTACTCGCTCGACGAGATTCCCGAGCACCTCATCGTGGTCGGCTCGGGCGTCACCGGCGCCGAGTTCGCGTCGGCCTACCGCGCGCTCGGCTCGAAGGTCACGCTCATCTCGAGCCGCGACCAGGTGCTGCCCGGCGAAGACGCCGACGCCGCCCGAGTGATCGAAGACGTCTTCACCCGCAACGGCATGACCGTGCTCTCCAAGAGCCGCGCCGACTCCGTGGTCGCCACCGCGACCGGCGTCGTGGCCACGCTCTCCGACGGCCGCGTCGTCGAAGGCAGCCACTGCCTGATGGCGGTCGGCTCGATCCCGAACACCGCGGGTCTCGGACTCGCCGAGGCCGGCGTGCAGCTGACCGAGAGCGGGCACATCCGCGTGAACCGTGTGGCGCGCACCTCGGTGCCCTCCATCTACGCGGCCGGGGACTGCAGCAACTCGCTGCCCCTCGCATCCGTCGCCTCGATGCAGGGCCGCACCGCGGTCTTCCACTCCATGGGCGACGCGGTCAACCCGACCGAGCTGCGCAACGTGGCGTCGAACATC
>Ga0247730_1001258_pt1 | contig 14528 bp, 15 predicted proteins | sample UWRJL073202C2_FD_180959 | JGI IMG/M metagenome (GOLD analysis project Ga0247730, IMG submission 180959) | Plant litter microbial communities from Arlington Agricultural Research Station in Wisconsin, United States - UWRJ-L073-202C-2 | ecosystem: Environmental > Terrestrial > Plant litter >... | reverse complement strand
GGATCGCGGCAGCCAGATCACCTTCTCCGCGCTGGGGCAGGAGGCGCCGCTGGATGCCAAGGAAGGCTGGGATCCGGACCAGAAAAAGCGCCGGGCGATGCAGGCGATCGTGGAGGAGGATCTGCCCGGCCTCTCGGTGAAGGTCGGCGGATCTACGTCGATCGATATCACCCGCGAAGGCGTGGACAAGGCCTGGGCGATCGAAAAATTATGTGAGTATTCCGGTTTCGCGCGGGATGACATCCTCTTCATGGGCGATGCCATCTATCCCGGCGGAAATGACGATCCGGTCCGCGCCGCCGGGATCGACAGCATCAAGGTGCGCGATCCGGCCGAGACGATGACGGCGATATCGGCGGTGATCGCCTGCCTGAAGTGACGGCGACGCGCCAAACCGTGCTATACCAGCAACAGTCAGGAAATGCTTTTGGCCGTGCTGCGTCGCAGCATCGCCGCGCCTTGGAATTGTCATGATCCGCGTGCTTGGGCGCGCCCATGTCGTCCAGAAGGGCGGTCGAAGGGGACGATTTCTCGATGCATATACGTCATGCCAGCCGCACGGTCAGGCTTCTGAGCGGCGCCGCGCTTCTTGCGTGCGCCGGTACGCCCGTCTGGGCCCAGTCCGCGCCGGGCGCGCTCGTCGCCAGCGCTGAAGATACGGGCGATCTCGGCGAGATCACGGTAACGGCCGAGCGCCGGAGCGAGAACCTCCTGAACGTGCCGATCTCGGTTGGCGTGGCCTCTGGCGATGCACTTCGCAGCTTCCAGTCGGGCGGCGACGATACGCTGCTGACGCTGTCGGGCCGCATTCCCAGCCTGTACGTGGAATCCACCACCGGCCGCATCTTCCCGCGCTTCTACATTCGCGGCCTCGGCAATGTGGATTTCTATCTGGGTGCATCGCAGCCGGTTGAGATCATTCAGGACGATATCGTGCTGGAGCACGTCATCCTGAAATCGAACCCGGCTTACGACATCGCCCAAGTCGAAGTGCTGCGCGGGCCGCAGGGCACCCTGTTCGGCCGGAACACTACGGCCGGCATCATCAAGTTTGATACGATCAAGCCGACGATGGAGTGGCAGGGCCGGGGCACCGTTTCGTACGGCACCAAGAATTCGGTCAATGTCGATGCTGGCGTCGGCGGCCCGCTGGTTGCTGATACGCTCGCATTCCGCCTGTCCGGCTTCTACCAGCGTCGCGATGATTGGGTTGACAATGTCTATGTCGGCCCTCGCACCGACGATACGGTCAGCCCCAAGAAGAATGCGCTTGGCGGCTTCGCCGAGAAGGACGTTCGCCTGCAGCTGCTGCTGAGCCCCGGCGACGGCAAAGTCTCGCTGCTGGCCGAGGCGCAGGCGCGCGATTATCAGGGCACGTCGACGATCTTCTATCGCAATTCAATCACGCGCGGCACGAACGACGTGCCGAACAATTTCGATCGCGGGCAGGTGGCGCTGGATGAGGGCGGCAACAACCCCCAGCATTACAAGACCTACGGCACGTCGCTGCGCGCGACGCTGGATCTGGATGCGGCGACGCTTACCTCGATCAGCGCCTACGAAACCGCGCATGGCTATAGCCGTGGCGATACCGATGGCGGGGCCGCGACGGTCAACCTCGCCCGCGATGGTGCATTGTTCTACGGCCAGAGTCAGGGGCGCCTGCGCGATCTGGACCAGCTGACGCAGGAGCTGCGCCTTGCCAGCAACGGCAATGGTCCGCTCTCCTGGCAGATTGGCGGCATGTACTTCTACAGCCGCGATTTCACCGAGTTCGATCAGCGCGCTTTCTTCCTGACGACGGCGGCGCGCAATCCGAACAACTGGGTGCTGCTGCGTAACCTCAACACCAGCTGGGGCCTGTTCGGACAGGTCAAATATCAGGTGACGGACAAGCTGACGCTGACCGGCGGTGTGCGCGAGACGAAGGATTCCAAGTCCACGCGCCTGCTGAAGACGGCGAACACCGTCACGGGTGCACGGACCTATACGGGCCGCACCTATGTGAAGCTGTCGGACACCAAGCCTAGCTGGGACGTGAGCGCGCTGTATGCGGCGACGCCGGAAGTAAGCGTCTATGCGCGCGTGGCGCACGGCTTCCGCGGGCCGACGATCCAGGGCCGTTCGGCCGTGTTCAATTCGGATTTCACAACGGCGGATTCGGAAACGAACACTAGCGTGGAGGCGGGCATCAAAGCGCAGCTGTGGGACAATCGGCTGCGCTTCAACCTGACGGGCTTCGCCTATCGCGTGAAGAACATCCAGCTGAACGGCAACGATGCCAACGGCAATGGCGTGCTGTTCAATGCCGACAAGGTGGATGCTTATGGGCTTGAGGCGGATGCCGAGCTGCGCCCGATCCCGAACCTGACGCTTACCGGCGGGGTCAGCTTGCTGCACACAGAGATCAAGGACAATCGCGTCTATGCGCAGGTTTGCGCCTTGACGGTGGCGGGCGTGAGCCGGCCAGTCTGCACCGTGCAGGATCCGACGATCCAGCGTCCGGTGTTTGGCGTCGCCTCCACTTTCGCCCAGATTGATGGCAATCCGCTGCCGAACGCGCCGAAGTATAATCTGAACTTCACCGCGCGGTATGATTTGCCGATCGGACCGGGCAAGGCCTTCGTCGCGACCGACTGGAACGTGCAGGGTTATACCAACTTCGTTCTCTACAAGACGAAGGAGTTCTACTCGAAGGGCAATTTCGAAGGCGGCGCCAAGCTGGGTTATGCCTGGGATGGCTATGAAGCGGCGATATTTGCCCGCAACATCACCAACGAGAAGAACTTGAAGGGTGTGATCGAGAATTACATGGCGGGCGTGTATAGCGAGCCGCGCATCATCGGCGTGCAACTGAGCGCCAGCTTCCGCTGATCCTGATCGAGCGTCGAGGCGGCTGCGTGGGGAAACCTGCGCAGCCGTTTCCATGTGCGCGGTTGACGAGGTTCGCGCTGGCGGCGCCTTGGCGCTTTCCGCTAAGCTGCGCAGATGATGTACCGCATCCTGCTCCCATTCCTTGCTCTGGTCTCGGCCGCTCCGGCGGTTGGGCAGACGCCTGAAGCGCCGCCGCCCGCCGTGGCGACCGCGCCCAAGCCGGCGACGGTGAAGGTGACGCTCACCACCGTCGAGGGGCCGATCGTGCTGGAACTGGAGAAGGAGCGCGCGCCGATCACGACCGCTAACTTCCTGAAATATGTCGATCAGAAGCGACTGGACGGCATCGGCTTCTATCGCGCGGTGAAGGTGCAGCCGGGCTTCGGGCTGATCCAGGCGGGCGTGCGCAACGATCCCAAGCGGGTGCTGCCAAACATCCCGTTCGAGCCGACGACCAAGACGGGTCTTCATCACGAAGATGGGACCATATCGATGGCGATGGCCGCGCCGGGGACGGCCTCGGGCGATTTCTTCATCATGGTCGGCCCGGCGCCGACGATGGATGCGGATCCGGCCAACCCCGCCGCCAATCCGGGCTTTGCGGCCTTCGGCAAGGTGATCGAGGGCATGGATCTGGTCCGCAAGATCATGGACGAACCCACATCCGCCACGGCCGGACCGGGGGCGATGAAGGGGCAGATGCTGGTGACGCCGGTAAAGATCCTGACGGCGCGGCGGAGCGGCTGAGCCCGGATCGGTGGCGCACGCGGGCAAGCTGAAGGTCTACAGGACCGCCATCGGCTTTCACGATGCCTATGTCGCGGCGCCGAGCCAGAAAGCGGCGCTGGCGGCTTGGGGCAGCGACAAGGATCTGTTCGGCCGCGGTATGGCCGAACTGGTGACTGACGAGGCGCTGACAGCCGAGCCGCTCGCGGCGCCCGGCACGGTGATCAAGCGCCTCCGCGGGACTGAGGCCGAACAGCTTGCGGCCCTGCCGGCGGACACGCCGAAGCGTGGCAGCGCAAACCACCCGAAGGCCAAGCCGCCAACGCCATCACCGAAGAAGCGCCGGCCCAGTCGCGCCAAGCTTGATGCCGCCGAGGCCGCCATCGCCGATGCGGAGCAGAAGCACGAGACGGCGCTCGCCGAGATGATTGCGCGCGAGAAGGCGCTTGCCGAAGAGAAGCAGGTGCTGCGGCGAAAGCAGGACGAGGAGATGGCGACGCTGGAGCGGGCGCGTGACGCGGCAGCCGCTTCCCACGCGAAAGCGATGGAAGCGTGGCGGGACTGAACCGCGAGGGCGGGAAGTAGGCTGGCTGGGGCGGCAGGATTCGAACCTGCGGATGGCGGCACCAAAAGCCGCTGCCTTACCACTTGGCGACGCCCCATCAGCCGGCCGGGCTTATAGCTCGGCTTTGGCGGGATGGAAGCTTAGAAGAGCCGTTCCATCCATCCATGCGGATCGGGCGCCTGCCCGCGCTGAATATCGACGAGCCGCGCCTTCAGCCGATCGGTGGCGACGCCGATGCCGCCATTGCCGATCCGGAAATCGCGCGTCCGGCCACGCACCCGGCCGATCGGGGTGACGACCGCTGCCGTGCCGCAGGCGAACGATTCGCGCAGGCGTCCGCTGGCGGCGTCCGCTTCCCATTGCTCGATCGAATACGGCTCCTCGCGGATTGTGAGCCCCTCGTCGCGAGCGAGAGTGAGCAGGCTATCGCGGGTGATGCCGGGCAGGATCGTGCCGCTGAGCGGCGGCGTCTGCATCGATCCATCATCGAATACGAAGAAGACGTTCATTCCGCCCAACTCCTCGACCCAGCGGCGCTCGACGGCATCGAGGAACACCACCTGATCGCAGCCCTCGCGGATCGCTTCCTGCTGGGCGGCAAGGCTGGAGGCGTAATTGCCGCCGCACTTGGCCGCGCCCGTGCCGCCGGGGGCCGCGCGGGTATAATCCTCCGATACCCACAGGCTGACGCCGGTGGGTGTCTTGAAATAGGCGCCGACCGACGAGGCGATGACCATGTAGAGATATTCGGAGGCGGGTTTCACGCCCAGGAACACCTCGGACGCGAACATGAAGGGACGCAGGTAGAGCGCGCCACCCTCGGCCTCGGGAATCCAGTCGCGATCGACGGCGACAAGCTCGCGTACGGACTGGAGGAACAATTCTTCCGGCAGCTCCGCCATCGCCATGCGCCGGGCGCTTTTGCGGAAGCGGCGGGCATTGGCGTCCGCGCGGAACAGGGCCGCGCCGCCATCGGGGAGGCGATAGGCCTTTAGACCCTCGAAAATCTCCTGCGCATAATGCAGCACGGCGGTGGCCGGATCGATCGTGAGGGGCGCGCGCGCCGTCACCTTGGCATCGTGCCAGCCTTTCCCCTCGGCATAACGGATCGTCACCATATGATCGGTGAAGACCTTGCCGAAACCCGGATTGACGAGCAGCGCGCCGCGCTCGTTCACGGCCAGCGGCGCCGGATGCTCCTCGCGAGTGAAAGACGAAGGCACCGCGCTCATTCCGCTCTCCATCATGCGACCAAATAGGGCCGGATCGGTTGCGCGGCCCTAATCTGCGTGGCAGGAAGGGTCAACATGACTGTCCCGTCAGCATCGCCCCTGTTCCTTCGCGAAGCCGAAATACGCCGCGGCATCGAGCTGCTCTTCTTCGGCTACACCAATCTGTATCGCCCGACCGATCGGCTGCTGGGTGATCAGGGGCTGGGCCGGGCGCATCACCGCGCGCTGTATTTCATCGCCCGCAGCCCGGGCCTGACGATCGGCGAATTGCTGCGGCTGCTGGGCATCACCAAACAGTCGCTCGGCCGCGTCCTCAACGAACTCGTCCAGCGCGGGATGATCGAAATCTCGGCGGGCGAAGAGGATCGCCGCCAGCGCCTGCTCAACCTGACCGAGCAGGGACGGCGGCTGGAGGTGGACCTGTTCTCGGTGATCCGCGAGAATCTGTCCGCTGCGTACGGGCAGGCGGGGCAGGAGGCCGTGACCGGCTTCTGGCGCGTGCTGGAGCTGATGATCCCGGCGAGCGAGCGCGCCCGCGTGATCGAACTGAGCCGCGAAGGGCGGTAATTCGCGTATCGGCGGCTGGCGTGACTCGTGCCTTGCTGCCGCGCCTGCTTCGAGACGGCGAATGGCTTTTACCGCGTGCCTGAACAGCGGAGAGTCACGAAGAGTCGCACCTCTGCGCAGTGTGCGCCTGCCTGAGGGTCGGGCCGAGCGACCCGGTGGTGAGAGAAGAGGCACGATGCGTCCGGCTCCAAAGTGAGGGACGAGCCATGTGTCATCGGAAATCCAACTTTGCAAAGCCTGCCATACCGCGTTGAGCGCCGCGAGGCGGGCGACATTCGCGCCGGCCGCGTCCCGCTCCTATAGGGCCGTGATGGACATCGCCGTTACCTCGCCGCTCGTAACCGCACCCGCCGCATCGGCGCGGATCGAGCTTGCCGCGCTGCTGCGCCTGTCCGGTCCGCTTGTCGGTGCCAACCTGCTGCAAATGGCGATCGCGGCGGTGGACGTGATGTTCGTGGCCGGGCTGGGGCCGCGCGATCTGGCGGCGGCCACGTTCGGCACGTTCATGTTCAACATCCTGAGCTATGCGCTGATCGGCATGACCGGCGCCGCCGCGCCGCTGATCGCGGCCGAACTGGGGCGACGCGCCCATGCGGTGCGCGAGGTGCGGCGCAGCTTCCGGATGGCGCTGTGGGCGGGGCTGCTCTCCTGCACCCCCCTGATGCTGCTTCTGTCGCAAGGCGAATGGCTGCTGCTGCTGGCCGGGCAGGATCCCGTCGTCGCGGATCGCGCAGGCGCCTTTCTGTGGATCATGCTTTTCGGCCTGCCGCTTGCTGTTGCTGCCGGGGTGATGCGTACGGCCTCCGCCGCGCTGGGCCGACCGGGCTGGACCTTCCTCGTCACCGGGGTGGCGCTGGCTATCGATATCGGCGGGAACTGGGCGTTCGTGTTCGGCCATCTGGGCGCGCCGGCCATGGGGCTGCTGGGATCGGCGGTGGCTAACGTGATCGCCTTCGCGGCGATGGCTGGGGCCTATGCCGTTATCCTGCTGCGCGATTCCCGGCTGCGGCGCTATCGCTTGTTCGGAAACTGGTGGCGGTTCGAAGCAAGCCGGGCGGGCGAGATCATGCGCCTCGGGTTGCCGATCGCAGCGACGTGGCTGTTCGAGGGCGGACTGTTCGGCGGCGTCACCGTGCTGATGGGCCTGATCGGCGTGGAGAATATCGCAGCGCACGCAGTGGCGCTCAACATCGCCGCCTTTGCCTTCCAGATTCCGTTCGGCATCGCCCAGGCGGCGACGATCCGGGTCGGCATGGCATTCGGCGCTGCCGATCGCCTCTGGATCGCCCGCGCCGGCAATGTCGCCCTGACGCTGGGGATCGGCGTGATGGCGATGACGGCATTGATCATGTGGAGCGTGCCGGACGCATTGATCGGCCTCTATCTGGATCCGCATCGGGGCACTGATGCGGCGGTCGCGGCGCTGGCGCGTCAGTTCCTGGCGGTGGCGGCGGTGTTCCAGCTGGCGGATGGCGCCCAGGCCGTGGGCGCGGGGGTGCTGCGGGGGCTTCAGGATACGCGCGTGCCGATGCTCATCGCCCTCTTCGGCTATTGGGTCGTCGGATTCGGCGGATCGATCGGGCTTGGCTTCTGGACACCGCTGGCCGGGGCCGGCGTGTGGTGGGGACTGGCGATCGGACTCGCGGTGGTCGCGCTGTTGCTTCTTCTGCGCTGGCGTGCCCGTGGACGGATCGGGCTGCTGCCGCGATAGGGTCGCGCGCTCTCCCGAGCTTTGCGCCCCCCGACGGGAAACGTCGGAAATCGAACACCGCAGCAGGCACCCGCGAAGCGCCCGACTTCGCGGCAACGGCCGTTCGCCTCCGGTCAAGAACTCATTACGCCTCAGCAACTAACAGAGGGGTACGTACGATTTCACCAGGAAGTTGCGGGGTTAATAAAATATTAACCGTTTGACCGGGCGCCGTAATGCCTCGCACATCCACCTTGCCGGGGAGCGATTCGGAAGGAAAAAGTGTGAAATATGTGAGCGTAATCGCTGTCGGCGCTGTTGCCGTTCTTGTCTCTGCGTCCAGCCAAGCCGCTGTCGTCAGCTTGGCCAGCAACGTTGAACTGTCGAGTAGCCCGTACACCGTTAATATCGGCCCGGATGCAAGTTACACCTTCAGCAATGTATCCAACGGATCGAGTACGGTCGCTATCTCCATGACCGGTACCGGGCAGGTTTATGGAAACGGTTTCTTCTCGCCCAATGGACCTGACCCTCTTCAGATCGACGTCCTTGTTCCGGATCAGCTGTCGCTCGGCCAATTTTTCCAACAGACTGGCACGCAGTCGATCCCGTTCTCGGTGACACAGTCATCCGTGGCGCTCCGTTTCCTGACGGGTGGCCAGACATATTATGGCTATGCGCAGGTGGGCGGATCGAAACTGATTCAATTCGCTTATAACGACACGCCGCTCGGTTCGATCTCGACCGGCCAAGCGCCAGCGGCGGTGCCGGAACCTGCTACATGGGCGATGATGCTGGCCGGATTCGGGATGCTCGGTGGCGCGCTCCGTCGCAAGAAGATCAACGGCGTCCGTTTTGCCGAGCCAAACCTCGGCTAAACAGAACGTATCAGACTACGTCTTTCGGTCGGCTGGGCAATCAATCCGGCCGGGCCGAACGACGATTTTCAAGCAGCTCATGATCGCTCTGTAAGGAACCGATTTCGGTGCTGCCCTTATTTGCCAGCCTCTCCAGGTCGGCAGGATAGTTGATGTTGGGCGGGGCGGGGCGGCGGAGCGAGGTGGCGCCGATGGCTTCGGCCCAGCCGCGCATCGATCGACTGTCGTTCGATCGCAGGTGCGCGTCGAGCAAGTCGGCGTGGGCGCTTCGCCAGCTGCCGATGACCGGCATGGTCGCCAGAAAAACATCGCCGGTGGCGGAGGCGAGCGCGGTGAAAAGTTCATCGTCCAGCAGCGGCGTATCGCAGGGAGCGACTATCACACGATCATAGCCTGCCGCGCCCGCGTAATGGAGTGCCGCGTTGAGGCCTCCGAGCGGGCCGAGATCCGGTGTGGGGCGATCGGGGACGGACGGGATAGTGTCGGCGTGTCGTCCGCAGATGATGACGGCCGAGCAGACGCTGGTCAGGCGGGCGACGACATGATCGAGGAGCGATCTCTCACCCCACAAAGCCTCGGCCTTGTCGGAGCCGAACCGGCTGGATCTTCCCCCGGCGAGAACGGCACCGAGAATCATGAGTGGGTCGCCAGCAGAGCGTCAGGCCGCGCCAGCACCCGCAAGGCCAGCCCGGCCTCCGCTGCACGGCGCACGGCCAGATCCGTGGGCGCCGAGATGGTGGCGAGCATCGGGCAGCGGGCCAGCACCGCTTTTTCGACCAGTTCGTACGAGCAGCGCGACGTTAGCAACGCGAAGCCATCCTGCCAGCTTTCGCCCGCGCGGAGCATCGCGCCGATGAGCTTGTCGAAGGCGTTGTGCCGGCCGACATCCTCGCGGACCGCCAGGATCGTGCCATCGGCCGCACATTGGGCGGCGGCGTGGACGGCGCCCGTGGCGCGGCTGAGCGGCTGGTTGGCGCGGAGTGCCTCCAGGGAGGTGAAGATGGCGGCGTCCGTTTCCGCCCGAGGCGGGGGGACGGGCAAGGGCGGCAGGGGCCGCATCGCCTGCTCCAGATTTTCGATGCCACACAGGCCGCAGGAGGAATCGGAGGTGCGATGGCGGACGCGCTGGGCGAGCCGTTCCGCCATGGCCGCGCGCACCGTGATCCGGACGATGGCGCCGACGGGCGTCTCTTGTTCATCGACGTCCAGGATGTCTGCGGCCGTATCGATCAGGCGTTCGGTGAGGAGGAAGCCGTAGGCGAGATCGGCGAGATCGACCGGGGTGGCCATCAGGACGGCATAGCCGAGGCCATTGATCTCGATCGCGACCGGCATTTCGATTGCCAGATCGCGAAGGATTTCGCGGCTCTCGCCGCCGGGCGATCTGCGGAGGAACGGGTGTTCGGACGCGCCTTTCATGACGACCATCCCGTAGTCCGCCTATTCGTTGGTCGAGCGCTTGACCTTATTGGGCAGATCCTTGCCCTTGGTCCGGCGGGAGGGAAGCTGGACAGGATTCTTCTTCTTCCACTCGGCCCACGTCATCGGACCATCCGGTGTCTGGATGATGGTGTCGTCGATCGCGCTCACCGGCGGATCCTACAGACTAGCGGGCGATGAGGGAAGCCGTGGCTGGGCGCGACGGCCGATCGCGGCTATGGGGCTGCCATGTCGACCATTACCGCGCCGGGCCAGACTCCGGTCGATCCGGAAACCCTGCCGATCCGGGTAGCCGCCCTCTATCGCTTCACGCCCTTCCCCAATTGTGAGGCGATTCGGGAGCCGCTGGCGCGCGTCTGTTGCACGGAAGGAGTGAAGGGCACTCTGCTGCTGGCACAGGAAGGCATTAACGGCACCATCGCCGGCAGCGACGACGCGATCGACCGCGTGCTAGCCCATATCCGCGCGCTGCCGGGCTGCGCCGGTCTGGACGTGCGGGAGAGCCGCGCCGAAACCATGCCCTTCTATCGGATGAAGGTGCGCATCAAGCGCGAGATCGTCACCATGGGCGAGCCGGCGATCGATCCGCTGGCTGATGTCGGTCATTATGTGGCCCCGGCCGAATGGAATGCGCTGATCGACGCACCCGGCACGATCCTGATCGATACGCGTAACGATTATGAGGTGGCGATCGGCACGTTCGAGGGGGCGATCGATCCCGGCACGCGCACCTTTCGCGATTTCCCGGCCTGGTTCCGGGCGCATAAGGATGCGCTGCTTGCCCAGGGCGAGACGCCGAAGATCGCGATGTTCTGCACCGGCGGCATACGCTGCGAGAAAGCGACGGCCTTCGTGAAGGCGGAGGGGCTGGACGACGTCTATCACCTCAAGGGCGGAATCCTTGCCTATCTGAAGACGGTTCCGGCCGAGGAGAGCCGGTGGCAGGGCGAGTGCTTCGTGTTCGATCAGCGGGTGGCGGTGGCGCACGCGCTGGCGCCGGGTAGCCATGCGATCTGCCATGCCTGCCGCGTGCCGATCAGCGCGGAGGATCGTGCATCCCCGCTTTTCGAAGAAGGGGTGAGCTGCCCCGCCTGCCATGCCGATCGCAATGACGAGCAGCGGGCCGGCTATGCCGAGCGCCAGCGCCAGACGGCATTGGCGAAGGCGCGGGGCGAAACGCATGTCGGCGCGGTGCTTTCGCGGCCGCCGGAAGATTGAACGGTAAGCCCACCGTAACTTTGCGGTGGTGAGGGGCCGCGCCGGACGATAGGGGCGGCAAGTCCGCCCTGCTGAAGGCCGGCGCATGATCTGGTGAGGAATTCGGATGCTTGAAGGGCGCGCCGCCGTCGTAACGGGATCCACGAGCGGGATCGGCCTTGGAATAGCGCATGTGCTGGCGTCCAAGGGCGTCCACATCGTCATGAACGGATTTGGCGAGGCCGACGCGATCGAAGCTGAACGCGCGAAGCTGGAAGCGACGCATGGCGTGCGGGTGATCTACAGCAACGCCGACATCAGCCGCTCCGATGAGATCAAGGCGATGATCGATCTGTGCGTCGAGAACTTCGGGGCGATTGATGTCCTCGTCAACAATGCGGGTATCCAGTTCACGGCGCGGGTGGAGGACTTTCCCGCCGATCGATGGGACGCGGTCATCGCGCTCAATCTTTCCGGAGTGTTCTGGGGCATGCATCATGCTTTGCCGCACATGAAGGCCAAGGGCTTTGGCCGGATCGTCAATATCGGCTCGGTGCACGGCCTGGTCGGCAGCGTGAACAAGAGCGCCTATGTCGCAGCCAAACATGGTGTGGTGGGCTTGAGCAAGGTGGTGGCGCTGGAAAATGCGGGCACCGGGATCACCTGCAACACGATCTGCCCCGGCTGGGCGCATACGCCGCTCGTTCAGAAGCAGATCGAGGATATGGCGGGCCGGGACGGCATCAGCATCGAGGCGGCGACCGAGCGGCTGCTGAGCGAGAAGCAGCCGTCGAAGCAGTTCGTGACGCCCGCGCAGATCGGCGAGCTGGCCGCCTTCCTCGCTAACGATGCGGCCGCGCAGATGACTGGGATCGCCATTCCGATCGACGGGGGCTGGACGGCGCAATAATCGCAGCACCGCGATTGGCGTTAAGCGGTCGCGATGGATGCGATGGCGGGCTCCTCCACGCGCACAGGCGCGGTATCGACGCCGTGGCCGCGATAGGCCGGACCGGCGGCACGGAGATAGGCCTCGTCCAGCTGATCGAACATCGAGGCGCGGGACCAATCATCGACCGGCGAGGTCTTCGCCGTGCGCGTGAGAAAGCTCAACATCGCATCGTTGCGGACAGTCGTCACCGCGAGCGTCGCGACTGAGGCGGCGCTCTTGCTCTGCAGGACCATCTCTTCCGCCATACCGATCGGTTCGTGGCGAACGGTGCACAGATCGAGCGGGATCTCGCCGCGCTCGGAGTTCCACCGCACCGGATCGCGGCCTTTCCCAACGGCGTGCTGCTACCGGACGCTGCGGAGCTGGCGAAGACGCTCACGCAACGTGCGGGGAACCGCTTCGTGTTCGCGGGACGGCTGGTCTCCGACAAGCGTCCGCATGTGCTTGTTGAAGCGGCGATCCGCCTTGCGACGGCGCCCTCACCGCCGCTGCTGGTGATGCTGGGAGATGGGCCGGAGGAGGCGCCGCTCGCTGCACTTGCGTCCGCGCGCGGCGCGAGCAATGTCGTGCTGCAGGGCTATGTGGAGGATGTGTATCCGCACCTACTGACATCGGATTTCTTTGTCTCCGCATCGATGCGGGAGGGCCAATCGGACGCGTTGCTGGAAGCGATGTCGGCGGGCGTGATCCCAATCATCTGCGGCGCCAGCGGAGCGACGGATGTCGTCACACACGGCGTCACCGGCTACATCGTCGAGAAATCGGAACCGGACGCGTTCGCGGCAGCGCTGCGGTGGGCGCTAGGCCTGACCGGTGCCGAGCGCGAGACGATGGCGCTCGCGTGCCGATCCTTTGCCGAGCGGCATATTGGCATCGATGCGATCGCAGCGAAGACGATCGACATGATCGAGAGCCTGCGGACGTAACTATCGCGTTCCGTGCGTGAGCATGACGTCTCCGACTCCGATGACGCCAGTGACAATGATCTGGACGCCGACGCATAGTAGCAGGAACGCGACCAGGCGGGAGAAAACGCGTGCGCCTGAATTGCCGAGCAACGCCATCACATTGTCCGACCAGCGATAGCAGAACCAGATCAGGCCCGCGATGCAGACCGCAGCCAGGCTCATGCCGCCGAAGAAGGACAGCAGCCCGGCGCCGCTAGCCGGGCGCTGGGACGACAGGGCCACCGCCACGGCGATCGTGCCCGGGCCGGTGGTGAACGGCATGGTCAGCGGAAAGAAGGCGACATCATCGCCGTCATATTGCGCGGGCTCGGCCTGGCTGGTCTTCCGATCCTCATGCACGCCCGGCTGCATCAGCAGGCTCCAGGCGCGGATCGCTACGACGAGCCCGCCGGCGATCCGGAGCGCTGCCAGGCTGACGCCGAAGAAGTTGAGCACATAGCCACCCAGCCAGAGCGACACGAGCAGGACGATCGTGGAATAGACGGCGATCCGATCCGCCATGTGCTGGCGCTCGCTGCGGGACCGGCCTTCCATGATCTCATTGAAGATCAGTGCCGCGCCGACCGGGTTCACGATCGAGAAGAGAGCGGGGAAGGCCAGCAGGAAGGCACCGATGAAGCTGCTGACTGGCAGAGGGCTGAGATCCATCGGTAGCTTCCGTATCGCAGGGTGCATGGCTGGAGGCGGTTACGCCTCGCTGCGGCGCTTATGGCCGGGTGGCGACCGGCTTGCCAGCGGCGATCGGCAGGAAATGACGGGGTGGAAGCCGCCTGCTGGGATCGATCGGCACCGCAACAGGTTGGTTCATGGACATGCGCTCTGCTCAAGAGCCGACAGGAAGATCCTCCATCATGACGCTCAAGCCGATCCACGAACAGGTGATCGTCATCACCGGCGCGACCAGCGGAAACGGGCTCGCGACGGCCGAAATGGCGGCGGCGCAAGGCGCGGCCGTCATCCTTGTCGCGCGAAACGAGGCGGCACTGGATACGGTGAGAACGCGGATCGAAGCGTCGGGCGGGCGGGCCGTCACCTGCGTGGCTGACGTGAGCGAGAAAGAGGCGGTTGGCCGCATCGTGGATGCCGCCGAGATGGCCTACGGAGGGTTCGACAGCTGGGTGAACAATGCCGCGGTGGCCACGTATGGGACGCTGGAGCAGGTTTCGGTTGCCGATCACCGGCGCATCTTCGACGTCAACTATTTCGGCGTGCTGCATGGAAGCCTGGCGGCGGCGCGATATTTGCGCGGACGGGGCGGCGCGATCATCAATATCGGCTCGATCCTGAGCGATCGCGCGATTCTCCAGCAAGGGCCATATTCCGCCACGAAGCACGCGGTGGAAGCGCTGACCGAAACGCTGCGAATGGAGCTGGAGCAGGAAGGCGCTGGGATCTCGGTGACGTTGATCAAGCCCGGGGCGATCGACACGCTGTTTCCC
>Ga0247730_1001257_pt1 | contig 14530 bp, 11 predicted proteins | sample UWRJL073202C2_FD_180959 | JGI IMG/M metagenome (GOLD analysis project Ga0247730, IMG submission 180959) | Plant litter microbial communities from Arlington Agricultural Research Station in Wisconsin, United States - UWRJ-L073-202C-2 | ecosystem: Environmental > Terrestrial > Plant litter >... | reverse complement strand
GGTCAGGTGGCGGTGCGGCGGACCTCGTCGACCAGCTGGCGCCACGGTCCGTCGAGCTCTCGCTCGGCGACGACGGCCTCGTGGTCCGCGACGCGCAGGGCGTAGACGAAGCCGTCGGCGACCGCATCACCGGGGACGTCGTCCCACGGGCATGCCTCGACGATGGGCCGCCAGTGATCGGCCTCCTGTGGCACCGACACCTCGATCGTCCACTCGCGCCGGAGCCCGGCGAACCCACCGGACCGCACGACGGTGATGACGAAGGGCAGGTCGTCCACGGGTACCTCCTGACCGACGGCTCGCCTAGGACGCGGTGCCGTCGCTGCCAGTGTCGCCGATCGGCAGGCCCACCGTCGACCATGCCGCCAGGACGGCCTCAAGCTCTGCGGAGCCGTCGCCGTACCTGGCCACCGCCGCCGCGGCCGTGGCGGCCGCGAAGTCGGCGAACGTCGCATCGGTGGCCAGGTCGCCGCCGAGTGCGTCGTACCAGATCGGGCCGGCCGTCTCCCACGCGTTGCCGCCCAGGGCCTCGGCCACCAGGAAGAACGCCCGGTTGGGGATGCCGGAGTTGAGGTGGACGCCGCCGTTGTCGTCGGTGGTGTCGACGTAGTCGTCCATGTGGGCCGGCTGCGGGTCGCGGCCCAGCACGTCGTCGTCGTACGCGGTGCCGGGAGCCTTCATGGACCGCAGGGCGTCACCCTCGACCTGGTCGGTGAACAGCCCCTCGCCGATCAGCCAGCTCGCCTCGGCCGCGGACTGCCCGCGGGCGTGCTGCTCGACCAGGGCGCCGAAGACGTCGGACACCGACTCGTTGAGCGCGCCCGACTGGCCCTGGTACTCCAGCGCCGCGGTGTACTGGGTGATGCCGTGCGCGAGCTCGTGGCCGATGACCGACAGCGACGCCGTGAACCGTCCGAACACCTGCCCGTCGCCGTCGCCGAAGACCATCTGCGAGCCGTCCCAGAACGCGTTGTCGTAGTCGGCGCCGTAGTGGACCGTGGCCAGCAGCGGAAGACCGGCGCCGTCGACGGACGCGCGGCCGAACGCCTCGGCGAACAGGGCGTACGTGGCGCCGAGCCCGTCGTAGGCCTCGTCGACGGCCGGGTCGCCGGTCGGCTCGTCGCCCTCGGCACGGACCGTGTCGCCGGGCAGCACCTCGCGCCCGCCCGCGTCGGCGATCGTGCGCTGCGGCCCCGTCGGCTCGCTGGGCGCGGGCGGTCGCTGGGGGATGGCCGTGGGGGAGCCGGGCCGTGGCCGCAGATCGACCGCCAGCGCCCTGCGGGCCGCCTCGGCGGCGGGCTGCAGGTCGTCGCGGTCGAGACGGGACAGGTGCTGCAGGAGATAGGGGGGAACGATGCCGTGGCGCATGCCGTCAACGGTAGGCGCGGGCACCGACAGGCGCGAGCGACCAGGGCCGACATGCGCCGCTGCACGGGCGGGAGTAACGTCCCCCGATGGAGCCGGCCGGGGGGTCGGATCTCCGGGTGAGACGAGGGATGACCATGCTCCAGGCGGCCGACGACACGTTCCGGCTCAACGCAGACTTCTTCGACTACGCGATCATCGCGTTGTACTTCGCGGTCGTCCTCGGGATCGGCGTCCTGGCCCGGCGCCAGGTGTCGTCGAGCCTCGACTTCTTCCTGTCGGGACGCTCGCTGCCCGCGTGGGTCACCGGTCTGGCGTTCATCTCGGCGAATCTCGGCGCGGTCGAGATCATGGGCATGTCGGCCAACGGCGCCGAGTTCGGCGTGGCCACGTTCCACTACTTCTGGATCGGCGCGGTCCCCGCGATGCTGTTCCTGGGCATCGTGATGATGCCGTTCTACTACGGCTCCGGCGTCCGCAGCGTCCCCGAGTTCATGCGACGCCGGTTCGGCACCGGGGCCCACCTGGTCAACGCCCTGAGCTTCTCGGTCGCCCAGCTGCTGATCGCGGGCATCAACCTGTACCTGCTCGCCACGATCGTCAACCGCCTGCTCGGCTGGCCGCTGTGGGTCTCGCTGATCGTCGCAGCGCTCGTGGTGCTCAGCTACATCACGCTCGGCGGGCTGTCGGCGGCGATCTACAACGAGGTGCTGCAGTTCTTCGTGATCGTCGCCGCGCTCACCCCGCTGACGATCATCGCGCTGCACAAGGTCGGCGGCTGGGAAGGCATCAAGGAGAAGGTGCAGCCCGGCCCCGAGCAGCTGTCCTCGTGGCCCGGGACCGATCTCACCGGCATCGACAACCCCGTCCTGTCGACGATCGGCATCGTCTTCGGTCTGGGCTTCGTCCTGTCGTTCGGCTACTGGACGACCAACTTCGTCGAGGTCCAGCGCGCCATGGCGTCCGACTCGCTCTCGTCGGCCCGGCGGGCTCCCATCATCGGTGCCTTCCCGAAGATGTTCATCCCGTTCATCGTCATCATCCCCGGCATGGCGGCCGCGATCATCATCCCGGAGATCACGAACCTGAAGTCCGGGTCCGGCGACTCCGGCGGCGCGACCTACAACGACGCGATCCTGCTGCTGATGCGCGACCTGCTCCCCAACGGCATGCTCGGCGTCGCGATCGCGGGCCTGCTGGCGTCGTTCATGGCCGGCATGGCCGCCAACATCTCGGCATTCAACACGGTCTTCTCGTACGACCTGTGGCAGCAGTACGTCAAGAAGGACGAGCCCGACGGCTACTACACGCTGGTCGGGCGCATCGCGACGGTCGCGGCGACCGTCATCGCGATCGGGACGGCGTACTTCGCGTCGAACTACGACAACCTGATGAACTACCTGCAGACGCTGTTCGGCTTCTTCAACGCGCCGCTGTTCGCGACCTTCATCCTGGGCATGTTCTGGAAGCGGATGACGGCGACCGCCGGCTGGACGGGGCTGGTGTCCGGCACCGCGGCCGCGGTCGCGGTGGCCTTCCTCAGCGAGGACGCCTTCGGCAGCGCCAGCACCGGCGTGATCGGGCTGTCCGGCCAGGGCGCGAGCTTCGCCGCGGCCGGCGCGGCGTTCGTCGTCGACATCGCGGTCAGCGTCGTCGTGACCTTCCTGACCAGACCCAGGGACCCGAAGGACCTCGAGGGACTCGTCTACTCCCTGACGCCACGCGAGTCGCTCGTCGACCCCGACGAGAAGTCGCTCCCGTGGTACCAGTCGCCGACGAAGCTCGCGGGCATCGGCCTCGTGATCGTCATCGTCCTCAACCTGATGTTCCGATAGGGGCCTGACATGACCGACAACAGCGCACCGCAGAAGAAGAAGGCCGGCATCTTCGACATCCGGTTCGTCATCGGCGGACTGCTCGGCGCCTACGGCGTCATCCTGGTCCTGCTCGGCATCTTCCACGCGACCGACGAGGAGCTCGCCCGTGGCGACGGCCTCAACATCAACCTGTGGGGCGGCCTCGGCATGCTGGTCGTCGCGATCGCGTTCGGCGTCTGGGCCAGGCTCCGCCCCGTCGTGGTGCCCGACGACGTGGAGTAGCCGCGCCCACCGGTAACATGCGGGCAGTGAGCACGCCTGACGAGACCCCCGCCTCCTACCGGTACACCAGCGACCTGGCCGGAGACATCGAGCGCCGGTGGCAGGACCGCTGGGACGCGGAGGGCACGTTCGAGGCTCCCAACCCGGTGGGCGACCTCGCCGGCGACGCCACGGGCGAGAAGTACTTCATCATGGACATGTTCCCGTACCCGTCGGGTGCGGGGCTGCACGTCGGCCACCCGCTCGGGTACATCGCCACCGACGTCGTCGGTCGCTACCGCCGCATGCAGGGCGACAACGTCCTGCACGCCCTCGGCTACGACGCCTTCGGCCTGCCCGCGGAGATCCACGCGGTCCAGACCGGCGAGCACCCCCGCACCAACACGCTGGCCAACATCACCAACATGCGCCGTCAGCTGCGCCGCCTGGGCCTCGCGCACGATCCCCGTCGCAGCTTCGCCACGATCGACCCCGACTTCGTGCGGTGGACGCAGTGGATCTTCGTGCAGATCTTCGAGTCCTGGTACGACGAGGACCAGCAGCGGGCCCGCCCCATCAGCGAGCTGCGGGCCGAGTACGAGTCCGGCGCCCGCACGGCGCCCGACGGTGCCGCGTGGCAGGACCTGGCCCCGCTCGAGCGACGTCTGCTGATCGACGCCCGCCGCCTGGCGTACGTCGACGAGTCGCCGGTCAACTGGTGCCCCGGGCTGGGCACCGTGCTGGCCAACGAGGAGGTCACGGCGGAGGGTCGCAGCGAGCGCGGCAACTTCCCGGTGTTCACCCGCAACCTGCGCCAGTGGAAGATGCGGATCACGGCCTACTCCGACCGGCTCATCGACGACCTCGAGCGCGTCGACTGGCCCGAGTCCGTCAAGAACATGCAGCGCAACTGGATCGGACGCTCGCACGGTGCGCGCGTGCGGTTCCAGGTCGAGACGGCCGCCACGTCGTTCGACGTCTTCACGACCCGACCCGACACGCTCTTCGGCGCGACGTACGCGGTGCTCGCGCCCGAGCACGAGCTCGTGCCGACCCTGACCGCCGCGGCGTGGCCCGAGGGCACGCCCCGGGCATGGACCAACGGCGTCGAGACGCCCGCCGAGGCGGTCGCGGCCTACCGCGCCGTGGCTGCGGCCAAGACCGACCTGGAGCGCCAGGAGAACAAGGACAAGACCGGCGTCTTCACGGGCACCTACGCGATCAACCCGGTCAACGGCGAGGAGATCCCGGTCTTCATCGCCGACTACGTCCTGACGGGCTACGGCACCGGCGCCATCATGGCCGTCCCCGGCGGCGACCAGCGCGACTGGGAGTTCGCCGAGGCCTACGGCCTGCCGATCATCCGCACCGTCGAGCCGCCCGAGGGCGTCGAGGGCGCCTACCCCGGTGACGGTCCGGCCGTGAACTCCGCGCACGTCACCGACGACGGCGCCGGGCTCGACATCAACGGGCTGGGCATCGCCGACGCCAAGATCGCCGTCGTCGAGTGGCTGCAGCAGCACGGAGCCGGCGAGGGCACGACGACGTACCGCCTGCGCGACTGGCTGTTCAGCCGCCAGCGGTACTGGGGCGAGCCGTTCCCGATCGTGTACGACGAGTCCGACCAGCCCATCGCGATCCCCGAGCACCTGCTCCCGGTCGACCTGCCGGACGTCCCGGACTACTCGCCCAAGACGTACGCGCCCGACGACGCCGACAGCACGCCGGAGCCGCCGCTCGCCCGCGCCGACGACTGGGTCCACGTCACGCTCGACCTCGGCGACGGGCCTCGCCCGTACCGCCGCGAGACCAACACGATGCCCAACTGGGCCGGATCGTCCTGGTACGAGCTGCGCTACACCGATCCGCACAACCCCGATGCCGTGACGGATCCCGAGAACGAGCGCTACTGGCTGGGTCCGCGCACGCCCGGCGGCACCGGCGGTGTCGACCTGTACGTCGGCGGCGTCGAGCACGCCGTCCTGCACCTGCTCTACGCCCGGTTCTGGCACAAGGTGCTGTTCGACCTCGGGCACGTCTCGAGCGAGGAGCCGTTCCACCGGCTGTTCAACCAGGGGTACATCCAGGCGTACGCATACGTCGACGAGCGCGAGGTCTACGTCGAGGCGTCCCAGGTCGAGGAGCGCGACGGGGGCTACGTCTTCGAGGGCCGGCCCGTCACGCGCGAGTACGGCAAGATGGGCAAGAGCCTCAAGAACGTCGTGACGCCCGACGAGATGTACGACGCCTACGGGGCCGACACGTTCCGCGTGTACGAGATGTCGATGGGCCCCCTCGACGTGTCGCGCCCGTGGGAGACGCGGGCCGTCGTCGGCTCGCAGCGCTTCCTGCAGCGCGTCTGGCGACTGCTGGTCGACGAGGACTCCGGCGAGCTGCGGGTCGACGACGCCGAGCTCGACGCCGACACGTTGCACGTCCTGCACACGACGATCGACGGCGTGCGCGGCGACATGGAGAACATGCGCTTCAACACCGCGATCGCCAAGCTCATCGAGCTGACGAACCACCTCACCAAGGTCGGTGTGAGCAGTCGCGCCGCCCTCGAGCCGCTGGTCCTGATGCTGGCGCCGCTCGCGCCGCACCTCGCCGAGGAGCTGTGGTCCCGGCTGGGTCACGCCGAGTCCCTGACCCACGCGGCGTACCCCGTCGCGGACCCGGCCCACCTGGCGTCGAGCTCGGTGACCTGCGTGATCCAGGTGCTCGGCAAGGTGCGCGGCAAGATCCAGGTCAGTCCCGACGTCTCGGACGACGAGCTCACGGCGCTGGCGCTGGCCGAGCCCAACGTCGTCACCTCGATCGACGGCCGCGAGATCCGCAAGATCATCGTGCGCGCGCCCAAGCTCGTCAGCATCGTCGTCTAGCCTGTGATGCACGCCACACATGGATAGGCTGGGGCCATGATCGCGATCGTCACCGACTCGACGTCGTCGCTGTCCGTCGAGGACGCCGAGCGCGAGGGCATCACGGTCGTGCCGCTGCAGGTCATCATCGGCGCCGACGTCTACGTGGAGGGGCACGACGTCACGGCCGACATGATCGCCGAGGCGCTGGCGGGGTTCGTGCCGGTCAGCACGTCGCGCCCGACGCCCGACGAGTTCCTGGCGGTCTACGAGAAGCTGGCCGCGGAGGGCGCCGACGCGATCGTCTCGGTGCACCTGAGCAGCCGGATGTCCGGGACGCTCGACTCCGCGGTGCTGGCGTCGAAGCAGGCGTCCGTGCCGGTGACGTGCATCGACTCGACGCAGGTCGGCATCGCCACGGGCTTCGCGGCGGGACGGGCGGCGCAGGCGCGCGACGCGGGGGAGGACGCCGTCGGCGTCGCCGACGCGGCGCGCCGTGCGGGCGAGAGCTCGACGGCCCTGCTGTACGTCGACACCCTGGAGTACCTGAAACGGGGCGGCCGGGTGGGATCGGCCGCGGCACTGATCGGCTCGGCCCTCGCGGTCAAGCCGATCCTCACGATCACCGACGGGCTGGTCGTTCCGCTGGAGCGGGTCCGCACCAAGGCCAAGGCGCTGGCCCGGCTGGAGGCCCTCGCGGTCGAGAAGGCGGCGTCGTGCGACGACGGCTTCGACATCGGCGTGCAGCACCTGGCCAGCCCGACGACGGCCGTCGCGGTGGCTGGCCGGCTCGCCACGGCGCTGGGACGCGAGGCCATCGCGGTCGACGAGGTCGGTGCCGCGATCGGCGCCCACGTCGGCCCCGGCATGATCTCGGTGACCATCACCCCCCGCTGACGCGCTGGTCGGACGGGCGGCGGATGTCCACCGGCGGCCCGGGTGGTCACCCGTTGTCCACAGCCTCGGCGCGACGCCCTCGCCGGGGCCGGTCGTCCTGCCTACCGTCGAGGTGTGAAGCCCACGCGACGAGACGATCCCGACGAGACGCGGGCCGACATCGCGCGACGGCGTCTCGCCCAGCTCGCGGCCTCGTTCGACGCCGAGCTCCCGCCGGCCGAGGACGACCCGCCTCCGCCTCGCCGCCGTGTCGAGGTCCCGCACGTGCGTGCCCTCGCCGCGGTGGCGGTCGCCGCATCGGTGCTGCTCGTGTGGTGGCTGCTCGCCGGACGTCCGCAGAGCAGCGGCAACGTCGCACCCCTGGCCTTCGCACCCTCGGCCGGCCCGGCCGTCGCGTCACCCGGCGCGGGGGCGGACGGCTCGACCGCGCCGTCGCCGGCCGACGACGTCCTGATCGTCGACGTCGTCGGCAAGGTGCGGCAGCCCGGCATCGTGACCGTCCCGAAGGGGTCCCGCGTCTTCGAAGCGATCGAGGCGGCCGGTGGGCTGAGAGGCCGGGTCGACACCACGTCGCTCAACCTGGCGCGTGAGCTGGCCGACGGCGAGCAGATCCTCGTCGGCCTCCAGCCGGTCGACGCGTCCGGCGCGCCGACCGCGTCGGGAGCCCCGAGCGCGGGTGCCGCCCCCGCCGGGGCCAAGGTCAACCTCAACACCGCGACACTCGAACAGCTCGACACGCTGCCAGGGGTCGGCCCCGTCACGGCGCAGGCGATCCTCGGCTGGCGCGAGACCAACGGCCGGTTCGGCGCCGTCGACGACCTGCTCGACGTCAAGGGCATCGGCGAGGCGACGCTCGCCGAGCTGCGCGATCTCGTCGTCGTGTGAGTCACGACGGCCGGATGGCCCCGGGCGCGCTGCTCGCGTGGGGGCTCGCCGCCTGGCTCGTGACGGCGGGATCGACGGAGGCGGTCGTCGTGGTGGTCACCACGATCGTCGCGGCCGCAGCGGTGTGGCGACGGTCGTGGGCACGTCCGGCGCTCCTGGCGGCCGTGTGCGTCGTCGCGGTCGGGTCGTCGTGCGCCTGGCGGCTCGCGACCGTCGAGCACTCGCCGTTGGCCGGACTCGCCGCTGAGGGTCGGCTCGTCACGATGGAGGTGCAGATCGGCAGCGACGCACGGTCGTTCACCCGTCGTGGGGAGGAGTCGACGGTCGTGGGCGTCGTCGTCCGCCGGGTCGTGGCCGCGGGCCTTGACGTCCGGCTGCGCGACCGGGCCACGGCGTTCGTCGACGGTCGCGCCGACGACCTGGTGGTCGGGCGTCGTGTCGTGCTGAAGGGACGCCTCGGCCCGTCCGACGACACCGACGAGGCCGCGGTGATCGACGTCGTGCGCCGAGGTGCCACGACCGACGCGGCCTGGTGGTGGGAGGCGTCCGAGCACGTGCGGGAGGGCGTGCGCCGGTCCGTCGCACATCTCTCGGACGAGCCGCGAGCCCTGGTCCCGGCGCTCGTCGACGGCGACGACAGTCGTGTGGGTGACGACGTCGAGCAGGACTTCCGCCGCAGCGGGCTGACGCATCTGATGGCCGTCTCGGGCACCAACCTGACGATCGTCCTGGCGGTCACGATGGCCCTCGCCCGCGCTGCCGGCCTGCACCGCCGGGGGCTGTGGGTCGTCGGCCTGCTGTCGATCGTGGCGTTCGTGCTGCTGGCACGGCCGGAGCCGAGCGTCGTGCGGGCGGCCGCGATGGGGGCGGTGGGCGTCGCGGCGCTGGGCTTCGGCGCGCGCGGTGGGCTGCGGGCCCTGTGCTGGGCGGTCGTGGGTCTGCTGTTCCTCGACCCCTGGCTCGCGCGCTCGCCGGGCTTCGTCCTCTCGGTCAGCGCGACCGCCGGCATCCTGCTGCTGGCGCCCGTCATGGCCCGTCGCCTCGAGACCTGGATGCCGCGGTGGTGCGCACTGGCCGTCGCGGTGCCCGTCGCCGCGCAGCTCGTGTGCACCCCGGCCATCGCGGCGCTGTCCGGCGAGGTGTCGTTGGTCGCGGTGTTCGCGAACCTGCTGGCGGCACCGGCCGTGGCGCCGGCGACCGTCGCAGGGCTCGTCGGCGGACTGCTCGCCCTGGTGTGGACGCCGATGGGCCTGCTGTACGGAGCACTGGCCGGCGCCAGCGCGAGCTGGATCCTGACGGTCGGCCACACGGCCGGGGGTCTGGACGCAGCGTCGTTCACGTGGCACGCGCCGTGGCAGGTCCTCGTCGTGCTCGTCCCGGTGGTGACGTGGGCGGCGGTGCGGCTGTCGTCGCGACCCGTGCTGTTCGTGGGGCTGGTGCTGGGCCTCGCGATCGGGCTCTGGCGTCCGCCGTCGACCGGATGGCCGCCGCCGGGCTGGGTCATGGTCAGCTGCGACGTCGGCCAGGGCGACGCGACGGTCCTGCCGGTCGCGGAGGGGGAGGCGGTGGTGGTCGACACCGGCGAGGACGACCGGCCGATCGACCGGTGCCTGACCGCGCTCGGCATCCACACGGTCCGCCTGCTGGTGCTGACCCACGGCGACGCCGACCACGTCGACGGCTGGCGCGGCGCGGTGGAGGGCCGGCGCGTCGACCAGGTGCTCGTCGGCACGTCGGGTGGCCCCTCGATCGAGGCGCCCCGCCACGTCGCCGAGGCAGGGGAGTCCTTCGTGCTCGGCGGGACGAGCGCCGACGTCCTCTGGCCCCCGGCCGACGAGCCGCCGGCGGGCGACCGCAACGGGGTCAGCGTCGTGCTCCGGGCGACCGTGCGAGGAGCTCGGATCCTGCTGACGGGCGACGTCGGCGCCGAGGCGCAGCGGCGGCTCCTCCGCACCGGTGTCGACGTCCGTGCGGACGTGCTGAAGGTGCCCCACCACGGCAGCGCCGACCAGGAGCCGGAGTTCCTCGCTGCGGTGGGCCCGTCCGTGGCGACCATCAGCGTCGGTGCCGACAACGACTACGGACACCCCACGTCGACGCTGCTGAGGCTGCTGCGTCGCGACGGGGCCGCTGCCTGGCGCACCGACCTGGACGGTGACATCGCGGTCGTCGTGCGTGGGGACCGGCTGCGCGTGGTCCACCGTGGCTGACGGCGGGCGCGGATAGGATCGGCCCGTGGCCTCGGCATTCGGCAAGATCCTGCTCATCACCGGCAACGCCGAGTTCCTCGCCGACCGCATGCGCGCCAAGGCCGTCGGGGTCGTCACGGCCGAGCAGCCCGAGTGCGAGGTCGCCACGACGACCGCCTCGGGCCTGCAGCCCGGCGAGCTCGCCGGGCTCACCAGCCCCTCGCTGTTCAGCGACGCCAGCGCCCTGGTCCTCACCGAGCTGCAGGACCTCCCGGACGTCGCGCAGACCGAGCTGCTGGCGTACGTCGCCGAGCCGTCCCCCGACATCGCGGTCGTGCTGGTGCACAGCGGCGGGCAGAAGGGCAAGGGCCTGCTGGACAAGCTCCGCAAGGTGCCGGCGGTCAGCGAGGTCAAGGTCGAGCAGCCCAAGTACGAGCGCGACTACGCGCGGTGGGTGTTCACCGAGGTCCGCGACCTGGGCGCACGCATCGACGAGCCCGCCGCGACCTACCTGGTGGCCGCGGTCGGCCAGGACCTGCGCGCCCTCGCCGGTGCCGCCGACCAGCTGGTCGCCAACCTCGAGCCGGGAGCCCACATCAGTGCCTCGCTCGTGCAGCAGTACTTCGGCGGTCGCGCCGACGTCCGCGGCTACGAGATCGCCGACGCCACGATCGACGGTCGCATCGACGTCGCGCTCGAGCAGGCCCGCTGGGCGGAGTCCGCGAAGGTCGCCCCGGTGCTCATCACCAGCGCGCTCGCGACCGGGCTGCGATCGCTCGCGAAGCTCGCCGGCGCCCCCGACGGCCTGCGTGACAACGAGCTCGCAGCGCACATCGGTGCCCCGCCATTCAAGATCCGTGCCCTGCGCCAGCAGCTGCGCAGCTGGGACGCCGGGGGACTGGCCGCGGCGATCTCGGCCGTCGCGCAGGCCGATCTCGACGTCAAGGGCGGTGCGGCCGATCCCGCGTTCGCGGTCGAGCGGATGGTGCTCGCGGTCGCCGCCCAGCGGCGTCGCTGATGGCTGCGACCCGATCGAGCCGGGTCGACGCCGTCGACGTCGCACGCGGCGTGGCCCTGGTGGGCATGATGTTCGTCCATCTCGGCCCGCGCTGGGTGGGCCAGGACCCGCCCGTCGGGCAGATGATCGCCAGCGGCCGCGCGGCGCCCCTGTTCGCGATGCTCGCCGGGGTGGCGCTGTCGCTCGTGCACCGGCGCGACCCGCACGGGGCCGGCTCGGCACGGGCCACCGGGATCCGCGCGCTGGTCCTGATCGTCATGGGGCTGTCGCTCGGCTCGCTCGACCGGATGCCGGTCTACGTCATCCTCGCGTTCTACGGCCTCATGATCGTCGTGGCGCTGCCCGTCCGCGGGATGTCGGCGTGCTCGCTGATCGGGCTGGGCCTCGCATGGGCCGTCGTCGTCCCGGTGCTGCTGCTGTGGCTGCAGATCGAGCACGCCCCCGTCGTCTCCGACCAGGCCGAGTGGTCCGATCTCTCGCCGCCGTGGTCACTGGTGACCGAGCTCGTGGTCTGGGGCGCGTACCCGGCGGCGGTGTGGTTCGCCTACGTGCTGATCGGGCTGGGCGTCGGGCGCCTCGACCTCTCCCAGCCTCGCATCGCACTCGGCCTCCTGGGCGGGGGAGCGGTGCTGCTGGGCGGTTCCCTCGGCATCGGCTCCGTCGCGATCGCGCGGGGCGCGTTCGACGACCGGTACGTCCAGGGATGGCGCCAGCTGTTCGTCCGCGCGGCCTATCCGTACGAGCCGGCCACCTGGCGCGAGCTGTGGCTGGTGGGGGAGCACACCTCCCGACCGCTCAACGTCGTCGGTGCCATCGGGTCGGCGCTGCTCGTCGTCGGGCTCTGCGCCCTGCTGGCGCGCCTGCCGTGGGCGCGGATCGTGCTGCTGCCCCTGCGCGCGGCCGGCACGATGACGCTCACGCTCTACACGATCCACGTGCTGTGGAGCTGGCGGCTCGCGATCCACGCCGACGCCAGTGACGACCCGACGGCCCAGCTGGGCAGCTACGGCGACTGGGCGGTGCAGGTCGTGGTGCTGCTGGTGGTCGCCGCGCTCTGGCAGCGATATCTCGGCCGCGGCCCGCTCGAGACGGTCGTGCGGCTCGTGTCGGTGTCGCTGTGGCAGGTCCGGAGACGAATCAACGCCCCGGCACAGGTGCCGGGGCGTTGATCCAGGGACGAGGCGTCAGAGCGACGCGGCCTTCTTGGCGATGGCCGACTTGCGGTTGGCCGCCTGGTTCTTGTGGATGACCTTCTTGGAGGCCGCCTTGTCGAGCTTCTGCGTGGCGACGCCGGCCAGCTTCTTGGCGTCGTCGGTGTTGCCGGCCGCGATGGCCTCCTCGAAGCGACGGACAGCCGTCTTCAGCGCGGAGCGCACGGACTTGTTGCGCTCGCGGGCCAGCTCGTTCTGGCGGTTGCGCTTGATCTGCGACTTGATATTCGCCACGGGGCAAACCTACGTTCTGTGTAAGGAGGGTTCTCGATGTGAGTGGTGCGAAGAGTTGGTGACGTGCCGAGGCACGCGACCGCCCACTCTACCAGCCGGCCGCCTGCGGCCTCAAATCGGCGAACCCGACGCCTCGTGGCGTGAGCACGCCGGTCGTGATGGGAGAATGGCTCATCATGAGCACCCGCCCCGTACCCCAGCCCGGGGCCACCGACCCGAAGGTCCTGCGCAACTTCTGCATCATCGCGCACATCGACCACGGCAAGTCGACGCTGGCCGACCGCATGCTGCAGCACACCGGAGTCGTCGACGGCCGCGACATGAAGGCGCAGTACCTCGACCGGATGGACATCGAGCGTGAGCGCGGCATCACGATCAAGAGCCAGGCCGTCCGGATGCCGTTCGTGAAGTCGAGCGGGGACGACGCCGGCGAGGTGTACGTCCTCAACATGATCGACACGCCGGGGCACGTCGACTTCACGTACGAGGTCAGCCGCAGCCTCGAGGCGTGCGAGGGTGCGATCCTGCTGGTCGACGCCGCGCAGGGGATCGAGGCGCAGACGCTCGCCAACCTGTACCTCGCGATCGACGCCGATCTGGACATCATCCCCGTGCTCAACAAGATCGACCTCCCGGGCGCCCAGCCCGACAAGTACGCCGAGGAGATCGCCGGCATCATCGGCGGCAACCCCGACGACGTGCTGCGGGTGTCGGCCAAGACGGGCCAGGGCGTCGAGGAGCTCCTCAACCTGATCGTCGACGAGATCCCGGCGCCCAAGGGCGATCCGGACGCGCCGCCGCGTGCCTTGATCTTCGACTCGGTGTACGACACGTACCGCGGCGTCGTCACGTACGTCCGCGTCGTCGACGGCAAGCTCAGCCACCGCGACAAGATCAAGATGATGTCGACCGGTGCGGTGCACGAGATGCTCGAGGTAGGCGTCATCTCTCCTGAGCCGGTCAAGGCCCCCGACCTCGGCGTCGGGGAGGTCGGCTACCTCATCACGGGCGTGAAGGAGGTCCGGCAGTCGCGCGTCGGCGACACCGTGACGTCCAACATCCGCGGCGCCACCGAGCCGCTCGGCGGCTACAAGACCCCCAACCCGATGGTCTACTCCGGTCTCTACCCGCTCGACGGCGACGACTACCCGACGCTGCGCGACGCGCTGGAGAAGCTGCAGCTCAACGACGCCGCCCTCGTCTACGAGCCGGAGTCCTCCGGCGCCCTCGGCTTCGGCTTCCGCATCGGCTTCCTCGGCCTCCTGCACCTGGAGATCGTCCGCGAGCGGCTGGAGCGCGAGTTCAACCTCGAGCTCATCTCCACGGCGCCCAACGTCGTGTACCGGGTCGAGATGGAGGACGGCAAGGGGATCACGGTCACCAATCCGTCCGAGTACCCCTCCGACGGCAAGATCGACGCGGTCTACGAGCCGGTCGTGCGCGCCACGGTGCTGAGCCCGTCGGACTACATCGGCGTCATCATGGAGCTCTGCCAGGCGCGGCGCGGCCAGCTGATCGGCATGGACTACCTGTCCGAGGACCGTGTCGAGATCAAGTACACGCTGCCCATGGGCGAGATCATGTTCGACTTCTTCGACGCGCTCAAGAGCCGCACGAAGGGCTACGCCTCGCTCGACTACGAGCCGACCGGCGAGCAGGCGTCCGACCTGGTCAAGGTCGACGTGCTCCTGCAGGGCGAGGTCGTCGACGCGTTCAGCGCGATCGTCCACCGCGACAACGCGTACGCGTACGGGGTGTCCCTGGCCTCCAAGCTCAAGGAGCTCATCCCGCG
>Ga0247730_1001255_pt1 | contig 14531 bp, 24 predicted proteins | sample UWRJL073202C2_FD_180959 | JGI IMG/M metagenome (GOLD analysis project Ga0247730, IMG submission 180959) | Plant litter microbial communities from Arlington Agricultural Research Station in Wisconsin, United States - UWRJ-L073-202C-2 | ecosystem: Environmental > Terrestrial > Plant litter >... | reverse complement strand
AGTAGTGATGCCGGCACCCAGTTGGAAAAGAATTAATGCAAACGCCAGTCCAGTATACCAGATGCGTTTTGAGAATTGATACACTCGTATGGCAAAGAAACACTTCAAAAAAGAGTCAGAGTTGCCGATTTGTAGCTGTTTAGCTACGGAACAAACCTGGACGCAACAGTCGACCAGACTCGTTACTGCGATGGAGAGCCTCAGAGTCCAGTGTCCATCATGAATGGCTGTTTCGCAAAGGCTCTTGAGCACGGGTATCTGGATATACTGTCACCATAAATCATACCTGGTCTATTGTCAAAGTTCATGACCGTCAGGTAGTATAGGTTTCCCCAGATTGCCCCTGTGTGTAAAGTTTCGAAGGCGCTACATATCCAGTGTTGTCGATATTCAAGTAAGCTTTACCAGAGTTGTGAACAGGAGAGATACACTGACAGTACGAAGATAACCTGGAGATTGAGATCAGAACGTTTTCGAACACTAGTTAAAGAATACTTACTAACATGCAAAGGATCCAGGCGTCCTTAAATCTAGCCTGATAGTAGTTGTAGCATTGAATAACCACCACTCCGTATAGCATTGTCGAAAACAGTGTCCCTAGCTCCAGTGCTCCGTAGGACTCGCCTAAGGAAGGCAAATCTCCAGTCGTCATGGTTGGATTCAAAAATGGTGGCTCGCTCATCAACGTTGCATCCAGCGTATATAGAGACTCGAGAGCATTGCAAATCGTGGCCGATGCGATCCTTGCGCTTACAGGTGATAGATCATAGCGTGCCACCGCGTGAAATTTTGATGATCCCACCGTGAGTTGGACTTCGGAACTGGCACGGGAGCTTCGTTGCGACGCACAGGAGATGACGTTCATCCATTCCGAAGCCTCACGAGGCACATTTCATTCTTCGAATATGTCTGACTATTTCGGGGAGGGTTCAAGGTGGAGGTCTATGATTCATAGTCTACTTTCAAACCAACAAGAGCTAAACAGGTGGATGGGGGGAATAAACTGGCAGTTGACACTCGTCACTAAGCTTATGTTGCGCACGTTCGTTCCAGCGAGATTGAACAACACAGCCCTATGCCCGCATGGGAATTTCTATTTCAAGGAGTTGAGAGAGAAGCTGTGAGATTCAAACGTTCAGTGTTGATCCAATATTTTCAAGAATATGTCTTACATAAAGCCCAGAGAGTGCGACTGAACACGTCGAACCCATTAAGTTTCATTTTCAAAGGCTTAGAATCAAACAACTGTATTTAGATTTACCAGCCACGGCTTTCGAAGTCAGCTAATGTATCCCTAGTTAACTCTTCGATCGTCTTATACTTGATTCCAAGGATGCTCTTGGATTTGGAGTTGTCGACAGTCTGCAGCCGCCCAAGGTCCCCTACCTCTCCCTTGGATAAAGATCCAGAGGGGTAAGGCGATGGAGACAGTGCATTCGCAACGTTAACTAGAGTTACCCCCGTGAGTACAAGAAACGTGAGAGAGCGAACGAGTTCAAAACTTACTAAAATCTTGCCACACAAAAGGCGAGCCTCCGGAGACAATAATCCGCTCTCCGCCAGCAGCTGGGACTTCTAATGCGAGTACATGGGCTTCAGACACATCCCTTACATCGACCCAAGCATGCCCAGGTGTTGTCAACAACGAACCCCCATAGGCTTTACCCTCGAGCACTGCTTGACGCCAAAAGAGACAGGATAGCCCCAGCTTATCCGGAGAGGGTACATCGTGAAGGATCGGCTAAATGAAAAGATCAATGCTGCACAATGTGACATCGAGAGGAAGCTTACGCCGAAGACGATGGGAGGAATGATAGTGGTAATGTCCCACGATAGTGTTCCTTTGTGTTTCTCGTTAAATTCCCAAATAGCTACGAATATCACGTCAAAAGGCAGGTTACACGATGATTTGGGCCCACCTACCTCTCTCCGCCAGGATTTTTGACGCCCGATACTTGGTTTCAGGCGGAGCGTCCTTCCCTTTAGCTTCACATTCGGGAACCGCAGTGACGTCCCAATCTTCTTCGGTGATATGAGAATGTCTTAGAGGCCCTAGCACTGTCGCACAAGACGAAGTGATCACAACACGTTTTAGCCTATCACTAATACGAATGTCAGCCGCGGGCACATCACGAAGCAAAACCGCGTAGCATACTTGACTTTCAATGCACTTCCCAAAATCGACAGCGTACCAGCGACAGCTGGCTCAATGATGTCTTTTGAAATTTCGGTCAGTATAATACTGCACGACATGGACGAAAGAGACATACCTTTAGGTTCTACAGCATCCAAGCGAACCAGAGACGCCGTATGGACGATGCCGTCTACATTTCTCACTGCCGCATCGAATGCGTCAGCCTAGGTATAAGATAAGTGGAGTACATAAGGACTGTGAAGTGGAGACATACTGCCTCCATATCCGGAACAATGGTCAATGTCAACTTATCTGCATATGAGCTGAACAAGCCAAGCAAATGCTTTCCCTTGGATTCTGAGCGGACGGAGGCTCGGACAGAGAATCCTCTCTTAAGTAAGTCACCTACAATCCATGTTCCGATGAACCCAGAAGCGCCAGTGGCAGGAGCAGTCAGTGCAGGCATGGCGCAACGATATCCTGTCATCTCATGGTTCAACATCTTGTTTATATAGTAAGACGTGCCGATTCATCAAGTAGATGGCCGCGTATTCGCGGCAGGAAGCCAGTCATTAGGGACCAAGAGAAAGTCCGCACGGCATTTCTTTGAATGCCAGGTGAGAGTTTATACGAACCCACTGCTCACAGTCTTCTGAACAGAAACCGAGGGACGGTCGGAGTCTGAGGGAACCTGTCAAACTTCAGTCCACGATTGTATTCATTTACACAAAGAGGCCAAGTTCTTCACTCCACCGAGTTGTGTGTTCCCTGCGTAGTAACTGCTGTAAAATCTGATAAGCCTCCTTGTTCGCATATGGAATCCCGGTATGTGGACATTTGTAGATTGCAGGAAGGCCAGTAATAGGGCACTTGTCCACCATCTTCACCCCATCGTACACTTTCATTTTGGTCCACTCTGCGTGGTCGCCAAACAGAGTGTTCATAGTCTCGCCCCAAGTGGGCTTCTTTAGTGGTGGATCATAGGTTCCAGCCAGTTCATCGGATAGTTCATGGGTGTGGATGAGATAATTGCGCGTTACCACACCTTTGTAAGGAGGAAGAGGCGCAACTATTGGTAGCTGGACTGCTGGCGCCAGAGGCTCTGATGCAACTGGTTGTTCTACTGGCTCGGGAGCACTTGTCCTGGCGGACGATGTCGGCAGAAACCGATCGAAGGAAAAGGGAGACGTCGGCCTTGCTGGAGGAGGAAGAGGAAGAGCGGCAGGGAGTATCTCGTCCACTTCCGCCGTCTGCATAGAAGACGGGACACGGCCGATCGGAAATTTACTCGGTTGTGCTCGATTCTCCCCCTGGCCATGGACTTGCGGGTTGCGCTTCTGAATCCAGTCATACGAATTGTCGCCAGCAACTTGCGCAAGACGAGACTTCGGAAGAGGGGGGTCTGAGAGTGCATCTGTGTGGCTAGGCTCTAGATGCGGTTGTTGAGCAGAATATGATGGCGATTCTAAAGATATCGAGGGAGTTTCCTCAACAAGCATCGGTGAATGAGGGCCGATTGGAAGTGTTTCTTCCTCGTCGCTCAATGTTATTATCGTGTAAGACGGATTCGTATTCAGGTACTGTCTTGGAATTCTCCTGGAGGCTGGTTGTGATTGAGCCACAACATTCGGAGGGGGAATATAGCCTTCGTCACGTTCGACGCGACTAATCCACCGCAGCGCCTCGCCAACAACCTTTGGTTTGACTACAGTCTTTGCTTTCTTTCGTCGAGCTTCCTCATTCTTGAGGTAATTTCGATGCTGGCTCAGATTCCCTTCTTCATTGTCTAGTGCACGGAGAATCAAGTCTGCCTGTGTAAGTGTTTGTGTCTGAGTGCGCCGTTGTAAACGCTAGTATAGGCAAAGATCAGTCATGGAACGAGTGGGAAGAGTAATGAATGTCTAACTGGTTTCTTAGGTTTTGAAGCTTTAGTAGCCGTAGCTATAGAATTTTGGACAGTGAGTTGTCTTTGACTCTGTCTGGATCTTTCGCCGCGGGGTTTACGAGGAACTGGCGCTGGTGCAGGCGCCAGGGTAGATGGTCCAGCTATGACTTCTGCCATTCCACTGACAACAGGAGGAGCTCGATGTCTAGCTCTTGCAATATCTTCGGCGCGTCTCGCGCGAACTTTGGATTTCTGGAGCTACATGAGCATGTGAAAGACGCGTGAATAGTAATTCACATACTTGACGCGTCGTACTTTCGTCGTCGCCTTCCTCCACATCTGGCCTTGTATCATCAGCCTCGTCTGCTGCATCGTCGCTGCTCCCATCGAATCCAATGTCGAACTCATCGGGCTCTGCGCATAGGAATGAGACTGAGAGACCGTCACTTTGGTGTGGTCCACGCACCTACGTTCTTCGCCTGGAAATCTTCATCACTGTCTTCGCCATTCTGGCCCTTCGCAAGCAATTCCTCGACTAAGACGCGAAAAGATTGTCCAGATGGGTTTTGACCGCGCGTGGCACGAGCTGAACGACGCATCGGCTGCTGCAAATCCATTTTGGACGTGGTGGCAACTTGCAAGGAACAAAGCCCTGAATTTGCGGAATCATTGTGTTATGTCATGATGGAAGTCTTTCAGATATTCATTATTTGTGGATCACCTCAACGCGCCTCTTCTGCAAACCACCACCATGAACGGCTTCTACGAGACACAGCTGGTGGTACTCGTTGCCGTCTGCTTCCTTTCATTACTAGTCGACCGCTCTATATCCCAAAAGCGCAAGCGCCAGCTCACTCAACGTTCTCTTCATGAGCATCTAGAAGGTGGAACTCATGGCCAGCCGAGTGCTGTTGGAAAACTTGCACGCCAGTACTTGGTAGTCTATGCGGTTGTTATGGGTGTGTTACTTGCTGTTGTAGCATGAGTGGATTTAACCTGGATATCCAATACGTTGTAGGCGCAGACTGGCTGCAGGGTCCATACGTGTATTCCTTATATCGCGACCAGTACAAGTTCCCAGAGCGTCTCGTTGCAGTCCTGTTCGTAACAGGATTCATTGCTGCAGGGTTAGCCGCCCCATTAATTGGAGCATGGGCCGATCAACAGTTCGTTAATCCATGATATTTCCACCACGTATGCAGTAACTTAACATCGTTTGCAGCGGTCGTCGATTTTTGTGCTTGACATTTTGCATAACATATGCCTTATCATGCGTGTGCATCCTCATACCCTATCTTCCTATTCTCCTTGTCGGTCGCCTGCTTGGTGGATTCTCGACTTCCGTTCTATTCTCCGTATTTGATACTTGGTTGATATCGTCCGCCACATCCAACAACGTCTCTCAATCAGACCTCTCACAAATCATGGGTCGCGCCACACTCGTTAATGGCCTTGTTGCAACAGGGGCTGGTGTTGTAAGCAACGAGCTCGTCAGTCGCGTACACAATTTCGCAGCACCATTTATTGCCAGTGCCGGCTTGCTCGTCCTTTCCTGGACTATGATACGCGCATCATGGCATGAGAATTATGGAAGCGGCGAGGGAAAGGATACCACTGGAGGTCTTTTCCAACTCGGCCGGCTCGCACATGCTAGTCACATTGTCCGTCGAGGTGTGTTGGCCGATCTTTTTCGTCTAACAGGATAATAAACGCTTGCATAGACCCGTTCCTACTTGTCCTTGGACTCACTCAGACATGTTTCGAAGGATCCATGTATCTGTTTGTTTTCTTATGGGTACCTTCTCTCCAAGAAGCGGCCGCTACTAATACGGTCCTGCCGTTGGGTTACATCTTCTCCTGCTTCATGTTAAGCATGATGCTCGGCTCTCTTCTCTACACTGCTATCATCTCAATATCCGGAGACTCTTCAGTAACCCAACATGCTAAACTTAGCAGTTTTGTCTGTGCTGTCAGTGCATTTGCGTTGACAGTCAGTGTCACGTCGGAAGATGAACACGTCAGGTTTTGGGCATTCTGTGCCTTTGAATCGTGTGTAGGGATGTATTATCCCGTACAGGGCATGCTTCGAGGTTCTCTCATCGCAGATGAACACCGTGCAACGGTACGTATTCTCTGTCCTTCGATCGCTTCCAAAATGTTTATTCTATTTTCAGCTATCCTCGTTATTCCGAGTTCCACTCAACATCTTTGTGGTTGTTTCTCTCCTTACTGGTGTCTCTTCTGCACGGCACGCAGTGATGGCCTCCTGTGCAGTCATGCTCTCCATCTCTTCAATTATGACTGGTGCTGTCATCGTGAACCGAGCAGAAAGCCCAGAGGCCCAATCTAATAACTCCAGACCATCATAATAAACAAAATCTATGGCATCAATGTCGAAGTTCACTGTTACAATTACGATGATAGATCGTCACTGCAATGTCACGTTTCAGTCATCCGTTTGCCCCGCGCCCCGACAAGCTTAACTGTCCCGATCTTGAACCCGAGTTCCGCGTCCTCTGCTAGCACAAGTGGTTTCGAGCGGCCAGTTCTCTAGGACATGACCGCAGATCCGCCAATCCTTCGCTTTTCCCTTCCCGTGTCCTCGTGCCGCAGGACTCCGAGTCAGACAACACAGCAGTTGTCTTCGTTTGAAGCGCTTCCCAGCTCAATTTCCCATCCAGTTCTCTTGTATATTCGACTCTCTTGACGCCCCTCTGACTCTGACTGTACTTGATTCAATCGACCTTCTTAATTCCTGGGCACTCTCCTTGTCTTTGGACTGGTTTGAACGGAGATATTGACTGGATTAAGACTTCACGTACACAGGGAATCTAGACATCAGGGCAGTCTACACTGCTAAGCCGTACCGTATTCCTAGACATATTGATCCCGCACTCCCTTCGACAGGCAAATGAAGTTTCTGTCTTCTGTGGGTAGCTGGTCTTGTGTTTCGGCTCTCGTATAAAATAACCAAGGGTAGCCCTTTGTAAGTGTAAACTTCATCCAAAGCCTTCTCTTGTCTCTTTTCCATCTCAAGCCTCTTTAATCTAACCAATGTGCCGATATCGAATGTGAGTTACATCCACATCAAGATAAAGTGATGAAGAGTTGCATTGCTGATTTTGATAATGTTTCCAGGGTCTGCTTTTCCTACAACTGTGGTCATATCCTCACTCAGGTAGGCCACTCACCTCGTCCACCAGCTACCTTTACTGAGATCGCATGATGTGTAGCCCGATGAAAATGTAAGGATCCTTACACTTGGATGTCGACGCTTTTCGACTCATGTTTGTCTCTAGATGGACTGCCATCGGAACGACTGTCGTATCAGCCGATTTCATAACCCTCACTGCAATCCTGCAACATGTCGACGAACTTGCAACCAATAGTACGTCTTTCTCCCTCAATAAGAATCGCCTGCCCGACTCATTATCATGTAGTCGGGGCTACCCTGAGCGTTTCAGTAAGCCTCTCATACCAGTCTTTTTCGTCTTTCGTAACTGCTAATATTCCCTGCAGCTGTCACAAAATACCAGAAATGCCCCCATTGTTAAGCAACATCACCTTACCCAATTTAACACAGCTTTAAGCTGCTGCGATGACTTTTCCATTTATGACACCTCTTATACTTATGAACAAAACGACTTTCTATGCTTATACTTACCATATTCTGTCCCTGTCGTAATAAATACGCTCGGGACCGTATTACTTATTTATTTACATCGATATCTATTCACACCTAATATACAACATTTCTAAATTTATTCCTGTCGAACAAAACAATTGATACCTTGCTCTCTACTGGCAGAATTCAAGTCGTGAAGGTGAGTTCGGAAACGGAGCACTTGACTCAATCCATGTTTATTATAGACTCGGAGGCGACGATCAGTGCCAGTGGTGTATAGGTGCGTACGTATCGGTCCCACAGTGTGACTACTAATGCTGTTCGTGTGACTTTCGCAACTGTAGTCTAGATCTCTGCCACCAGACGACAGTGCTACAGGATCCAAGAGTTCACACATATACTAGATGTTTACCACAATCTCTGGTAATACTGAAACCGGATTTCATGGCTCCTAGGCATACAGTGCCTCCCGATCTGTCAGGCTTGTTATCAACTTATCAGGCATTGTATTCACTCCCTGTCCCGGTGTCGGGTCTTCAACATGGAATCCCAAGATGCTCAAGTCAGACTGGGAGAACGGGGTCGGAAAACTCACAGATAAGATACCAACTCTGTAAAGAATCTCATCGTCAAAGAGCCAAGCTTCAGAACTACATAATATTACCCCTATCGCCGGTATTCTAGCAAGGCCGATATTCGTATACATCTCAGGGAAAATCCTTGACCAAGTCATAACTTGCTTGCTGTATGTCGACGTTTAAAAAGCCATCGTTTGAGAACAATTCCACAAGTAGCAGGTTATGTGCCGACTAAGACTGTGCGTCTGCTTGTGTTATATGTAACCCTTGGCCGACTCTGATACGCCCAGTCTCAGTGTTTGTTATCACTATACGGGCTGCTCTCATATCTATTCTGCGGTTAGTCCTTTCCCTCCTAGAAATGGATCGTCCAGAGTCTAATTTTGATCAGAAGGAGGAAATTGTGCGTTTACGAGTCAGAAGATTCAGGAGGATTCTTATTGAGGCCAATCCCGGCAGGTGGACTGCCATAGATTTACTTGCAAGTGCAGCCGATTCCATGATCCTTATTGTGTCGGTGTCAATTGCAGGCGGACGTGTATTCAATAGTGAGCGTTTCCTGTGCTTCTATAACGCATGCACTCGTTGATTGAACTAGTCACGGATACCCTGAACAATTCAGTGAGCATGGGAATTATGTGCCAGACGAGAATTTGATTCGACCTCCCTTTTCAAGCTCTTACGAAGAATGAAATGTGTCCATATTGCAGAACATTGACCCGCAGTAGACGACTACAGGTAGTGCGAGGTTTTCCATCATCACGTTGACTCGAATTAATTTGTTTATTACATACTGTCCACTTGCCCTCCTTACCTAGCGTTTTGTTACTGTATCGTTTGACACATAGCTGTAACCACCTCTGATGTTAAAGAACGTATGATCCCGATGATAATAATGTGTTTGTTTGATTGAGACATAGCTACAATTATTAAAAGTTGTCTAATAGAATATGTAGCTCTGAAAATATGGATGAAAATGATACATAAATGAAAGAACGTCTAGACAATTGTCCCAATTAGATTTACATGATTCCCATATAGTTCCTCTATACAGCCTGAGCAGGGACATCCAGCTTAATCTCGTTGCCCTGATCAGGTTGGTCCTTCGTATCGTTCTGCACTTTTGGTTTCTTAGGCGACTTGGAACCGAAGACACTCCAGGTCTTAAATCGGAACCAGTATGACAGCGCGTAGATCATGAATATCTGCGCGACGACATCAGCGACATGTAATGTTAGAGAAAGGGGGGATTGAACTCACATTGAAGAAAATGAAGGCGAAGAAAATTCCCAGATTTCTCCATCTGTGAGCATATTCAATGTTGAAATTCCCACTCAAGAACTCGTCCGTGGTAGCAGTCGAACAGAATTGGCAGTCGGACGTAGCACTCTCATTGGCAACATAGCCACCTCTGTTTGAGATGTACGTCGAAAAGAACTCTCCACAGGTCTGGCCGGAGAACGGAGAGACAATAGCAAGCTCTTTCGGGTCGCAACGAATATCACTCTTTCCGATGGCTTGACCAAGAAGTCCTTCAACCAAGTAGGTGTAGGGCGACAGGCGGTACATCCATTGCCACCATCCCAGCTCTCGGAAAGGTTGAATGACACCGTTGCTAATCAGGAAAAATATCGTCAGTAAATATAAGCATGGCCAAGCAAGACGACGTACAAGTTCAACACGAATGAGAATAGAAGAGAGTACAATAACCCAGCAATCTCAGCATTTGGAGCAGGAGCGGCAACCGCCATGGCAAAACTAGTGTAATACCATGGGTTAATGACACATAGCATGAGGAATGTATATCCGGCGCGACCGGAAGGGAATCCGACGGTCCAATACCAGCAGAAGAAGAATAGAGACGATCCCAGAAGATTCCATGGGACCTCAGCCAAGTATTGCGCGGTGACAAGCGCAGACCAGTGGTACATCTTCGAAGGCCTCTCACGAATCTATCCGAATATGAGCAAGGTGCCAGAGACTGCTTCAGTAAACATACCTCGTAAATGCTTCGCATGTTCAAGAAAGGGACTTGTAGCTGGTTGGCAACTGGAACTGATACGATAAGACCCATGAAGATGGCGAACAGCTTGTTCTGCGTTCCCTGCTGCGTATTCTTCGCTTGGAAAAAGGTAAACCCGATAAACAAGCCTCCGACAATCTGCAGGATCAGCTTCGCCATCAAATAAGTGGAATCTGAAGTTGAGATTGGTAAGAAAACAGTTTCGAACGAGGAGCGAAACTACCAACCCCTGTAACGGAAGGTGACATCTCTCTTCCAAAGCTCCTTGAACTGATAGAACCAAGATGTCGCAAACTCGGAATGAAGAGTTGACTCCACAGGAGGTCTACTCCTACCCTCTGCATGAATCTCTTCGATCTTGGCCTGAACGTCCCGCGCCTCTTTACTGCGCTGCCATACATCATACCAATTTTGCGTCGTGCTAGCAGTGGCACCAGCACCGATCACGTCCAGCATAAACTCCGCAGGGTTCTCGCCCGGCTCGCAATGCCTCGATCCGTTTCTTTCAAAGTAATCCAAGAGCGTCTCCGCATTGTGTCCGAGATCACCGAAGTAAACGGTCTGTCCACCCTTCTTCAAGAGCAGAAGCCTGTCGAAGACTTGGAATAATTCGGCGGAAGGTTGGTGAATGGTGCAAAGGATGGCTTGACCGCTGTTTGCGAGACTGCGCAAGAAATCCATGATAGCCCAAGCACTCTGCGAATCTAATCCAGATGTCGGTTCGTCAAGGAAGAGTAACAGTTTCGGCTTCGAAGCAAGCTCCACTCCGATCGTTGTACGTTTGCGATGCTAGTCTTCTCGTCAGTATCAATGGAAGTACAGAGCACGTTCAAATACACACCTCAATGCCCAATGATCCTACAGCAGCCTCTGCGAAGGCTTCGAGCCCACACATCTTTAAGCAAGTCTCCACCCATTCCTTCTTCTCTTTCAAAGAAACCGATTGTGGCTGTCTCAGCTTCGCAGACATGAGCAGCGCATCTCTGACAGTGTCCGTAGGAACATGAGTGTCCATCTGTTGACAATAACCGCTATATGGAAAGCGTGAGCAAAAGATCTTGACCGATAACAAGGGTAGCGTACGTTTGGGCCTGGAAATCGGCTGGCAAAGCCTGCCCATTAACAAATCGATCACCCAAAACAACACCAGTATCCGTCCTCTGTGCAAGAACGTTCAAAAGCGTGGTCTTTCCAGCGCCACTCTCTCCCATCAATGCAGTGAGCTTGCCAGGGACAACATAGCCGCTGACATCGTCCAAGAGTCTTCGAGATCCTTCAGCAACTTCAACAGTGTACTGAAGATGCTGCCATGAGAAGATGTCCGTCATCTTAGCCTGCTCTTGAACCGCTCTTTCAGCTGCCTTCTGGTCCTCTTCTTGGCCGGTAGTGTCAGCCTCTTGGGCACGAGCCTTCTCGAGATCGCCAGCGTCCGTGGACATCAACGAGGTGGGAGGCTTAGATCCTCGCTTAAAGAGAACACGCGAGGTTTCATACGAAGAAGAGGTGCGGTATTCTGTGAAGACGAAGAGGAAGGTAAGGAAGCCAACTCCGAAAGCGACGACAATGCCGTAGTTCTAAGCAATCGGTGAGTAAAACGACCAGCATGCCCAACAACAAGCATTACTCACCATCCACAGTTTCGAATAGTAATAGTCGTACGAAAGGGCAATGAACCTATTTCCATCGACGGTGGACTGACCAGCTACAGAGCCAACAGTAGCACAGACTTGATTCGCTAGCGTAATGCCCTCGTATCCTGGACCGCTGGGTACGAGCTGAGCACATTCACCATTCAAGGTATGGAACTCGTTAGCCATCAGGCCTTCGAATCCGTAACGAATGGGCTAACCACTTGAGTTAGAATATGTTCATACGTATACGAAATAAATGGCTCACGTTAATGTAGGTGATCCATCGCAATGCACCAATCATAGAAGGTTTCGGAATGGCATAACCGCTGAGAAAGTAGATTAGACTCAAGGCTCTTTTCATGGAAGGAACAAGGGAAACTTACACATAGAGAACCAGCATCAGAAGCACCATACCGGCGAAGGCTTGAGCTACCGCTTCTGTCTTAAAGTAGGCAGCAACAGCTCGGAACCAAGCTTTCATCACCAATGTCATCGTATAAACAAATCTAGTGGAAAGCGCATCAGCAAATGCCGACGAAGGCCATGAGAGAGAGGTAAGACATACAGATAAAAGATAAAGAACTGTGCCGCCGTCCGTTGCAAGCCCGTTATGAAGTACATGAGAATAGCAAAAGGCAGGGTCGTGATCAAAGCGATAGGAGCATCCACCAATGTCAACGCCATAGCTTCGATTGCAGGATGGTACAATGCTGCCTTCTGATGCCTGAGGACGATTGCGCGTTGAGAGAACAACGAGGGAATTTCAGCCATGGAACTAAGAGCGCAGAACAGTAACGAGCTATCGAAGACGAGTGAGAAATCGCGGAATAATTGTAGAAGAAAAAAACACACAAGAACAAAACACCACCACGCGAGAAGTACGCAGAGGTAGCTTCGGGCATTTGCAAGAAGACAGTACCGATAATAACACCCTGGATCACGAACGCGCTACACAAGAAAATCGTTAGCCCATATTCAGCTGCGAAGAGAGAGAAGAACACATACATCAAATTGAAAATAGTCGCCGTGCTGTTTCCCTTGAGGATTTGGACACGACGCAGCATGACGGCACGAATCTGCATGGGGACAGAAATCGTGTACGGAGAGCTCTTGCGCGTGTGCTGCGCATGCTCCAACTTGGCGCTCTCCTTAAAAGCACCTTTCCTCGCATCGTCCCCGACAAAAGCATCTTTGTACGCCTTGATGTCCTCCCGATTCAACCTTGCATCCGCAGACTCACTGAACGCTTTCGCAAACTCATCAGCAGTCTTCGGCCGAGGGCCTTTGAAATCTTTGCGAGGGATGCGTCCTAAGGGGTCGGTGACGGAGACAAGGAAATCAGGAGTGGTCTGTCGATTGGCAGGTTCGTAGCCGAGTCCGTAGAAATAGTCATGGGCACGATCTGCCGCACCGAAGTACACCAGCTTTCCTTCATCCAATACGGCAACCTTGTCGAACAAAGAGTAGAGGGTCTGGCCAGCTTGATAGATGGAGACAATCGTCGTCAGACGATCGATATCAGTTGCAATCCTCAATGCTCTTCCAAACTCAAGTGCTGTGGAGGCGTCTAGACCTCTAGTCGAGTTGTCCCATGAATTGATACGGGAACGCGTGGCGAGAGCTTCGGAGATGGAAACACGCTTCTTCTCGCCACCACTGACGCCACGAATGGCAGCATCACCCACAGGAGTATCTTTGACATGCGAGAGACCGAAGATGGTCTCTAGCGTCTCGCTCAAAAAGTCGACGTACTTGGACCTGGATTCGCCTAACCTCGACTTCTCCTGAGGAGCTCTCGTCTTGGCTGCGAACCTCAGAGTTTGGTCGACAGTCATAGTAGGGAAGTGGACATCATCTTCGGGAGAGTATTGGACGTCTCCTCGAAAGCGAGTGGCAATGTCGTTGGGAGTAAGAGAGTCGTAGTGGATTTCACCAGTGACGCTGTGAAACTCGTCTGTCTGGTTGGCAAGCGTCTTGAGCAACGTTGAGCAGCCTGATCCGGGACGACCCAATACCACTAACAGAGCTTGTCAGTAGATGGAACAAGGCGCATATATTAGGGGAAAAACGTACAGAGCATTTCACCAGGTCGAACGACACCCTCTATTCCAGACAGAATCTGTTTTGTGGGAGGATGTCTTAGATTGCGGATGAGTTCAAGCTTGTTGAATGGATTCATTATCGAGCCCAAGGTCTCCATGTACGAAGCAGCAGCGCCTATGCCAGTGACCTCGAGATTCTCGAATGAAACTCCAAGTTCTCGTGTGGGGATAGCACGGTCATCCCTCCTACAAGCATGACGAAAGTAATTAGCTACTGATAGCAAACTGAATAGTGGAGTCTAGAACGCACTGCTGGGCGATACCGCGCAAGGTCTTCTCGAGATCGAAGCCATTATGCTCACGTTCTCCAAGTGTGACGCTAGAATCTGACGAGTTATGATGCTTGGGGTCTTCCTGTAAGACTGGACTTCTGGGAGCATCGTCGCCGTTGTTGGATGTCATTCTGGAGATGGTCCTCTCTAGGGTTGATACGCCCTGAGGATCAAAGAAGCCGACGTCGACATGAGATGCAGTTGAGCCTCGTCGTTTGAACGGTCGGTGTTGTATCACTGGAGATGCGGAAGGAGGAGGAACGTGGTCATCTCTAGGAGTG
>Ga0247730_1001254_pt1 | contig 14532 bp, 19 predicted proteins | sample UWRJL073202C2_FD_180959 | JGI IMG/M metagenome (GOLD analysis project Ga0247730, IMG submission 180959) | Plant litter microbial communities from Arlington Agricultural Research Station in Wisconsin, United States - UWRJ-L073-202C-2 | ecosystem: Environmental > Terrestrial > Plant litter >... | reverse complement strand
CGATAGATAGTCTGTGCTACAGTTCGGATTGAGGGTATCTTGAAAGTGGGAGAACGTGATGCAGGGTATCGTGCTGGGTATGGATAGGCCATCATTCGGCTTTGTGGGGAAGTGTAAGCGAAGGGGAATTTCTATGACATAGCAGTGCTTAGCAGAAGGCTTACTTTTTGAGATTATCGGCGGGCATGGCCATTGTCCAATAGACGAAAGAAGCCAGACCTCCTGCGAGGAATGTAGATGTCCCTGTATTCAACTTAGGTCGCCTTAGATAAGAGAAAACAACGGTCTGAGCGGGTTGTAGAATCCACCTGTATATATTGGGACTCGGAGAAAACACGCATCAACGTCTAGAGGGAATCGTGGTCAACATTAATTAAATAAAGCATGGGCAATACTTGCTTCGACAGACAAGAACATCCAGAAGAAGTTGCTTCGGAAAGCCAAACTTCCTGTGAAGCCTGACCACAGGCCTCGAACTCCTTGGACTTGAATCACTCGGCGAACGCAATCAATGGGGCCTTTGAAATCTCTTTCCGTAATGCCTCGTTGCATCTGCATTTGCAAGCGGACTAAATTGGATTTATTACAGATCCCGTTCAATCCGAAAAATTAAAACGGACCTTTGAGATGTTCCATAGGTGTTCCAAGTATCGTACTAACATCGGCTAAAGGTTCAGCCACCATTAGCAAACACAGGAATCAAGATTTACCTCGTACAACCGGCCATCAATCCTGCAACCCCATGCGCAAAGATAGTCAGCCTTGGTTGGCCGGAGTGCGGATTTGTCTCTGTCATTCCGAGGCGTATAAGCATCAAACGGTAGTTGTGCAAGGATGCCATCAGCAAGGCGTCTACGCCTGACCATGCCACCATAGGGGGTGTCATCCCCTTGAATAGAGCCCTATATCCCTACATATCTATCAGCCAGTACATTAGACTGTCCCAGAGATAGAACGAACCTCATTTCGAATGGTCTGTGTGACGACGTCGATGGCCCCTCGATACGTTCCTGGTGGTGCACATTGCATTCGGGTTTTCACTGTGTCAAAGCTGCAAGCATTCCTAGCAATATGTAAGCTCGTATTAGAGCCTAGAATAAAGAAGGGGAACGTACAGAGGAGAATATAAAACTAATGCAAGCGATGGTTGTTACCTATGTCCAACGGCAACCTGAACCGCGTCAGTCCCAAAATGTCAGTACTCTGAGAGCTCGCTACCTTTGTAATACCCGAGCCAAAACCAGCGAGGGCCCCCACCAGCCGAACATGGCCACTCTGAGGGATAATATCAGCGTCCTTAGCCATCATGAAGAGATACGTACAGATCCAACCAACACGAAGCGTTATTTCGGCAAATGCCGGTGATCGTCCGTGTCACGCGTGTCACTTAAATGACGTCACGCGATTTCAAGGTCTATTTAGCCACGTGAAGGCGAAATGAAATGAGGCAGTACAATTCTCTTGGACATCAACTGCGCGTGTAGCAGGCCTGTCCCAGCCGTCGTTGCAAGCACGACGAAATAATTTCAGACCTTGACCACCATCTTCAGCACCTTACTGATACTCAGACATGGCTCATTCTCCCCCACAATATTCGCACAAGCCGTACCGGGACTCTGATATTGACACCATCGCATCTGCGCCCGCGTTGAATGCATCCGCGTCTCCGGAAGATGAGCGGTTCGACCATGCATCCATTCAGGAGGCATCATCGCGCTCCGTGAACCTAGTGCGCGGGGCCAGCGCACGCTCGAAGGGCGCAGCTTCCCATTACACAGATGGCAGACCTTTGTCCTACATTGACGAGAATTTCAATCATTATTCCAAAGACAAATCACAAGGGCAAGACGAGTCTGCAGTGCCTCTAGTGCACAATGCTGCTGATATAGGTGGATATTCTGGTGGCAAGCCTGGGGAACGGAACTACGAAGACTTGGGTACGATCGCCTACTGTATGCTACATGTGTCTGAGGCTCATGTCATTCAACAGAATATGCAGATCCACATATTCCTCGCGACGGTTCTAATAAGCTCTCCGAAAAGGCTGGGCCGCTTGCTAGGCTACTAGGACAGCATAGCTATCCGTTAGAACAGCGGATCGAAGATAAGAAGCGAGGTGTAGGCAGGCAACGGTTCCCCTTTGTAGGCAAGTCGTGGCTCTAACCAGTGGCGATCGACCCGCTGACTTGCGATCTAGTATGGACGTTGACGGCTGCGATGGTTGGAGCTTTCATCTACGAGCTGGTGTTGAACAATCGTGAACAAGGATCTCCGGTTTCGTTCCATGTACGTGTATTCATCTTCCAACAGATACGCAAGTGCTTAGTCCATCTTCTTCAGCCTGTCGTAAATTACATGCTAGGACCATCTTCTTCAGCACTTATTAATGCCGGCGCTCGATTTCCTCCTTGCATGGTATGTTCGTTCTTTCCTTGCACGAGTTATTCATGCTCAACAACCGGTGCAGAAACTTGTCGAAGACGTGCCCCCGTCTTTCCGCCTCGGATGTATGTACTCGTTCGAATGTATTGCGCTATATTCGGTGATTAAGAATGTTCTTGCAGGCATGAACAACACGGACAATCCAGTGACTCAAATCTGTACTGTTGCAGATCTTTGCGGATTCGGGGGTACCTCCAGTTTTATCATTTCCCCTATTCAGTTGACCTAAATATGCTACTCTAGGAATAACCGCAGAGGAGCCTAACCAATGGTTCAGGTCAGTGTCATATAAATCGCGCTCAGACGAGTGAATTGACACAAGCACAGGTTTATCACAGCCATCTTTTTACATGCCGGATTTGTTCATATCCTGTTGAACATGTTTGCTCAACTTACTTTAAGTGCGCAGGTATGACAACCTTTGTATTACATCTCGAAAGCACATGCGAACTGAACAACGGCTAGATAGAGCGTGAGATGGGCTCAGGCGGCTTTCTCCTCACCTACATGGCGGCTGGTATATTCGGGTGCGTTTCTATGGTTCTCGGGCGCTGCCTTGAGATCTTACTTTCGCGAATCTGTAGAAATATCCTAGGAGGTTCGTTCCTTCGTGACTACGAGGAAAAGGATGTGAACTGAGGGGCAATTTCCATAGGAAACTTCTCGCTTGTCGGCATTCCAAGTGTTGGCGCTTCAGGTGCCATCTTTGGGACGGTAGCTGTGAGTGAATTTTGGGTTGCTATCCGAGAACCTAGGCTCACATTTCTGCCAGGTAACATGGATCGACTTGTTTGCTCACTGGCAGTTCAAGTATCGTCCTCGTCGCATGGTAAGGTTTTATTCGAAGATACCACAGTTGCGCTCCGCTCATGGCAACGATAGCTTGTCTTTATGATCATTGAGCTAGCTATTGGTATTGCGATCGGCTATATTCCATGTGAGCACAGTGCTAATATCTTGCAACGACATGCATTGATTAACCTTCTTAGACGTGGACAACTTTGGTGAATTCCACTTTCGCAACGACTGGATCACCACAGCTAACAGACTGCTCACTAGCTCATCTTGGTGGCCTGTTCATGGGATTCTTGTTTGGGTTAATCTTCTATCCTGTCATTAGCTTGACGAGGAGACACAGTATCATTATGTGGTAAGAATCGTTCTCCCTTTGATCAGATAAGATACGTTCTGAACTTCGCTCCAGGAGTTGTCGGATAGCGGCTATACCGGTGGCTATTGTTCTTTTCGTCATTCTCACGCGTAACTTCTATACTTCCGACCCATACGCAGGTTTGTAAAGCATCTTTCCTGTAAACTCTCAACTAATTGCTGGGGTTTCAGCGTGTCAAGGGTGCAGATATCTATCTTGCATTCCCACAGATGCTAACGACCATTGTAAGGGGTGAGTGAAGAGTCAGTCTTCTAAAGTTGCATTTATTCACTGACGGTGAAATTAGAACCGGTCTGACGACCACTTCTTCCTCTTGATTTTCCGAGCCCATAAATACCATATTACACCTCTACTACCGTTACTTCCGGACAATTCATGCATATATTCAAATCACTGTATTTTAACGATTACATGGCTAATTGGACTTCGCGTGTGAACCTGCCCTCAAGTGTGCTGACTAAGCATAAGCCGCCTTGCCTCCTGTCCTCATGGTGCGCATCTTCGAATTGTCTGGACAGGATGCTCACTGACTCCCGCTGGATCCGTTCAGCCGCCAAAGAAGAAAATTATTACAAAAGAAGAATGGGATCATCGACTACATGAGGTAGACGTGACGCACCAGTTAGTATGGGTTGCTGTCTGTGGTGCCTTCGTTCAACTGAGCGATGGATGTTAGGGACATGAACAGGCTTGTAATGGACTATCTGGTTATTGAGGGGTTCAAATCTGCAGCGGAAACGTTCAGCGTAGAAGCGAACATTCCACCAACTGTGGATTTGAATAGCATCGAGAGCCGCATGAGTATTCGCGAAGCCCTACAACGCGGAGACATCGAAGATGCCATTGCAAGAGTAAACGATCTGAACCCCGAGGTCAGTGAGCTGGTGCTTATTTCTTTTATTTGCGTGGAAAGACAGCTGAAACCGAGGCGACAAGATATTGGATACAGACCCTGCTTTATTCTTTCATTTGCAACAACAGCGTTTAATTGAGCATATCCGACACGGACGCATTGCTGAAGCGTTGCAATTTGCGCAAGAGGAGCTTGCGCCACGAGGCGAGGAGAATCCAGCCTTTCTACATGAGCTGGAGCGGACAATGTCATTACTGGCATTTGATGCTTCGGATTCTACGCCAATCTCAATCTCTGAGCTATTGTCACCTGCACAGCGGATGAAAACCGCAGGCGAAGTGAATGCTGCGATTTTGAACAGTTTCAGTCAAGGCACCGAGGTGAAGCTGCGTGCACTGATGCGCCTGCTCTGCTGGGCCGAGAGCATGTTGGAGGAGCGTGCAGAATTTCCCAAGGCAAGTTTAGGGTCTTTTTGTGCTGGATCGTTCTACCAAGAAAGCTAACAGTCCGCCTCGTTCAGATCGATCTATCAGAAGGCATGAGCGGCCAGCACTGGGAGACTAGCTAGGCCTTGAGGCATGAAATGAGGCATGGTATAATGGGGCATGGACATCTCTTTGGAATTCTCGTTGTATCACTAGACGCTTACAGTATGGGACTGGCTACAAACCAGCGTGGAAGAGATTCGGACAGCATGAGCACCGGCAGGGCTAAGGAAGCGGACCATTAAATGCTGACATAATACTATCATCCATTAATTCTCGTGCAAGCGGCCACGAAAGGTTGCTTCTGCTCATTTGTTCCCGCTCTCCTACTTCCACTACGACGACGACGCTGACGACGCTAGCCCTGCGCGGCTTCTTGCTTCACCTGCTGGATAGCTCATAACATTCATCTCCTGGCCACCCTCTCAGCGGGGCCTGTGACTTTTCAGCATGTCAGAATTCTCTAGGGGAGGAGGATTCAAGCCGACAAAGACGACAAAGTTCTATGTCACGAATCGTGGCTCGGACTCGGATGGTAGTGTTGAGGATCGTGGCCTCCGACAGCCGCCAAATGGTCGTCCCTACCTGGGACCTCGACGCATGCCACTTCCTACGCCGCCCATTGTGACCCAAGCGCGATACGGCAGCAGATACGAGCCATCCCTATCCTCTGCCTCCAGCTCCAGCTCTCCAGCAGCAGATGATTCCACTCCTCCTCCACCAACACCAGGACCCTCACTATCCTCCACAGACAGCCCCAGCGACCAGCTCGTTGCCGACGTCGCACCACTCTCTACCCCTCGCAAGATCGGTGCCCCGACTATGATGCCTCCGTATCACAGATCTACATCCTCACATCCTCATCACCCACCGACCCTCACTGTCCCCCGGCGAAGGCCTTCTACGTCACCTACCGTATCTACGCCAGAGAACCTTTTCAGTCCCTCTTCCACTTCATCAACAAGCTCAGATCGCGTGCATATTTTTGTCCGAGCTGACTCTGATACGGACAGGTACGTGAACGTAGATATAACGGGAGCAAGGTCGGCTGCATTCATCCGGGAACGTGTGTTTTCGAAGGTGCGCCATCTTTCTACTCCTGCTGAGGTGCTGCGCAGAGAGTTTGGCTGACATTGATCACATTAGCTCAACATTTACGAGGAGCATGAACAGAATCAGTATTCTATCTACCATACTGAAGTCGGAGCTCTGGCCGTTGGGGATTCTCTATCCGATGACCGGCTGCTTGAACTATGTCTAAAGCACGGAGATTCGAAAGGGTCGCTGAAGCTCCTGGTCTCACATCCTCATGACCCTCTTCCAGATACTCCGCCACGACCACACAGCTCCATGTCCGGCACGCCGACCTTGCTGCCTCCAGTCGTCATACCGCCATACACAAATGCAGCCTCATGTGCCCCACTTCGTCCACGTCGCCGATCGGGATCGAGGCCTGACAGTGTGTCTTCTAGTGACCAACCGCAAATGGAGCCATCGCTGTCAGCGGGATACGAAGCAGATGTGGACAATCCAGAGCGTACAGCATTTCGCCCTTTACCTTCAATATCCCCGGCCACTCCATCTTCCCCACGCAGAGGGAGAAATCTTCATGGCCCTATGCCACGTCCTCCTTCTCCAGGACATCTCTCCCGTTCGGATAGCCCTTCACAGCGTATTACACCGATAGGCACCGAATATACAACAATACGTGATCGCTACGGCAATATTCTCCCAACCCCTCCGCCGCCGCCGCCTTTAAATTCTACGCCTGAGAAACAGTCATTTGTTGTGACGGAAGGTCCAAGTCGTCCAGGCCGATCAGCCCGAGCCTCATCAGACGTTGCGGACCGAGACGCTGCCAGGTCCATGCTGCCAAGTCCAGAACAGCAAGGCCTCCCCGCCTCTCTTCCTCAGCGGGCAAGTCACATACATCGCGTTAAAGAGAATCAACCTACAAGAGAACGCAAGAGACGACCACAGCGAGCTGACTCTGATGGAGTTGAACAGCGAAGTGGGAACGGAGACACCGCTGTAGCAGATGCCCGAAACGCGCCTTCCTCTTCTTCGAAACTACGGCAACAAGTATCACCTTCTACACGATACAATCCTACCTCTCCTTATCCTAGTCGTCCTATCCCTGTGATCACGAAGTCATCTAGAAACAACTCAAACGGGGGGGCCGGTCTCTCACCCGAGACACGGACTGGTGGGGGCAACCACTCTCGCCAGGCAGGGCAGCCAGTACCGCCAAATTGGGCAGTAGCGTGGAAGGGGGAAGGCACTGGTGCTCAAAAAGTCGTGCCATCGTCGCCATCTTATTCCAGGATGATGAAGGGTGCGAAGAGTATGGACAACTTGCGGAACGGGACCCACCCTACAGCCCTCCAGCCTGGTAGCACCCGACGCAGTGGGCAGTCATCCCGTGGTGCTGGAGCCCTTCCAGTCATTCAGCAATCTAAGGATTCTGCATTGTCTAATACTCGCGGGTATGATAGCAGACCTGGCATCCGGCCATTACCATCATTAGGGCAATCTTCCCCTGCTCCCTCTTCATCTGCTATGGATCTGGGTATAACTTCTGCCATACGGATACCGAACCGAAACTTGAGCCCCACCACCATTGAGCCTTATCCACGACCCCTCTCCGCTTTTGGTGATGCATTGAACTCACCTTCTCGCTTTCTTCAATCCCCAACCCATATGGAAGCTGAGAATCATGTACGAACTGCCAGGGGCTCACCGATGACAAATCCCCTACCCATTGCTCCCATTCGCTCTAGAAGTCGCCCCAGAGAGATGACATCGCCTCCCCTCAGTCCCATCAGTCCGCGAAGTCCACCAGACTCTTCTGTAGACACGTTCAAAGACGACCACACTTGGGTATTCCCGATTGAAACCAGTCAGGAAGCCAAAACAACCAAACCTCCACTCGTAGCTACACCCCTATCTCTACAGATAGATCACCAACAGACCAACGGAAAGCAGAGATTCTCCAATTCTTCTTCTTCTTCTTCCGAGGAAAGCGAGTCTGGTACAGGAACCGCGCTGTGGCAAGTCCCTCCGACCATGATACCCTCATCATCTATCTCAAGGCCGCCACCATTAAAAGTTCGCACTCACGATCAGGACGCTACTTATATTCCGCCTTCTTCCTCTACATCAACAGCCACTCTTATGCCCCAAAGGCGACCACCTACTGCTGAAGCCCGTGACATCCTAGATGCAGGTTCCCGGGAGGTCAAACGGGAAGCAAATGAAAATGCATTTGATTGGGTGACCAGACCTCCCCCAGAAGTTATATACGAGCGATTGGATAAGTCTTTTCCGAAGCACGATTTGGACAAGCCTGTCATCGACGCAGGTTCGGGGGAGACGTCGCCAAGTGTTACTGTGCCTCCTGCCGCTTTTCTTATGAATCCCCCGCCAGTGGCACCCCTCAATCCCGATAAGTCGAAGAGCAGGGCTAAGAAATCCATTCGGTATGTTGCCCAAGAGCATAAGAAGCGCATCGACAGGACTTCTCGTATCGATCCCGCCTCATCTGCGGAAAATATGGCGAGAAAACGTAGCACACAACTATGGGATAACAAGTTGGAAGAAGTAACTGCTGAGCAACTGCAAAGGGTACCTGCGCATGATTCTCCGAATTCCGCCTCGTCACCTGGCACTGGTAATGTAGCTTTACTGCCCCCTGATAGGCATTGTGACTGACCGAATGAACAGAAGGCACGTTGAAATGGGTCAGGGGAGAGCTCATCGGGAAAGGAACTTACGGCAAAGTGTACCTCGCTTTGAACATGCTTACAGGCGAAGTCATCGCGGTCAAGCAGGTAGAGTTGCCACGAACCGAAAGCGAGCGCAACGACTCCCGGCAGATCACGGTCGTCCAAGCATTGAAGATGGAAAGTGATACTCTGCGGGAATTGGACCATCCTAACATCGTCCAATATCTTGGTTTTGAAGAGACACCAACCAATCTAAGCATGTAAGCATGCCTTCTTTTTGTGTTTTACCCTCACGGCTTAGCTCCCGATATTAGTTTCTTGGAATATGTTCCCGGAGGTTCGATAGGCAGCTGCCTACTCAAGCACGGTAGATTCTCGGAGGACGTTACGAAGAGTTTCATGGCTCAAATTCTGGGTGGCTTGGATTATTTGCATTCTAAAGGGATTGTACATCGAGTATGCTGCTTCTTTCTTACATTCTTCACACCTGCTCACTATAGGACAGGATCTCAAAGCCGACAACATTTTGGTTGAAGAAACAGGCGTATGTAAAATCTCCGATTTCGGTATATCCAAACGAACCACAGACTATGGTGGAGCAGCTACAGCAATGCAGGGGACGGTATTCTGGATGGCACCTGAAGTGGTGAATCCCCAAGGGAAGGTCTACGGTTTCAAAGTTGACATCTGGAGTGTCGGCTGCGTAGTTCTTGAGATGTGGGCAGGTTTTCGACCATGGCAAGGCGACGAGATGTTTGCCGTAATGTTCAAAGTAAGATTCCATTACCTTCTGCCAGACACATTGGCTGATGCGGTATCGCCAGCTGTACAACCAGAAGCTACCACCTCCTGTGCCAGAAGGCATCATATTGACCGATCTGGCAGACAATTTTAGGAAGCTATGCTTCGCTGTGTAAGTTCTATCTACCCTGATTGTTCTAGAAATTAGTCTCATTGATCTCACAATTTCTAGAAATCCGGATGAACGCCCTACTGCAGCTGAGCTGCGGAAACACAGGTATCTGGAGCTGACACCCGGCTGGGTATTCGACGGAAACTTCACGTAGACAGCTCCCTTTTCCTTTTTTTTTTTTCACCACGATCTTTACATACCAACTCTGCCTACCTCTCATTTGATCATATTTCTGCTGATTTCTTTTGCTCAATCTTACGCCTGCTGTCATCTCGTTTTCATTTGTTTCTGTTTGCAATTTTTTCAGTGTTTTAGTACTTAGTATATAGTCCATCTTTGTAGTTCACCTAATGCCCAAGCCTGCAAACTGTGCGCGTGGATCTTTTCTTGTTCCGTGTACCTGAGTGAGCAAAAATAAGCCAAGATTTGTGACCAGTGAGATAGTCACACAACATGGCTGCTGACGACGAGCAGGCAAAGCGAGATGCGGCTGCCCAGCGAATCCAGCAGTCCTGGAGGGCACAGAACAACAGGATGCGAGGTCAGGTTCTAGGGACCAATGAACGTTGGAATGACGCAGCTGCCCACGCGAAACTAAAGGTGCGTGGCGGAACCGATCGAGGTTTGGTTGAATCAGCGGCTGAGCCTCGTTTTTGTCCACAGATCGCTCGTGCGGCTGCTGATAGCGGAGATTTCAACGACCCTAGCTCGCGGTGAGCATGCAGGCCTGTTAAAACTCTGCCCGGCTCAATCTTTGTAGGTGGAAACGAGGCGCGTTGTTCGCAAGCCAGTTGCAGGATGGAAATCAAGTGCTGAAGAACCGAGGCAAAGCCAAGGAAGGTTCTACTCTCAAGCATCTTGAGACTCAGCATTGGCTGGAGCTCGTCGACGGGAAGCACAGATACGGCTCTAACTGTTGAGTCTCGCATGTTTTAGCCTGGGGGACACGACTGATCGTCCATTTTCTCGATGATTTTAGTGAAGGTGATTCCCATTTTCTCTTTTCTGGCTTGCCAAATAGTGCTGACATTAATAGTTCTACCACAGGCGATGGCAAACTGAGGATACCACAGAGAACTTCTTTCGATGGTGAGTGTTATCTACAATAGTCTGTGATTGTATCCGTTCCGGTCTAAGCTCTTGTAGGCTAGATAAGGGTGGCGGAAAAGATTTGTCTCTAGATGAGTGCCCGCGAGAGCAGCTGGAAAAAGAGGTGAGATTTAAAGTTCCATGGCAGAACAGTACACTGAACAACTCTGTGTGCAGACAATCATGTAAGAGCTATGCGATAATATTTCGGGTAGCACATCTGACCGTCTGATTGACAGGTACTTATCTGCAGAACAACGTGAGTATACAAGCGGTGATTCAACTAAACTGCTAATGAAATACAGGTCTGAACTACCTGATCGAAGTGGACGACGAAGGCAAACTTCACTGGGCACGGAACCGTGAGCTCGTCGATACCACAGCTGGTCACTGGAAAGACTCTCCCGACGGTGGAGGGATTATCCCAGAGGACCAACCGAACAAGAACAAGTCGGAACCAAACCAAGGCAGACAGAGCTTTGACTCTATCTCCTCTGCATCGAGCTCTTCGATAGGTGGTGCAGCAACACACTACGCCGGAGATGGCTCGCAGTCTAAGAATCGCTGGACAGCGTATTTCAGGAAATATCTCACTGTATCGGGAATCGCAAACAGGCTACTAAGGAAGACCGTAAAGCGTAATACCTGGATTTATGTGACGGCAAGTATTATTAGATTTTTCCTCTTTACTATCTCTGAATTACCCGCAGGATAGAAACTGTACGTTTCTCCCAAGAGTATCTAGAGGCTAGTATTGAAATCTTTCTCTAGTCAACATCTTCATTGGGATTAAAGGTAACTGGCATGCGCCAAAGCAATGCCATATGCAGGCTGACAACCTTGTATAGACACTGGGGCTTTTCAGCATTCATCTTTCCTCTCTGGTGGACTGGTCACATCCGCCGGCCTGATCTCCGTAAAGCAAGGTGTTGTTCATACTTTGTCCCCACTATCTGGACATTACAGGTACGTTCGTCTTCGCACGGATAAGATTCAGAATATCTGACATTTAAATACATTGCAGAACTAAGATCGATGTAAGTGACATTTTGGTCTAGTGGGATATACGCTAAAAGGTGACCATAGCACTTTCACCAATTCATCAGTGCTTTGGAGGAGCGGGGTGTGGATATGCACAAGGCCAAAATCAGCAAGGCCGAGGCAGCTCTTTGGGGGTGAGTTTCGCTAAACATCTGGTTTCAGAGCTAATTCTCCCGCAGAATCGAGCACATTAACAAATTCAAGACCAAGGAAGCAGCGATTCTGAAGTCAGGCAAAGAGACCGTTAAATCTGCAGGACATATGATTGTAAGCCCGAGCGATTGGAAGAAGGACGTTCTCGAAGGAAGACGGCAGCAGCGGATAGATGAAGAGGAGGATAATGGAGAGGAGGGAAATGAGGACTTTAAGCAGGCCAAGAGAGGTGGATTCAAGGAATTCACGAGAACACCAAGCGAGAAACGAGAAGACGCGATCAAACTCTCCCAAGGAACAATTGCAGGGTCTCCTGCCAAGGTTGTTTTGAAGAACAACAAGCCGCAAGAGAATCAACATGATACGACCGCCGAAGAGAAGGAGCCCGAGGGTAGTGAGCCTAATTTAACAGAGCAGCTCGATAATCAAGCGAATGCTGGAGATGGAAATACCACAAAGCCTACAACGAACGGAGATCCTGCGATTTGAACGAGTTTCTTATGTACACTTGTCTCATGAATTATGCTCTATCCCACTTTGCTTCAAACTCTGTAATGCCAACAGGCTGCGCTGCCTAATGTAACTCGTCAGATACTACAAATTGTTCGGCGCAAGATATTACCTTCTCATCGTAATCATTCCATTCCCCATCGACAAGATCGACTTCGGGGAAAAGCATCGGCTTGGATCCGGTTCCAGTGCACTTCCACGTTCCCTGAAGAGCATGCTCAGCATATTGTAGCTATAGGTAGGTTAGGCAATGAATGACTGACTCTTGGATCAAAGTCGATGAATTCCAACCCTTGCATGTCATATGAGCTTTCGGAACGGGCTCCTCGATTAGGAGAAACATACCTCTGCATTCAATTTTGAACAAAGGCCCAAACTGCCCATTCTCGGCATTATAAGGCTGTGGCTTTGTGCCGTCAAATTTAGCTGTGCTTTCCCTCTTGCCTGATAACAATGTCAAGGGCGTGATGTACGAACGATAACAGCACTTGCATAGTCCACACTTCCACACAAAATTTGCAGTTCCTCCTTTGCCTCCAGAGATCTCTATCTCTTCCTGGATTGCACATGAGGTGAAGAATGGCTAGTAGATACCAAGAACCGTACCAAGCGGTTCATGGACACGACTTTTGGGTGTATTTCATTGCAGCTTGTACACTAGAAGTGCAAGATGTCATAGAAATTCGAAGAGAGAAAAGATCCGACTTACTTTGACCTATAATGCAGACTAATTTGAGTAGCGGAAAGCTAATACATCTGGAAATGAGAGACACCTGGAAAAAATACTCAAAGTCATCCGAGGCGGGCACCAGATCAGTAACATTCTCGAGTTCTGCTTTTATTGATAGCTGGAGAAACTACAGGCGGCATTAGACTCTGAGACGATGCTAGGTTGGAGTGTAACTCACAACCATGATCGTGGTCGTAAATGGAAGTGATAAGTGTTGGTGCGTGTGGGTCCCAAGGTCAATGAGTGGTCAGAACTTAGGGTTACATGTTGGGTTACACTTTCTCTTTAGCTGGCGGTCATGCAGTTATCCCTTCTGCGCGTTTCCGGCCAGCTGCTTAGGCAGAGGGCACGGCCAGATTGTACTCGACTCTTCTCCTCTACCTCCACTGTTTTTGCGCGCCGGAAGAAGATTGAATTCGACCCAGTTACGTCGGAAGAGGCAGAAGACATTCTGGACGATGACTACGACAACGATGACACCACCTCTGGTGGTCATATGCAGCTTAGAGACCAGAGGCAACAGCTTTATTACATGCGTGTAATTGAACACGAAATGCCGAAACTTGTCGGTGCGTTTGAACGCAGTGTGACAATGTCCCTTCTCATTCTCACATACCTGTTCAGCCCTACGGAGACCGTTCATACCTCCTCCTCCAAGCCATGCTCTCATTGCTCGCTCCATCGACTATGGAGGCGAAGAACACCCTGTCGTCAATAAACGTGTCATTACAGTCTCGGTGGACCACTTGCCTCTAAGGGACAAGGCTGCTGTTCACAAAATCAAGATCCTGGCAGGCCCAAGGTGGTCCCAGAAACCGCCTGCAGACTCCGGTGTCAGTGGTATCGCTGACTGGGGCAATGGTTACATCAAAATTTCTTGCGAAGACTTCCCAAATCCTGCCATGAACCTCAAGTGGGCGAGTGATACTTTAGACAAACTCGTCGCTGCAGCCAATGTCAGCCATACTCTTCTTATTATATTTCCATGACTGACCGCGACCAAAATATACAGGACCTGAAGGCAGACCGCATGAGGAACATCCCTATAGACACGCGCCATATCATTGCAAAAGCACGGAAAGGGAAGAAGGGAGATCATTTGCGAGGACGTTTGGGAGACCGTGCATCTATCTACGACTTCCCTCGTGAATGGCTTCCACCAGACAGTCAGAAGCCGAAGACTTTCTCTGGTGCCTCTTAAATGCTTTGGTGCATTTCTCATATTTACATTAGCCAGTCCATTCCTATTCGCAATCAAACCTGCATTATGCGTGACTTCCAGCCCCGGGCCCGGCACCTTGGTTTCTGAACGGTCCATCATGACAGGCAATCTGGTCAAAGTCTCGGTTGTACAGACATGCACTGCGGCTTACTCTCTTGAGGATACTTTAGTAAAAGTTGAACGTCTAACTCGATTGGC
>Ga0247730_1001253_pt1 | contig 14533 bp, 10 predicted proteins | sample UWRJL073202C2_FD_180959 | JGI IMG/M metagenome (GOLD analysis project Ga0247730, IMG submission 180959) | Plant litter microbial communities from Arlington Agricultural Research Station in Wisconsin, United States - UWRJ-L073-202C-2 | ecosystem: Environmental > Terrestrial > Plant litter >... | reverse complement strand
AGTGTACATACGTCGTCGCTCGGTGAATTTCTGAAAGCATTTGATACGGCAAAAAAACTGGATGCTGATGACAGGATCAGATCAAATTTTCCTGATACGGCAGAACTGATCAGAGAACTTACTCCACTGAAGCGAAAAATGATCGGCGTAAAACTCGACAACATGGCCGAAGGCGATGCCGCGGTGGTAGGCTTCCTGGTTTTTGAACTGTTAAAAATCGCTTTTAACATCGAGATCATCTCCTTTTATTCTATAATTGATTCGTTGAGGGAAAAAAGAGAAAAACTGAAGGAGCTGTTTATATTTATTGGTACTGTAGACACTGCAATATCCATTGCTGCATTCAGATCCTCACTTGATACTTACTGCAAGCCAGTTTTTAGCAGTACCAGCGGCTTGGAAGTAGCAGGAGTAAAACATCCTCTGATTGAAAACTGTGTGCCCAATGATCTTCAGCTGGAACAAAAAAACCTGTTACTGACCGGCTCCAATATGTCGGGCAAAACCACCTTTATACGTTCTGTAGGTATCAATATGATTTTGGGCCAGACACTGCTTACCTGCCTGGCAGATAAATTTGTGATGCCCTATTCAAAGATATTCTCATCGATCACCATATCTGACAGTTTGCTGGAGGAGAAGAGTTATTATTTTGAAGAGATGAGGATCATCAAAGAGTTTATACAGGAATCGGGCAAGGGCTCACCCTGCTTTTTTATCCTCGACGAGATTTTTAAAGGTACCAATACCATTGAAAGGGTTTCGGCAGGCAAGGCGATCCTTTCGTACCTTGCAAAAAACAATAATCTGGTATTCGTTTCAACACACGATACAGAACTGAATGAACTTCTGCAAACAGAATATGATCTTTACCACTTTACTGAGGCCGTTGCCGAACAGGAACTGATTTTTGATCATACGATAAAAAAGGGCCCTTTAAAAACGCGGAATGCAATCAAAATCCTGGAAATCAACGATTATCCTGCCTCCATTATTACAGATGCCAATGCTACTGTAGATCTTTTGATGCAGGGCTGATACCGGCAAAATGCCAACCGGCTGTAAAGCTAATCCAGGATTTGGGGGTAGTGCGTGTTTCTATATTTGTCCTGCTGTACATGGATTTTTAACCCTTTAAATGTTTCCAGCGGCCCTTTTGTGGCAAACAGGTTGATGAGCCAGGCAGGGATTGTGCCCATCGGATCTACTTCCAGTACATATTCTGCCCGCACCTGATTTTTGCCTATTGGTGTGATGGTCCAGTTGCCAACAGAATGAGGGATTCTTACGATTTTGTCCTTTTGCGGTACATAGCCCGGGATACAGGGAGAATTCACTGTGATCACCCTGCTCTGTGGGTTCTGCGAAACCTGAATATGAACTACAAAATCCCTGTTCTCACAGGGCCAGGGTACATCCAATTCAGAATAGTAGATGAGATCCAGAGCTGATATCTGCTTAATCATGACGTTTTTCCTGCTATGGTATACCCATTCGCTGCAGGTTTCTATATCCATGATCGCAGCCAGGAGCTGAGAGTTTGTAGCCGGCATATTGCTCACTACTTTTATCGCCTTCAATTTAGGATTGGAAGCCGGTCTGGTATACACATTAATTCCCTCATGCTGTGCAGACAATGTCCAGTTGTCCTGAGCTAAAGCAGCAGGGATATATGAAAGAGAAAACGCTATACTTATAAATAAAGAGTAAACAAAAGCTGAACGACACATAATTTTTATACAGAATCAGAATTGATCTAATTGGGCAACAAAATTAAGCAAAATCCTTTTTTCAAGCTGAATTTACAGGATTTATCAGCGTCATCTTCGCGTAATTATATTGAATACATTTTTTTTGTTTGTAACATTATTGTATATTTGTTTAACAAAAATCTAAAAACCCTCACCAAAACACTACCTTATCTGAAGTAAAAAACTACCTAATTAATCGTATCAAAACATAGCACTTAAACCAAATTCTATGAGAAAATACCTTTTAGGCGGAGCAGGGATCATTCTTAGCACACTTGCACTGACCATCATTAGCTGGGTTCCATCTGACCATACTATTGCACCAGCTAAAATCGTTACCGAAGATTCATTGTACACCATGCACGTAAGCAGGATATACACTGGCGCACACCTTGAACAGGCGGGGCTGAGACCTGAAGTTTTTGAAAAAGCTTTAACAGGGTTTTATAATCTGAAGAACAGTGGAAAGATCTCTGCTGATAAATCGATTCTTACGATTGCAGACATGGATCAGAACAGTACAAAGAAACGTCTTTGGATTATTGATCTGAATAGTGACTCGTTATTGCTCAATACCTGGGTAGCCCACGGATCACATAGTGGCGATGATCTTGCTACGCGTTTTTCTGATGTAAACGATTCTAATGAAAGCAGTCTTGGCTTTTATGTTACTGCCGAAGTTTACAGGGGCAAACATGGCCGTTCATTACGTCTCGACGGTATGGACGAAGGCTACAATGCCAATGCACGTAAAAGGTCCATCGTTGTTCATGGTGCCCCGTATGTGAGCCAGGGCACAATCAACCAGCTGGGAAGACTGGGCCGCAGCCAGGGTTGTCCTGCCGTTGCCCAGGAGCTTGCAGATCTGGTGATTAATACCATCGAAGGCAAGACGGTGATTTTTATCAATGGAAATGATCAGAAGTATGCGTCGAAATATCTTGATGCACATCTGGCAGCTAATATTGCGCTGGTAAATACTGATAGTGTGTTGCATGTAAAGGACTCACTGGTCACTGCAAAAATTTAATTTTTAATAATACCGTAGTAATTTGTCCTTAACATGGCAGATCTACTTTTGTGACAAGTAAATATTTGGTTAGTATTTCCTTGTTAAGGTTTAGTTGATATAAAAAACCCGGATGGATGTCCGGGTTTTTTGCGTTGATCCTCCAGCCATCTTCCAGGTGGTCTTAGCAAGATTAATTCTAAATTAATGCCTCTACACTATCAAAACCGCCGCTTTTCCATACCCAATTGTCACATTTCATCTAACAAATTTGTCATTTTTTACGTCTAATAACTACCATTTCTATATAGAATGTATATATTTGGACTATAGAGACGTCACAACATCTCTAAGCAAAACATTTCCTAACCAAGATTTATTGAAATGCAGAGTTTTAGAACGGAGTTTGAAAATCCGATAGTAGAAAAAGATATTATAGATCTTGAGCAAAAGATCCGTGCCTTTCGTGAGGGAAAAATACACGATGAAAAGTTCCGTAGCCTAAGGCTTGCGCGTGGCGTTTATGGCCAGCGTCAGCCCGGAGTACAGATGGTGCGTATTAAACTGCCCTTTGGAAAAGTTACTTTTCAGCAGTTGCTGCGTATTGCAGATGTATCTGACGAATACGGCAGTGGAAACCTGCATTTAACCACCAGACAGGATATCCAGATTCACTACGTGAGTTTAGACCGTACACCGCAACTCTGGGCAGAACTTGAACGTGACGATATCACGCTTCGCGAAGCCTGCGGAAATACCGTTAGGAATGTAACCTCATCACCTGACTCGGGAATCAACCCTGACGAACCTTTTGATGTCTCGCCATATGCACAGGCTGTATTCAAATATTTCCTGCGTAACCCGATCTGCCAGGAGATGGGGAGGAAGATCAAGATCTCCTTTTCTTCAACTGACAGAGATACTGCATTCAGCTATATCCACGATCTTGGTTTTATTCCAAAGATCAACGAAGCGGGTGAACGTGGCTTTAAGGTGATGTTTGCCGGAGGTCTGGGTGCACAGCCTTTCCTGGCCAGTGTTGCCCACGAGTTTCTTCACGAAGACCTGATTATTCCATATACAGAGTCCGTACTGCGTGTGTTCGACCGCCATGGCGAGAGAACCAACAGGAATAAGGCGAGAATGAAATACCTGGTACAAAAACTGGGACTGGAAGAAGTAAAAACACTGATTGCAGAGGAAGTTATTGCCAATAAATCAAAAGTGTTTAAAATTGATACAGGTACAGTGCCTTTGCCGGAATTCCCGGCTCCTGTTGCTGCTACCGATAACCAGCCTGCAGATGCAAAGCACTATCAGCAATGGCTGGATACCAATGTTTTTGAACAAAAACAAAGTGGATTTTATGGTGTCTACATCAAAATCCCGAAAGGCGATATCAGAACTGATCACGCCAGGGTACTGGTAGAAGCGATCCGCCCGTATGTAGCTGATGAGATCCGTATTACGCAAAACCAGGGATTGTTATTAAAGTTTGTACGTAAGGAAGCATTGTTTCCGCTGTATACAAATTTGAATGAACTGAACTACGCGGTGCCCGGATTTGACAGTATTGCAGATGTCACCACCTGCCCTGGAACAGATACCTGTAACCTGGGTATTTCCAACAGTATGTCGCTTGCCGTAGTGCTCGAAAATGTAATTTATGATGAATATCCTGACCTGATTTATGATAAGGATATCAAAATCAAGATCAGCGGATGTATGAACTCATGCGGCCAGCATGGATTGGCCCATATCGGTTTCCACGGAAGTTCTGTGAAAGCGAATGGCAAGGTTGTTCCTGCTGTGCAGGTAATGCTGGGTGGCGGAACAGTTGGTAATGGCGAAGGCAGGGTAGCAGAGCGTGTGATTAAAACACCTACAAAACGCGCGCCCGCTGTTTTACGTACAATCCTTGACGATTTCAATACGAACTCTGCAGAAGAAGAAAGCTTCCACCATTATTATGATGAGAAAGGAAAAGATTATTTCTACCAGATGCTGAAACCTATTGCAGACCTTACGACCTTACAGGATTTTGAATACGTTGACTGGGGACATGAGGAAACTTTTGAAACTGCGATCGGTGTTGGTGAATGTGCCGGTGTAGTGATCGACCTTGTGGCTACCCTTTTACTTGAAGGTGAGGAGAAACTGCAATGGGCGGGAGAAGCTTTCGAAAGAGGTGCATGGTCTGATGCAATCTACCATTCTTACAGTGTCATGGTAAATACTGCGAAAGCTTTATTACTGGACAAAGGTGTGAACAGCAGTACCCAGATCGGTATCATCAGAGAATTCGATGCCCATTTTGTAGAAACAGGCGAGGTAGTATTGCCGGAAACCTTTAATGAATTTGTACTGAAAATCAATAAAAACGAACCAACGCAGGATTTTGCAATCACTTATCTGAACCAGGCAACTGAATTCTATAAAGCAATGGCGGCGAAAAGGGGCGCTGAGGTAAACTCATGATACAGCCATCAAAAATAAAGACAAGAGAACCCAGGATCACGCTCGTTGGCGCTGGTCCGGGTGATCCTGAACTCATTACCATGAAAGGTGCCAACGCACTGAAAGATGCTGATGTGGTTTTATACGACGCGCTTGTCAACGAAAAGGTACTTGAGTATGCTTCTCCGGAATCTATTAAAGTATTTGTAGGGAAACGTTCCGGTGCGCATTCTTCAACGCAGGAAGAAATCAATAAGCTGATGGTAGATTATGCCCTTCACTATGGGCATGTTGTCCGTTTAAAAGGGGGCGACCCTTTTGTGTTCGGGCGTGGATATGAGGAGCTGAATTTTGCGGCCAGCTACAGTATTCCCGCGCAGGTAATCCCAGGATTATCAAGTTCGATCTCCGTACCGGGCTTACAGCAGATCCCGGTAACGCATCGCGGACTGAGTGAAAGCTTCTGGGTAGTGACAGGTACTACCACCTCCGGAGCAATCTCCAACGATCTTTATGAAGCTGTGCGTACAAAAGCGACAGTAGTAGTACTGATGGGGCTGGGCAAGCTGAAGGAAATTGTAAAACTGTACCAGACAGAACATAAAAATAACCTTCCGGTCGCTGTGATACAAAGCGGGTCTACAGATCATGAGCAGCTGGCAATAGGTATTGTAGATACCATTGTTGAAGTGGTAGAAGAGAAAAAAATCACTGCTCCTGCAGTACTTGTATTTGGTGAAGTAGTTTCACTTCATCCGCAGTTTCAGCCCATCAGGGATTTTTTTGCAGCAATTAAAGAAGAGTTATAGCTTAGGAACGTGGAATCAGAAGGCAACCAGTTATTTCCTGTTTTTTTAAAGCTGAACCAGTTACACACGGTAATTATTGGTGCCGGCCCGGTAGGGCTTGAAAAGCTGACCGCTGTTCTGGCCCAGAGCGAGCAGGCAAGGATCACGATCATTGCCGAAGTCGTATGTGACGGGGTGACCGAACTGGCAGCACGCTTGAACCACATTACCCTGAATAAAAAGAGTTATGAAGCCGCAGACCTTGTCCATGCCGACCTGGTGATCGCTGCTACAAATAATAATATATTAAATGAAGATATCAAACGTGACGCCCATGCTTTAAAGTTGCTGGTAAACGTGGCCGACAAGCCCGAGCTGTGCGACTTTTACCTGGGATCAGTGGTAAAGAAGGGCGACCTTAAGATTGCAATCTCTACCAACGGTAAATCACCAACGATTGCTAAAAGATTAAAAGAACTGTTCAATGATGCACTGCCGGCAGAATTGGATATTACACTGCAGCAAATGAGTCAATTCCGCAATACTTTAGAAGGAGATTTTAGTGCGAAGGTTAAAAAACTTAATGAGGTAAGCGCTGTACTGGTAGAATCAGATCAGTCTGCCGCGCCAAAAGCCATAACCAAAATCAGCAAGCCCTCGTACCCTAAGTTCAGGTTGCTGATCTGGCTGACTATCGTGGTTTCACTGGCCATTCTTATTGCCGTTTTTTGGAACAGGGAGCCTCAGTTTCAGGCTTATGTTGCTGAGATCAACCCGATGTTCTACTGGTTCCTGTTCGGAGGATTTGTATTTGCAATGATCGATGGCGCCATAGGCATGTCTTATGGTGTGACCTCTACGGCATTTTCTTTGTCAATGGGCATACCGCCGGCTTCTGCAAGTATGGGCGTCCATCTTTCGGAAGTGCTGAGCTGCGGTATCGCCGGCTGGATGCATTACCGCATGGGAAACATCAACTGGAAGCTTTTTAAACTGCTGATCATTCCGGGAATTATCGGTGCCGTTTCGGGTGCTTATCTTTTATCCTCACTGGAACATTACAGCTCTTATACCAAACCTTTTGTTTCGCTTTACACGCTGATCCTGGGTTGGGTGATCCTGAAGAAAGCGTTCAGCACAGTACCGCTGCACAAGGACGGAAAGATTAAAAAGATTGGATTGTTAGGACTTGGCGGTGGTTTTATCGATGCTGTAGGTGGCGGCGGATGGGGTTCAATCGTATTGTCGAGCCTGATCGCCGGTGGAAGAAATGCGAGGTTCTCACTGGGTACAGTGAAACTTACACGCTTTTTTATCGCCCTTCTGAGCTCACTGACTTTTGTTACGATGTTAAAATCGGCACACTGGGAAGCAGTTGCCGGACTGGTGATCGGCAGTGCACTGGCGGCACCCATTGCAGCTAAGGTTTCTAACCGCATCTCTGCAAAGAGTATTATGGTATCTGTAGGGATTATCGTGATCCTGGTGAGCCTCAGAAGCATTGTTTTATTTATTTTAAAAGTTATATAATGAAGGAATACCTGGACGAAATCGCTGTGCAGATCAAGGATATGAGCCCCGTTGAGGCCATAGGTTTCCTTGCCCAGAAATTTCCCGGACAAATCACTTTTTCTACAAGCTTTGGCTGGGAAGACCAGGTGATCACTGATATGATATTTGCCAACGACCTTTCCGTAAAAGTTTTTACGCTGGAAACAGGTCGCTTATTTCCCGAAACTTACTATGTTTGGAACAGGACGCTGGAAAACTACAACAAGCCTATCCATGCGTATTACCCGGATGTGGAAGCACTGGAAGCAATGGTGTCCAAAAAAGGGCCAAGCAGTTTTTATGAATCGGTAGAGAACAGGAAGGAGTGCTGTCATATCCGTAAGATTGTTCCTTTAAAAAGGGCGCTCAGCGGTAATAAGTTATGGGTTACAGGGATTCGCGCAGATCAGTCGCTAAACCGGCACGATATGTCTAACCTGGAATGGGACGAAGGCAACCAGCTGGTTAAATTCCATCCGATATTTGAATGGACGCTGGAGGATGTTAAAGCCTATATAAAAAAGAATAATATTGTATATAATACGCTTCATGATCGTGGATTTCCAAGCATAGGATGTGCGCCATGTACCAGGGCGGTACAGCCGGGCGAGGATTTCAGGGCAGGCAGATGGTGGTGGGAAGATCAGTCGAAGAAAGAATGTGGTTTGCATGCCACACAATAATGTAAAGCACATGAGTAAATATAACTTAGATTATTTAGACGAATTAGAAGCAGAAGCAATTCATATTCTGCGTGAGGTAGCCGGGCAGTTTGAGAAGCCGGCGCTGTTGTTTTCTGGCGGTAAGGATTCCATTACCCTGGTGAGGCTTGCCGAAAAAGCATTCCGCCCCGGCAAGTTCCCTTTCCCGCTGGTACATATCGATACCGGTCACAACTTTGAAGAAACGATTACTTACAGGGACCAGATGGTTGAACGCCTTGGCGAGAAACTGATCGTAGGGTATGTACAGGAGTCGATCGACGAGGGCAAGGTCATCGAGCAGAAAGGAAAAAATGCAAGCAGGAACTCACTGCAAACCGTTACATTGCTGGATACCATTGCAAAACACGGCTTTGACGCCTGTATCGGCGGTGCCAGAAGAGATGAAGAAAAAGCAAGGGCCAAAGAACGGATTTTCTCTGTAAGGGATGAGTTTGGACAGTGGGACCCTAAACGCCAGCGGCCTGAGCTTTGGAATATCTATAATGGCAAGATCCACAAAGGTGAAAACGTGAGGGTTTTTCCGATTAGTAACTGGACTGAGCTCGATGTATGGAACTATATCCGCAGGGAGAAAATGGATCTTCCTTCAATCTATTTTGCCCATAAAAGGGATACCATTACCAGAAACGGACAGCTGATGGCTGCATCTCCCTTCCTGAATATGGACGAAGCTGATGTGGTAACTAACCGTATGGTAAGGTTCCGCACGGTGGGCGACATGAGCTGTACTGCAGCTGTTGAATCTGAAGCTGATCAGATTGACGATATTATCGAAGAGATCAGCGCTTCAAAAATAAGTGAACGTGGTGCCCGCCTTGACGATAAAGTATCGGAAGCAGCTATGGAAGACCGCAAAAAAGGAGGATACTTTTAATGAACATACTGAAATTTTTTACTGCAGGAAGTGTTGACGACGGAAAAAGCACCCTGATCGGGCGCTTATTATACGATACGGGTTCTATCCTTGCCGACCAGCTGGAAGCTTTACAAACCTCTAACCGCAAAAATGACGATGGGTCTATCGACCTTGCCATTTTAACCGACGGGCTGCGTGCCGAGAGGGAGCAGGGGATTACGATTGACGTTGCCTATAAATATTTCCAGACGGACAAGCGCAAGTTTATCATTGCTGATACCCCGGGGCATATTCAATACACCCGGAATATGGTTACCGGCGCCTCTACGGCAAATCTTGCGATCATCCTGATCGACGCAAGAAATGGTGTGGTAGAGCAAACTATCCGCCACTCTTACCTGGTATCGCTCCTGGGCGTCAGCCATGTGGTGATCTGTATCAATAAAATGGATATGGAAGGTTATAGTGAAGAGGTATACAACAATATCACAGAAACCTACAAAAATCTACTTGCTTCTAACCTCAAACTGAATGATGTAACTTTCATTCCGGTAAGTGCTTTAAAAGGTGATAACATTGTGAACCTTTCTGAGAACATGCCTTGGTATAAAGGTACCAGCCTGCTGGATTTTCTTGAAACCGTTGAAGTAACGGGCAACCAGACCTCAGACTATGCCAGGATGCCGGTACAATGGGTGATCCGCCCGCAAACTGAAGAACTGCATGATTACAGAGGTTATGCAGGAAGGATCCTGAGCGGAACGTTTAAGATAAATGATAAAGTAACTGTTTTGCCCTCAGGCAGCAGTTCTGTAATTGATAAAATTGAGGTCTTTGATAAGGCACCTGAAGAAGTAACCGCGGGTATGTCGGTCACTTTGCACCTGAAGGATAATATCGATATCAGCAGGGGCGATGTCCTGGTAAATTCGGCTTCCCTGCCGCAGAGTTCTCAGCTGATAGAAGCTGACCTTTGCTGGATGGACAACAAGCCGATGGATGATTCCATTACTTATTTTTTACAGCATAACAGCAAGCTGACAAAATGTAAGGTACGTGAGATTTTATATAAGGTGAATATCAACACCCTGGAAAAGGAAGATGCACATGAGTTTAAGCTGAATGATATTGGCCGCGTGATCATTAAAACAGCTGATGAACTGGCTTATGATCTGTATTCAGAGAACAAAGCAAACGGATCGGCAATACTGATTGACAGCAGGACTAACCTTACGGTTGGTGCGCTGATGTTCAGGGCTGTTGCTGGTTAAAGCGTCCGGACGGCCTGTTGGCAGGCTCTGAAGTTTTTTCCGCTCCAATAAAAAAAGAGTATCCTGTTTCAATGCTGTCTGCCGCTAAAGCGCCAGAAAGCATCGAGACAAGATACTCTTTTTTTTATTTTAAAGATTTTATCATATCTTGAAAAGAAATAACCAAATATTGATTCAATGGATTTACTGTTCGTACTTGCCGGTATTGTCATTCTGCTCATTCTTATTCTCAAAAAAGTAAATCCCATGCTGTCCCTGCTGATCGTATCAGTAATAACGGGACTGATGCTGGGGCTCCCTGTGCAAAAAGTAATGACATCCATCACCAATGGTATAGGCAGTACACTTGGCGGAATGGTCATGGTACTTGCGCTGGGCGCAATGGTAGGTAAGCTGGCCGAAGACAGCGGCGCCGCAAGGAAAATTGTATACGTACTGATCAGGGTATTTGGAATAGGTAATATACAATGGGCGGTGTTGCTGACGGGCATTTTGGTGGGTATTCCTTTGTTTTATAATGCAGGCTTTGTAGTGCTGATCCCGCTGGTCTTTAGTATTGCATCTGCAGCCAGGCTCCCAAAGCTGTATGTAGGGATTCCTATGGCTGCCGCCCTGTCTGTTACACATGGGTTTTTGCCGCCGCATCCGGGGCCCGTGGCACTGGCGAGTATCTTTCATGCAGATATTGGTAAAACGTTAATTTACGGACTTGAACTTAGCCTGCCGATAGCAGTGATCGCAGGGATATTCTTTCCGCGGTCAATTATTAAGCTGCCTTTACCATCTGATGGCCCCGCGATAAAGCCTGATACACTTAAAGAAGACGCCGCATTGCCTTCGGCATTCAAAAGTTTTGTGACGGCACTTTCCCCGATATTTTTTATTGCACTGGGTACCATTGGAGGTGCTGTAAGTACTCAGCCTGTAGCTAAAAATATCTTTGCATTTCTTGCCGATCCCACTGTAGCCCTGCTTTTTGCCATTGTAATTACACTGCTGATACAGCAGATCCCGATGCAAAAAGCTATGGATTCCTGTGCAGAGGGCGTAAAAAGTATTGCGATGATTATCCTGATCATTGCTGCCGGAGGTGCATTTAAACAGATTCTGGTTGACAGTGGTATCGGGGAACAGGTAAAGGTTTTAACGGCAAATTTGCCGGTCTCGCCTTTGTTGCTCGGATGGCTGATTGCCGCTCTGCTGCGGATCACGCTGGGTTCAGCAACTGTGGCCGCACTAACGGCATCGGGAATGGTAATTCCCCTGATTGGAGTAGGGGCCCCGGCAGAACTGATGGTTTTGGCAGTAGGAGCAGGAAGCCTGATGTTATCCCATGTAAACGATACGGGATTCTGGATGTTTAAGGAATACTTTAATCTGAGCCTTAAAGACACCTTTAAAACCTGGACGGTCATGGAAAGCCTGATCTCGGTTCTGGGATTGGCAGGCGTATTGATTTTAAACTATTGGAGATAATACCCTCCTTAATTATCCCCAGAGTATATCCTGCATTATGCTTTACACAGTCCTTCATATGTATTGGTTATGTCCTGGACCATCACTCCGGCACGTTTGCTGCACCCTTGCTGCACCCTTGGTCCACCCCTGGGGTGCAGCAAGGGTGCAGCAAACGTGCTGACAGCGTGCATGAGTACTAAACGACTACACTTCTATTACATGGATACACAGGAAGTAAGCCAAAAACAGGCATAAATATGGCAACTTCCACATACCTTCAGTAATCTGGCGGGATGATTCGATAAAAGATAGTATAGAGGAAGGAAACTAAAGAAGATGAAAAATATCATGCTCCTTGCGAATGTATTCATTTCAATGTATAGTATAAAATTGTGAAGCAGTAGGCTTATTCAGGTCTTGTAGCCCTCTTGCATCAAATAATAAACAGGAAAGCCAAAGCTAGAATTTTATCGATTGCTCCACAAGTTTATAACTAGATTCATAACTTGCCGATAAACAAAGTGTAGTGATCTTATTCTTGCAAAGAGAACGTGTTTAAATAAGAAACGGGGATCATTCAAATTTGAATAATCCCCGTCATCTAATTAACGCTCTCATATACATAAGCGTTCAAAATCACATTATATTGTATCAAGAGCCAATTATTTAAAAATTTATTTAAGATCTGATTTTTCATTGCTTTCAATTGTTGGATTTTATCCTTTTTTGTTCTGTATCTGCTCCGGTAGTACGAGTCCTGACGGCTTTAATAAGGTTACTTCCAAAGTTATAACTGAAGGATAACCTGAATATTCTGCTTTCCTGTTTCTGATAAAGCTGGTAATCCTGGCTGGGGATGGCGCTGCTTACGCGTGCTTTTGCAGTGTTAAATACATCACTCGCAGAGATTTTTATATGAGCCCGCTGTTGTGCAAATGATTTGCTGATGCCAAGATCGATACTGTAGATAGGCTTCACATCGTATGTTCCATAAACCTGGGCGGATTGATAGCTGCCTGAAAGCTCTGCCCCGATCAGCGGTGAGACGGCAAAATTATGTATGGTATTGAGGAGGTAGGTCGTTTTCCCGCTGTGAAATGGGGCTCCCAGCAATTCAGGAGAATTGAAACTCGTATAGTAAATCGTAGCGTTGTTTGTAGTATTCCACCATTTTCTGATCGCAAATGGCATACTTACATTGAGATTGTAGGTTTTTTGATCCGCTAGATTCTGGTCTTTGATGATCAGTGTTTTTGCAACTGTATCGGTAATCAATGTGGTTGTGATCACATTAGCTGTATGGCTGTACCCCAATGTGAGATTCAGTGTTTTCTGATAAGCGTAAGTAAACTCAAATGCATTTGTATATTGTGGGCCGAGCTGTGGATTTCCCTGATTATAGGTATAAAGGTCAGAAAAATAGAGAAATGGATTGAGTGACTGATAATCGGGACGGTCAATTCTTTTGCTGTAAGAAAACCCAATATCGTGCCGTTCCGATAACTCCCGGCCCAACGAAATATTTGGGAAGAGGTTAAAATAATTCCTGGTTACGTTTGTCATTGTTGTAGGTGAATTGCTTTCTGAATGGGTAAGTTCAGCGCGTAATCCCAGCTGAATAGTGATAGATTCAAAATCTGTAATGATATTGGCGTAAGCGGCATTGATTTTTTCAGTGTATATAAACTTATTACTGCGTGAAGCATCATTGACCCAATTAGTATCCTGTAGTTTTTCAAACTGAAAATCATTATCAGTACTTACGCTGCTGCTTTTGAGGCCCGTTTCTATTTTTGTTCGGTTACTAAACGGATATATATAATCAATTTTTCCTGTCCATATTTTTACTCTGGAAGGTGTTGCGTTCCGGAAAATCAAGGGATCTTTTAAAGGATATCCTGCATCGTTGTAGAAGTAGTTGTTGTAAACAGTTTTATTATTTGTGCGGAAAAGTGAATAGTCAAGATCAGCGCTGAGTTCGCGGCCAGATGTATCTGGAACATATTTGTAATTAAGGTTATAAGATTGGTTGTTAAAGCGACTTTGACTGGGATTGAGTGCAAGAACCGTAGAATCGTTAATTGTTGGCTGACTGCCGATGACGGTTCTGTTACCCGTTGAGCCAGTATGTTGATTTGCATAACCATTGAACATGATCCCAAGGGTATTGTGACCATTGATGAAATAATCGATTCCCGCTTTGTAGCTGTTGTTTTTCCGGGTGGTTTCTTCCCTTGCCTGCTGATCGAAATAGGTACGCTCTTGGGAAGAAATGTTGCTGCGGGCGACTTTCAAATCCTGATAGTCCTTATTGTTTGCGTAATCGTAATTTCCGAAGATATTCAATTGGCCGCTGCGGTGGTTTAAACTGATACCACTGCTGCTCTTGTGAAAACGGCCATATCCGAAACCCGCGGTCACATTACCATTTGTTCCATAACTACTGTTTTTTTTGAGGATGATATTGATAACTCCGCCACTTCCTGCTGCATCGTATTTTGAACCAGGCTGGCTCATCATTTCTATGCGTTCTATACTATTACCATTGGTAGATCTGAGCATGGTGGCCAGCTGTTCTTCCGACAGGTTACTAAGCTTTCCATTAATCATGATGCTCAGGCCAATTTTCCCTCTTAGACTGATCCTCCCATCATGGTATATGCTAAC
>Ga0247730_1001252_pt1 | contig 14544 bp, 21 predicted proteins | sample UWRJL073202C2_FD_180959 | JGI IMG/M metagenome (GOLD analysis project Ga0247730, IMG submission 180959) | Plant litter microbial communities from Arlington Agricultural Research Station in Wisconsin, United States - UWRJ-L073-202C-2 | ecosystem: Environmental > Terrestrial > Plant litter >... | reverse complement strand
GAATATGCTGGACGAGTTGATGATCTCGTCATCTAGAGTGGTAAAATGATGACCACCAGACGAAACAATAGAGATTCGAGGAGGCGAAGAAGGGTAGGCCGCTGCTGTTTTCTTGAGAAGAGGAAGGAGTAGAACTGTCAAAATCGCTGGTGATATGACATTGACTTGAAGTCTGGGAACGTTTCAGGATGTATATCGAGGGATCAAATGCGAGCCACATACTCTGTTTCATAACCATCTTTTGTGAGTGAGTATTTCTCCAGATTCAAACCAGCATTCTCCGAAATGAGGTCCAGGCGCTCGTTTTCTGTGATCACTTTGTCTGCAAAAGCCTTCACCGATGCTAAGCTAGCCTGGTCAAGAATCCCCAGTTCCACGTTTGTGAATCCAGTTTCTTCTTTCACACCTAGATCGACGGCGATCAGCTGGAAATAGCTCAAGCTATCGCTTCAACACCTACGCTGAACTGCTTTGTTCCCCTTCGCTTCATCTCTCGCCGTCATAATCAATTTGCCTGGATTCATAGTAGCAACATGCTTGCTTGCTTCGAATCCCAGGCCTGTATTGGCTCCGGTGATGATAACCACTTTTCCAGTCAAGTCTGCGCGAACGAGGGGTCCCAGAGGAGGCTGATCCATAGTGATGATAAGAGTGATAGTTCAAGATCGTAGTTTGATCTATATAGGATAACATTCGGACTTGGAAGCCATTGACGAGGTGTTTCTCCGAGCCGGAGAGAGGAGTGGCCCAGAACAGCCCAGAACAAGTGGCTGACACGATAATAAGGACATGAGTGGGTCAGCATTCAGAGAAAGTAATTGCAAGGCGATAGGACAGCCTGCGAAATCAGTACAGAATGCCCTCGGTCGGCAAAGGTTTGAATCCCTCGAGCATTCTAGTTCAACACGCAAATCTCAAGGAGAGGTACCCGATGGTCAGAAGCCTTGGTACCCAGCCCCCAACTGAATCGCGGGTAATATCCAATCTTCCAGTCGCACGAATCCCAGTCTCATGGAGTACACACGCTATCGATGACGGAAATGTTCAGAGGCTACAGCAGACCCAGATGTGGAAGGAGGAATATCCTAAGCAAAAGGGGGTAAATGTATGGTGGGGTAGTACAGTAACAAAGTCCGACTGATTTCCTTGTATATACAGTAAAGCAATGATGTCCGTGAGCACAATAAAACACCTAGCAGCGAAGATAGTGACCAAAGAGAATTACTATTAGCACAGTGAGAGGTAGATGTCTCGACTGCGCTGTCCACCAGAGCCCAAATGAGAGAAAGAGGTGTAACATGGGATTGCACTTGGAAATCGCCGAGATCAACGCCATTTTCCAAGATAAACGGACAGCGGTACTCACGACATGTTTCAAGAAGTCCATCGTCTATCAAGGCCAGGCCTGCCAGTGGATGCTGCTCTGCGTTGTTCGGTACAGATCTGATCCCAGCCTCGCAATACGCGCTCAAACCCATCGTTAGGTTTCACGCAGGCCCTAATGGACTTGAGCATAGAAAGAGCTGCGTCGTAGTTGTATACACGGGGCTGGTAACTCGACGAGGATGTAGATGATGGAAAACGAATGAGATATGCGATCACGATTGCTGCTGAGCGTGAAATGCCCTGCGTGGGACTGTCAATAACATGAAGCTAGAGAACAAGCGATATGTGCCGCACCTGTTGACAATGAACGAGAACGCCTCCTCCGCCAGCTCTTGCCCTCTGGATCCACACGCAGAGGTCTTCCAGCATCTCCTTGCCAAACTTATGTGCGTCCTCTCTCCGATCCAGAATGTCGACTCGTCTGACTGCAAATTTTCCTGCACTAATATCCGGAATCCACTCGCACGTTTTGTCCAGTAGCTGCAAGACATGTGTTACGCCTTGAGACTTGAGGACATTTACGTCGTTCAGCGCTGACAAGGAGCCGATGTAGAGAGGGCCTTGGATCGGTGTCTTTGTGGGTGGAAGAACCACGTGCGAAGGAGTACAAATCGACTGGATAACCTCAGGCGGCATGTTGTCGAATCGAATCATGGTGGGCAACTGAAGAGTAGAATCGTCGTCTGAGTCGTGGTTAAGAACAGAGAGCTGCTTATGGACCGTGGGGTCTAGATTTCCACGCCTCCGACGCCGCAATGATGTCCCTGACGCGTGCTTGATGGCACCAACCCAAATACTCTCGCTCGTTTGCTCAGTCTTCCCGCTACCCTGCCTCGATGTCGTCCCTCACTGTTGAGCTGCGCAGCTCTGCATCAAGCGGCAACATCTCATCTCTTGAAGCAGCTCTATATATCTGTAAAACCACTCATCAAGCCCCCAATTCTTTAGTACTGATCCTCGACATTGTTGTCGCCAATTTCCAACCAGACCGATTCCCTTCAGCCGCACAGGTGAACCTATGTCTTGACAAACATCGGAAGTGGATGAAGACGCTACTTCTGTCTCTTGACACTATCGTCGCTGCATTCCAGAATACATTTCTACCTGGTATTTCACCAACGCTGCCGGAGCCTTTGCATCGGAAAATGAATGAATACTGGGGGACACATATCTGGCCAGCGTTACGTGTAATCATCAAGTATGCTATCCTGGACGACTCTCAGCCCACAGTCAATGCTGTTTACACACCTGCTGTATTATATGGCATCGTTGTATACTTTATTACGGCCGTTGGGCAGCTCTCGTTAACCCCCCAGCTCCTAAGTGACACAGGTGGCTTTGTAGCCGCTGTCACACGCCTCGTCTTCCGATATATGGACCGCTACAGCTCTATAATGCGAAAAAGACTTCTCCCCTTTCACAACATTCTCGTAGCCAATCCTAGCGAGGTAGTGCGTGTGCTGGAAGGGGAACCGCGGTTTGTTCCAGTCTTGCTCGCATTTATGAAAGAGATAAGGACTCGATATGATGCCGATCTTGAAGATGTGGTTTCAAGAGACGATTTTGACACCATCTCTGCACTCCTACGCTCCATTACGGCTATACCAGCATCAGCTCCCATTGTTAATATCATCAAGTTCCAGTACCCGGAGGTCCTCGATGTCGTACTACAGATGTGGAAGTCAAGTCTCAGGGGGATAACTGATGCTGCTCGTACAAGCGTGCGTGCCCACACGTCAAGCTTGCATGTTAAGACGACACTCAGTTGTCTCGACACCATCGCTTCGTTAATTGAACGAGGAGGAACTGTTCTGCATAGGCGCGTTATGCGAAAGCATTTTCTGGAATTGGTGTTGGAAACATATCGAAGAGCTACAGCAATCATTCATGTAGCTTGGAGCGTGCATCACCTTCCACCATTTCTTGAGTTTATTCAGCGCTATCTAGTCCATCTTTCTGTTCTATCCCCGACCATTCACTCGTTGGAAAAGATAGATAGGCTCGGTCTGGATGACAGCTTAACATGGTCGGAGGCTTCATCAGTGCAGCATGAAGCTAAAAAGGCTTGGATCAAGTTTCGGGAATGTGTTGCAGATCGTGGACGGGTTCTCGAGGCATACAAATTGGTTGCCTCTCGAGAGGCTCCCTTGTGTGGGAACAACAAAGTTAGCTTTTTCTTTCAACATTTCCCCCCGAATGTAATTCACTGCTGATGACTTGTTGCGTCCATAGTGCCCAAGGGACTCGTTGGGTAGTCCTCGGCGATGCAGCGGGTGTCGGTTCATGTATTATTGTTCTAAAAAATGCCAAGCTGAGGACAGAGAGAGGCATAAATCTGGATGTTCCGTTACAGGCAACAAGTCAGTCCGTACAACCCTCCCCAACTTATCTTTCGCCATTTAATTTATTTGCCTCAGAAATCGCCATTATCACGATATCCAAGACCTCGACTATTTGCAATACCAAATTAACCACGACCTCCAGCAATTTGCTGAAATCTATCATCCTGATACTAAGAATACGGATGGCGAGATAACGTGCTTTCATTTGGCTTATGAAAAGGCACCTTTTGCCTATACCGTGCAAACAGGGTCTTCGGAATACTATGGGATGCCTGCTAACACTCTCCTCGCGATTGGCAGATTCATGGATGCCAACGTGGGGTGGGGTGAGAAGGAGGCAAGGATAAAGTTTACCATGGGTTTTCTGAACAAGCAGACACTCAAAATTATGGACATTAGCAAGGATCCAGCGGAGCGCCAGATTAACTTTGTTGGTTACGATTTGGAGTAAGTCTTTGTATTCTTGTGCCACAGAATGGAACTAAGTCACTATGTTAGTACTGCCTCCGAGGGTTCCAAGTACACGTTTGAGGGGAAAAGTTGGATGACGCGTGAACCACTATTTGAAAGGAATCCCAATGTGCAGGGCTTATCGATATGAGGGATTTTTTTGTAACTCCACATAGTAGTACATCGTTCGAAAACCAATCCCTGGCACTGCACACTACTTTGTGCGGTCCAAATCCTGACATTTGCCATTTGGAGCAAGGAGTGGCCAGGGCTCGGATAATCCATCCGAATAAATGTCCGTATTCGAGATTGCGCACCTTGAAAATTCCGGTAAGTATTTACAATGAATAAGAATGGAAGGCACCGAAGGACTTGGGAAAGACAGAGGAGGTACCTCAATATATACACGTGATTCTTGTATATCCTGAACTCGAACCATCACCAACACTGGGAGATGACCTCTCTGAATACGAAAATACGCGAAGGGGCTTCAAGCGGGGACATAACCTCACTGAGACCTTGCTTACAGTCTGCAAGGAGAAGAGACAGAGTCTTAATGCAATCTCGTCGATATTCAATGCTATCCTGGCAAACATGCATTCAGACCACTTCCCGTCCCCCCAGAGCATGGATTTTTCAATTAGCCATCAACGTAACTGGATGACTCGGAGATTGTTGCTGTCATTTTCCATCTTTCTATCATCGTTCACAAAAGCATTTCCGTCAGGCCTTATGGAGTGCAAGGATACCTTGTCAGAGCTTTTGCGCCGGAAGTTCAAGCGTCATTGGCAGTCGCATTTATGGCCTGCTTTGCGCCATGTTGTCGAAAACGCGATCCTGGACGACTTGCAGCCCACAGTCAATAGCCATTTCACGCCTGAGAACGTATGCCTTCTCGTGACCGATTTTCTCGAAATGATTTCCAGGCCAATGTTTGAGCTTGAGAATTCAGGGATTCTCAGTAGCACAAAGGGTCTCACAGATCTCATAACCCATCTTCTCCGGAACGATGGACCGCTATACCCACTTGGGGCTGGAAAGACATCGGACCCTTGCCGATTTCCTCATTGGACCAGGCCGCATAGATGAGGCAACACTCGTCGTGCAGTGGGAACGTCACTTCCCACGCATTCTTCTATCATTTTCCCGCGATCTCCTGAAATATTGCTCTCGCGATCATCAGAGCTCCATTCCAAGTGAAACCGTTGGATGTGTTTGCATCTTTCTCACTTCCATTGTCAACCATTCCCGACCCATAGCGTTGGCTATCAAATTGATATTTCCAGAAATTTTGGATGCTTTTTCGAGACTATGGAGAGCTGCACTCGAATGGAACGATAATCCCCCACCGAGAATCACTGACTCTTCTGTTATTCGCGCGCGGTGATTTGTGCACCAGATCGAAAGATCTGCAGGGGCTGTGGGATCTATTATTGCGCGAGGAGGGACTGTAATGCGCAGGCGAGCATTACAGAAACATTTTCTGGGGCTACTATTGGAGACGTGTAAAAGAGAAACCACGGATCCAGAGTTCACCTTTCCGTCCTTGCGCCTATTTTATCTGCACTGCACAAGATAGATGCCAGAGGTCTTGACGATAGCGCCACTTGGTCAGACTGGAGGAAGATCAAGCAGGCGTCGAAAGATTTTCGACGTCATGCCGCTGAGCATAGGAAGGTTCTGGATGCCTATCGATTGGCTACTCTGAAAGAGCCATCTCTGTGTGGATATCAAGAGGTATGCTTTAGCTACCGAAGCCTTTCCCTGGCTAAAATTGTTCTCGAAGTGTCCAAGAGACTCAAAAGCCATGAGTCCTCGCAGGTGTGAAGGATACAAATTCATGTATTACTGCTCGGAACGCTGTCAAAAAGATGACAGGCAGAGACACAAAATCAAATGCTCTCTGGAATACAACAGGTATTGTTTGTTTTAGCCAATTCAACACTCATTTTGTTCACTCCCACATCTCCAGTTTTCGCAACTATCATGACATACGAGACTCGGATTTCATGCAGTTTCAATTCAACTATGACTTGAGAAAAGTGACTGCCTTTGATCCAGAGAAGGAGGCGGGCGTTCGGGAAATCCTGTGCCTGGGTTTCTATTATGGTTCCACGTCTCATCACTATTCATACAGAGCCATTTCAACGTCTATTCTTCCTCCCGACGTGCAATTCCCCACGGGCTCTGAAATTATGGTTTTCTGCCAATCTATAGATGCCAACCATGGCGTACTGACGCCGGACACGGACAATGATAAACAAAACAAAGGCACAATTATAGGTTACTTGGACAAAGCGCTGGTTCCCATCTCCAAATCCAAGGGAAGCGAATCTGGTTCTCAAGCGTCTGAAGAGGTACCGCGGCTGATTACATTCTTGGGCTCCGATCTAGAGTGCGTTTATTTGTGACCTGATGGTAGTGCTCAAACTGACTGAAGATTTGACTGCAGCACCACAACCACTGAAGACCTGTACACATTTAAGGCAAGTTGGATGACTAGAATACCTATTCTGAGGGGACAATGTAAACCATGGCCAGGGCTTCTTTCCGTTGCAATCAAATACTATCATCCAAAGCGCATTTTTCTTACTACACTCTGACTCCTATACATCGTTGTGATTTGGACTTCGTGCTTTGGCGCTGCATATACAGAGAAGTATTAGCTCCCTGTAATCGAGATCCAATCAAAAACGTTGCTCCATCGAGCCCGGATTCGAGGACAGCCCATGAGCGTGCATCAGGATCGCATGGCTATGCAACAGCACCAGGATATACAAGAAAGCGGAGCTTCTAGTGAAGCCCACCATCTCTCCCCCCTCATATACCTTTTGTCAAACCTAAAGCACTATGGAAGTCGCTACAGGCGCTATCACACTCCTCACATTCGTCAAGGATGCTATCGGTCTCGCAGTTGCGTTCAAGAAGTCTCTCGATCAGGTGCGTCTACTTCATCTTTAACTCTACTCTGTTGCTGACTTCGTCTCCTTACAAGGTACTGGAAAATCGGAATAGAATCACTCAAGATGTAGACGATATTCTAAAGGCTTTGAGCGGCATAGAAGCTCTTTACGAGAACTCCGCGCTTAACCCTTCCTTTGACATTGCCATACTTGACTACGGAGTCTTCAAGGCTGTGCAAAGCCTCTATGAGTGCGTCATCTCTACCTCCTCTGCATATCTTGTTTATACGCATTCGTTTTTCTACAGCCAGCTTCGGGAAGTGATGTTGCAACATGAGAATGTCGTCAGCAAGTATGACCTGGTATTGAAGGGCCATACTGCCGTTGTCGAGCGTCGCTCCCGCAACCCCATACAAGCATGGAAGCGTTATGTCTCGAAGAAGCACATGAAGGAGGCTCATACACGACTAATGGAGTGGTATAATCGCGACGACATTACCTCGATGATTAATGAACTTCGTCGCAGTACTGATAACGCTCATCGGAACTTCCTGGCGAGTAGTCAATGCTTTATTTCTTCCTATTTACGCTAAGAAGCGACTTATCTCAGACCGCAATGATGGTTACACTAGCAGCTCAAAATAAAGACATGTCGATAGAGATACGATTGGGGAACCAGTTCTCCTGCTACTCTGCGCGTCAGACACCTGATGCTCAGCAAGCGCTTTTGCTGCGACTGGCTGTGATTCAGATTCAAGATTCCGAGGCAATTCCAATCATGTTTTATCTTATCCACGAACTCGAAGGCCGGGAAAACTATCTGATACATGAGCGCCTCTTCGACAAAGAGTCCACGTTGCTGATCCAGAGAAGTCCGGAATCTATCCCCCACGACTCCATCATCTATCGAGCCACGAATCCCTTGCTTGACTTCTCTACCTACCAGTTATTCGAGCTGCGTTACCAGCCAACTGGGGGCTGTCTTAAGGAGGAAGAACTTGACTTTCGAACCGCACAGCCTTCATTTTTATACTTGGAAAAAGTAAATAAAGCATACATCCAACCATTGTGGGGTTTGCTGACGTCCTTGCGTGCCGATCCATCAAAAAGCCTTCAGGACCAAGCCTCAGCACTTGCCAATGCGATAACAGTGGCTTTACGGGGTCCAAAGAGCTCAGGATCGGGCTCGTTCGTAGAACTCACAAGTCTTCGACCTGTCAGGCAGTTGCTGGAAAATAGAGTGAAGGATCAACGACAGGTCACAAAGAGAACAGTGGATACCCGAAACGTATTTCAAGTAGGGCACAACGTGGACATGGATGGTATAGTAGCCGCTTTATTGGTCAGTATCGATGGACGTTCCAACTGGCAGGCATGGGATGCTCGCCGATTGCGGTATTTTCTCCAATCTGTTTATTGGGAGAACAAAGAGCTGGAGAGAGCATCTGAAAACTACCGTGGATGGCGTCGCGTCTACCTTTATTCGTTGAAGTTCAGCCGATTCGCCCGCAATGTCGATAGCGAGCGCAAAGTGCGTAAATATACACATAAGATGTTGAGACCCATAATTACAGTAGGAATGAGAAGTGCAATTTTACTGGCTGACGGAACAGTGACGCATTTATAAACGCTTTTAGGATAAATTATGTGATTACCAGTACTTACATTGCTATGTATGTTATATTGGGCTATGTATGGCACTACAGAGAGAAATACCAAGCAAACGTTACGACTGCACAAGGTTGACATTTGGTTCAACGTCGATACATTGTTTGCATACTAGTCGATTTGACCTTGGTATAGGTAGGTAGGTGCACATGCGTGAGGAACCACTTCGAGTTTGTTCATTTCATCCCCAACAAATCGGAATTCGAGTAAATAGTCGATTATGATCTTAGTGTACAAGTGCACACGCGTAGAGTCTATCGCGAGTTGAAACCACTTCGAGCCTGTCCATTTCATCCCCGAAATAGAAACAGATCCGAATCTATCTATAACTCTTCCTTTTCTTTTTCCTTCTCTATCATGCTACTACCACCCTCTCCACCTTCTGCCCTCTCTTCCTCCAGTCCAATCTTCGAAAGCGTGATCCAAGCAGGCGGAATCGAAACAGCCCAGAATACAATGATAATCGCTACCGTATACATTGTATTAAACTTCCTGTATATTTCATCCGTTATCAGGGGAGAAGGTTGTTAAGACTGAAAAGACGTACGAAGCATTCATTCCAAAACTCGCACACTGTCCAAACGCTTCGATTCCTCGTAATAAACCCGTAAGACGGGTGAGTTCGGATGTTCCTTCGCCTAGTGATCCCACAGACCAATACTATGTACATAGTGCATGAGAATCTCTTCATTCGAAACAGGAGGAAGAAAAGAAAGGAGGGAGGACGTACGAGATAATTCTGAACCAAATTCCCAGCTGTATTAATCATAACATTCACCCCGAACCCTCTTCCAAACCCATCGCTACTCCAATCTAACTTACCTGGATTTACTTGATGATAAGAATGTTCCACCACCATAGCCCACACGAGAATACCAGAAAACAATGTGAATGTAAATACCGCGCCATATCTCGCTCGTTGATGAATGGAAAAGTGTGGAGAGTCGAGGAAGAACCCGAGGATAGTTGTAGCGATGACTCCTGTGATGGCGGAGAGAAGGGACGCGAGTGCGCGGGCGCGGACGGTGAAGTAGAGTGTGAGGTAGGTGGAGGACCAACCCCAGTAGAACCATGAGGAGACTATTAACCAAATATAAGTGAGGAAAGGGATGGAGAAGAAAGGAAGCGAATGGAGACGAACAGAATATAGGTAACAAAAACCCAATCTTCCTACTCGCACAAATCCTCCCCAAAGTCCTTACTTGCTCTCCCGTCGTCGTCTTCTCATCCACCACCACCTTCGTCCCATCCTCTCTCCTCACCTTTTCAGGATTCACAATCAAAAACGCAGCTGGCAGCGCCAACACTTGCAATATGACGAATATGAGGAGAGTGGTGTAAGAGACTTTTCCACCTGTAGATCGAGTAGCGTTGAGACCGAGGTTGATGGATCCGCCGAGGATTTGACCGCTGTTTTTGAATGCGAGCCAGATTGCGAGGTAGCGGCCGCGTTTGGAGTGTTCTGGGTAGGATAGTACGATCGCGCCCTGTATGTTAGAGTAGTGAGTGAAGGGATGAGTGGGATAGGGAAAGGGATGTAGGTACCTCGGCGGCCCAGTAAAATCCTGCGGATATGCCACAGAGGACAGCGGCGAAGAGGACGAACCATTCTGTACCATATCGGTTATTCTGATCTAGTACATATGGACGTTAGTACCAGATTCGTTGGGAAAGGGAAAGGAAAAGGAAAAGGGAGACGGACAGAGGGAAGCGGAGTAAGGAGACCATCCGAGTGTGCCTAGGATCAATGTCCATTTGACACCGATGAGGTTGACCATGAGTGCGCTTGTCACACAGAATAAGCCCATCAGGCCGAATACGATTCTGTAAGAAAGAGAGAGATGAGGATTTGAAGATGGGAATGTAGGTATGTTCGACGTACGAGTTTCCTGCACTGCGAATAGGCGATAAGAGATTGTAAGAAAGGAGAATGGGTGGAAGGGACGTACTTGACAAGGTAAGGTTCAAGAGCTCCTCCTGCGCCTAAACTATTCGTTGCATTCCATAGGCCAGGGCCTAGAAAGCTAATACTACATAGTAACTGTTATCAGACCGGAAGAGAGAGAAAGGAGGAAGAGGAAGAGACGTACAAGCCTATAACCAACACTTGGAATAGGGTACCATGGAAAAACGAACCCTTTGTCTCGGTCTGAGCTTCCAACGCCTTGTCTGATGATGACGAGGTGATGCTAGACGGTGAGGAAGGCATGGAGGGAGGACGAAAAGAAAGAGGGAGTAAAGCGGAATATGCAGATCATTTATACAGTTGAGCAAATCTGTTGAAAAAGCACGCCATCCATCCGCGCGGAAGTTCAAGTTCCTTGGTATCGTCGGACCATGTCTAGACTTGTCAATGATAGATTGTAGTAGCAATGTAACTGTGTGTGGAATGGCGAATTGAAGTGCGCATACGTGCCACAAACAGTGAACTTATAGATGAAAGGAAAGAAGAAAAACGCGAAAACCGATAATAAGCACACGTGCCTGACGCCAAGTCCGATCACTCGATCGCGTCTGTGTGGCTGTGTACCTGTCTGTCGTTTGCTTCCAGTACGAATCACGAGGCTTTTTCTCCAACGAGCATGCCTCAAACACGGTCGTTGTCTAGCAGGAAACGCGATGGGACGGTTGTATCTGTGGATTCGGAAGTGCAGGAGGTGCGCGATGTTCTCACTTCGTATCCGTCCATCTCCTAACGTATTGCTCCTCTGTAGATTGCACCACCTGAAGGAAAGGGAAGGAGAAGGAGTAGAACTCAGAGCGAATCGTTGTAATTTGCAGAAGGCTCTTTGTTCAATGCCACAGATGACGAAGAGGAATCACCCGTGGTATACCATTTCCCCCTACGCACGCTCTCGTCCCTCAGATGCCCATGCTTCCACGTAGTCTTCTCCTAAGCAAGACGAATCAAAGCCGAGATACTCTTTACGCAAATTCGGACCTGTCAAAGGAAGTAACAAACGACCTATCAGCGTCAGCAGCAGCGTATGTACCCCCCTCCTCTTCGTTCTTCCCATTGGCTTACTATTCTGTTGTGTGTTCAGTCGGATAGTGATAGCAGTGATGAATCCGAGTCTCCTCCACCGAGAAAAAAAGGACGTCCTGCACCTCCGGTGCGATACATGATTTATGTACTCTGATGATGTCAGATGTAGTCTTACCCAGGGATGATAGAAGACCTCTTCCAGTATATCCATCTCAACAAATTCACACGCATTGAAGAAAAAGTTCGTTATCCCCTCATTTATTCCATCATTGTCATTTCTCTCAACTCTAATTGATCATTCGTAGACCAGCCCCTACGAGAACATAGTAAGCCATCCCTTTCCTTTCCCTTCGTATCTACTAAAATGGATGAATGATAGTTCTGTGAAACGCGAAATCATGGAAGTAGTTATCACTCGACCTTCCAAACCACCACCGCCACGATATCGTACAGACTCTTACATCTCTCGACCTGCCTCAGCTTCGACAGCCACCCTTGTTAATGATACCTCCATCACTTCTACTGTGAAAGAGGAGGAAAATGAGCGACATAGGAAGGAACTACAGTTGTTGATGTCGGATGAGATGCCTATTCGATCCTCCAACACGGCCGACAGTAGTACTACCCTTCCACCACCACCACCACCTCTGGCTCCTATATTCGTGTCATCTTCAGGAGAAGGTCCCAGCACCCTACCTGAGAACAATACTCCTCATCCTCATCCTCATCCTCATCCTCCGCCGCCGGTTTCCTATATGATATCCCGCGCCCTCGATATCCTCTTAGACGCAGGCCGAAGAAACACATTACAGTACTCCTTTTCCTCTTCCTCCTTGATTCTATCGCATTACTAATTCCATGGGTATATGTAGTGAAATGACAGTAGAGACCATGCTCGCGCGCTTAGAAGACATATTCGGTGCAAATGCGGATTTCAGGAGGAATGATGTGCTGTTGAAAGCGATTAGAGATATGATTGCTGTATGTTCTTTTCTTTCTCTGAACATGGTTTTTTGTTCTAACGAAAATTCTTCTGTAGGGCGCGAAAGAGGATGTGGCGCATCGTCTTCGGACAACTAGTGGAACAGCAGTACCACCGCCACCACCACCACCACGACTACCATCGTCGGAACCTGAGTTGGTGGCGGTGGTGCAGAAGCAGAGTTCTTCGAAACGGGATAAGACTACGGATTATCCACCACCACCATCTCTACCACAGGATCATACACCGCCTTCAATAGCCATTAGACCTCCCTCCTCCTCTTCCAATGACGATGTCATTTCCCATCATGTATCTCAGCAGGAGGCGACAGTATCAGGAGATCTTTCCCCTTCTCTTTCTACAACGCCGCCACCTCCACCCTCGGAGCCTGAAATAGCGGTGGTGGTACGGAAGCAGAATTCTTCGAAACAGGACATGATGAAAGTGGGGACTACAAATTATCCACCACCACCACCACCAACTGACAACGACATGTCCCATCATGTATCTCAGCAGGACGCGACAATAACAACAGTACCAGCTCCTCTTCCCACCGCCACCGCTACTTCTGGTAGTCTAGATACAGAAACAGCTACATCTATCGCATACTGGACAACATGTGCACTGGATATCATTTTAGATGCAGGTCAACGAAATGCGTTAACGTACGTCCCCTCTCCTCTCAGTGGCTTGTGCTCATCTCATCTTTCCTCTCGCCCCTTTTCCACTGTAAATGGAAACAGGAATATGACACCGTTAGGAGTGATAGGTCGTCTGGAAGCGGATATGAAGATGGATGTGGGCGCGTTGAAGGTATTTGAGTTTTATAGTGTGTTGTTGACAGTGGTAAGAGGGACTTTGAAGGTATATTTCTTTTATTCCCTTTCTTCCCTTTCTCCCATTCTTTCCTTTTGCTTTTTACTGGAACCTCGGCTAATGGGGATCAGGCTGCGAAATCGGATGTGGCGAAACAAGCGAGGATACAAGAGAATGCCAACCTTTCGAGTTCTACTACTACTACTGCTGGAACGAGTGGAAGAAAGCCGAGCTCGTTGTCTCATTCCTCCGCTTCCGGCGTACCCGCATCAGAGTTAGGTTCTTCGATGTCCAAGGTAGGTCTGTTGTATCATTGACTTACTTTTTTCTTACCTCATGTCCTGCGGATAGGATACGTTAGGTGATCACAGGACCTCCACCACTATCACTGGAGGTGAAAGGGGGACGCGGACTAATGAGCTTGACTTGCTGAGGGTATGTGATTGCATGTAACAGATGTTGTCGAAACTGACGCCCTTTCGATGTAGCGCGACGATGATGATGAAAGAGTGCCGGACTCAAGATCCGGAACTCCTCTTCCTCCTCCTCCTCGCGATGCTTTTCTGGAGACCCGCCCTCCACTCACACCTTCTTCTTCTTTCAGAACCGCACGTGCGCCCTCCTCGTATCCACTCGTGCTAGAGGACCGCGAACCAGATGATCGGACAAGACAAGTTAGTTCTGCGTTGTCGGCGGTTGGTCCACAGCAAGAGCCAGTCCTTTCCACTTCTTCCCCCGTTGCGTCTGGCACATTCCAACCGCAGACATCGCATGAAGAACTCGATCTCGGTACAGTTCCTGCCCACGAAACAGCGTTACCGCCACCGCCACCTGTGCTGCAGGAGGAGGATGTGATCATGCGACCGTCAGACTCTGCCAATGTGCAAACAACGCCCTCTGTGTGGCATGATGTTCCCCCAGTGGCGGGTGGTTCAAAGGATGTTGAAGAGACTCGAGCTATTTCTCAACCATGTACCACTCCGAATGAACGTTCCACGCCTGACGACGTTC
>Ga0247730_1001249_pt1 | contig 14562 bp, 11 predicted proteins | sample UWRJL073202C2_FD_180959 | JGI IMG/M metagenome (GOLD analysis project Ga0247730, IMG submission 180959) | Plant litter microbial communities from Arlington Agricultural Research Station in Wisconsin, United States - UWRJ-L073-202C-2 | ecosystem: Environmental > Terrestrial > Plant litter >... | reverse complement strand
TTTTAGAAAAGGTATATATGGAAGCTAAATTTTCACCACAAGTAAAAGACGTGATTTCGTTTAGCAGGGAAGAAGCCCTGAGATTAGGTCACGATTATATAGGCGCTGAACATCTTTTGTTGGGCCTGATTCGCGAAGGCGATGGAATGGCTATCAAAATATTGAAGTCACTGGGGGTTGATACGTCTAAATTACGCCGCTCAATTGAAGAGGCAGTTAGGGGTACATCCAGTGTGACGGTTAACCTGGGAAACATCCCACTGACCAAACAGGCCGAAAAAGTTTTAAAGATCACGTATCTTGAAGCTAAAATATTTAAAAGCGATTTGATTGGAACAGAGCATTTGCTGCTATCCATTCTGCGCGATGATGATAACATTGCTTCCCAGATTTTGCTGCAATACAGTATCAATTACGAAATTTTCAAACAGGAAGTTGAAGTTAACAAAAACGGTTTCAGAGATGAAACGCAGGGAAGTGCTTCAACTGGCGGTGACGATGATTACCGCGAGGAAGAAAGTTTCTCCAGCCCGAAAAAGGTTTCTGACATCAAATCAAAAACTCCTGTACTGGATAATTTCGGAAGGGATCTGACCAAGGCTGCAGAAGAAGGCCGTCTGGACCCTATTGTTGGCCGTGAAAAGGAAATAGAACGTGTTTCGCAGATCCTGTCACGCCGTAAAAAGAACAACCCTATTCTGATTGGTGAGCCGGGCGTAGGTAAATCTGCTATTGCAGAAGGCCTTGCACTGCGTATCGTTCAGCGTAAAGTATCAAGGGTATTGTTCAATAAACGAGTGGTTACTTTAGACCTGGCCTCTCTGGTTGCAGGTACTAAATACCGTGGTCAGTTTGAAGAACGTATGAAGGCGGTAATGAATGAGCTCGAAAAATCTACGGATGTGATCCTGTTCATTGATGAGATCCATACCATTGTTGGTGCCGGCGGAGCCTCTGGCTCACTGGATGCTTCGAATATGTTTAAACCTGCCCTTGCAAGGGGAGAGATACAATGTATCGGTGCAACAACCCTGGATGAATACCGTCAGTACATTGAGAAGGATGGTGCTTTAGACCGTCGTTTCCAAAAAGTAATGATCGAACCTGCTTCTCCTGATGAAACGATTGAGATCCTTAACCGTATCAAGGAGAAATATGAAGAGCATCACGGTGTAACGTATACAAATGAGGCTATCAACGCCTGTGTATCACTTACCTCAAGATACATTACTGACAGGTTCCTTCCTGATAAAGCAATTGATGCTTTGGATGAGGCCGGTTCAAGAGTGCATTTAACCAATATTCACGTTCCTGAAAACATCATTGATATCGAAACTAAAATTGAGAATATCAAAGTTGAAAAGAACAAAGTGGTTAAAAGCCAGAAATATGAAGAAGCTGCCAAGTTAAGGGATACAGAGAAAAACCTCCTGGAAGAACTTGACCGTGCCAAATCAGCATGGGAAGCAGAAACTAAAACCAAACGTTATACTGTTACTGAAGATAATGTTGCTGAGGTGGTGTCTATGATGACTGGTATTCCTTTACAGCGTGTTGGTCAGACTGACAGTGTGAAATTGCTGAACATGCAGGAAACTGTTGCAGCGAAGATCATTGGACAGGATGATGCGATCAAAAAACTGACAAGGGCTATCCAGCGTACAAGAGCAGGATTGAAAGATCCTAAAAAACCTATCGGTTCATTCATTTTCTTAGGCCCTACGGGCGTAGGTAAAACGGAACTGGCTAAGGAACTGGCAAGATTCATGTTTGACAGTGATGACTCGCTGATCCAGATTGATATGAGTGAGTACATGGAGAAATTTGCGGTTTCCCGTTTAGTGGGAGCGCCTCCGGGATATGTTGGTTATGAAGAAGGCGGACAGTTAACTGAGAAAGTTCGTCGTAAACCTTATGCAGTGATCCTGCTGGATGAGATTGAGAAAGCTCACCCTGATGTATTCAATATCCTATTGCAGGTACTGGATGAAGGTCAGCTGACTGATAGCCTAGGCCGTAAGGTTGACTTCAGAAATACGATCATCATCATGACTTCAAACATTGGTGCACGTCAGCTGAAAGATTTCGGACAGGGTGTAGGGTTCTCTACAACTGCCAAAACCAACCAGGTAGATTCACACTCGAGAGGAGTGATTGAAAACGCACTGAAACGTGCTTTTGCACCAGAATTCCTGAACCGTGTAGACGACGTGATCGTTTTCAATACGCTTGGTAAAGAAGAGATCTTTAAAATTATTGATATCGAATTGAAATCACTGTTCGGCCGTGTACATAGCTTGGGTTATGAGATCAAATTGACTGATGTGGCTAAAGAGTTTATTGCTGACAAAGGTTTTGACAGCAACTTCGGTGCCCGCCCTTTAAAACGTGCGATTCAGAAATACCTGGAAGATCCTATCGCTGAGGAAATCCTTAAAGGAGAGATCAACGATGGTGATATACTTGAAATTGACTACAATAAAGAAACTGATCTGATTGTAGTGGAGAACAAGAGCCCGGGTAAAAAGAAAAAAGAAGTATAAGAATTTTTCCCATAAAAAAAGGCTGCCTGAAACAGGCAGCCTTTTTTTATGGGAAAAATTCCGGTGTTTCATTAACCTGGCACTGGCATAATTTGCGGCATTTTAATATTGTTGCGTGCCGGAATAATATCTTAAATCTTAACACTATTTTTAACCAATAGACGTTATTATCCATCTGATGTGATCCCGATATGACTAAGTTTATCAATGTATTCCTGTTCGTTTTACTGTGCCTGATATGGGGGAGCTCTTTCATCCTGATGAAGTTCGGGCTGTATGACCAGAATAACCAGGTGGTGCTCACTGCTAACCAGGTTGCTGCCTTGCGGGTATTTTCTGCAGGTTTAGCCATACTTCCCTTTTTTATTGCTAAGGTGAAAAAATATCCCGCCGGTACATGGACCTATATCCTGTTGTCAGCATTACTGGGGATGTTCTTTCCTGCATTTCTCTTCTGTATTGCCGAAACCAGGCTGGATAGTGGAATAGCGGGCATGCTCAATGCACTGACCCCCTTTTTTGTTATTCTTTTTGGTTTCTTCATTTTTAAGACCAGCATTCCGCGAATACAACTATTGGGGATTATCATCGGCTTTGGGGGTATTGTATTACTGGTTGCAGGAGCTGATCACCTGAGCTTTAACTCTCTGGGGTATTCCGGGTTTATTGTGCTTGCCACGGTAAGCTACGGGCTGAATAACAATATCATTAAATACAAACTTGCTGAAGTTCCTGCGTTTACCATCGTCATCCTAAGCCTTGTATCGCTGATCATCCCATCCGGGCTGATCCTGTGGTTCAGCGGATTTTTCCAGTTGCCACTGGGAGAGCCCGTTTATATAAAATCCACCCTTGCAACTGTTGTGCTGGGAGTAATTGGCAGTGCCATAGCCTGGGTCATCCTATATACACTTATTAAAAGAGGCGGGGTGATATTTGCCAGCGCTATTACTTTTGTGATCCCAATTGTGGCCCTTTTCTGGGGATGGAGCTATGGTGAAGGCATTACAGGAGTTCAGATAATTAGTCTTGCAATTATACTGGCAGGAGTTTATTTAACCACACCGCTCTTTCAGAAACATAAAGAACTATTTAGCCGCCCTGTGCATACAAATGACGCCGGACGGGCCGGTGATTAATGGACAAGGGGGCTAAGGCTGGTCATAAAAATAACCTTAATTGCTGTCTTGGTACAGAAAAATTTCCCGAATCAAGCGTTACCCGTGTAGTATTCAGCTTGTTCAGCCTGCAATGCAGCTTGAAGGTGTCCCGTATGATCTGTGCGATGTTTCCATCGCCCCTCATTCTATCGCCAAAACGACTGTCATTCACATTCCCTCCATGACAGGACTGTATCATATGCCACACTTTGTCAAATCTGTCCGGGAAGTTCTGTCGCAGCCAGTCCTCAAAAATTCCTCCAATGGTCCCGTTCAATCTTACGATGGTATACCCTGCACTCAAAGCACCACAGGAAGCAATGGTTTTTAACACGGTCGGGATCTCATGGTCATTCAGGCCGGGAACAATAGGGGCAACCATCACTCCTGTAGGGATACCTGCGGCACTCAGTTCCTCTACTACTTTCAGGCGCTGCTTTGCAGTTGTGGTTCTGGGTTCCATTACCAGCCTCAGCTTTTCATCCAGGCTATTGATAGAAAGATAAACCATGCAGAGATTGAGTTTAGCCATTTCCTGCAGGATATCTTTGTCACGCAGGACCAGGGAATTTTTCGTGATCATGCCAATAGGCTGTTTGTAAGCCAGGGCAATTTCAAGTAACTGACGGGTAAGTTTATATTCGCGTTCTGCAGGTTGGTAACAATCCGTATTTCCGGAAAGTGATATGGTCTCTGCATTCCAGCCTTTACGCTCCAGAAATTTCTTAAAAAGTTCCGGGGCATCTTTTTTTACGATGATCTTTCTCTCAAAATCCAGCCCGGCACTAAATCCCCAGTATTCGTGTGCATTCCTTGCATAACAATAAGTACAACCGTGCTCACATCCCTGGTAGGGATTAAGTGAATAGGCCATTCCTACATCAGGACTGTCAACCTTGTTGACAATAGATTTTGATGTGCCAATAATAAATGATGTTTTGTGATTCTCCACCTCCCAGTCGTCAATACCTTCTGCATGTTCCTGTACATAGGAATTTGCTGCAAAACGATTGTGCGGGTTATATTGAGCGCCCCTTCCTTTAAGGTAATTGCCGGTATTTTTATCTTCTAACATAATTAGTTAAAAATACTAATAATATTAGTATAATACAATAGATTATTTACCTTTTATTGATGGGAATGTAATCCATGGGAACCATGTCACCAATCTTCTCATATGCCCAGAAACCTTCAAATAACAATCCTTTGGCATCATGCATACCTCCGTTGGCATAAAAGCTAACCGGCCCTTTCAGCATTTGCACTACTGATATCTCGTAGTTTGGAATGGTTAGCGGCCGCATCACATAATGGCCCGTGTTGGAGTAACCAATGCTCTCCTCTTCTTTGGTGTACATTACATAAAGCTCATCCTTATAATTGATGGTTTTCATGTTTGGATAGATCTGTTTAACGAGGGTATCAGTTGCCACACCAGACATATCCAGGCTGGTATATTCTTTTGGCAGGTCCTGCAGTTGCTGCAGCATAGTGAGTGAGTCAGTAATGATTGATCCGGGGATGATCACACTTTTTCTCTTCCTCATCAGCCTGGCCCTGGCAGCAGCGATATAGCCGTCGGATGGCCTGTTTGGGTTTGGTATTTTGATACGTTTATAGATAATGAAACCTTCTTCTTCTACCTTGTTGCGGTAAAGAGACTGAAAAAAGTGTTGCGGTGAGCCTGCATAGGCAACTTCCCTGTTCTTTAGCCAGGTTCTTCTTTTGCCACCTGAGCCTTTCAGATCTTCAAATACAGGAAGTCCGGAGAAATATACGATCCTGGTATTGTAGTTATATTCAAAGAGATTGAGCATATATTTCAGGCGGTAGCCCAGTGCTTTATTTTCCACAACAAGAAACTCATTGCTCGTCACAGTCAAAATCTTGTTATCACCATCATATTTGATATACAGTACTTCGGGATTCAGAATTTTGCACTTTGCAGAATTTGGGGTCCTGCCTATAAAAAATTCCTTAAATAACTGCAGGTTCTTTTCCCTGTTGGGGTCAGCAGTGATGACAACCTCGCGCAGCTGTACCGTGTTCTCCTGCAGCACGATTGTGATATTGACCGACTGATCGGATATGACAACACTTTTGCTATAGGGCAGATAACCCATCATCTGAACTACTACCTCGTATGAGCCTGGTTTTAATTTGGACAGGTTAAACTGGCCGTCACTATTCGTAACCGTGGCAGTGGTATACCCGCTTAAATATATGCCTGCGCCGGGAAGTGTTTCTCCTTTTTTATCCTGTACAACCCCGGTAATGGAATACAGCTTTTGGGCATGTACATTCAGGCAAAACGCCAGCAGTAAAACTGTCCCGAGGAGATATTTAATCATGGGACTAATTTAACTTATCTCCCAGTTATTTCGCAATAAAAAAAAGCTCCAAAGGGGCGTTGAAAATGTTAAAATAAGTTAAAAAAACCGGCTATTGGAAAGGAATTAGCTAATTCTTAAAGCTGAGCAGGTCCTGTGCATTTTTCAATGCGGACTCTCCTGGGTTTTTACCGCTTAACATTTCGGCTATGGCCTGGACGCGCTCCTGGGTATTCAGCCTGCGGATTCCGGTAGTGGTTCTGTCGGCATCTTCCTTTTTATAGACAAAGTAATGTGCTTCTCCTTTAGCTGCGATCTGCGGAAGGTGGGTAATGCAGATCACCTGCATATTCTGTTCCAGTTCACCAATTACATCACCTACACGAAGAGCTGTCTCTCCGGAAATGCCGGTATCTATCTCATCAAAAATGAGGGTAGGCAGTGCAGTATGTTTTGAAATGATGGATTTGATGGCCAGCATCAGCCGGGAAAGCTCGCCTCCCGAAGCAACTTTGCCTACAGGTGCCGGTGCCTGCCCTGCGTTGGCAGAAAACAGCAGCGTAATCATATCTTTTCCGTCTTTGTTCAGATTTTCAACAACGGTCTGTTCAATCATGATCTTCGCATTCGGCATACCTACCTGTACCAGGATCTCGCCAACCTGCTTCTGTGCAATACTGATTGCCTTGCTGCGGTTTTTTGACAGCACATCTGCAATTTTTTCCAGATCGATCTTTAATGTATTGATCTCCCTGATCAGCCGTTCTATTTCTTCGTCGCTGTTTAGCAGTGTATTTAAATTATCCGAAAGCTCGGTTTGTATCGCCAGTAATTCTTCAATGCTGTTTACACGGTGTTTTTGCTGCAGCGTATATACCGTGTCCAGTCTGGTATTGATCTCTTCTATCCTGGCAGGGTTAAAAACAATGTTCTCTTCAAAAACCGATGTTTCTTCGGCGATATCCCTGATTTCTATCAGTGCAGAACGCAGCCTTTCATTTAAAGCCACATAAGCAGGATTGAACTTTTCTATTCCCTGGATCTGATTAATCACCTCTTTTAAAATAGGGATTGCAGCGGTTTCTTCGCCATCCAGCAGGGTATGCCCGTTTACAAGCCCTCTTTTAATACTTTCAGCATGGTTTAATGCTTCCAGCTCCATTTCAAGTGCGGCCTGTTCGTCTGCATTCAGATTGGCGTTTTCAAGTTCATTGAACAGGAACTGTTCGTAATCCTGTTTGCTTCTGGCTTCATCGGCAGAAGTTTGCAGGTTGATCAGGTGCTGCAAATGTTTTTTATACGCTTTAAATTTCTGCCTGTAATCTGTAAGTAAAGGCATGTGGTCTGACAAGGTATCCACAACTGATAGCTGGAATCCCGGATCATTTACCTCTGAAGTGGCATGCTGGGAATGGATATCGATCAGTTTTTCGCCAACCTGTTTCATTACAGCAAGTGTTACCGGGGTATCGTTGATAAATGCCCTTGACTTACCATCAATGGAGATTTCCCTTCTTAAAATGCTTTCCTGCTGAAAATCCAGGTCGAGTTCTTCAAAATAGGCCTGTAATGCAGTGCCCGAAAGTTTAAACTGCCCTTCGATCACACATTTCTTGTCCTGGTTGAAGAAATACTTTGTTTCTGCACGCTGGCCCAAAATCAGGGATAGCGCACCCAACATAATAGACTTACCCGCACCTGTTTCCCCGGTAATGATATTCAGACCCTTGTCAAGTTCCAGGTCAACACTATCGATCAGTGCGTAATTACGTATAGAAAGTTTCTGTAGCATATTCTTTGCTAAATTATAAAAACTTAGTCAATGGATGTTTATTTCTTTGTAAACAAAAAAGGAGATCAATTGATTAATGCAGAAAAGACGTTTTTGCACCTCTTAACGGTGGTTTTTTTATCTCAGACGTAACTATAGAAGTTAGTGGCAGATCGAAAACACCAAGACAGGTTAAAGATCAGGATTCCTTTATTATTGCGGCAGACGATATTGAAACAGGATTTGGACCGAAAGTTCCGTTATGGCTATTCGGCTTTTTATACTAAAATATGTAAGTACAAAAAGCGGCAGAAGATGATCTCCTGCCGCTTTTTGTTTGTTGGTTTATTTGTGTATTAGTTCTGTTCTTTTTTGGTTTTTTTATTGGCAAGATCCTCTACATCCTTGTCAAATTTCTTTTTCAGTTCTATATATTCTGGTGATTGTTTTACCTTTTGGGTATTCTCATCTTCTATGATTATTCTCATCGGCTGATGATTGGTGATGGTCATTTGTTGTAAGTTTTTCCTGAAATCAGGATCGCTGATAATTTTTTGGGCTTGCTCTGCCTGTAATCTTGCCTGAACCTGCACTCTTTTTATCATTGCTTTTTGTTCAGGAGAATTGGCTTTGGCTTCCGCTTCTTTTGCTATCTTTTCCCATTTTTCCCTTTCTATTGGATTGTCATATTTGGCTTTCATTTCAGCAGCAACCTTTTGCCATTTGGCTTTCTCTTCAGGTGAATTGAACTTACGTTGTAATTCCATCCCTTTTTTCTGTAGTTCTGCCTGCATTTTTTTAACTTCTTCGGCATTCTCCCCATTAAAATGGGCCATTGCCATATTTTTAACGTCAGTAGAGAAATTGATGACGATATCAGAAAGATCGGCAGTGATGGGCGCAATATCCACATCCACATCTGGAGCTACCGGTGCTATTGGTGCAATGACATGGGTTTTCGGTTCTGGCGGGGCAGGCGGTGTTTTTTGGGTTGCTACGATACTTTCCGGAGCTTCAGGAGGATTTGGCGCTTTGCTACGTACATCATCAGTATTCACAATTTTAATGGACTTCCTGTTCTTTTTCTTTCCTGTATCTATCGGGCACAGTTCTTCCGTCAGCTCAACTGCCCTGCTGTTTTTTGGGGATACACCAGGAGTGATATGCTTTGAGGTTTTTTCTTCTTTAGCGGGGTTGATCCATGCCAGTGAGATGATCGTTGCAATGGTTAAGGTTACTGCAAAGAGCTTTTGTTTTGAATTGGCATAATTGGTTTTCATATCTGTAATTCTTTTAATGCGTTGATATAAATATTGATTCGTTCCTCCTGTTGCCGCTAATGCGAGTACCGGGCTGCTTTTATCTGTGATCAGTTCCAGTGTTAAGAGTGCGTGGGCATAGGTAAGAGGGGTGTCGGTTACTTTTACTACCAGGTCATCGCAGGCATGTTCTCTTTCGATATTGATGAACCTCCCTGCAAGCCATACAAAGGGATTGAAGAACAGGATGGTATCTATCATTGTCCTGATCAGGTTAAACATATAGTCATTTCTCCTGATATGGGAAAGTTCATGAATCAGGATGGTCTCCACCTGTTTGAGGTCCATTTGTGCAGCGAGGGCAATAGGAAACAGGATCACGGGTTTAAAGAAGCCAATCACCAGGGGTACACTCACATGGTCGGAAAGACGGAAGTTGATGTGTTTTTTGATGTTCAGTTCTTTTGTCAGGTTGTCAAACAGTGTTTTCCATTCCTGTGGGATCATGGTATAGGCGGCGTTTTTAAGCAGCTGTACTTTTTTGTATCCCTGGATGACAATTACTGACTGCACGATCAGTCCCAGACTATAACACAGTACAACATACGGGAACAGCGTTTCAATATAATGTGCGAGGTTAAGCGGCATTGCTGCGGGCAGCGCTATTGCATGGGCAGCCAGGTTCCGGGAAACATTTTCCGAAGGCCACTGGAAAGCCAGTGTAAACGTAAACACAAAAGAGACGAACATCAGGCATATTGAACTGTAGGCCAATATATACTTCAGTTTTGCATTCAGTCTGAATGCCTTTAGCTGGAAGGGCAGGAGCAGTGCATAGATCAGCGCGCTTTGCCATAACGAGTGGAGTATACTCCATCCTGTTGCCTGTACTAGATTGTGTAATAACGTTTCCATATTAGTTATGATCTAAATCGTTTAAATATTTCTTTATCGCTTCGATTTCATCTTTACTGGATTTGTGATTTCCCAATGCCTGCATTACCATTCTCGCTGCAGATCCGTTAAAGGCGTTGTCTATTAGCCGTGATACCAGGTGCTGTTGTGTTTTTTGCTGACTGGCCAGGGCGCTGTATACATGTGTTTTTGAACTGGTATCTCTTTGTACAAGCCCTTTTTCGTGCATGATTTGCATGAGTTTGAGCGTAGTGGTATAACCGGCTTCCTTATTCCTGGTAAGGATGTCATGTACATCCCTAACCGTGCAGTTCCCCTTCTCCCACAAGATCTGGAGTATTTCCAGTTCACTTTCCGTTGGTTTTGCTGTTACTTCTGAAGACATAATTATTTGTACGAATTGTTTCGTATTCAAATGTACGAATATATTCGTATAAAAAAAATAATTTTAAAAATATCTGTAAATATACTGAAATAGAGTAGGATAGGAGGTGTTTAGTTTTTTTTCAGCGCGTCATACTTATTGAGATTGGCCGGATCAATCTCATTGAGGAGGTTATAACCATCGGTCTTATCCTGAAATGTACCCATGGAGAGGATGTTTACCATTTCTTCGGCCTTGGTGGCGAAGTATACATTCGGAAAAATGGAACCCAGTTTTTTCTTGTCCATCTGTTTCAATTCAGGCAAATAGCCAAGCATGAGTTTTGATGCTTTTGCCGGATCGGCCTGCATCTGGTCCAGTGTATTCAAATGGTAGTTATAGATGAATACCCTTAGCTCCTGGAAACTTTTATTCAGCAGGTTTTCATTTAGCCAATAGCGGTTGCGGAGTCCGTCGTACGCCTTCCATCCTGTGTTGCCGGATACCTGTGCAATGTTGAGTATGGTTTGTGCTTTCAGGTAATATGGGGTTCCGCCGAGTTTGCTGAAGCTGTCTTTATCCAGCCCGATGATCGTGTAGGCATAGTAGGATAGGAGGGAACTTAGGTTGCTCAGGTAATTCTGATCAGAAAAATCCAGGGGTTGTCCTTCGCTGTAATTGAAATCGAAATCTTTGTCGCTTAAGTTCAGCAGGGTAGTGTTATAAGAGGTTCCGTAAACAGGCCTGCTGGTTTGTATCTGCGCCTCTGCTTTATAGGATGAACTTCCGTCCCATGCGGTAATGGTGACCACGAAGTTACACTCAATCCGTTCCTGCGGCTGATAGCTTTGGTTGCTCCACTTGTTGTTATTAAGAAAATTGCGGATGGTTGACTGGATGAGGTCTACATTACTTTTATTGATGTTAGGCACTTTTGGGGCAGTAACCTGAACCCTAGCATTTAATTCCTGCGCATACCCGCTGATGAACAGGAATAGGGAAAGCAAAGTCAGCGATAGCGTTTTTTTCATGCCTTGTAGAGCTTTAATATTTCGGCGCAGATATCTTTTGCCACCTCAGCTTTAGACTTCAGCTCATAGGTTGTTTTTTCTTCTGCACGATTAAAGATAGTAATTTTGTTTGTGTCTTTTTTAAAGCCTGCCCCATTATCCTGAAGCGAATTCAAAACGATCAGGTCAAGGTTCTTTTTTCTCAGTTTATAGACCGCATTTTCTTCTTCATTGTTTGTTTCAAGAGCAAAGCCTACCAGGATCTGCAGCGGGGTTTTTAACTGGCCGAGCGTAAGCAGGATGTCAGTAGTTTTTTTAAGCGTAATGCTGAATTCCTCATCCTTTTTCTTGATCTTCCGGGAAGATACCTGGGCAGGCGTATAATCAGCCACTGCAGCGCTCATGACGCTGATGCTGCTTTGCGAAAAGGTTGTTTTACAGGCTTCCAGCATTTCTGCAGCAGTTATGACGTCAATTCTGTTCACTTGCTGAGTACTTTTCTCGGAGGTAGGACCGCTGATTAAAGTTACTTCAGCTCCCAGCCGTGCTAACTCATCTGCGATGGCGAAGCCCATTTTTCCTGAAGAATGATTGCCAACAAAGCGGACCGGGTCTATCGGTTCATAAGTTGGGCCTGCTGTGACCATCACTTTTTCTCCTGCCAGCGGGAGGTCTTTTTTGATGATACCAGTTATATATTCGATAATTTCTTCAGGTTCTGCCATCCTGCCTTCGCCGTGTAATCCGCTGGCGAGTTCTCCGCTGGTTGGAGAGATGATCATATTTCCGAATTCGCGGAGTTTTTGGACATTAGCCCTTGTGCTTTCATGTTTCCACATGTCCAGATCCATCGCAGGGGCGTAAAATACGGGGCATTTTGCAGACAGGTACACCGCGCTGAGCAGGTTGTCGCAAAGGCCATTTGCCATTTTACCTATCGTATTGGCGCTCGCGGGAGCGATGATCATGTAATCAGCCCATAGGCCCAGTTCCACGTGATTGCTCCATACTCCGGTTTCTTCTTCGAAGTATTTGGTATAAACAGGATTTTTGGAAAGTGTAGCAAGGGTGAGCGGTGTGATGAAATTTGCCGCATCTGCAGTGAGAATTACCCTGACGTTTGCACCGGCCTTAATCAGGAGCCTGACTAAAATGGCAGATTTGTATGCTGCGATGCTGCCGCAAACGCCAAGGATAATGTTTTTATTTCTGAGCATGGTCTATTAATGCAAATGTTTATGCAAATTAACGGATATGCAAGTGTTATTGAGGATCTTTTGCCGGATTTCTGTGATAAACTTTGTCATTCAGAAACTCATCGATAGCAATCAGCGAAGGTTTAGGCATGCGCTCATAGTGCTTGCTGATTTCAATTTGTTCCCTGTTTTCGAAAATCTCCTCCAGATTGTCATTAGAAGAAGCGAACTCAGCTAATTTGCCATGAAGCTCTTCTTTCATGTTGTTAGAAATCTGATTAGCCCTTTTAGAAATAATCACTAAAGACTCATAGATATTTTCTGTCTTCTGATCTAAATCATTTACATTTCTTGTTACCGTAGTATTTGGTATTGCGGGTTTATTCGTATTCATTATTGTTTGGGGGTTTTAATCTTCTTGTTAGTAGCAGTACTGTCTGTTTTTGCTTCCTCTGCCATTAAAGCTTTGTATTTTGCCTCCTGATTCGCTGCCAGCAGCATCAGTTGTTTGGCATTTGCTATCCCTGCTTCACTATTGCTCTTCAAAGTTTTTGCTTCTGCAATATACTTACTTTCAGGGTGTTTTTCCATAAATTCGTTTGCATAGCCAATTGCTTCGGTAAAACGGTCTTCCTGACGGAATGGGAAACTGTTTTTTGCAAAATCATACTGGGATCTAACGATCAGCAGGTCCATTTCTTCGATATATTTAATATCCGGGAAATCTATTTCTGCATTTTTCAGCGAGATCACTGATGATTTATAGTTGGCAATATCGTATCCACCCAGATCATAATATAACCTGGAGTTAGTATAAGCTTTTAATTCAAGTTTTGCACGGAGGTCTGTGATGTACTGACTTGCCTGTGCAACACGCTCGCTTTTAGGATATAAGTTGATAAATAACTGTAGTGCATCAATTGCTTTGTAGGTGTTTTCCTGATCCAATGCATAATCCGGAGAATCCAGGTAATAACAATAAGCGCCCATATACCGGCATTCTTCTGCATTTTTACTTGTTGGGTAAGTATCTGCGAAGTATTTAAACTGGTACCGTGCAGTAGTGTAATCTTTTAGACGGAATAAAGTATACGCGTAATAATAGTTCAAATCTTCGGCCTCAGTTCTTCCCCTGTATTTTTGAGAAAGATCCTCGAATAAGATCAACGCTTTAGAGTAATCCTTTTTATTATACAGTTTAATGGCCTCCTGGTACTTTTTAGCCACGTCATTGCTCAGCCTGATTTTCTCGAAACGGCTTTTGCAACCTGCAATAGTCAAGGCAATTACTGTAAAACTTAATATAAAAACGTGTTTAATTTTAAACATTCTGCAAAGATAAGTTAATAATACGATAACGTCAATTAAAAATAATTGTTCGCTAAGCTAGATAAAGGGTTTTTATAAGTCAAGCAGTTAACATAATTTAACAAATGGGGAGGAGGGGGTATAAAGCCTTATGATCAATAGCGCCTCCATCATAGGTAATACTTTGTCCATATCTCCATTTCTATATATTATGTATATATATACTTATGGAGGATGTTTGCCTGGGGTTTGCTGTAGGTAAGTGCGCTGTAACTGCACTACCGCTGCACAGTGACTGCACAGGATTTAACTAGTTAAATCATGCGCGCTCACAGTGCAGGTGAAGCGTTTTTGATGTGAACTTGTATAAACAAAGCCCGGGCAAGGGCCGGATAAACACTGACTAAACAGGATCAGTCCTGATTCAATAAAATAAAGGGTTGATACGCTGCATCCCCATCCTTGCTTAACTGTTTTTTTTCTGCTTGAAAATCATGGAGTTAGGTGTGCTACACAAATGAACGTGCAGAATTGTTTGGAGGGAGCGGAATTTTTCCTACTTTTGCATCCCGCTTCGGGGGAAGGGAAACAGTGAGAGAGATAAAAGGAGTTAGTTTTTTGAAAGGGTGTAAAGAAGAAACCTGTGTCAGGTTCGGATTATTGAAGAGAGTTTAGGCACTTGAAAATAATTCAAATAAAAAGCTTG
>Ga0247730_1001248_pt1 | contig 14564 bp, 10 predicted proteins | sample UWRJL073202C2_FD_180959 | JGI IMG/M metagenome (GOLD analysis project Ga0247730, IMG submission 180959) | Plant litter microbial communities from Arlington Agricultural Research Station in Wisconsin, United States - UWRJ-L073-202C-2 | ecosystem: Environmental > Terrestrial > Plant litter >... | reverse complement strand
CGGGGTCGACATCGCGATCCGGTGGGGCACGGGCTACGAGACCGAGCTCAAGTCGTTCGTCAACATCATCGCGACGCCCAAGGGCGGCACGCACGTCAACGGCTTCGAGCGAGCCGTCACCAAGACGTTCAACGAGGTGCTGAAGACGACGCGCCTGCTGAAGTCGGGCGATCCCGACGTCATCAAGGACGACGTGCTCGAGGGCGTCACCGCCGTGGTGACCGTCCGGCTCGCCGAGCCGCAGTTCGAGGGCCAGACCAAGGAGGTCCTCGGCACGCCCGCGGTCACCAAGATCGTCAACCAGGTCGTGTCCCGCGAGCTCAAGCGCTACCTCACGTCGACGAAGGCCGCCGACAAGGCCAAGTCGCGTCTGGTGATGCAGAAGGTCGTCGACGCGTCCCGCACGCGCCTGGCCGCCCGCCAGCAGCGTGACACGCAGCGCCGCAAGAACGCCCTCGAGTCGAGTGCGCTGCCGGCCAAGCTGGCCGACTGCCGCAGCAACGACGTCGAACGCTCCGAGCTGTTCATCGTGGAGGGCGACTCCGCGCTCGGCACGGCCAAGTCGGCCCGTGACTCCGAGTTCCAGGCGCTGCTGCCGATCCGGGGCAAGATCCTCAACGTCCAGAAGGCCAGCATCGGCGACATGCTCAAGAACGCCGAGTGCTCGTCGATCATCCAGGTCGTCGGGGCCGGCTCCGGCCGCACGTTCGACGTCGACGCCGCCCGGTACGGCCGCATCATCTTCATGGCCGACGCCGACTCCGACGGGGCGCACATCCGGTGCCTGCTGGCCACGCTGTTCTTCCGGTACATGCGTCCCTTGGTCGATGCGGGGCGGGTCTTCACGGCGGTGCCGCCGCTGCACCGCATCGAGCTCACCAATCCCAAGAAGGGTCAGGAGAAGTACGTGTACACGTACTCCGATCCCGAGCTGCAGCGCACGATGGCCGAGCTGCGCCGCAAGGGCGTCAAGTGGAAGGACCCGGTGCAGCGCTACAAGGGCCTCGGCGAGATGGACGCCTCGCAGCTCGCGGAGACCACGATGGACCCGCGGCACCGCACGTTGCGCCGGCTGACCGTCGACGACGGCGAGGAGGCCGCCGAGGTGTTCGAGCTGCTGATGGGCAACGAGGTGCCTCCGCGCAAGGAGTTCATCGTCCAGGGCGCCTACGAGATCGACGCCGACAAGATCGACGCGTGACGGTCGACCACCCGGACGACTTCGATGCACGTCGGATCGGGTGGTGGGAACGCCCACGTCCGCCGCGGCCGAAATGGCGGTCCACGTCTTCGAGCCCGGCTCCGGGGCGCAGATCTCGGTGACGTTCGAGGACGGGGCGTCCACGACCTACGAGCGCCGCGGCGATTTCAGCGGCATGCTGATCTCGGAGACGCCGTAGACCCCGCCCCGGAGGTCAGCGCTTGCGCTTGGTGAGCAGGCCGTCCTTCTGGAGCCGCTCCTCGAAGTACGGCGTCATGGTCGTGAGGTACGTCTTGCTGATGTGGCTGATGTCGCGGTAGACGTTGACGCCGCCGATGACCGCGGGGCACGTGGTGTCGGTGCAGTAGAAGCTCGTGAAGTCGTAGAGCCTGCTGCCCTCGACGATCTTGGTGGCGCCGATCAGGGGGTCGTAGTTGGGGAACGCCTTGTCGCGCGGCAGCGCGCAGCTGTCGGCAGTGATCGTCGACTGTCGCGCGAGGCAGATGTTGGTGTCCTCGGGCTGGTACGGGTTGTCGCGGATCGCGACGACCGGGATGCCGCGCTCGGTCATGGTGCGCCACGACTCGGCGAAACCGGCGACCTGCGCCTCGTGCCCCGTGGCGGGACGCGGGTGGGCGAGCGCGCCGGTGACGATCAGATCGATGTCGTCCGCGTTGGCGGCGAGCCAGGTCTTGATGCTGTCGCGCCACTGGTAGCAGTCCTCGGAGATCGTCCGGTCGTCGTTGGGGTGCGGGTTGGTGGACCACGTGCACCCGCCCTTGACCTGCGCGGTGAGGAAGATCTTCCCCTGCTCGGCCATCGTGACGAACGGTGGGAGCACGGCACGCGCGTGGGAGTCGCCGATCACCAGCACGTGCGGGAGGGTGGGGTCGGACCTGTCGCCGAACGTGCAGGTGTCCTTGGCCTGGTTGGTCGACTCGCAGCCCGGGTAGTTGGCGTTGTCGCGCTTGATCGCCGTCGTGTCGGGGACCAGCGTGCCGTCGAGCTCGGGATTGACGCACGCGGGTCCCGGAGCCATCGACGCGGCCCCGAAGCAGCGCGGTGCGTCGGAGGCGATCTCGGCCGTGAGCTTCTCGGCGCGGTCGGCGGAGGCCTCGGCCGTCTGGATGCCGCTCAGGCAGGCCGCCGCGAGGGCAGCCGCGGCCACCGCGGTGAACGAGAAGGTCACGGGGCTGCGCTGGATGCCGAGACGTCGTCCGGTGCGGACGGGGTCCTCGACGAAGCGTTTCGTGGCAGCGGCGGCGGCGAACGTCGCGACCAGGATGGCCACCCGCGGCCAGAAGCCGAGGTCATGGCCGACGATGACCGGCAGGAGCACGATCGGCGGCCAGTGCCACAGGTAGAGCGGGTACGAGATGTCGCCCGTCCACTGCACGAACCGCAGGTTGATCAGCCGGCCCGCCGACCAGCGCGTCGCCGGCATGCCGGCCACGATGACCGCGACGGTGGCCAGCACGGGCAGCAGCGCGGCGGTGCCGGGGAACGGGGTCGAGCCCGTCAGGAACAGCCCGCAGTAGACGAGGACGGCGATCCCCGCCCACGAGAACAGCGCTCCGACCAGGGGTGGCAGTGCGAGCTCGCGCCGGCGGTCGCCGGCAGGACGCAGGGTCAGCAGCGCGAGCAACGCGCCGGCGCCGAACTCCCACGCGCGGGTGAAGGTCGAGAAGTAGGCGTACGAGACGTTGTCGTAGGTCAGCCACAGCGAGTACGCGAAGCTGGCCGCCGTCGCGACGGCGACGACCGCGGTGACGGTCGACAGCTGCCGCAGACGCAGCCGCGCGGCCAGGAACACCGCGGCGAGGACCAGCAGGGGCCAGGCGACGTAGAACTGCTCCTCGACCGACAGCGTCCAGTAGTGCTGGGCGACGCTGGGCGCGTTGTCGGCCGCGAGGTAGTCGACCGCGTCGCTCGCGAGCCGCCAGTTCTGGAAGTACAGCGCCGACGACATGATCTCGCGGAAGTTCTGCACCCAGCTGAGCTGCGGCATCCAGACGAAGACGGCCACCGCGGAGGTCGCGAGCACGAGATAGGCGGCAGGGAGCAGACGTCTGGCGCGGCGCGCCCAGAACCGTCCGAGGCGCACGCGGCCGGTCGACGCGGCCTCGCGTGCCAGGTGGGACGTGATGAGGAAGCCGGAGATGACGAAGAAGACGTCGACGCCCATGAATCCGCCGGGGAGCCGGTCGGGCCACAGGTGGTACAGCACCACCAGCAGCGCAGCACCGGCACGCAGCGCCTGGATCTCCGGACGGACCGGTCGAGGCGCGCGTGCTGGGGACCCGGGTGGCGCGGTGGAGGTGGACGTCTCCGGCATCAGACGACGCGCTCGAGCAGACCGGTGTCGACGTCGTAGAGGAATCCACCGACCAGCACGTCGTTGCTGATGAGCGGGTGGGTCTTGACGCGGATGACGTCGGCCTCGATCGTGCGCCGCTGGTCGGTGATCGCGCCCAGGGTCATCCAGGACGCGTCGTGGCCGGCGTGCTCGGCGATGCGGTGCTTGAGCTCGTCCTCGGTGGACCCGGCCATGGCGCAGCGCGTGTGCTCGACGACGAGCACCCGCTCGACCTGCAGCAGGTTGACGCCGAGCACGAGGGCGACGAGGGCCTGGTCGGTGACACGTCCGCCGGGGTTGCGCATGATCTTGGCGTCACCCGGGGACAGGCCGATCATGCCGAGGGGGTCGATGCGGGAGTCCATGCAGGTCACCATCGCCACACCGGCGCGGGCGATGCCGTCGAACCCTGACAGGGTGAAATCGTTGGCGTAGGACGTGTTCGCAGCGAGCAGGTCGTCGAATTCGGGCATGGGCTCTAGGGTAACGAGCCGTCCCATCCCATCAGGCCGCAGGCCCGGCCGTGTCGGCGGTTTGCGTCTTCGTCGCGGTGGGACGCAACAGGACCACGGCGAGCAGCGCCGCGACGACGGCACACACGGCGGCCCCGATGAACACTGCGTGCAGCTGCGTGATGGCGGCGTCGCGTGCGGCGTCCTTGTAGGCCCGGCACAGCGTCGCCTCGCCCCGGCAGAGCTCGGCGACCGGCGGGATCTGGTCGGACGCGTTGTAGAAGGCTCTCAGACCGATCGTCGTCAGCGCGGAGATGCCCAGCAGCATCCCGACCATGCGGGCCACGATGAGCAGCGCCGACGAGACACCGTGGACGGCATCGGCGGTGTGCGCCAGCAGGACGGCGTTGACCGGGGCGATCGCGATGCCGAAGCCCAGGCCGCCGAGCACCAGGGAGAGCGTCTCGACCTGGTCGTCGAGTGCGGTGGCGTCCCACGTGGACATGTGCCAGAACGCGAGGGCGCTCATGATCATCGCGACGGCCGTGAGGACGTGGGCGGGCACCGTGCGCAGCAGCCAGCCGCCGATCAGGGCACCGACCGGCAGGGCGACCAGGAACTTCACGAGGACGAGCGCCGCGTCGAGCTGCGAGTCGCGGTGCACGGTCAGTCGGGCGAAGAACGGGATGTCGACGAGGGCGGCGATCAGGGCGGCGCCGACGAAGAAGGACACGACGATGGCACCCCACGCGGGACGCGCCGTCAGGGCCCCGCGGGGGACGAGCGGTCGCCGGGCCGTGCGCTGCCGGATCGCGAAGCCCGCGAACGCCGCCACGGCGATCGGGACGAGCCAGGGCGCGTCCGGAGAGACCGCGCCGCTCTCGGGCTCGGCCGAGGCGAAGGTGACGATGACGGCGCCGAGCCCGAGCGTCAGCAGCAGGGCGCCCCAAAGATCGGTCTCGCGAGCCAGCGCCGGCCACGCTCGCCAGGCGATCAGGGGGTGGCGCGCCGTCACGGTGCGCAGCAGGAAGAGAGTGAAGATCCCGAACGTCGTGAGGGCCAGGGGAGTCAGCCAGCGCGAGTCACCCGTCACCGGCAGGTACGCACGGCCGATCTCGATGTCCTGCACGAACCTAATCGGGGCGATCATGACCAGTGAGAGGCCGGCGAGGCTCAGGGTCGCCAGCGCCGCGCCCAGCCAGTCGAGACGTCGCGCGGTCGCCCGGTCGGGCACGGCGTCGCGCAGCGGCAGGATCGCCGCGACCAGGACGAGTCCGATCGCGCAGTTGAGCCAGAAGATGGCCCGCCAGTCGCCGATGGCCAGCACCACGGCCCCGTACAGCGGACCGATGACGCTGCCGAGCTCCTGCACGGCACCGACGATGCCGAGCGGCAGACCGCGCTTGTGCGGCGGCCACAGATCGGCGACGAGCGCCAGTGTCGGCGGGATGAGGCCACCACCGCCGACGCCCTGGATCAGGCGACCCGCCACGACCGTCTCGAGGTTGTAGGCCGCGGCCGTGACGATCGACCCGACCGCGAAGACCACGAGCGAGCCCAGCAGCACCGGGACGCGTCCGCGGAGGTCGGAGATGCGGCCGATCAGGGGCAGCACGGCGACGTAGCCGAGCAGGAACCCCGAGACGATCGGCGCCGCCCGCTGCAGCTCCTCGGTCGGGATGCCGACCGCGGTCATCATGTCGGGCAGGGCGAGCACGACGACGTACGTGTCGGCCGCCGCGAACGAGATCGCGATCGCTGCGAGCGCCAGCAGGATCCTGGAGGCGGGCCTGACCGCTGCCGACGACGTCATGAGGGTGTCATCAGGGTGCGGTGACGGTCACCGGCGTGTCGGACGTCTCGAGGGTGACGGTGTAGGTGAGCTTGCCGCTGCCCGGGTAGAACTCGCCCGCCATCGTCACGTCGCGCAGGGTGTTGTCGTCGTCGAGCCGGTACGCGACGGTGAACGTGTCGTCGGCCGCGGCGGACGGGATGATCGCGCTGACGACGCTGCCCGGCAGCCTGCCCTTGATCGTGGTGAGGACGTCCTTGCCGTCGCGCGACTGGCCGTCCTCCTCGAGGTCGTCGGTCTGCTGCAGGATCTGGGTGATGCCGCCGTCGGTGGCCAGCAACGAGGCCGGATCGGGCGCCTTCAACGAGGCGGGGTCGATCGGCGTGAAGTCGGGCAGGAACCCGGTCTTGGCATAGACCTTGCCGCCCACGGCGATGACGTCGGCGTCGAAGCTCGCGCCACCCGTGACGGCCGTGACCTTGCCCTCGAAGGCCGGGGAGTGGTTGGCCTTGCCGTCCGCCGACAGCAGACCCGTGACTCCGTCGGGGACGCTCTTCGTCGCGAGCTTGATGGAGATCGTCTCCGCGTCGTCGAGTGCCGTCTTCGCGTCGGTCAGGCGGCCCTGGAGGTCGGCGGACGACCCGCTCCGACCCGACGAGGTCGAGGAGTCGGGGTCCGAGGAGTCCGACGAACCCGTGCAGGCCGTGAGGAGCAGTCCGGTCGCGAGCAGGGCAGGGATCAGGTGTCGGATGCGCACTGGCTCAGTCTCGCACGGGGGAGGGCGATGCGTCGGCGACACCGAGCTGCGCGGCGGGCGGCCCGGAGACCGCGGTGATGGGCTGCGCGGCAGGGACCCCCGAGCCGTCGCGACGATCGCTGACCTCGGGCAGGTCGACCGCCGAGCCGCTCGCCGCGCTCGCCATCGGGGCCCCGTCGCCGACCCAGGCGAGCAGCAGACCGTCCTCGCCCTTGAGCAGGCGCTGGCACCGGACGCCACCGGTGGCCCGCCCCTTGGGCGGGTAGATCGACAGCGGGCTGACCTTGACGGCACCGTTCTGGGTGCCCGGAAGGGCGCTGCCGGACCCGGCGACGGTCACGACATAGGCGGTGTCGACGTCGGCCACGGCCCCGAACGACACCGCCGACTGGCCGGCCGCGAGCTTGATGCCGGCGACGCCACCGCCCGTGCGTCCTTGCGGACGGACGAGCGACGCCGCGAAGTACAGCAGCTGCGCGTCGGTCGTGACGAACGCCAGCTGCTCGTCGCCAGTGGCCAGCACCGTCGCACCGACGACCGAGTCGCCGTCGGCGAGCGAGATGAGCTCCCACCTGTCGCGCCCGAGGTGATCGGGCTTGACCCGCTTGACGATTCCCTGCCGGGTGCCCAGCGCGATGCCGGGGCCGGTCTCGTCGAACGTCATGAGGGCCAGTGCCGGCGAGTCGAGGACGACGACCTCGCCGACCGGCAGTCCGCCCTGGAGGTTGGGGGAGTGCGCGCCGGGCGGCAGGGCAGGCAGCTCGAGCACGCTGATGCGACGCACCGTGCCGTCGGCCGTGATGATGCCGACCTCGCCGCGCGCCGTGCTGCGCACCGCGGAGACGATCGTGTCGTGCTTGACCCGCCGGTCGACCTCGCCGATCGGCGAGGCGTCGGACGTGCGGGCGAGCAGGCCCGTCGACGAGAGAAGCACCCAGCAGGGATCGTCGGCGACCTCGAGCGGCGAGGACGCCGTGGCGGTCTGGCCCGACGACTCCAGCAGCACCGTCCGCCGCGGGGTGCCGAAGGTCTGCGCCATGTCGCCCAGCTCGTCGCCGACGACCGTGCGGAGCAGCTTCTCGTCGCCCAGGATCGCGTCGAGCTCGTCGATGATGCGGCGCAGCTCGGCGATCTCCTTCTCGACCTCGATGCGGTCGTACTTCGTGAGTCGTCCGAGGGTGAGGTCGAGGATGTACGTCGCCTGGATCTCCGACAGGTCGAAGACCGTCATGAGGCGCTCGCGCGCCTCGGCGCGGTTGTCGCTGCCGCGGATCAGCTGGATGACCTCGTCGATGTCGACGAGCGCCAGCATCAGGCCGTCGAGCAGGTGCAGACGGTCGGCGGCCTTGCCGCGGCGGAACGTCGTGCGGCGGCGGACGACGTCGATGCGGTGCTCGAGGTAGACCTCGAGCATCTGCTTGAGACCGAGGGTGCGGGGCTGCCCGTCGACCAGCGCGACCGCGTTGATGCCGAACGAGCTCTCCATCGGGGTGCTCTTGAAGAGCTGCTCGAGGATCGTCTCGGGGATGAACCCGTTCTTGATCTCGATCACCAGGTTGAGGCCCTTGTGCCGGTCGGTCAGGTTCTTGATGTCGGAGATGCCCTGGAGCTTCTTGGCCTGGACGAGCTTCTTGATCGCCTCGATGACCTTCTCGGGGCCCACGTTGTAGGGCAGCTCGGTGACGACGATGCCCTTCTTGCGGGGCGTGACGTTCTCGATGCGGGTGGAGGCGCGCATGCGGAACGAGCCGTTGCCCGTCGCGTACGCGTCGCGGACACCCTCGAGGCCCACGATCTTGCCGCCGGTGGGCAGGTCGGGGCCGGGGATGAACCGCATGAGGTCGTCGAGATCGGCCTTCGGCGTCCTGATCAGGTGGCGCAGCGCCTGCACGACCTCGATGAGGTTGTGCGGGGCGATGTTGGTCGCCATGCCGACCGCGATGCCGCTGGCGCCGTTGACGAGCAGGTTGGGGATCGCCGCCGGGAGCACGACGGGCTCCATCTCGCGTCCGTCGTAGTTGGGGCGGAAGTCGACGGTGTCCTCGTTGATCGAGGCCGTCATCGCCTCGGCGGCGCCGTCCATCCGGATCTCGGTGTACCGCATGGCCGCGGGCGGGTCGTCCTGCGAGCCGAAGTTGCCGTGTCCGTCGGCGAGCGGCAGCCGCAGCGACCAGGGCTGCACCAGGCGGACGAGGGCGTCGTAGATCGAGCTGTCGCCGTGCGGGTGGAACCGGCCCATGACCTCGCCGACGGGGCGGGCGCTCTTGACGTGGCCACGGTCGGGTCGCAGCCCCATGTCGTCCATCGTGTAGAGCAGGCGCCGCTGGACGGGCTTGAGGCCGTCGCGGGCGTCGGGCAGGGCACGGGAGTAGATGACGGAGTAGGCGTACTCGAGGAAGCTCGTGCGCATCTCGTCGCCGACGTCGGTGTCGAGGATGTGCTCCTCGAACTCCTCCTCAGGTGCCGTGCTGCTGCTGCGGGCCATGCCTGCCTCTCGGTACGACGGTGCGAACGCTCCATTTTCCCTGCTCCGACCTGAGGACGCCCACCGCCACGCCGGGACACGACCCGATAGGTTGGGGGGCGTGACCAGCGACGTGCAGTCCTACGAGCACTGGGAGGCCGACGTCCTGCTGAAGGACGGTCGTGTCGCGCAGATCAGGCCCATCCGCGAGGCGGACGCCGACCGTTTCATCGAGTTCTACGCGCGGGTCTCCGACGAGTCCAAGTACTTCCGTTTCTTCGCGCCGTACCCGACCTTGTCCGACAAGGACGTCAAACGGTTCACGACGGTCGACCAGGACCGCCGCGTGGCCTTCGTCGTGACGCTCCACGCGTCGATCATCGGCGTCGGACGCTACGACGCCGTCACCGACGACGAGGCGGAGGTCGCGTTCCTCGTCGAGGACGCGCAGCAGGGCCGTGGCGTCGGTCAGCTGCTGCTCGAGCACCTCGCGCAGGCGGGCCGGGAGCGCGGCATGAAGCGCTTCGTGGCCGACGTCCTGCCGTCCAACGCGCGGATGCAGCAGGTCTTCCGCGAGATGGGCTACCGCATCGAGGGCATGATCGAGGACGGCGTGCAGCGCCTGATCTTCGAGATCGAGTCGACCGACACCGCGATCAGCGTCATGCGGGCCCGTGAGCAGCGTGCCGAGGCCGCGTCGATCGAGCGGATCTTCAAGGCCCGCAGCATCGCGGTGATCGGCGCCAGCCGCCGTCAGGACTCCATCGGCCAGGCCATGGTCCGCAACCTCGTGCTCGGCGACTTCGGCGGCAGCGTCTACGCCGTCAACTCCAATGCCGAGGCAGTCTCGGGCCTGCCCGCCTACAAGCGTGTGCAGGACATCCCCGGCGAGGTCGACGTCGCGATCGTCGCGGTGCCGGCCGACTCGGTCAACGACGTCGTGCTCGACTGCGCCGCCAAGGGCGTCCACGGACTCGTCGTGATCTCCGCCGGCTTCGCCGAGGAGGGCCCCGAGGGGCGCCAGCGCCAGCGCGCGCTCCTGGGCCTGAGCCGTTCGTACGGCCTGCGCCTGATCGGCCCCAACTGCCTGGGCATCATCAACACGGCCCCCGACCTGCAGCTCAATGCGTCGTTGTCGCCGTCGATGCCGCCCCAGGGTCGTGTCGGGTTCTTCTGCCAGTCGGGTGCCCTGGGCACGGCGATCCTGGAGTCGGTGTCACGCCGTGGTCTGGGCCTGTCGACGTTCGTCTCGGCCGGCAACCGCGCCGACGTCTCGGGCAACGACCTCCTGCAGTACTGGCAGGAGGACGACTCCACCGAGGTCATCCTGCTGTACCTGGAGTCGATCGGTAACCCGCGCAAGTTCTCCCGCATCGCCCGGCGGGTCTCGGCCACCAAGCCGATCGTGGCGGTCAAGTCCGGACGCTCGACGCAGGGCGTCCCGGTCGGTCACACCGTCGCACGGACGTCCGCGCCGCAGTCGGCGGTCGACGCGATGTTCCGTCAGGCCGGCGTCATCCAGGTCGACACCCTCGACGAGATGTTCGACGTCGCGCAGCTGCTGGCCCACCAGCCGTTGCCGCGCGGCAACCGGGTCGCGATCGTCGGCAACTCCGACGCCGTGGCGCTGATCGTCGCCGATGCCGCTGCCGCCGCCGGCCTGCAGGTCATCGAGCCGGTCTCGCTGGGCGCCGACGCCAACGCCGACGACTTCGAGGTCGCGATCGAGGCGGCGATCGCCCATCCCGACACCGACGCCCTCGTGGCGATCTACATCCCGCCGCTGAACACGTCCGGGGAGGACGTCGCCAACGTCCTGGCGGCCGTGGGGGAGCAGTCCGACAAGCCGATCGTGTCGACGTTCCTCGGCACCGAGGGCGTCCCGGTGCTGCTGCGCGTCCCCGACCTGCTCGGCGGCTCCGCGGGTCGTGGCTCGGTGCCGTCGTACGCGGCACCGGAGTCGGCCGTGCGCGCGCTGGCCCGGGTCGTCAACTACTCCGAGTGGGCGGCCCGCGACCACGGCGAGTTCCACCTGGCGCTCGACCACCGCACCGGCGACGCCCGGGCACTCGTCCGCGACATCCTCCGGCAGGCGCCCCGCGGGGCGATCCTGTCGACGGAGCAGGTGCACGCCCTGCTGGCCTGCTACGGCATCGACATCTGGACGTGGATCAACGTGCACACCCGCGAGGAGGCGATCGCGGCGGGCGAGAGGCTCGGCTGGGACGTCGTCCTCAAGGCCGGCAGTGAGCACCTGCGCAGCCGCCCCGACATCGCGCACATCTGGCGTGGCATCGCCGACGCCGACGGCATGGGGGCCGCGTGGGACGAGCTGACCGGCTGGACCGGCATGCGCAAGGACACCAAGTTCTTCGTCCAGCGGGTCGCGCCCGAGGGGGTCCACGTCTCGTTCAGCGTCACCGAGGACCCGTTGTTCGGCCCGCTCGTCTCGTTCGGTCTCGCGGGCGCGCCCAGCGAGCTGCTCGACGATCGTTCCTACGGCATCCCGCCGCTCACCGACCTCGACGCCGAGGCGATGATCCGCAACCTGCGATCGGCGCCGCTGCTCTACGGCTACCGGGGCTCCGAGCCCGTCGACGTCGACGCGCTGCAGGACATCATCGTGCGGCTGGCGGCCATGAAGGACGACCTGCCGGAGATCGCCGAGCTCGACCTCGAACCGGTCTCGGTCCACGCGGACGGATTCACGGTCCTGAGCGCGCGGGCCAAGGTCATCCCGTCCGCCGACCGCCGTGGTGAGTGGTACGTCCGGCGCCTGAGTCAACCCGCCCCCTCTGGAGATACGCTCGCATGATGACCACCGACCACACGGACGCCCTCTTCGACGAGGTGTCCCACAGTGGCTACTACCCCGAGATCGTCGCCGAGGGCCTCCGCGACGCGCTCGCGGGCGAGGTCGTGGGCGGGTACGTCCTGCACCACGAGCCCACGTTCGAGCACGACGAGATCCGCCGGCACATGACGGTGCTGGCTCTCACGCCGAGCCGGCTGATCCTCGTGCACACCGACGAGCACCCCGGCGACGACCTGCTGCCCAAGCCGTACACCTCGACGACGTCCGAGGCCGTGGCCCTCGACCAGGTGCGGTCGGTCGTCGTCACCCGCATGGTGACCTCGACCTCCAAGCAGCTCGAGGAGGCGCTCCTGACCATCGGCTGGGGATCGGTCTCTCGGGTCGAGCTCGAGCCGGCGCGGTGCTCCGACCCCGAGTGCGAGGCCGATCACGGCTACTCGGGCAGCCTCACGGGCGACGACTTCTCCCTGCGCCTGGCCGCTGCCGGCGACGGTGGCGCAGCGGTCGAACGTCTGCTCGGCTTCGCTCGTACGCTGTCCGCGGCGACGAGCGGACGCTCCTCGTGAACCTGGCTCGACCGGGCCTCGGCGGCCGTCCGACGATCGACCAGATCATGCCGTCCGTCGGTGCCGCCCTGGGTGTCGACGGCTTCACCAACAGCCTCGGCATCCCCGAGGCCCCTCGCTACGTCGTGTTCCTCGTCGACGGTCTGGGGCTCGAGCTGCTGCGCCAGCACGCCGAGGTGGCGCCGTTCCTGTCCTCGCTGCACAACGTCGAGGACGTCGTCTGCGGCGTGCCGTCGACGACCGTCACGAGCCTGACCTCGCTCGGCACGGGGGTGCGGGGTGGCCGGCACGGCATGGTCGGCTACACCTCACGCGTCCCCGAGACGGGTCGACGGCTCAACTCCCTCAAGTGGGACCAGCCCGTCGACCCCACGGTGTGGCAGCCGTACCCGACCGTGCTGCAGCGGTTGAACGAGGCAGGCGTGTCGGCCTCCGCGGTCAACGACGCCAAGTTCGAGGGCACGGGACTCACGGTCTGCAGCCAGCGCGGCGTGCCGTTCCACGGCATCAACTCGGTCTACGAGCGGCTCGACGTCGTCGTCGACGTCATCGAGTCGGCGCCGCGATCGGTCACGTACGCCTACGAGTCCCGCCTCGACCACACGGGCCACTCCAAGGGCTGCACGTCGCCGGAGTGGCGCGAGATGCTGACGACGATCGACACGGAGCTGGCCGAGCTGCGCGACGAGCTGCCCCGCGACACCGTCCTGATCGTCACCGCCGACCACGGCATGATCGACCTGCCGTTCGAGAACCGGTTCGACGTCGACCTCGTGCCCCGGCTGCTCGACGACGTCACGCTGCTCGCGGGCGAGGCGCGGTTCCGTCACGTGTACACGCGCCCGGGCGCCGAGGAGGACGTCGCGGCGCGCTGGCGGTCGGTGCTCGGCGACCGCGCGGTCGTCCGCACCCAGGACGGCGTCGAGGACTGGTTCGGTCCGCTGTCGCCCGAGGTGCGCGGACGTGTCGGTGACGTCGTGGTCGCGTCGCTCGGCGACTTCGCGGTCTTCTCGTCGCGGGAGTTCAACGTCGAGCTCAAGATGACCGGCTTCCACGGCTCGATCACCGAGCCGGAGCTGCGGATCCCCGTTCTCGTCGCGACATAGATTCGCCCCTGCCGGGTACCTCGACGGCATGACATCTATCGCGATCATCGGAGCAGGCAAGGGACTCGGCGCGGCCGTCGCCCGTCGATTCGGGTCGGAGGGATTCGCCGTCGGGCTGATCTCCCGGCACCAGGGACGACTCGACGCCCTCGCGTCCGAGCTGTCGGCCGACGGCATCCAGGCCCGGGGCTTCGCGGCGGACGTCCGCGAACCGGCGTCGATCGCCTCTGCGCTCGAGCAGGTCACCGAGACCCTGGGGCCCATCGAGGTCCTGCAGTACAGCCCGCTGCCGCAGAAGGACTTCATGCGTCCCGTGCTGGAGACCACTCCGGCCGACCTCGTGGGGCCGATCGAGTTCTCGATCTACGGTCCGGTCGCCGCGGTGCACGCGGTCGTCCCGGGCATGCGCTTCCTCGGTGAGGGCAAGGGCACGATCCTGTTCGTCAACGGCGGGTCGGCCGTCAAGCCGGGCCGCAACGTCACGGGCACATCGGTGGCCTTCGCCGGACAGGCCGCCTACATCGAGCTGCTGAACGAGGTGCTGGGCGAGGAGGGCATCCAGGTGTCGCAGCTCATCATCGGCGGGCGGATCATCGAGGGCGACGACGAGAAGGACCCCGACGTGCTGGCCGAGCACCTCTGGAACCTGCACGCGAAGCGTGACACGTTCCGCCAGCAGATCAGCGCCGACTGACCCGGCCGCGCGCGGTGGGCGGTGGCTGAGCCACCCGTCCACCCGTGCGCCGCCGCGGGGCGGTGCGCCAGACACCTGTCGTCGGCCCATCACGTGGCTCAGCCACCGCCCCCGTCCCTGTTGGGTGGCTCAGCCACCGCCCCCCGGCGGGGTCAGTCGAAGGGGAGCAGGTCGGAGTCGCTGAGGCGTCCGGTCGCCCTGGCCCGTGCGGCCGTGAGCGCCAGGCGGTGGTGCTGGCGGCACAGCACCTCGTAGGCGACCTCCGGCGGCTCGTCGCAGGAGTCGGCCTCCTCGACGTCACCGACGACGATGACCTCGCCCTCCGTGACCATGACGCCGTTCTCGGTGCGCGCGTTGTGCG
>Ga0247730_1001247_pt1 | contig 14589 bp, 13 predicted proteins | sample UWRJL073202C2_FD_180959 | JGI IMG/M metagenome (GOLD analysis project Ga0247730, IMG submission 180959) | Plant litter microbial communities from Arlington Agricultural Research Station in Wisconsin, United States - UWRJ-L073-202C-2 | ecosystem: Environmental > Terrestrial > Plant litter >... | reverse complement strand
ATTGGCGATTTTGCGCAGCAGGGAATAAGGCCCGCGTAAAAACAGGTACAGCAGCAGTGGATTGCTGAAACTGCGGTCGATCGCCGGAGCGATATTGTCGGGACGCGGATTATCCTCGATCACCAGCCGCTGCATGTTCGGCAACACGCCGCAGCAGGCCAGCAGCTTGTTCTTGGCGCTCAGCGTCGGACCTGTCAGGACATACGGACAGGGTCCAAGATAGCCGTTTGCCTTGAACGGCTTGTCGGCCAGTTCCTCCTCGGCACGGCCGGTGAGATTGAGCTGGCTTTCGGCGATCACCGTCAACTGGTCGCGCACCGGCCCGATTTCAGCGAGAATCCGCGATCGGGTCCAGGTGCTGTCGTCGGCCAGCACGCAATTGATAGCGGTCGTGATCCCCATCTCGACCGCCACCTCCGCGACGTTGCGGATGGCCGCAAACGCCACGAAAGCCTCGTGATAGTCGTCCCAGCTGATGCTCAGCTCGTCCAGTCCCGCCGCTTGCAGCGGTTGCATGCGCATGCGGGCGGCTTTGGGATTGGTGCCGAAATAGGCGCTGGTCACCACCCGGGTCGTGTAGCCGCGCGCCTTGGCCGCAGCCACGAAACGCACGAGATGCGCCCCGAACAGAAACGGTTCGCCACCGGTAAACGCCACCATCCGGATGCCCTCCGGCAGGCTGTCGATCATGTCGATCACCGCCTGCGGATCAAGCCTGTCCTTCACGTCCGGTCCAGAGCCAAAACAGCAGTGGGCGCATTCCAGCGGACAGGTATAGGTCACGTGAAAGGCAAATGACGAAGCCGCCAGCATCTCAGAAGGCCACCGCAATCTTTGTCGATGCCACGGAATAAGCCCCCTCAGCCACGGCCCAGAGCGTCGCCGGTGCCGGGCCACCGCCATCCTGCAAGCTTCTGAGGCTTTGCAGAGTCTTGATCCCCTCGAGTTTGCCGCTGAGTTGCTTTGAAATATCAGAGTCGATCGATAAACCGAACTGGCTGGCAAAATCGGCCGGATTGCTTACGAATTCCGCGAATTTGGCGTCATCCTTCAGCGCCTTGTTCAGCTCGAAATTCAGTTTTTGCGGTGTCTTGATATCGACGGTCTTGCCGTTGACCGACAGAGACAGTTTTTCAGTTTTGATCTCAGGCATCACGATCTCCCATAGTGAGCGACAACAATAACACCACTATAGCGAGTATTTACTTTATTGCAATGTACAACCCTGAGGTAGCGAACCTTTATTTATTGCTAGTTGTATTTCGCCATAGCCATGGCTCTACGGTAGCAAGGCAGAAACGCCCTTATCACACCTTTGCCGCAGTGACCTCGACCTCCACCAAAAACTCCTCCCGTGTAAACCCGCCGACCACCAGCAGCGTCGAAACCGGTTTCGGCTCCAGCGTAAACCGATCGCGCACCGCCATATAGGCGGCAAAATCCTCGCGCCGGGTGACGAAGCCGCTGATGCGGATCACATCGGCAAAGCTCATGCCGGCCTCGGCGAGAATTGCGCCGATCGCCGTAAAGCAGAGTTCGGCCTGGGCCGTCACCCCCGGCGGGATCGCATCGTCGATGGCAATGCCGAGCTGCCCGGAGGTGACCAGCAGGCTGGCGCCGGGGGGCACCAGCAGGCCGTGATTGTATTGACCGAACGGAGGGCGGACGGAGGGTGGATTGAAAATCTGTTTCATCGACATCGCTTTTAGTGATTGGCAAAGGGAGGAACGCCGCAGAAATGATCACGGTCGGACCGCGCAAGCAAGCGCCGCGGGGTCTGCGAAACCGTTCGACCGTCGCTGATTAACCCAAGGACGCCGGCATTTCGGTCACCCGGTTGCGCCGCACCTCGACGACAATATGCCCGAACAGCGCCAGCAGCACGATCACGCCACCGACCAGCGTCGCCCCGCCCGGCTGCTCGCCCAGAAACATCCACACCCAGAGCGGCGTGAACGGCACTTCCAGCGCCGTCAGCAGGCTGGCGTCGGCCGCCGGTATCTTTTGTGAGCCGAATGTATAGAAAATCAGGCCCATGGCATTCTGCACCAGGCCGAAGGCGATGATCAGGCCGATATCGGCGGGCGAGACGCTGGACGGGCTGGCAAACCAGAAGGTGACAAACGAGCACAGCCAGGCCGACCCCGCCATCGCCGGCAACAGCGGCACCTCGCGGTACCGGCGCATGACGACGGCCAGCAGGGCGACGCTGGCGGTCATCACCATGGCCAGCAGTTTTCCTAAAAACCCGCCGCCGCCTTGCGTGCCGACCAGCATCACCAGCACACCGGCCAGCGCCAGGGCACTGGCAATCAGCGTCGCCCGCCCCGGCCGCTCGCCGATCAGCACGAAGGCGACGGCGGCAGTGATGAAGGGAACCGTGGCATAGATCACCATCGCATCGGCGATCGAGGCATAATACATCGAGCCGATGCCGGAAATCATGCTGGTCGCCGAAAACACCATTACCGCCAGCGACGGCCAGCCCATGCGGCGCAGAATGCCGAGCGACCGGCCGCGCTCGCGAAAAACGAAGAACAGCATCACGCCACTGCCCGACACCAAGCCACGGCAAAACAGCATGGTCATCAGGTCGGTGCCGATGCCGCGGACAAACAGGCCGGACGACGACCAGGCCAGCGCCGAGATCGCCACATAGGCAACGCCTAGGCGGTATTGGGTCTGCTCGGTCGAGGTCATGGCAAGGTCCGTGCGGAAGGATCGGGTCGTGTTTTAAGCGGCGCCACCGGAAGGCCACAAGCCATGCCTGCGCCACCGGCTGCCGCAAGATCGATGGTCCAGTCAGGCAGTGAGCCTAACCATCGTAACCGACGATGCCCTTGATCTCGAGAAAGTCGTGGATCGCCCAGTCGGCATATTCGCGGCCATTGCCGGACTGCTTGTAGCCCCCGAACGGCGCGGCCGTATCCCAGTCGGGGTAGTTGAGATAGACCGATCCCGCCCGCATTCTGGTGGCCACCGACCGGGCGTGGGCAATATCGGTCGACTGGATATAGGCGGCCAGGCCATAGACCGTGTCGTTGGCGATCCGTACCGCCTCGTCCTCGTCGGCATAGGACATCACCGACAGCACCGGCCCAAAGATTTCCTCGCGGGCAATCGTCATCTCGGGCGTGACATGGCCGAACACCGTCGGGCGAATGTAGTAGCCGCGATTGAGGCCTTCGGGACGGCCGGGGCCGCCTGTCACCAGCGTTGCGCCTTCGGCCATGCCGGTCTCGATCAGCCGCTGGATCTTGTCGTATTGCAGCTGGCTGACCACCGGGCCGAGCACGGTGCCGTCGGCAAGCGGCGCGCCGACCGTGTGGCTTTCCGCTGCCGTTTTGGCAATCGCCAACGCCTCGTCGTGGCGGTCGGCCGGCACCAGCATCCGGGTCGGGGCATCGCAGGACTGGCCGGAATTGCCGAAGCAACCCTCGACACCTTTGGTGACGGCCGTTTCGAAATCGGCGTCCGGCAAAATGATGTTGGCCGACTTGCCGCCGAGTTCCTGCGCGACGCGCTTCACCGTGTCGGCCGCCGTCTTGGCGACGATGATACCGGCGCGGGTGGAGCCGGTGAACGAAACCATGTCGACGTCGGGATGGCCGGCCAGTACCTGGCCGACATCCGGGCCGTTGCCACTGACGAGGTTGAACACGCCGTTCGGCGTGCCGGCGGCTTCCATGATCTCGGCAAAGATGATGCCCGAGATCGGGGCGATCTCGCTTGGCTTCAGCACCACGGTACAGCCGGCGGCAATCGCCGGCGCCACCTTGCAGACAATCTGGTTGAGCGGCCAGTTCCACGGCGTGATCAGCGCGCAGACGCCGATCGGCTCCTTGACCACCATCGTGCCGCCACGTTGGTGGCTGAATTCATAGGCCTCGAGTGCGGTAATGGTGGCTTCCATATGCGCCCGGCCGGCCCAGGCCTGGCTGTCGCGGGCAAAGCCGATCGGCGCGCCCATCTCCTGGCTGACCGCCTGGGCTATGTCCTCAAAACGTTCGTTGTAGATTTTTAGAATGCGTCGCAACAGCGCCAGCCGCTCCTCCTTGGAGGTCAGCGAAAATGTCGCGAATGCTGCCTTGGCCGCGGCCACCGCCTTGTCGACATCGGCCTTGGTGCCGAGCGAGATCTGCGTATAAGTCTCTTCGGTGGCAGGATCGATCACGTCGAGCAGTGCCGGTACGACTGGATCGACCCACTGGCCATCGATGAAGAACTGCTGGTGGTGACTCATGAAAAACTCCTGCGGGTCAATCCGTTGCGCATGCCGATCAGGCAGCACTATTGATCAACGCAACCGGCCGCGCAAGCAGACTGCAGCGCGCCACCGAAGGAATATTTCGGGCGTGGAAAATGAGGTCAAAACCACCCGGTGCAGGTCCGATTGCGACAAGGCGGCCCGTCCGATCCTCCCGTAAAATGCAGTGAAAAAATTACGTCGCATTGCAGGTCAAAGCCCGGACGAGAAATCGCCCGGGCCGTCAGCATGTTTGCGTTTCAGGCATAGGGGCCGAGAAACGCCCGGACCGCCTCGATTTCCGTCTGGCGGATCTCATGGCCGCCATTGTGCCAGTCGAGCTGAACCTCTGCCTTCTGGCGGACAAAATAATCGGCCAGCGCCTGGGTCAACGGCACCGGGCAGATCGGGTCGCGCTCGCCGGCAGAGATCAGGATCTTCTTGCCTGCCATCCCGGCACCATCCTGCGGCTCGAACGGGATCAGCGGATGCAGCAGCACGCTCGCATCAAACAGGTCGGGATGGGCAATCAAGATACTGGCCAGGATATTGGCACCATTGGAAAAACCAAGGCCGATCACCTCAGTTGACTGATGTGCCGCCTTGTGGCTGGCGACAAAGGCCGCCATCCGCGCAGTGGCCCGATCGAGATCGTCAAGGTCGTAAAGGCCTTCGGCCTTGCGGCGGAAGAAGCGCGCTGCGCCGTGCTCGGACACGTCGCCGCGCGGCGAAACCACCGTGGCGTTCGGCAGCATCCGGCTGCCGAAGTCGAAAAACTGGTTTTCGTCGCCGCCGGTGCCGTGGAACACGAAGAAGATCGGCTGTCCTGCAGCACCGGGCCTGACCCGGTGCACATAGCTGTCTTTTGACATGGAATGCCTCCTTTCAAAGAGCTTAGTCGTTGTCGAGCGGTTCGAGATGCTGTTCCAGCGTTGCACGCAGATGCGCGTGCTGGCTTGGCAGTTTCAGCGCCTCGCCCAGATGCGCGGCGTCCTCGTCGCGGTCAAAGCCCGGCTCGTTGGTGGCCACTTCGAACAGCACGCCGCCGGGCGTGCGAAAATAGATCGCCCAGAAATAGTCGCGGTCGATCACCGGGGTGACCTGGTAGCCGGTGTCCATCAGCGCCTGGCGCACTTCCAGCTGCTTTGCCCGGTTCTCGACCGAAAAGGCGACATGGTGGACTGAGCCGGCCCCTAGATGCGCCTGGGCAATGCCGGGCATGGTTTCCAGATCGATGACGTCGGCGCCATTGCCACCCGGAATGGTGAAGCGTTTCACGCCTTCGGCGCTATCGGTCTGCTGGTAGCCCATGAATTTCAGCAATTCGCCGGTGGCGCCCTGGTCGCGCAGCCGCATCGACACCGAGTGAAAACCGCGCACCGCATGGTCTTCGCCGACGCCATGGCCGGTAAACTGTTTGCGCGCATCGTCGCGCACTTCCACCAAGGCAAAGCCATCGCCGTCAGGACCGGCAAAGTGCAGGCGTTTTTCGCCGAACAGTTCGTCAGCCTTCAGCCCGTCGGCACCGAGCTTTGTCAACCGCTCCGTCCAGTATCCGAGCGACCCCTCGGGCACGGAAAACACCGTGGTGCCGACCTCGCCGGTCCCCGGCCGGCCGCGGCCAATATGCGGGAACGGGAAATAGGTCATCACCGAACCGGGCGCGCCGGTCTCGTCGCCGTAGTAAAGATGGTAGACGTCCGGCGAATCGAAATTGACGGTCTTCTTGACGCGGCGCAGGCCGAGCGTGTGGGTGAAGAAATCATTGTTGCCGCGGGCGCTGGCGGCCATCGAGGTGACGTGATGCAGGCCCTTGATTTGCTCTAGCATGGGAAACTCCCTGGTTCGGCCGGCATCGATTTGCCCGCCTTGTATGGGCTGATAATTGGGCGCATCGGCGCGCGTTGCAAAGCCCGGATAGGCAGCACGCATTGTCAACGATTTGAAGACAGCTGGAGATGATCGTTCAACTGGCGGAGGTTCCCTTACCGCATTGAAGGAGAGGTCAGGTGAGGCCGTTGCGATGTCGTAGTCGGGATGCGGCAAATTGGCCGGCCATCCGGCGGCAGACCGTGCGGAGATACTCCCTCATTCGGCCCCTGGGCCGCCTTCTCCCCGCTGCGAAGAAGGACGCGCCCTCTAGTGCTCAGCCTCGTCGGCGCTAGCACCCTTTTGCCAATAAGCACCGGCCCGCACATCGGCGCGCGAAAGGCCGCGCTCGTTGATGGCGAAGGCGCGCAAAGCCTTGGCCTCGCGTTTTTCGCAACCGGCAAAGAATTGCGTGCCGGTTTCCGCACCTGTCCAGTCGTAGGCACGCATCGCGGCCTCCAGCAGGCCCGTGGTGCCGACGGCGCGGCCGTTGCGGTGCAGCCAGTGCCAGTCGAGGTCGGCCTTGGACGTGATCACCTGCTCCTCGGCGGCGTCCTCGATCTCGACAAACACGCTGACGCGTTTGCCGGCCGGCATCTCCTCCACCAGCCGCGCGATCACCGGCAGTGCCGTCTCGTCGCCGCAGAAAATGTAGCGGTCGTAAGGATGAACATTGCCGCCGGTGCCGTCGAGCATGCCGAGCACATCGCCCGGCAATGCCTGCGCGCCCCAGGCCGCACCGGGCATGCTGTCACCTTCATGCATGACGAAATCGATGTCGATCTCGCCGCTGACGGGGTCGATGCTGCGCACGGTGTAGACGCGGGACGGCAGTTTCTCCTCGCCGGCTGGCCAGGCGATACGACCGTTTGGCGCCAGATGTGGCCAGACCGGCGCCTTGCCGGGCAGCGGTAACAGCAGCCGCACGTGCAGACCGCCACTGATCAGCTTTTCGATATTGGCGCCGGAAAACCGCACGCGCCGCATCCTTGGCGTGACAAAATAGGCCGAGACGACGCGAACGACCCGGAAATTCGGAATGCCGGCCTCGCCGGCGCCATATCCGGTCCAGACGAACTGCGGGCTTTCATTGGAGAATTCCAGCACGTGCTCGGCCAGGTAATCCTTGTACATCGCCAGTGTGCCGGCTTCGGTGCAGGCAATGCCGACCCGCAGGTTGCTGCCTTCTGCAGCCAGATAGCCATCACCAAATTCGCTGCTGTAGGAAACTTTTTCGCCCTCGCGGGTAAAGGTCACGAATTCGCGAAAATGCTCGAACAGCGCCTCGCGGACGCCAGCGGGATCGGACAGGCGGACAACGGCTTCTGCCTTCAACATTTCCATCGGTTCAAACCTCGTCTGCTCAAGATCATACAAAACGGCCGAAGCAGATACCTGCCCCGGCCGCTCAACTTTCGCAAGTCAAATCCGCTGATCAGAACTTGGCGTTGACCTTGAGCACGAATTTCTGGCCTTCGCCGTAGCTGCACACCAGCGAGCCGCCGCAGCCCACGACATAATCCTTGTCGAACAGGTTGGTGACATTAAGCGAGGCGCCCCAGGTCTTGGCGTCATAGCGCACGGCCGCATCGACGACGGTGTAGTCCGGCACCTTCTGGGTGTTGGCTTCGTCGGCATAGCTCGGGCCGGTCCAGCGCACGCCGGCACCGACGCTCCAGCCGGCCAGCGTTTCGTTCTGGAAAGCATAGTCGAGCCACAGGGCCGCCGACTTTTCGGCGGTCTGGAACGGCACCTTGCCGATCAGCGCCCGGTTGTCGTCCTCGTTGACGCCGATATCCATCAGCGTCAGGGCGGCGATCACCTTCAGGCCGTCGGCGACATTGGCCTGGGTTTCCAGCTCGAAGCCTTTGTAGCCGACTTCGCCGACCTGGACCTTGGCAAACGGATTGGAGACCGAGGTCACCGCGACGTTGGTGCGGGTCATGTCGAAATAGGAGGCGGTGATCAGGCCGTCGAACAAGGTCGGCTGGTACTTGACGCCAACCTCATACTGACGACCAAGCGTCGGCTTGTATATCTTGCCATCGGCATCGGTGCCGATCTGCGGATCGAAGGCACTGGTGTAGGCGATATAGGGTGTGACCCCGTTATCGAACTCATAGCCAAGACCGGCGCGGCCGCTGAAACGGTGGCTGTCGGCTTCCTGGGTCGAGGTCGTGGTCGAATAGGCGGTCGGACCCGATTCGACGTCGGTGTCGAGCCAGTCGTATCGGCCGTTGAAGGTCGCGATAAAGCCGCCGCCGAAGCGGATCTGATCCTGCGCGTAAAGGCCGAACTGGTTCACCGTCAGGTCTTCGTTGAGATAGATGTTGTTCGGACCGAGGCGCGAATTGGTGTAGTTCGGGTTGAGCACATCAATGCCGGTGGCCGCATAGGTCCACTGCTGGTGATCGATGTTGTAGCGCTTGTAGTCGGCGCCGAGCAGCAGCGTGTGCGAGGCCGCACCGGTGTCGAACTGGGTTTCCAGCTGGTTGTCGATGGTGAACAGGTCGACATTGGAATTGACGCCGAAGCCGATGCGGTCAAGCACGGTGTCGCTGGCATCGGTGTCGTAGGTGTAGGGTCCGCGTTCGGAGGATTCGACGTGGTTCCAGCGCAGATTCTGGCGGAAGGTGACGCCGTTGTCGAAATCATGCTTGAACTCGTAGCCGAGCATGGTCTGGTCGGACTTGAACGAGTCGTCGTTCTTGTCGCCGTAGAAGAAGTCGGTCGGGATCTTGCCATAGTTCGGGTTGTTCACCACGGTACCGACATAGGGCAGGAAGCCGCCGCTGTGCATGCCGTCGACCTTGTTATACGAGGTCAGCACGGTCAGCTGGGTGGCTTCGTCCGGCGACCACGTAATGCTCGGGGCAACGCCGCCGCGAAAATCCTCGGTCTTGTCGGTGAAATAGCCGCCGCCGGAAATTTTCGAGGTCAAGCGATAGCTGACGGTGCCGTCGGCCGAGACATCGCCGAGATCGATCGCACCGTAGCCATTGCCAAAACTGTTGATGCCGGCTTCGAATTCCCGCAGCCGTTCGCCGGTCGGGCGCTTGGAGATCTGGTTGACGATGCCGCCGATGCTGGCGCCGCCGTAGAGTGCGGAGGCCGGGCCCTTGATGACTTCGATGCGCTCGAGGAAATAAGGGTCGGTGTAGAAGCCGCCAAATGCGTACTGGAACAGCGGCAGGCCATCCATGAAGGTGCCGCGGGCTTCCGACTGCACGCCGCGGATCGAGAACCAGTTGTAGCGCGAATCCGGCCCATAGAGTGCTGCGCGGGCGCCGGACGTGTAGGCGATCGCCTGGTCAACCTTTTCGGCGCCGATCATGTTGATCTGTGTACGACCGACGACGGACACCGACTGCGGGATTTCAGCGATCGAGGTGGCGGTCTTGGAGCCGCTGACGGTGGCTTTTGGAACGATGCCGCGGACCGGACCGACCGCATCCTGGGTCGTTGGCTTGGCGCCGGGGGCGGCCTGGCCTTCGACGACGATGGTCTTCAGCTGGGTTTCGCCGCTGGCAGCCTGCGCAAAGGCGGTTGCCGGCAGCATCAGGGCCGCCATGGCAACGCCGTTGAGAAGAGCCGATCTGCTTGTCTGTCTGATCATGTCTGAAACTTGCCCCACACGTACCGGCACCCCAATGGCCGGCCAAAAACACCCGGCGCGCCTGCCGAATAAGCTGACTGTTTAAATCATATTAACGTCTGGCGATTGTTTTTTTCTGCGACGGATTGAACGGTTTTGGCTTCTGTCACATCCGTCCACAGAATGGCCGCATTCAGCTCTGCCGGCTTTTCTGCCAGGCAAGCGGCGTCGCGCCGACATGCTTGCGAAACACCCGGGTGAAATGCGCCTGGTCGGCAAAGCCGGCCGATATCGCGATCGTGGTCAGCGACAGGTCGGTGGAGCTCAGCAGCGCCTTGACCTTTTCCACCCGGGCATTCATCTGCCACTGGTGCGGCGGCACGCCGGTCGATGCCTTGAAGGCATGACTGAAATGCGATTGCGACAGGTTGGTGATCTCGGCCAGTTCCTCGAGCTTGATGCGGCGCAGGCAATTGGCCTCGATGAAATCTACCGCGCGGCGCAACTGCCAGGCCGCCAGTTTCGTGCGCCGTCCGGTCGTCTTGGGGGCAAGCTTCAAAAAATCGATCAGGAAGGCGAGCGTCAGGCTGTCGCCATAGAGCTCGTGCAGCGGATCGGGATTGTCGCATTCGGCCGCAATCAGCTGGGCCAGCGCCAGCAGCCGCTCGTCGTGGACGGCAAAGCGCGGCTCGGCGAGACGCGCCGGATCGAGATCCTCCATCAGCCGCCGGCCGACCAGATCGGCGGAAAAATGCAGGTCGAGATGGCGCACGAAGGAAATATCCTCGACATGCGCCCAAAGCTCCATCTCAGCCGGGATGTAGGAAATCTTCGGCGACATATAGGCGGTCTGGCCGCGCCGGTCGGGCGTCATCAGGAAACGCGCATCGCGGCCGCCACTGGCATCCAGCGGAATGAACAGGCGCGGATCGCTGGCGACATAATAGCCGCCGGCGCCATGCTGGCATTCGACATCCCAGAGCTCGACGGCGACGCCGTTCCAGGCGCGGCTGCGCGGGCCCTTGAGGATGGAGAAACCCTCGATACTGTTCTGCATTTTCGGCATAAAACTCATTTACGCGCTCCACGCAGTCCGGATCTAGGGCGTCGGCTTCTCCATAGACGATAACTTGTATCGTTAACTCAGGTTTAAATACCGCAGAAAATCAATTTCAGCAATTGATTTTCTGCGGTGCACAACGGTGGTTTTGCTGGATGGAAGGTACAGTGGCCTAAACCGGCTCTTCCGGCAACTGCCAGTCGATCGGATCGATGCCGTGCTCGGCGAGATAGTCGTTGGCCTTTGAATAATGCTTGCAGCCGAGAAAGCCGGTATGGGCCGACAGCGGCGACGGATGCGGCGCCTTCAGCACCAGATGCCGCTCGGTGTCGACGACGGATGCTTTCTTCTGCGCATAAGACCCCCAGAGCATGAAGACGACGCCGTCACACTCCTCGTTGACGGTGCGGATCACCGCATCGGTAAACTGTTCCCAGCCCTTGCCCTGATGGGCATTGGCATTTCCCTCCTCCACCGTCAGCACGCTGTTGAGCAGCAGCACGCCCTGGCGTGCCCAGCTTTCCAAAAATCCGTGCTTGGCCGGCGGGATGCCGAGATCGGAGTGTAGTTCCTTGTAGATATTGACCAGCGACGGCGGCGTGCGCACGCCCGGCTGGACGCTGAAGCACAGCCCATGCGCCTGGCCGGCGCCATGATACGGATCCTGGCCAAGAATCACCACCTTGACCTCTTCCAGCGACGTCAGGTCCAGCGCGCGAAAATATTCCGAGCCTTTGGGGAAAATATGCTTGCCCTTGGCCTTTTCCGCCACCAGGAAAGTTTTGAGCGCCGCCATATGCGGACTGACGAACTCTTCCGCGAGCGCATCCTTCCAGCTGTCTTCCAGCTTCACGTCACCTGCCGCCATGATATTTTTCGCCCGCCTGCATTACAATTGCCGTGACAGGCAATTGGCGCGATAGGCCGCCCCTGTCAAGGTTTTGGCGGCCCCCGCAGGATCCGCTTACGACTGGTTGCGGCGCGAATGCCAGTTCCAGGCCGACTGGATGATCTGCTCGAGATCGTAGCGCGGCACCCAGCCGAGCACCTCGCGGGCCTTGTCGTTATTGGCCACCAGCGTGGTCGAATCGCCCTCGCGCGGGCCGGTATATTCGACCGGGAACGGGCGTTTGGACACGTCGGCAATGGCCCCCAGCAATTCCTTGACGGTGGTGCCGGTGCCAGTGCCCAGATTGAGCTGTACCGATTCGCCGCCAGCCAGCAGGTAATCGACCGCCCGCACATGCGCGTCGGCCAGATCGAGCACATGGATATAATCACGCACGCAGGTGCCGTCGCGAGTCTCGTAGTCGGTGCCGAACACCTTGAAACCCTCGCGGCGGCCAAGCGCAGCGTCGATCGCCAGCGGGATCGCATGGGTTTCCGGCTGGTGCCACTCGCCGACCCGGCCTTCGAAATCGGCACCGGCGGCGTTGAAATAGCGCAGGATCACCGAGTTCAGGCCCTTGTAGGTGCCATAGTCTTTCAGCGCCTGCTCGACGATGAATTTGGTGCGGCCATAGGGGTTGATTGGCGCCTGCCGGTGGGTCTCGTCCATCGGCACGCTGTCCGGCAGGCCGTATGTCGCGCAGGTGGAGGAAAACACGAAGGCCTCGACGCCTGCCGCCATTGCGGCAGACAGCAGGGTCAGAGAACCGATGACGTTGTTGTCGTAAAAGGCCACCGGATCTTTCACCGATTCGCCGACCTCGATCAGGGCGGCGAAATGCAGCACGGCGACCGGCTTGTGCTTGGCAAAAACTTCGTCGAGGCGGGCGCGATCGCGGATATCGCCCTCTTCCAGCGGTCCCCATTGGACGAATTCGCGGTGGCCATTGGTGAAATTGTCGAACACGACCGGCTGGTAGCCGCGGGCGGCCAGTTCGAGGCAGGTATGCGAGCCGATATATCCGGCACCGCCGACGACCAGAACCACTTTTTCCGACATTATCTCACCACTTCAAATGATTTCGCATATCTATCGCCGGCGACTATAGCCATGTGATGGCATTTGAAAAGGCTTAGGGCATCGCCCGGACCAACTGCAGCAACTGGAACACCGCGATGCGCATCGTCTATCTCTGTCTCGGCTGGACATTCGTCGGCATCGGCGTGGTCGGCGCCTTTTTGCCCGTGCTGCCGACGACCCCGTTTCTGCTGCTGGCTGTCTGGTGTTTTTCGCGCTCCTCGCCAAGGCTGGAGCAATGGCTGCTCAACCACAAAACCTTTGGCAAACCCTTGCGCGACTGGAAGTCGGGCGGCGCCATCTCGCGGCGGGCAAAAGTCACGGCCATAGGCCTGATGGCGTTAAGCTATGCGCTGTTCTGGTTCGGCTCCTCGCCGCCTCCGCTACGGGCGCTAATCGTCGCGATTCTAATCATCGCGCCGGCAATTTTTGTCGCCACGCGGCCGGAGCCGCGCGGCTGACATTTTGCGTCTACTGGTGGCGCGACTGCGGCAGCACATAAGGAATATGCGCCTGCGGCACGCGGCCGACGGCGCCGGCGATACCATAGACATCGGCGATCGTGTGGTCGCGGATGGTTTCCGCCGACGGGCCTTCGGCAACGATGCGGCCGTTGCTCATCACCACCAGGTGATCGGCAAATTCGGCGGCCAGATTGAGATCGTGCAGGATCGCCAGCACCACGCCACCTGCCCGGGCAAAATCGCGCGCGACTTCGAGCACGGAAATCTGGTGGCCGATATCGAGGCTGGAGGTGGGCTCGTCGAGCAGCAGCGCCCGTGGGCCTGCCGCCCTGTCGACCGCATGTGGCACCTGCGCCAAGGCGCGGGCAAACTGCACCCGCTGCTGCTCGCCGCCCGAAAGCTGCGGATAGGCACGTCCCTCGAAGCCGGTCATGCCGACGCGGGCGAGCGCCCTTCGGGCCTGCTCGATCGGCGATGTCGAGCCTTGGGCAACGGCACCCATGCGGACAATTTCCAAAGCGGTGAACGGGAATGACAGCATAGAACTCTGCGGCAGCACGGCGCGCAGGCGCGCCAAATCGCGCGGCTGGTACTGGGCTGCCGCGCGGTCATTGTAGCGCACCGTGCCGCTGTCGGGCAGCATTTCCCCCGACAGAACTTTCAGCAGCGTCGACTTGCCGGCGCCGTTGGGGCCGATGATGGCGGTGACGCAGCCGGGTTTGACCTGCAGGCTGACCGTATCCAGCAGTTTGCGGCCGGAGCGCAGGACGGAGACATCGTGGGCGTGGATCATGACTGTTCCCTCATGGCGCTGTTGCGCTTCAAAAGCAGGCCCAGAAACACCGGCGCGCCGATCAGCGCGGTGATCAGGCCGATCGGCAGTTCGGCGGGCGCTGCGACGACGCGGGCAAAGCTGTCGGCGAGCAACAGCAGGGCTGCGCCACCGATCGCCGAGCCCGGCAGCAGGAACCGGTGCGATGGCCCCATCACCAGCCGCAGCAGATGCGGCACGACGATGCCGACGAAAGAGATCGAGCCGGCCACCGCCACCGTGGCGCCGCAGGCGGCAGCCACCGCCAGGATAACAATGCGCTTCAGGCGCTGCACCGGCACGCCCATGTGATAGGCGGCGGAATCGCCGAGGATCAGGGCGTCGAGACCGCGGCCGACAAACGGGATGATGCCGATCACCACGACAATGAAAGGCAGGATCGACAGCGCCTTGGTGTAGGTGGCGCCGCCGAGCGAGCCGAGGCTCCAGAAGGTGATGTCGCGTAGCGCCCGGTCGTCGGCGACAAAGATCAGCATGCCGGTGGCAGCGCCGCTGAGCGCGCCGATGGCGATGCCGGAGAGAATGAGGGTGGTGGTCGAGGTGCGGCCGTCCTCGGT
>Ga0247730_1001246_pt1 | contig 14598 bp, 15 predicted proteins | sample UWRJL073202C2_FD_180959 | JGI IMG/M metagenome (GOLD analysis project Ga0247730, IMG submission 180959) | Plant litter microbial communities from Arlington Agricultural Research Station in Wisconsin, United States - UWRJ-L073-202C-2 | ecosystem: Environmental > Terrestrial > Plant litter >... | reverse complement strand
GCAAGGTGGCGCGCGCCAACAAGGCCAATTCTACCGCCTACAAGCCGGCTTTGGAAAAGATCTCCAATTTCGATATCAACTGGAACATCTGCTCCTACCCGAACCCGGCCTGGGCCAAGCTGGTGTTTCCGGACCTGCCCGAGGCAGAAGCGGTCAAAAAGCTCGCCGATGCGATCTTCGCCGCCTCGCGCGTCGATGTCGCTGATCCGGTTGCCGCCTGGGCGTCGCACAACGCCCATTTGAAGACGCGCTCGAGCTGGCTGAACGGCGAGCGCTTTTCGGCGCTGCACTTCACCGGCCCCGGCACCGACGTGACCATTGGACTGGCCGATGGTCACGAGTGGCATGGAGGCGCATCGACCGCCAAAAACGGCATTACCTGCAATCCCAACATTCCGACCGAGGAAGTGTTCACCACCCCGCATGCGCTGCGTGTCGATGGCTATGTCTCGAGCACCAAGCCGCTGTCGCACCAGGGCACGCTGATCGACAATATCCAGGTCAAGTTCGAGGCCGGCCGGATCGTCGATGCCAAGGCCTCGCGCGGCGAGGAGGTGTTGAACAAGGTGCTGGATACCGATGAGGGCGCACGGCGGCTGGGGGAAGTGGCGCTGGTACCCCATTCCTCACCGATCTCGGCCAGCGGCATCCTGTTCTACAACACCCTGTTCGACGAAAATGCCTCTTGCCACATCGCGCTCGGCCAATGCTATTCGAAATGCTTCCTCGATGGCGCGACGCTCAGCCAGGACCAGATCGCGGCCCAGGGCGGCAATTCCAGCCTGATCCACATCGACTGGATGATCGGTTCCGACAAGGTCGATATCGATGGTATCAAACCGGACGGAACGCGTGTGCCGGTGATGCGCAAGGGCGAATGGGCCTGAGCCGCGCTTGACAATCGGTTCCGCCGGACAAAACTGTGCGGCGGAATTTTAGCGGTTTTGTGAAACCGTTATGACGTCCATGAACTTGTTCGAAAGGGACTTCCATGAAAAAATCCTCGATCCTGGCGGCGTTGCTCGGCTTTGCCGTGTTTGCCGCCCCGGTCCTCGATGCGGCAGCTCAGGAAGAGCCCGGCCTCTGGAAAGTCTACAACGACAGCCTCAAGGGCGCCAAATACGTGGACATGACCCACACGATCAAGCCGAACATTCCGGTCTGGCCAGGGTTCGGACCGTCCACCTTCGCCCCAGCCGTAGCCGGTTCGGATATGCAGGGTTTTGCCAAGAAAGGCGATGTCTTCGATTTCGAGCAGCACGGCTTTGGCGCCACCAGCTACAATCTGTCGACCGACCAACTCGGCACCCAGCTTGATCCTCCCGCACATTGGGCGCCGGAATTTCCGGCGATCGATGAGCTTCCGGCGACTTATGCCGTCCGTCCGCTGGTGGTGATCAATATCGAGGACAAGGTGGCTGGCGACGCCGGCTATCATCTGCAGGTCGACGATATCAAGGCGTTCGAGGAAAAGCACGGCAGGATCCCGGAGGGCTCGGTGGTGTTCGTGCGCTCCGGCTGGTCAAAAAAATGGCCGGATCCGGTGGCGGCGGCTGCAAAACCCTTTCCCGGCGTAAGCCTCGACGCGCTGAAATTTTTGCATCTGGAACGCAAGATCCTGTTCCACGGGCATGAGCCGCTCGACACCGATACCACCCCCAATCTGGAGGGCGAATATTGGCTGATGCACAATGGCTATGCCCAGGCGGAAGGGGTGACCAATCTCGACAAGGTCCCGGAAACCGGCGCGCTGGTGGCGATCGGCTATGCCAAGTTCGGCGGCGGACTGGGCGGTTTTGCCCGCTACATCGCCATCTGCCCACCCGACTGGAAGTTCGGCGTCTCGGTCGGCCAGATTCCGGAAGCGCCGCTGCCGAAATTCGACAAGCCGCTGCATTTCGACAGCAATGCCGGCATGCGCGTTCGATAGCTTAGAGCAGTTCCAGCAAATGCGCAGTGGTTTGCGGCCGGAAATGCGGCAAATCAAAGAGCGGGGGCAGGGCGGTCAGAACAGGCTGCCCTGCTTTTCAACGGCAGCATCGGTCGGCGATTTTGCCGGCTTTTTCTTGGGCGGCGATCCGCTCGGTCCGGTTCCGCCCGGTATCGGCTCGGTACCTTCGCCTGTGGTGGCGGCGATCCGGCCATCGGCAAATTCGATCGAGATCGCCGCATCCGCCCCAAGTTCCGCAGCACGCGACAAAGGTCGGTCATCGGCATCGCGGATCACTGCATAGCCACGCTTCAGCACATTCTTGTAGGACAGCGACTGCAGCACCCGGTCCTGCGCCCCGATTGCGGCTCGGCCACGCGACAGCTGATGGACGATCGCCGTATCGGCGTGGCGGGAGAGGCCGGACAGCCGCTCCCGCTCGCGCCGCACATGTCCCAGCAGCTGCGACGGCACGGATTTCAGGGTTGCGTCCAGGGCGCGCACACGGCCCTGGCTTTTCAGCATCAGCTGTTCGACTATCCGTTCGGCCCGCTGCATGCGATCGTTCAGACGCTGGCGCCGTTCGGCCAGTCGGTTGGCGAGCATGTCCGGACGCAGGCGGGCGGCGACGCGTTCGAAACCGTGGCGCTTGGCGATCGTGTTGCGCTCCAGCCCACGTCCAAGCCCGGCGGCGGCTTCGTCGAACCGCCGGCGCGGCAGCGCCAGCAGCTGGTCGATCGACGGCAGCGCCCGGGCCAGCGCCCGCAGCCCCTGGCGTCGGTTGTCCATCTGCCGGCCGACGGCACCCTTGAGGCGGGCTGCCAGATTGGCGGTCTGGGCCTGCAGTTCGGCCTTCACCGGCACGGCCATTTCGGCGGCCCCTGTCGGCGTCGGGGCCCGGATATCGGCGGCGTGGTCGAGCAATGTCCAGTCGGTCTCGTGGCCGACGGCGGAAATCAGCGGGATGTCACTGGCTGCGGCGGCGCGAACCACAACCTCGTCGTTGAAACCCCAGAGATCTTCCAGGCTGCCGCCGCCACGGGCAACGATCAGGATATCCGGCCGGGCAATCGGCCCGCCCGGCTCGAGCGCGTTGAAGCCGCGAATGGCATTGGCCACGTCATCGCCGGAACCGTCGCCCTGCACCTTGACCGGCCAGACCACCACATGCACCGGAAACCGGTCGGCAATCCGATGTAGAATATCGCGAATGACCGCCCCGGTCGGCGAGGTGACGACGCCGATGACTTTCGGCATGAACGGCAGCAGCTGCTTACGGCCCTGATCGAACAGACCCTCGGCGGCCAGCCGCTTGCGCCGTTCTTCCAGCAGCGCCATCAGCGCGCCGGCGCCGGCCGGCTCGAGGTTCTCGATGACGATCTGGTATTTGGACGAGCCCGGAAATGTCGTCACCTTGCCGGTGGCAATCACTTCCATGCCTTCTTCGGGACGAAATTTCAGCCGCCCCATCGTCCCCTTCCAGACGACGGCATCGATGCGCGCCTTGTCGTCCTTCAGCGAGAAATAAGCGTGTCCTGACGAGTGCGGCCCGCGATAGCCGGAAATCTCGCCGCGCACCCGGACCTGGTCGAATGCGGTCTCGACCGTGCGCTTGATCGAGCCCGACAGTTCCGACACCGAGAACTCGGTCAGGTTGGTGGGCGAATCATTGTCGAAGAGGCTGCTCATCGGACAAGGTTAGCGCAGTTTGGCGACGATATCAGTGGCCTACTGTGGCATTTCCGGGTTTTTCGCGTGCATTGGCAAAAATCAACGAGTTGTTCACGGTGTTTCACAATGCAACACGCAAGAGTGTCCGGGAACGGCCAGATCGCGACAGTTTGAACGATCCCGGCAAATCTTTCTTCATAAGTCGAGCCTAGATATCGGCCACAATGTGGTGAAAAGGAGACGGTCGGGTGATCTTTGGAACGGCGATGGCGATAGGCATTCTGGCAGGCTCGATGCGCTCCGCATTCTCGATCGCCATGATCGCAGTTCTGATCGGTGCAGCCTTTGTTGCGGCCGCCATCATGTCTCCGGGCCAGGTGGCTTACCTGTCACTGGTGCTGGCCGTAGCCGGCTACAATGCCGGTCTTGTCGGTCTGCTGGGCGGTATACTTGCCGCGAGCCGCCTGCGCTTGGTTCCGGCTTTCTGATAAGCGCGGCTTGGGGCAACGAACCGTTGTCGTAAAGAAGCCGGACAGTGTTGATAGCGGCCTACAGATTATTCCTTGCAAAGCAGATTAAGTGGAGCGTGATGACCAGCGTCGCGCTTCTTCCCCGTGCGAAAACTAGGTTTGGTTCCATTTCTCCACCGTTGATTGTCGGTATGGTTACTCGACCATGAAGACTTTGACGGGTATTCCTCTCGTTCGCAGCATCGGATTTCCACGGAAAGCTGCTTGCATCGGCCTCCGGCGCGCTATCTCGTATTCGTATTTCGCCCCCCGCCATCACAACTCAATAGCCTACACGGTTTCCCAGCCATCCTTGTTGCTGGCGCGATAGATCGCATCGATGAAAGCCTGGTTGGCGCGCGAGCTTTCCAGCGTCACCACGGCTGCAGCGTCGCCCTGCACCGCGCGGGCAAAACTCTCGGCCTGCAGCTTGTATTGGCGGCTGTCGGGAAAGCGAAAGATCTGCGACTGGCTGTGGTTCTGGTTGGTCAGTTCCAGTTCCTCGGCACCCCAGCGATTGGCATTGAACGGCGATTTCACTTCGATCGTGCCGTCGCTGCCATGAAACACCATCAGCTGCCGGCCGGCCAGCTGCGTCGATATGTAGAAGCTGAGTTCGAAGCCGCCGAAATCCGCCTTAACGCTGGAATAGATGTCAATGCCGAAATCCGGGTCGCGCTCGGTCACCGCCTGCACCCGCAGTGGTTCCTGGCCGGTGACGAAGCGGGTGCTGATGGTCGGATAGACGCCGATATCCGGGAGTGCCCCGCCGCCCAGTTCCGGCTGGTTGCGCATGTTGCCGGGATCGCGGTTGAAATAGGTAAAGGCGCCCTGCACGTGACGCAGCTTGCCGATCGCGCCGTCTGCCAGCAGTGCCTTGACCTTGAGCCAGACCGGCGCGTAGGTCACCATGTAGGCCTCGGCAATCACGACCCTGTTACGGTCACGCGCGGCGATCAGCTGGTCGATCTCGGCTGCCTGCAGGGCGATTGGCTTTTCACACAGCACATGTTTTCCAGCATCCGCGGCCCGCACCGACCATTCCACATGCTGCGACGTCGGCAGCGGAATATAGACGGCATCAATCACATCGGAGGCCAGCATCTCCTCATAGGAGCCAAAAGCCTGCGGCACGCCGAATCGATCGGCCATCGCCTGCGCCTTGGAGAGATCGCGACTGGCGATCGCGGTGACAACGCAATTGTCCGCATCGAGCAGGGCCGGCACCACCAGTTCGCGGCCAATCTTGGCGGTCGACAGAATTCCAAAACGCAGCATCATACTCTCCGAACGTGGTTGTCTTGGCCCCAGTCTATGTCGCGCCGCTTTGCGGTGGCAAGCCTGCGTCTGCCGATGCGGCGATCCAACCGCATATCCGCGGTTCCCATGGCCGGGCTGCTGCCCTACATTCCTTAAAACGTTCGGAATTCTTTATGACACCAGACATTTTTGGAGAAACATCATGCAGTTGCGCACACTCGGCCGAACCGGCCTTTCCATCGCCCCCGTGGTTTTCGGCGGCAATGTGTTTGGCTGGACGGCAGATGCCAGGACCTCGTTCGAACTTCTCGATGGCTTTTTCGACGCCGGCTTCAATACGATCGATACCGCTGACGTCTATTCCCGCTGGGTGCCCGGTCATACCGGCGGCGAATCCGAGACGCTGATCGGTCAATGGATGAAGAATAGCGGCACGGCGCGCGACAAGGCGATCATCGTTACGAAAGTCGGCTCCGATCTCGGCGACGGCAAGAAGGGGCTGGGCGAGGCCTGGATCGTGAAAGCCGTGGAAGATTCGCTGAAGCGGCTGCAGACCGATTACATCGATCTCTACCTGTCGCACTGGCCGGACCCGGAAACGCCCTACGAGGAAACATTGTCCGCCTATGACAAGTTGAAGAGCCAGGGCAAGATCCGCGCAATCGGCTGCTCCAATCTCGATGCCGATCAGCTGAAGGCCTCGCTCGATGCCGCCAAAAAGGCCGGCCTGCCGCGCTACGACGCCATCCAGCCGGAATACAATCTCTACACCCGCGAAAAATTCGAGGGGCCGCTGGCTGATCTCTGTGTCGCGGAAGATATCGGCGTCATCAACTATTACGGCCTTGCCGCTGGCTTCCTCACCGGCAAGTATCGCAGCGAGGCCGATACCAAGGACAAGGCGCGCGGTGGCGGTATGGCCCGGTATCTGAACGACAAGGGCACCAGGGTTCTGGCCGCCCTCGATACAGTCGCCAAGGACACCGGGTCCAAGCCGGCCGAGGTGGCGATTGCCTGGCTGCTCGCCAAGAAGGCGGTCACGGCCCCGATCGTCAGCGCCACCAGCCTTGGCCAGTTGCAGAGCCTGACGAAATCGGCAAGCCTGACACTGTCGGACGAGGCCATGGCCCTGCTCGACGCAGCCGGCGCCTGATTTTTGCAGAAGGGATACGACCGATGACCATCGTGGTTCGCGAAGCCCGACCCGAAGACGAGAGCAGTTTTCGACGCCTCTGGGCCGATTATCTTGATTTCTACGAGGTTACGGTCGCGTCTACGGTCACTGATTCAACCTGGAGCCGGGCACTGAGCCCGGCTTCGGCGATTTTCATGCGCGTCGCCGAACTCGATGGCGCGGTGGTCGGCTTTGCCCTCTGTCTGACCCACGAAGGCACCTGGATCGAAGGGCTCGACTGCTATCTGGAAGACCTGTTCGTGGATGCCAGCGCCCGCGGCAGGGGCGTTGGCCGCGCACTGCTGGATGATCTGGTGGTGCTGTCGAAAGACCAAGGCTGGTCACGGCTTTATTGGCACACCAGCGAATCCAACCACACGGCGCGAAAACTCTACGTTCGTTTCGTCGAGAGTGACGGCCATGTTCGCTACCGCATGGTTTTCTGACTTATGCCGCGGCAGGAAACCCCGGATAGAATACCGCATGGCTGCCGTCGTGATTGGCCATCCCCGGCCTGGTCAACAATCCGCGCGGTTCGGCATAGCTGCGGATCACCCGCCGTGGCTGCTGGTGCCACTGGATATTGACGGCCCAGAGTTTTGGGAAGAAGCAGAGCGACCCGTAGGGCAGATAGTCGTGAATCCACCATGCCAGCTTCTGCCAGTCTCCCGCGGCTCGATAACGATCCCAGACCCAGGGAATGGCAATGCAGGCCGTGGCGCCGATGAAGCCCTGCGCATCGCGCCTGTCCCAGATATGGTCGGCCGCCGTGGATGCGTTCGAGGCGCAGTTCAGCTTGTTCCTGTTGCCGAAATCATTGACGGCCGCGGCCCTGTAGCCGGAGCGGATATGCAATCGCCCGAAAACCTGCTGCAGCGGTTCCAGCAATGTCTCGCACAGTTGCGAGCCGGCGGCGACCGCCAGGTCCGGATCCTCCGGAATGTTCGGGATGCCGTAAAAATCGGCAATCTCTGAATGCAGAAAGTCGCGCATGAAGAAATTTTGCGACAGCCGGGTGCGTCCGAACGCTTCCAGCGCCTTCATCGATCCGGGCTTTTTCATCCTCACCTCCGCAAATTTTCCCGAATTTAGGTGCGTTTCGCCCTGTGTGCCACCCGTTCCTTGAGTCGTGACGGCGGCGCGCAGGTCCACAAGGATATTTGCGGCCGTCAGCGGATCCGGAAGAAATCAATGAAAGCCCTGAGAGCCGGGCGCATCTGCCGGCGGCTTGGATAATAGAGATAGGCCCCGGCATAGGGTGTGCACCAGTCCTCCAGAACCCGTCGCAGCCGGCCGTCGGCGATCTCCGCATGCACGCGTGCCTCGAAGGCATAGGCAAGCCCTGCACCCCCAAGGGCTGCGGCAATGATCAGCCGGTCTTCTCCCAGAATCAGCGGGCCGCTGATTGCCATGGTGATCTCCTCGCCGTCCTTCTCGAACTCCCAGTGATAGAGTCCGCCATTGGAAAAACGGCGGCGGATGCAGCGATGACCAACGAGGTCACGCGGATGCCGTGGCGGCGGATGGCTGTCGAAATAGGCGGGGGCGGCGACAATCGCGGCGCGCAGCATCGGTCCGAAGCGGATGGCGATCATGTCGGGCTGCAGGCTCTCTCCAAGCCGGATACCGGCATCATATCCGGCCTCGACAATGTCGGTAAAACCGTCCTCGTCGGCAATTTCCAGAATGATGTCGGGAAAGGCATTGAGAAACTCGCCCAGCCGCGGCGCGATCAACAGGTCGGCGGCAAAGCGCGGGGCGGTGATGCGCAGATTGCCCGAAGGCCGGTCGCGCGTTTCGACCAAGGCCTCAAGGGCCATGCCGATCTCGTCGAGTGCCGGCCGCAGTCGCTCCAGCAACTGCAGGCCTTCCTCTGTCGGGGATACGCTGCGGGTGGTTCGGCCCAGCAGGCGCACGCCGAGGCTTTCCTCCAGGCTGGAGACGGCATGGCTGACGGCCGATGGCGCAATGGCCAGTTCCCTGGCCGCCGCGCGAAAACTGCGATGGGCGGCGACGGTGGCAAAGACGGCCAGTTGGGCAAGCTGGGTACGAGTCATTGATCGAAATGATAGAACAAGCTGTTTGGGATTGCACCTGTATTCACATGCTCGCTGGCGCCCTATCTACCGAGTGCATCGCGTCGCCGGTTCGGCCGACCGATTGGCCAAAGAGGAGAATTTCCATGAAAATGCGCAAACTCGGAACTGAGCTCACCGTATCGGCAATCGGCCTCGGCTGCATGGGCATGAGCCATGCCTATGGCGGCCAGGAGGAGCAGGATGCGATCAGGACCCTGCACCGTGCCGTCGAGATCGGCGTCAATTTCTTTGACACCGCGGAAGTCTATGGTCCCCATACCAATGAAATCCTGGTCGGCAAGGGGCTGAAATCCCTGCGCGACAGCGTCGTCATCGCCACCAAATTCGGCTTCACCATTTCGCCGGAAGCCAAGGCGGCCCGCCCCTCCGGCGTCGACAGCCGACCGGAAACGATTCGGGCCGTTGCTGACGCTTCGCTCAAACGGCTCGGCGTCGATGTGATTGACCTGTTCTACCAGCACCGCGTTGATCCCGATGTGGCAATCGAGGAAACGGTCGGCGCGCTGGCCGATCTGGTCAAGGAAGGCAAGATCCGCACCATCGGCCTGTCGGAGGCCGGATCCGCCACCATTCGCCGGGCGCATGCCGTGCATCCGGTTGCTGCCGTGCAGAGCGAGTATTCGCTGTGGACCCGCGATCCGGAAGCCGACGTGTTGGCCACCTGCCGCGAACTCGGCATCGGCTTCGTGCCCTTCAGCCCGCTCGGCCGCGGCTTTCTGACCGGTGCGATCAAGAAGCCCGACGATTTCGGTGCCGACGATTTCCGCCATACGCTGCCGCGCTTCAACGCGGAAAACATGGCTGCCAATGCGGCGCTGGTTGTCGAGCTGGAAGCGATTGCAGCGCAGAAAAATGTGACTGCGGCGCAGCTGGCGCTGGCCTGGGTTCTGCATCAGGGCGATTTCATCGTGCCCATTCCCGGCGCCCGCAAAATCGTCCATCTGGAGCAGAATGCCGCGGCAACCGAGGTTGTTTTGTCGGCCGAAGATCTGGCTGTTCTCGACGCGATGTTTACGCCGGAAACGGTTTCCGGCCCGCGCTACACCGAATCGGCGATGGCGATGACCAATCGCTGACGCACGATTCGCCGAGCCCTGCTGCCCAGCGCGGCAGGGCGCGGATCAACACACGGCCTTTTTCTCGCCCGCAAAATTATGATAAAGTGGCCCTTGCCAACAAGGGAGGATCCGCATGTCAGACGAACAGGCAATCCAGGCCGTCGTCCATCTCTATGTCGACGGCATGACGTTTGCGAACGCGCCGGCCTTGAAAAAGGCGTTTCATCCGGACGCCGCGATCATCGGCAATTATCTCGGTTCGGTCGAATGGCTGTCGCGCGATGCGTTTATCGCCGGCGTTGTCGCCACGGGCCCCGCAGCACCTGACACCACGCCGCTGATGGATATCGACCTGATCGAGATCAGCGGCGATGCGGCCAGCGTCAAGGTCACCGATGAATTTGCCGGCGCCCGCTATACCGATCATCTGTCTCTGCTGAAGATCGAAGGCCGCTGGGCGATCGTCAACAAGCTCTATTATCTGCATTCTTAAGGCGGTTTGGGCTGGCGGCCGAAAGCCGCCAGCTGCTTGCAAAATCAGGCGCGCAACACGCCGCCGGTCGCCTTGGTGACGCCGGCGATGATCTTGGCCGTCAGTGCGTCAAAGTCCTCGTCGGTCAGCGTGCGCTCGACCGGCTGGATCAGGACCTCGATCGCCACCGACTTGCGGCCTTCGCCCACGGACGCGCCCTCGAAGATATCGAACACGGAGACGCCGCTCACCAGCTTGCGGTCGGCCGAAGCCGCCGCCTTGATCACCGCGCCGGCTTCCACGCCCTTGTCGACGACGAAGGCAAAATCGCGCTTGACCATCTGCAGCGGCGACAGTTCCAGTGCAGGCTTGGTACGCGTGGCCTTCTTCTTCGGCTCCGGCATGGCATCCAAAAACACTTCAAAGCCGGTCAGCGCGCCGGATACATCCAGTGCTTCCAGCGTTTTTGGGTGGAACTCGCCGAAATAGCCGAGAACGACCTTTGGGCCCATTTTGATCGTGCCGGAGCGGCCGGGGTGATACCAGGTAGGGCCACCCTGCTCGATCTGGACATTGGCCATTGGCAACCCGCAGGCTTCCAGCACCGCCAGCGCATCGGCCTTGGCGTCATAAACATCGACCGGCTTGCCGCCGCCTTTTTGTGCGTTCGACCACATCCGGCCAGCACCCGAAATCGATGCCGTACCGCGGCGTATGCCGCCGGCAACGCGGCGCTGGCCTTCCGGCCTGTCGCTCTCATAGGTACCGGAGACTTCGAAGATCGCCACGTCGCCAAACCCCTTGTCGGCGTTGCGCTGGGCGGCCGACAGCAGGCCCGGCAGCAGCGACGGCCGCATGTCGGACATGTCTGCGGCGATCGGGTTGACCAGCTTCAGGGCGTTAGAGCCGCCACCGAACAGTTTGGCCTGGGCTTCGGAAATGAACGACCAGCTGACCGCCTCCAGCATGCCGCGCGCCGCCAGCGCCCGCTTGGCGGTGCGGGTGCGGATCTGCAGGGTCGTCAGGATCTTGGTGTTGACCGAGCCATCGCGCGGCAACGGCTCGGGCCTGATGTTGTCGACACCGTGGATGCGCATCACCTCTTCCACCAGATCCGCCTTGCCATCGACATCCGGACGCCAGGACGGCACCGAGACGGAAACACGCTCGCCGGAGCCGGTGACGCCAAAACCAAGGCCGTTCAGGATCGCTAGGCTTTCTTCGGACGATACGTCCAAGCCGGTCAGCCGCTTGACTTCCGCCAGCGGGAAATCGACGATCTTTGGCTGATACTCGTTGTATCCGACCACATTGGCCTCGGCCGCCGTGCCACCGCAAAGCTGCAGCACCAGTTCGGTAGTCCGCTCCAGGCCCGGAATCATGTAGCTCGGATCGACACCGCGTTCAAAACGGTAGCGGGCATCGGTGATGATGCCCAGCATCCGGCCGCTCTTGGCGATGTTCATCGGATCCCACAGCGCCGATTCGATCAGCACATCGGTGGTGTTCTCGTCGCAGCCGGAATGCTCGCCACCCATGATGCCGCCGATCGATTCGACGCCGTTGTCATCGGCAATCACCACATTTAGCGGCGACAGCTTGTAGGTGCGGGTGTCGAGTGCCAGCACGGTTTCGCCGTCCGTCGCGCGGCGCACCGTCAGATCGCCCTTTACCTTGGTGGCGTCGAACACATGCATCGGCCGGCCCTGGTCGAAGGTCATGTAGTTGGTGATATCGACCAACGCATTGATGGGGCGCAGGCCGATCGCCTTCAGCCGGCGCTGCATCCAGGCCGGGCTCGGGCCGTTCTTGACGCCGCGCACCAGCCGCAAGCCGAAGCCCGGGCAGAGTTTGGCGTCATCGAGATCGAGCGTCACGGATACCGGTGTCTGGCCTTCGGTCTTGAAGGCAGGCGGCGTCGGAGTTTTCAGCGTGCCCAGGCCGGAAGCCGCCAGGTCGCGGGCGATGCCGAACACGCTGGTGCAGTCCGGCCGGTTCGGCGTCAGATTGATCTCGATCACCGCATCGTCGAGCCCGGCATAGCTGGCAAAGGATGTGCCGACCGGCGCATCTTCCGGCAGGTCGATGATGCCGTCATGGCTGTCCGACATGTCGAGTTCTTTTTCCGAGCACATCATGCCATGGCTCTCGACGCCGCGGATATTGCCAACGGAAAGCGTGACATCGATGCCCGGAACATAGGTGCCGGCCGGTGCGAAGGCGCCCACCATTCCGGCGCGGGCATTCGGCGCACCGCAGACCACCTGGATCGGCGCACCGGTGCCGGTGTCGACCTCCAGCACGCGCAGGCGATCAGCCTGCGGATGCTGCACGGCGGTCAGTACCTTTGCGATCACGAAGGGCTTGTAGGCCGCCTTGTCGTCGATATCCTCGACTTCCAGCCCGATCATCGTCAGGCGCTCGCAGATCGTCTCGAGCGAGGCGTCGGTGTCGAGATGCTCTTTCAGCCAGGAGAGTGTGAATTTCATGATGCGTCTCTTCTCACTTGAACTCAGTTTGCCTGCGGGTCTTTGGCACCCGGCGCGCGTTCACCCTGCAACAGGCTGACCACGGAAATTTCTTCGTCGATTTCCGGCCACAGAATGCCGGTCGGCATGAATTCGATGTGGTTGCGCTCGGTGGTCGAGGCGTTAAGTAGCTGTGGATACCACCACAACGGCGCGCTGACGATCCGTCCGTCGGCCAGTTCCACATGCAGGAACTGCGCGTCGCAGAGCGCATCCGTCGGCTGCACCTGGTTGATCGTTTCGTTCATCACTGTTCACTCGCCTTCACATAATCCATCAGCACTTCGTTGATCCGGCTCTGCCATCCCGGACCGTTTTTGCGAAAATGCTCTATCACCGTCTTGTCCAGCCTGAGCCCGATCCGTTCCTTGACCGGCGCCTTTTGCGGGCCGCGTTCGCCACGGGCCTTTTCAAAAGCCGCCCGCAACTCCGGGAATTCGGAAATTGGCCGTGCCTTGGCAAAATCCTCGGCCGTCCATTCCGGGATTTCCTCGTAGGCCTCGCGTTCAATCTCCGCTTTCGAGCGAACGGGTTTCAAATTCCCTTTTCTCTCGGTCATTGGCTTTCCTCATCGATATGACACGAATGCGCCTGTCCCTGATGGTCCAGCAGAAGGTTATGAGCCTTCCGCGAAGGTAACCAAACGTATTGAACCGCGGCTCACCATAATCTCGGCGCAAATCGGGTCGCGTTGTTGCGCTTTCAAAATCGATCCAGACGAGGTCGGCAAAATCCATTCCCCGCTCGCGCAAGGCTTTCTGCCGCTTCTCCTCGTCCCACTCCAGCTCCATGCCTACCACACATATTTATTTGTGGCCACAAACCAAAAAACTTACGCGCTCAACCCTCCAAACAGCGTCGGCATGTCCAGCGGACGGAAACCAAAGTGGCTTATCCAGCGGACATCCGCATTGAAGAAGTCGCGCAGGTCCGGCATGCCGTATTTCAGCATGGCGATGCGGTCTAGCCCCATGCCCCAGGCAAATCCCTGGTATTCGTCAGGATCGAGCCCGCCGGCGCGCAGCACGTTGGCGTGCACCATGCCGCAGCCCAGGATCTCCATCCAGTCATTGCCCTCGCCGAACTTAACCTGGCCACCAGAGCGGTCGCACTGGATGTCGACCTCGAAGGAGGGTTCGGTAAACGGGAAGAAGGATGGACGAAAACGCATCGTCACCGACGGGACTTCGAAAAAGGTCTTGCAGAATTCTTCCAGCACCCAGCGCAGATTACCGACATTGGCTTTTTTGTCGATCACCAGGCCTTCGACCTGGTGAAACATCGGCGAATGGGTGGCGTCCGAATCCTGGCGGTAGGTTTTGCCCGGAATGATGATGCGGATCGGCGGTTTCTGCGCCTCCATGGTGCGCACCTGCACCGGCGACGTGTGGGTGCGCAAAACCTTGCGCTCGCCGTTCTCGTCGGGCTGGAAGAAAAACGTGTCGTGCATCTCGCGGGCCGGGTGGCCTTCGGGAAAATTCAGCGCGGTGAAATTGTAATAGTCGGTCTCGACATCCGGGCCTTCGGCAATCGAAAAACCCATGTCGGCAAAGATCGCAGTGATCTCGTCGGTGATCTGGCTGATCGGGTGGATGCGGCCGCGTTCGGCCGGCGAGGAGCGGACCGGCAGGCTGACGTCGAGCGTTTCAGCTTTGAGGCGGGCGGTGATCGCCGCGTCCTTGAGCTCCGCCTTGCGGGCATTGATCGCCTCGGTCACTTCGCCCTTGAGCGCGTTGATGGCGGCGCCGCGCGTCTGGCGCTCTTCCGGTGTCATCGAGCCGAGTGTCTTCAGCAGCTCCGAAACAGAGCCTTTTTTGCCGAGCGCGCTCAATCGCACGGCTTCGATGCCGGCTTCGTCAGTGCTGGCTGCCACGTCGGCGAGCAGCGGATTTCAAAA
>Ga0247730_1001245_pt1 | contig 14609 bp, 15 predicted proteins | sample UWRJL073202C2_FD_180959 | JGI IMG/M metagenome (GOLD analysis project Ga0247730, IMG submission 180959) | Plant litter microbial communities from Arlington Agricultural Research Station in Wisconsin, United States - UWRJ-L073-202C-2 | ecosystem: Environmental > Terrestrial > Plant litter >... | reverse complement strand
GACCTCGGCGCCGACGCCCGCGTCGGCGAGGTGGAGGGCGAGTACTGTCCCGGCGAGTACAGCGTCAACGTGGCCGGCACGGCCAAGGTCGTCGGATCGGCGCAGCGGATCGCCGGCACCGGGGCGCTGTTCAGCACCGTCGTCCAGGTGGCCGTCTCCGACGCCGTGCGCGAGGTCATCGTGGCGGTGTCCCGCGAGCTCGGCTACGCGCTGCGGGAGTCGTCGATCGCCGGCCTGGCCGACGGCGTCCCCACCCTGACCGCCGCAGGCGTGGCCGCCGCGCTGGTCGCGGACTACCGGCGCCGCCTCGCCACGGTCGACGGACCGCTGCCCGACGGCGTGCTCCACCACGCGGCGGGCGCGACCCGGGTCCCCCGCACCGGCGGACCGTTCGACGTCGACGCCTGGAGCCGCGCGCACCCGCTCCTTAACTGACCATGTCGTATAGTTAGCGGATGACCACGTCGACCTCCCTCACGCCGACCCGCCGCTGGGCCGCTCTCGGCGTCCTGGTCGGCGCCATGCTGCTGCTCGCGATCGACGGCACCGTGCTCTACCTCGCCGTCCCCTCCCTGACGCGCGACCTCGCGCCGAGTGCCACGCAGATCCTGTGGATCGGCGACATCTACTCCTTCGCGCTGGCCGGCCTGCTCGTCACGATGGGCACCCTCGCCGACCGGGTCGGACGCAAGCGGCTGCTGCTGGGCGGCGCGACGGCGTTCGGCCTCGCCTCGCTGCTGGCGGCGTTCGCCCCGTCGGCCGAGGCACTGATCGCCGCCCGCCTGCTGCTGGGCGTCGCGGGCGCGACGATCATGCCGTCGACGCTGTCGATCATCCGCTCGCTGTTCCCCGACCAGGCCGAGCGCACGCGCGCCATCGCCATCTGGTCGGGGGCGTCGGCCGGCGGCATCGCGCTCGGCCCGTTGGTCGGCGGCGCCCTCCTGGAGAGGTTCTGGTGGGGCTCGGTGTTCCTCATCAACGTGCCGGTCGTGCTGGTCCTGGTGATCGTCGGGTCGCGCCTGATCCCGGAGTCCCGCGATCCCGACCCCGGCCGCTTCGACCTGTGGTCGTCGGCGCTGTCGATGGCGACGGTCGTGCCGCTGGTCTACGCGGTTAAGCACGCCGTCGGCTCCGGTCTGGACGTCGTGACGCTGGGCTGTCTGCTCGCAGGGACGCTGGCGGGCGTCCTGTTCGTCCGCCGGCAGCGGGTCCTGACGAGCCCCATGATCGACGTCGAGCTGTTCCGCAACCCGGCCTTCTCCGGGGCGGTCACGGCGAACTTCGTCTCGATCTTCGCCCTCGCCGGCCTGCTGTTCTTCTTCTCGCAGTACCTGCAGCTCGACCAGGGGCTCGGACCCTTCGCCGCCGGGCTCGCCGAGCTGCCCGCCTCCCTCGCGTCCCTGGCGGCGGCCGGCGTGGTGGGCGTCTCGCTCGCCCGGCTGGGCGCGGGACGGGCGGTCGCCGTCGGGCTCCTCACGGCGGCCGTCGGACTGGTCATGATCGCCCTCTCCGTCGGCGACCACTCGGTCCTGTGGCTGTGCGCCGCGCTGGTGCCGATCGGTCTCGGCATCGGCCTCGCCCTCACCCTGACCGTCGATGCCGTGGTCACGGCGGTGCAGCCCGACAAGGCCGGGTCGGCCTCGGCCGTGTCCGAGACGGCGTACGAGCTCGGTGTGGCCACCGGCATCGCGATACTGGGTTCGGTGATGACCCTCGTGTACCGCGCCTCGCTGGACCTGCCCGACGCCGTCGGCGCCGCCCCTCCCGCCGTCCGCGACTCGCTGGCCGCCGCTCTGACCACGGTGCCGGCGGACTCCGCGATCGGCGTCCACGCCCGCGACGCCTTCACCCAGGCCATCCAGACGACGTCGCTCGTCGCGGCGGCCATCACGGTGCTCGCCGCCGTCGTGGCCTGGCGGACCATCCCGAGCCGGACCGCCGACGATGCCTCGGCCTAGCAACCGCACCGCGATCATCGACGCCGCCTGCCGGGCGATCGAGAAGCTCGGCGCCGCCGCCATCACGTTCGACGCCGTCGCGGCGGAGGCCGGCCTGACCAAGGCCGGCGTCGTCTACCACTTCAGGTCGATGGACGTGCTGATCGGCAGCATCCACGAGCACCTCGCCGCGACGTGGGAGGACGACATGACCGCGGCTCTCGGCAAGCGGCCCGAGCAGGCGACGGACGCCGAACGCGTCGCGGCCTACGTCAAGGTCGCCGAGCAGTCGGCCAGCCGGGCCGAGGTGCTGCTCATGAACGACGCCCAGCACGACGACGACTACGCCGCCTCGTGGTCCGCCGTGGCCGACCGGTGGACGCCGCCGGTCCCCTCGCCCGCCGCCGACGGCTCGTACGACGAGGAGGAGCTGACCCTGGTGCTCGCGCACCTGGCCGCCGACGGGCTGTGGTGCTACGAGTCGAGCACCGGGCGGGAGCTCCCGGCCGAGATCCGTTCGGTGCTCGTCGACCGCATCCTCGGCCTGATGCGCCAGCCCCCGTGCGCCCGTGGAACGCGTTCCAGCGCGCGACGCGACCGGGCCGGTGGATCCGCAACCCCATCCGGTGCGGGACCGGCCGGCCAGGTGGATCCTCAACCCCATCCGCTGCGATGACGTTGCGGATCCACCGCCCCCGCCGTCAGGAGGTTGCGGATCCACCGCCCCGGGAACGGCAGCAGGGCCCCGGTGCGAACACCGGAGCCCTGCCACGTTCTGTGCGCGAGGGGGGATTTGAACCCCCACGCCCTTGCGGACACTGGCACCTGAAGCCAGCGCGTCTACCATTCCGCCACCCGCGCATGGTCCCGAAGGACCGAGAACAAAGTCTAACAGGCCGGATCGGCGAGCTTTCCGCGTGGCCCACCCCCACGGACGACGTGCCACCTCGGGTCCTGCCGATACCATCGCAGGGAACACTTACGGCTCAGAGAAAGGCGGGACGTCATGGCGGGGGTGCTGCAACGGTTCGAACAACGCCTCGAGGGCGCTGTGACCGGCGCGTTCGCACGAGCGTTCCGCAGCGCCGTCCAGCCGGTCGAGATCGCGGCGGCACTGCAGCGCGAGGTCGACAACTCCGCGCACATCCTGTCGCGCGAGCGGATGCTGGTCCCGAACGACTTCACGGTCGAGCTGTCCCAGCCGGACTTCGAGCGGCTCAACCCGTTCAGCACGACGCTGTCCGACGAGCTCGCGACGCTGGTCAAGGAGCACGTCACGGAGCAGCGGTACACGATGGCCGGCGAGCTCGAGATCTCGTTCACGCAGGCCGCCGATCTCAGCACCGGCCGCTTCCGCGTGCGCAGCCGCACCAACGCCGCCGTGACGCCCGTGGCCGGGCAGCGCATGACCGAGACGGCCGTCCGCTCCTCCCACGTGATCATCGAGGTCAACGGGATGAAGCACCCGCTGAGCCCCCCCGGCGTCGTGATCGGCCGCGGCAACGAGGCCGAGCTCAAGATCGACGACCCGGGCATCTCGAGGCGCCACGCACAGATCAAGATCCACCAGAGCGGCACCGAGACGACCGTGACCGTCGTCGACCTCGACTCCACCAACGGCGTCGTGCTCAACGGGCACCGCGTCGCGACGGCCGTCGTCGCGGACGGGTCCGAGATCCGGATGGGCAACACCGTCATCGTCATCCGCGTGACCGAGGCGGTCTGATGTCCGAGCTCACGCTGACCCTCATCAAGCTCGGCTTCCTGGCCGTCCTGTGGCTGTTCGTGCTCTCGGCGGTCTCCGTCATCCGCTCCGACATCTTCGGCACCAAGGCACCCTCGACCCCCCGCCAGCCCAAGCAGAAGGCGACGCCCAAGGCCAAGCCGCGCAAGACCCCGCGCGGCGTGCCGACGACGCTCAAGATCGTCGACGGCCCCAATGCCGGGCAGAGCGTGCCCCTCGGCGACGGACCGATCCTGCTGGGTCGCGGCACCGACGCCGCCATCCGACTCGACGACGACTACGTCTCGACCCGCCACGCCCGCTTCGCCACGAACGGCGAGCAGTGGTTCGTCGAGGACCTCGGCTCCACGAACGGCACCTACCTCGGCAGCCAGCGCATCACGGCGCCGGTCCCGATCGGCCTGGGCATCCAGGTCCGCCTCGGCAAGACCATCGTCGAGCTGCAGAAGTAGTCCATGACGTCTCTCAGCTACCGCTACGTCGCCCTGACCGACACCGGTCTGCGGCGGGCCGACAACGAGGACTCCGGCTACGCCAGCGACCGCCTGCTCGTCATCGCGGACGGCATGGGCGGCGCCGCGGCGGGTGAGATCGCCTCGTCCGAGACGCTGCACGTCATCCGCCAGCTCGACCGCGATCTCGACATTGACGCGATCGACGCCCTCGACCGCGCCGTCAACGACGCCAACAAGCGCCTCGCCGACCTGATCGCGCGCGATCCGTCGGTCGAGGGCATGGGCACGACGCTCGACGCGATGCTGTGGGACGGCGAGAAGTTCGCCTTCGCGCACATCGGCGACTCGCGCGTGTACCGGCTGCGTGGCGGCGAGCTGCAGCAGATCAGCACCGACCACACCTTCGTGCAGAGCCTCATCGACGAGGGACGCATCTCGCCCGCCGAGGCACGCGTCCACCCGCACCGCTCGCTGATCCTGCGCGCGATGCTGGGCCGCGACGACAACGGCGCCGACCTGAGCTGGGTGCAGCCCGTGCTGGGCGACCGGTACCTGCTGTGCAGCGACGGTCTGTCCGACATGGTCGAGGACGCGGTCATCGCGCGGGCGCTCGGCGCCGAGACGATCGACATGGCCGCGACCGACCTGATCCGTCTGGCGCTCGAGGGTGGCGGCGTCGACAACGTCACGGTCGTCATCGCGGAGTTCGTCGAGCGCGGCACCGATCCCGACCAGCACCTGTCCTCCTCCGACGGCCAGCCGCAGCTGGTCGGAGCGGCGGCCACGCAGGCCCGCCCGCGCACGGGCGCCGCGGCCAGCGGCTCGGACGACACCTCGACGTTCGACCCCGAGGAGCTCCGCTACGCGCCACGGCCGCCCAGCCGGCGCCGTTGGGTGCGATGGACCGCGGGCGTCCTGGTCCTCGCCGCGATCCTCGCGGGGGCCGGCACCTGGGCGTACCAGTGGTCGCAGGACCAGTACTACGTCGCCGCGGCCGACGGCCGGGTCGCGGTGTTCCGCGGTGTCGAGGCCGACATCCCCGGCCTCACCCTGAGCCACGTCGACGAGACCACCGACATCGAGCTGACCTCGCTCACGGAGTTCCAGCGCCGCGAGATCGAGGACGGCATCGAGGCCTCCAGCAAGACCGACGCCCTGCAGACCATCGAGGAGCTCGACGTCATCCCTGCCCCCGCACCCACGCCCACCCCGACCCCCGACCCGAGCGCCCCGGCGCCGACCCCCGATCCCGCCGCGACCTCACCGGCCGCGGCGACCGATGCGGCATGGCGGCGATGACGACGCCCGTGTGGGTCCCGCGCAAGCGCCGCGGGGCGGAGTTCTTCCTGACGGTCCTGGCCGTCTTCATCGGCATCGCCGCGTACGCCTCGGTCGGCCTGGGCGTCGAGGGCACGATCCCCGCCGACACCTACAAGCTGGGCGGCGCGCTGATCGTCGTCGCGGTGGCGACCCACCTGATCGTGCGACGGGTCGCGCCGTACGCCGACCCGGTGCTGCTGCCGCTCGTCGTCGCGCTCAACGGCCTCGGTCTGGCGATGATCTACCGGCTCGACCTCGGCCGCCAGCAGATCGACCCCGACCGGGCGGCGTTCGCCAATTCCCAGCTGGTCTGGACGACGGTCGGCATCGCCGCGTTCGCGGGCATCCTCATCGCGGTCCGCGACCACCGCCGCCTGCAGACCCTGACGTACACGTTCGGCGCCGCGGCGATCGGGCTGCTGATCCTTCCGCTGATCCCCGGCATCGGGCAGACCATCAACGGCGCACGCATCTGGGTCGTCCTGCTGGGCTTCAGCTTCCAGCCCGGCGAGGCCGCCAAGGTCTGCCTCGCGATCTTCTTCGCGGGCTACCTCGTCGTCAAGCGCGACGCCCTCGCCCTCGCCGGCCGACGGGTCATCGGCATCGACCTGCCCCGTGGGCGCGATCTCGGACCGATCCTGGCCTGCTGGCTGATCAGCGTCGGCATCCTGGTGTTCCAGCGCGACCTCGGCTCGTCGCTGCTGTTCTTCGGCCTGTTCGTCGTGATGCTCTACGTGGCCACCGAGCGTCCTGGCTGGATCGTCGTGGGCGGCCTGCTCTTCGGCGCCGGCGCGTACTTCGGCTACGCCGCCTTCGGCCACGTCCGCGTGCGCTTCGACGCCTGGCTCGACCCGTTCGGCGACCCGGACCGCAACGGCCAGGTCATCAACGGCCTGTTCGGCCTCGCGCACGGCGGCATCCTGGGCCAGGGCCTGGGCCAGGGCAGCCCCCAGCTGACGCCCTACTCGTTCTCGGACTTCATCGCCGCCTCGATGGGCGAGGAGCTCGGCCTCACCGGGCTCATGGCCATCCTGCTGATCTACGGCCTCATCGTCGAGCGCGGCCTGCGCATCGCCCTGACGTGCCGTGACGCCTTCGGCAAGCTGCTCGCCGCCGGCCTCGCGTTCTCGTTCGCGCTGCAGGTGTTCGTGGTCGTCGGCGGGGTCACCCGGCTGATCCCCCTCACGGGTCTGACGACCCCGTTCCTGGCTCAGGGCGGCTCGTCCGTGGTCATGAACTGGGCCATCATCGGCCTGCTCCTGCGCATCAGCGACCAGACCCGCCGGCCCGCCCCCGAGATCTCCTCGTTCGACAGCAACGAGGAGACCCAGGTGGTGAGGATCCCGTGAACCGTCCCATCCGCAACATCGCCGTGGCCTGCCTCGTCCTGTTCGTCGCACTGATCCTCAACGCCAACTACGTGCAGTTCGTGCAGGCCGACGAGCTCAACAGCAAGAACGGAAACAAGCGCGTCATCAACGAGGAGTTCTCCCGCGACCGCGGGGCGATCCTCGTCGACGGCAAGCCCGTGGCCGAGAGCGTCAAGAGCGACGACGAGTACGAGTTCCAGCGCCGCTACCCCGACGACGACCTCTACGCCCCCCTCACCGGCTTCTTCTCCTACGTCTTCGGCCGCGGGGGCATCGAGAGCTCGCAGAACAGCGTCCTGTCCGGCAGCGACGACCGCCTGTTCGTCAACCGCGTCGTCGACCTGGTGTCGAACAAGCAGCCCAAGGGCGGCAGCGTCGAGCTGACGATCGACCCCCTGGCCCAGAAGGCGGCCGCCGAGGGTCTCGAGCGCCTCGGCAAGGACACCAAGGGAGCCGTCGCCGCGCTCGACCCACGCACCGGCGCGGTGCTCGCGATGGTCAGCCAGCCCTCCTACGACCCCAACCGGCTCGCGAGCCACGACTTCGCGGCCGTGCAGAAGTCGTGGACCGATCTGCAGGGCGACGCCGACCAGCCGATGACCAACCGGTCGACGCAGCAGATCCTGCCGCCCGGCTCGACGTTCAAGCTCATCACGGCCGCCGCGGCCCTGGAGAACGGCGTCGTCGACGGGATCGACGACAAGGTCAAGGCCGGCACGACCCTGAAGTTCCCGGGCTACGACTACACCCTGCCCAACGAGAACGGCTCCAACTGCGGCGGCAACGAGATCACGTTCGAGCGCGCCCTCAACGTCTCGTGCAACGTCGCGTTCGGCGGCCTCGCGCTCGAGATCGGGCAGGAGAAGCTCGCCGAGCAGGCCGCCAAGTTCGGCTTCGGGACCGATCCGATCGCCGGTCTGGCCGCGAGCCCCAGCCGGTTCACCGCTCCCGACACGACGCTCGAGCCCCCGCAGCTGGGGCAGAGCGGCATCGGGCAGTACGACGTCGCGGCCACGCCGCTGCAGATGGCGATGGTCGCCGCCGGCATCGCCAACGACGGCAACGTCATGAAGCCGTACGTCGTCGACACCGTCCGAGCACCCAACCTCCGCGTGCTCGACAAGACCCAGCCCGAACGGCTCAGCGAGGCCGTCAGCTCGACCACGGCCGGCAAGCTGCGCGAGATGATGGTCAGCACCGTCACCGCGGGCACCGCCACCTCGGCCCAGATCCCCGGCGTCGAGGTCGGCGCCAAGACCGGCACGGCCCAGTCGACCGCCGACCGCCCGCCGTACGCCTGGTTCGTGTCGTACGCCAAGGACGGCGACAACGAGATCGCCGTCGCGGTGCTGGTCGAGTCCAGCGACACGGCTCGCGACGAGATCGCCGGCGGGCGTCTGGCGGGGCCCATCGCGCAGTCCGTCATGAAGGCGGTGCTGGGCAAGTGATCCTTCGACGTCGACGACCACCGGGGCCGCTTCGCAGCAGCGCACGCACCCGCACCGCATCAACTGGGAGACTGACATCATGACCGAATCCGGCGACACCGAGCCCCACGACGGGGTCATCCGTCTGGGCGACCGCTACGAGCTCGGTGGCCTGCTCGGTCGCGGCGGCATGGCCGACGTCCGGGTCGGGCGCGACCTGCGGCTCGGTCGCACCGTGGCGGTCAAGCAGCTGCGCGGCGACCTGTCGGCCGACGACACGTTCCAGGCCAGGTTCCGCCGCGAGGCGCAGTCCTCCGCGGCGCTCAACCACCCGTCGATCGTGGCGGTCTACGACACCGGCGAGTCGATCGACAAGCACGGCAGCCACGTGCCGTACATCGTCATGGAGTACGTCGAGGGCCAGACGCTCCGCGACATCATGCGGGGCGCCGAGAACGGCCGCAAGATCCTGCCGGAGCGAGCGCTGTCGATCACCGCCGACATCCTGAGCGCGCTCGACTACAGCCACCGCTCGGGCATCATCCACCGCGACATCAAGCCGGCCAACGTCATGCTGACGCCCTCGGGCCAGGTCAAGGTCATGGACTTCGGCATCGCCCGGGCCATCGCCGACACCTCGTCGGCGATGACCCAGACCGCCGCCGTCATCGGCACCGCGCAGTACCTGTCCCCCGAGCAGGCCCGCGGCGAGACCGTCGACGCGCGCAGCGACATCTACTCCACCGGCTGCCTGCTCTACGAGCTGCTGACCGGCCGTCCCCCGTTCGTGGGCGACAGCCCGGTCTCCGTGGCGTACCAGCACGTCCGCGAGGAGGCCCGTCCCCCGTCGCAGCTCAACCCCGACGTCAGCCAGGCCATCGACAACATCGTGGCCAAGTCGCTCGCCAAGCGCGTCGACGACCGCTACGAGAGCGCCGCCGACATGCGCAAGGACATCGAGCGGGTGCTCGCCGGCCAGCCCGTCGACGCCCCGACCTCGACCACCGCGGTCGTCGCGGGTGCCACGACGCTGTCGCCGGCCGTCGCCGCCGCCGGAGGCGGAGGTTCGCGTCGCGCGCTGCCCGATCCCGAGGAGGAGCAGGACGGCTCCGGCAAGTGGTGGGCGCTCGGCGCGCTCGCCGTCGTGCTGATCGCCGCGATCGTCGGCGTCCTGTGGTTCACGGGCGCCTTCGACTCCGACGAGCCGCCCCCGACACCGCAGGCCGCCGTCACCGACGTGTCGGGACAGACCGTCGAGGTGGCCACCCGCGCCCTCGAGGGCGACGGCTTCGTGGTCGGCGAGACCACCGAGCAGGCCAACGCCGACGTCGAGGAGGGTCAGGTCATCGAGACCGATCCACCGGCGGGGCAGCAGGTCGACGAGGGCTCCACGATCGACCTCGTCGTCAGCACCGGACCCGAGGACGTCGACGTCCCCAACCTCACGGGCTACTCGTACGACCGCGCCAAGGAGCTGCTGCAGGGTCTGGGCCTGACGGTCGAGAAGCAGATGCAGGACAGCAACGAGCCGCGCGACCAGGTCATCAACACCGACCCGCCGGCGGGCACGACGGTCGAGGCCGGGTCCTCGGTCTCGCTCATCGTCTCTCGCGGCGAGGTGACGGTGCCCGACGTCGTCGGCCAGACCCTCGACGAGGCGCGCAAGACGCTGGACGACCTCGGGCTGAAGTACGAGATCACCGAGGACCCCAACGCCACCGAGCAGGCCGGCGTGGTGACCCGTCAGTCGCCGACGGACGGGCAGCAGGTCCCGCAGAACTCGTCGATCGCGCTGACGGTCTCGAGCAGGCCCGACCAGCCGACACAGCCCACGCCCACCCCGCCGGGCGCCGACGGCGGCACGTTCGGCGACGACAGCGACAGCCTCGGCGGCTGAGCCTCAGCCCGTGACCCGGGCGTGGTCCAGCGCGACGGGGTTGGCGTACGCCTTGACCTTCAGCCGGTCGACCTGGTCGATCGCCAGGCCGAGGTCGTAGGTGCGGGAGTAGTCGGCGTAGCTGGAGGTCTCGGGCGAGCGCTCCATCGCCCGGTTCATGCCGCGGGTGTCGCCGATCGCCTCGATGACGTACGGGGGCGAGTACGGCACACCGTCGAGCACGACGGTGTTGCCGACGCACTTGATGCCCGTCGTGGCCATGAGGCGCTGCCCCTGCAGGGAGATCGCCTCGGCCCCGCCGGCCCACAGCGCGTTGACGTAGGCCTGGATGTCCTGCTGGTGCACGACCAGCAGGTTGGGGTCGATGTCGGGGTCGTCGCCGTCGCGGGGGGCATCGGTCAATGTCACCCGGACGCCCGGCCCCTGCACCGCGGTGAGTCCCGTGGCCGGCTCGAGGTCGTCGACGCGGCTGCGCAGCTCGGCCAGATCGGCACCCGGGACGCTCGACGACAGCCGGTCGATCTCGTCGCGGAGCGTCTGCGCGTCGTCGCGGCGGTCGTCGATGCGATCGGACCGCTCGCGCAGCAGCGAGGCGATGTCGCCGCCGGCCGGCCGCAGGTCGTCGCCCCCCGCACTGACGGAGGCCGCCACGAACAGGAAGCCCGAGATCGTGAAGACGCCGAGCACCGCCATCGGCCAGCGCTGGCGTGCGTGGGTGCCGCCCTTCGCCATGCCGCACTCCTTCCGTCCCCGGTCGCCGACTACGCTAGCGGTTAGCACCTACCGATGCGGCCAGGCCGCAGCAACCCTCCGGAGACGTCGTGGCGCGAGACAAGACCCCCAAGGCCGCCAAGGGCCCCCAGGCCCAGAGGATCGGCAACCGCTGGGCTGGACCCGCGATGCTGATCTCCGCCGTGATCGGACTGCTGTGGATCGTGGTCTTCTACGTGCTGAACGGCCAGACGATCGACTACCCGTCGTTCCTGCAGTGGTACTCAGACCTCGGCAACTGGAACCTGGTCATCGGCATGGGATTCATCGTGGCGGCCTTCGGCTTCGCCATGAAGTGGGAGTGAGTCCGCACCGAACTACACCGGTGCAACTATCAACAGCTGTGCACACCGATGTGGACAACCGCCCCGGATCCGCTCACGGCGTCAGGCTCGACGTCCGCAGCACGATCGCCACGATCATCGCCACCCACACGACCGCGATGACCCCGAGCTGCACCAGCGTCCGGCTCCGTCGCGGCGCGTAGGCGAACACCGCTCCGAGCAGGAGCCCGCCGACGAACCCGCCCAGGTGCCCCTGCCAGCTGATGCTGCCGGTCAGGCTGATGACGGCGTTGATGGCCAGCAGCACCAGGAGGGACCGGACGTCCTGCCTGGCCCGCAGGAGCAGCAGCAGCGCCATCGCGAACAGGCCGAACACCGCCCCGGAGGCGCCGATCGTGTTGATCCGCGGATCGGCGAGCAGGTAGACGAACACCGAGCCGACCATCGCCGCCGTCAGGTAGGCCACGATGAACCGCCACGTGCCCAGCGCCCGTTCGACGAAGGGGCCGAACAGGTACAGCGCGTACATGTTGAACGCCAGGTGCAGGACGCTGCCGTGCAGGAACGCCGACGTGACGAGGCGCCACCAGTCACCTGCCGCGACGCCGTACCCCCACATCGCGCCGTCGTCGAAGATCGCGCCGTCACGGTCGCCGGTCGCGATCTGCGCGACGTACGCCGCGATGTTGATGCCGATCAGGATCATCGACACCCGACCGGCGCCGCCGGCGACCGTCGCTCCGGCGACGGTGCGCGGCTGACGCACGGTCTTGGCGCCCTCGGCGATGCAGGAGGGGCACTGGAACCCGACGGAGGCATCGTTCATGCACTCGGGACAGATCAGACGCTCACACCGTTGGCAGGTGATGTACGCCTCGCGGTCCGGGTGCCGGTAGCACCGATAGTCCTCCGCCGGGAGGTTCACGCCGTTAGCTCTCGGTGCGCTCGATCGTGAGCTTCTCGATCACGACGGGCTGCGCAGGACGGTCGAAGCCGTCGGTCTGCACCGCGCCGATCGCATCGACGACGGCCTTGCTGGCGTCGTCGACGACCTCGCCGAAGATCGTGTGCTTGCGGTTGAGCCAGTCCGTCGGCACGAGCGTGATGAAGAACTGCGAGCCGTTGGTGCCCGGTCCGGCGTTGGCCATGGCCAGCAGGTAGGGCTTGTCGAAGCGGAGGTCCGGGTGGAACTCGTCCTCGAACGTGTAGCCCGGGCCGCCGGTGCCCGTGCCGAGCGGGTCGCCGCCCTGCAGCATGAAGTTGGCGATGATGCGGTGGAACACCAGGCCGTCGTAGAACGGCTTGGTCGCGACCTGGCCGGTGGCCGGGTCGACGAACTCCTTGGTGCCCTCGGCGAGGCCGACGAAGTTGTCGACGGTCTTGGGGGCGTGGTCGGGGAAGAGGTTCACGACGATGTCGCCATGGTTGGTCGAGAAGGTCGCGGTGAGCTGCGAGGCCACAGGGGGAATCCTTTCGGTGTGGTGGCACCATCTTTTCACGTCCGGCCAACTTCGAGCGGGCGGCTGGCTGGGACGCGGTGAACAGTTCCGGTGGCTAGGGTGGACGCCATGTCGACGTCGCCGGGGCACCGCCCCTTCCGTACCCTCCTGCTGGTGGCCCTCGGCGCCGGCATCGTGCTCGCCCTGCGGGCCGCCGTCGCCGACAAGGGCGGGTCGTACGACCCGGCGGACGCCGCACGATGAGCGTCTCGGTCGAGCGTCTCGACGACGGGATCGCGGTGCTGACGTTCAGCGACCCGCCGGTCAACCTGTACTCCCTGGAGCTGCACGCCGAGCTCGACCGCGCGCTCGACGAGATCGTCGCCGACCCGCCGCGGGCGCTGCTGATCCGTGCCGACGGCCGGGTCGTGTCCGGCGGCGTCGACGTCGCGCAGTTCCACGCCCGCACCAGCAAGGCCGAGACCAAGGCCCTCTACGACCGCATGCTCGAGCTGCCCAGCCGCATCGACGCGCTGGACGTCCCGACGATCTTCGCCGCGCACGCCCTGACGCTGACCTGGGCGTTCGAGGTCGCCCTCGCCTGCGATCTCGTCCTGGCCTCCGAGCGGGCGCGGTTCGGGCTCGTCGAACGGGTCATCGGCCTGACGCCGACCATGGGTGGCACGCAGCGGCTCGCAGCGCGCGCCGGGGTCAGCCGCGCCAAGGAGCTCGTGCTGACGGGCGAGCTCTACCCGGCCGAGACGCTCGAGCGCTGGAACGTCGTCAACCGCGTGCTGCCCGTCGAGGGCTTCGACGACGCCGTCCTGGCGTTCGTCCGCTCGATCGCGGTCGGCCCGACCGCGGCGTTCGCCGCCGCGAAGGACGTCCTGCGCCACTTCGAGGCCGGCGGCGTGCCCGAGGCGATCGCCCACACGACGGCGATCGCGTCGGAGCTCTTCGACACCGACGACCTGCAGCGCGGCATGGAGTCGTTCCTGCGCGACGGGCCCGGCAAGGCCACGTTCACCGGCCGCTGAGGCGCACCGCCCCCGGCGTGGTCAGGTGGTCGCGAGCTCGTCGCGACGGATCGCCTGGGTCGCGCGGCGCTCGGCCCAGAAGCTCACGAACGGGATCGTCGCGAACAGCATCGTGGTGATCGTGAAGGCCGGCTTCCAGTGGTGGCGTCGCGCCAGGACCGCGATCAGCACGAGCAGCGCCATGAACAGGTAGCCGTGGATCATGTCGATGACGCCGATGAGGTCCGCGTGGCGGTTCCACCACGAGCCGTCGTCGGTCGACAGCTGGGCGATCCACGCGCCGACCACGAAGATCAGGTTGATGCCCACGACGTAGGCGACGACTCGGTACGCGATGGCGACCTTGCTGAGGGATCCGGGAGTCACGGCGTCAGGCTACCTTCGGGCGGGAAGCCGCCAGGGTCTCGGTGCACATCCGCCACCACATGAACACCGCGAACAGGCCGAAGACCCACCACTGCAGCGCGTACGCCAGGTTGCGCAGGCCCACGGTCCACGACACGTCGCCGGGCTGCGGCGGCGGGACCAGGTCCAGGCCCGCAGCGGTCGCGGTGTCGGTGCTGATCGCGAAGCCCGAGTAGAGGTCGTACGGCGTCTCGTTGATGAGGGTCGGGATGCGCACCGAGCCGATCGTGCGGGCGACGGGGTCGAACCGTGCCGCGCTGCCCTCGCCGGGCTCGAGCACCGCGTCGATCTCGACCGGCCCGGCCGGGACCTCCGGGAACGCCCCGGCCTCCGGTGCCCAGCCGCGCACGACCAGCATCGTGTCGCCGCCGTCGACCTCGAGCGGCGCGACGAGCCAGACGCCGGTGCGGCCGTCCTGCTCCTTGTCGGTGATCCAGAGCTGGTCGCCCGTCGGCGCGAAGACGCCGTCGATCGTGACGGGCCGGTGGTTGAGCGTCGACGTGAACGGCTCGTCGGGGGTCCA
>Ga0247730_1001244_pt1 | contig 14618 bp, 12 predicted proteins | sample UWRJL073202C2_FD_180959 | JGI IMG/M metagenome (GOLD analysis project Ga0247730, IMG submission 180959) | Plant litter microbial communities from Arlington Agricultural Research Station in Wisconsin, United States - UWRJ-L073-202C-2 | ecosystem: Environmental > Terrestrial > Plant litter >... | reverse complement strand
ATATGCGCGTAGTACCCGCCCTGCTCGGCTGGCAAGATCCGGGCTCGGCGTTTTCGGCGGCCATGCAGTTGGCGGCGCTGGCGGCGGTGGTCAGTTATTTCTGGCGCGACGTGCGCCAAGTGACCACCGGCAGCATCGGCGCAGTGCGTCGAAGTGACTACAACGACCCGTGGTTCAAGCTGGCCGTGGCGATTGTGCTGGCGACCGTGCCGATCGGGATCGCCGGCCTGGCGCTGTCGTCGACCTTGAATGCCTGCAACTCGCCGTTGCGGGGGCTGATGGTGATCGGCATTTCCTGCGTGGTGATGGCGGTGCTGTTGGCCGTGGCCGAAGTGCGCGCACGCCACACCCGGGAGATGGGTGAAATGCGCCTGCGGGATGCGTTGATTGTGGGGGTTGCGCAGATTGGCGCGCTGATTCCTGGCGTCTCGCGTTCCGGTTCAACCCTCACCGCCGCGCTGTTCCTGAACTTCAAGCGTGAGGAAGCCGCGCGGTTCTCCTTCCTGCTGGGCCTGCCGGCCATCGCCCTCGCCGGCCTGAAGGAGCTGTGGGTGCTGCTGCATGCCGACCTGCCGGTGCACGCCTGGCCGCATTTGCTGTTCGGTTTGGTGGTGGCGAGCGTCTCGGCATTTTTTGCGATCTGGGGGCTGATGAAGTTCCTGGAGCGGTTCTCCACCTGGCCGTTCGTGATCTACCGCGCCCTGCTGGGGATTTTCCTGATCGTGGCGGTGAGTACCGGCCTGCTGAACTGACCCCGTCCTGTAGGCATTGGCAAGCCGGCTCCTACAGGGTCAACGGGTGGCCTGGCAGTCTTGCCACACTTGGCGAATCAGCGTCTGGAGCTTGAGCGCTTCGCTCCAGCGATCGCTGATCTCGCGGCCGTCGGCACCGGTGATCGCATAAGGCGGAGGGCCGAGCTCACAGGTGAAGGACAGGCTTTGCGGTGTATCGGGCCGGGCCAGCCAGTCCTCGATCCCGTAGCGCCACCACTGGGTAAAACGCTGTACCCAGGCTTGGTGTTGGGGGAAGTCCAGGGAGACCTGCACCTGCTCGCTGCTGGCGACACGACCGTGGAAACCCCAGCTGTGGCGCAAAATCGTTTGGATCTGTTGATCGTCTTCAGCGGCGCCCGGCTCCGGCAGCTCACGCCCGACCACGTAGTGGGACAGGTCGGCCAGCAGTTTCAAGTCGGGCATCTGTGACAGCAGGTCGAGGGTGAACAGCAGGTCATTGGTGAGTCGATAACGGTGGGTTTCCAGCAGCACCGGAAAGTCCACCTGCTCGGCCAGGCGCTGCCAGCCTTCGACCAATCGGGCCGCTTCGGATTGGGTACGCGGGCGCACATCGGCTTGCAGGGTGAGGTGGTGGCAGCCGTAGCCGCTGATCACATCCAGCGCGGCCGCCAGGTCGTCCACCGTTTGCGGGAACAACTGGCCTTCGACCTGCAGGCCCCTGGCCGTGGCGGCGGCGTGCAAACGCGCGACGTCGGCGGGCTTGAAGTAATGGTCGGTAATGCCGTCGAAACCGGCGGCCTTGATGCGGTCGAGTTGGGCATCGAGCGAACCGGGCTCGGTTTGCATGGCCCACAGGGATTGGAACACCAGGAATTGGCGCATATCAGCCTCGCAGCAAGTATTTGAGGGACAGCTCGGGGTCGGCCAGGCTGGCGGGGGCCAGCGACAAGTGTGCGCTGATCAGGCGCTCGCACAGCTTGATGTCCTTGGCCACGCTGTTGCCTGGCGCCCAGCCGCAGGCACCGTGCAAGCGCTGATCGGCATCCAGGTAGAACAGCAGCACGCCACCGCTCGCCAATGGGCGACTGACCGTCAGGGGCGTCATCACACCCACGGTCTGCAAGCCCCAGTCGTACTGGTCGGACCAGAACCCGGGGAGTGCCTCGAACGGCACGTCGCGACCGAGCAGATTCAGCGCCGCATGCCGCCCCTGGGCCTCGGCGTTGCGCCAGGTTTCCTGGCGCTGGTAGTCGCCACCCAGGCGAAACTCGCACACGTCACCGGCGGCATAAATGCCCGGCGCGCTGGTGCGCAGGTGGCTATCGACGCGAATGCCCTGCCCCACTTCCAACCCCGCCGCTGCGGCCAATTCGGTATTGGGTTGCATGCCGATGCCAACCACCACAAGGTCGCAGGGCAAGCGTTGCCCGTCGACCAGCCACACGGCGTCGGCCTGGATGGATTCCAAGGCCACATTCAAGCGCACGTCGACCCCGTGCTGACGATGCAGCGCCAGCAGCGCCTCGCTGATGACCGGCGGCAACACCCGCCCCGCCAGGCGTGGACCGGCTTCGAGCAGTGTCACCTCGCAGCCCAGGCCACGTGCCGTCGCTGCCACTTCCAGGCCGATAAAGCCACCACCGACCACCACCAGTCGCGTACCTGCCTTCAGCGCACTGCGCAGGGCCAGCGCCTCATCATGGGTGCGCAGGTAAAGCACATGGGCCTGCTCCTGGGGCAAGCGGCGCGCCCGGCCGCCAGTGGCCAGCAACAGGCCTGCGTACCGCAGCCACTGGCCGTCGGCGAGTTGCAGGCGATGCTGCTGCGGCTGCAACTGCGTCACCGGGTTACCGGCGATATGCTCGATGCCCAGCTCGGCCAGCCGCGCGCTGTCGCACAGGCTGCAGCCAGCCAGGTCCGCCGTGCCCTGCAACACGCCCTTGGACAGCGGCGGCCGCTCGTAGGGCAAGTGCGGTTCGTCGCCGATCAGGATCAGGCGCCCGGCATAACCTTCTTCGCGCAAGGTCAGCGCCGCACGGCCACCGGCATGGCCGGCGCCGACGATGATCAGGGGGGCGTTCATCATCACGCCGTGACGGCGAGCAATACTCGCCCCGCTTCGACCCGTACCGGGTAGGTCTTGAGGTTGACGCACACCGGCGCGCCGAGGGCCTTGCCCGTACGATAATCGAAACGCCCGTTGTGCTTGGGGCACTCGATCACGTGGTCCATTACCAAGCCGTCGGCCAGGTGGATTTTCTCGTGGGTGCACAGGCCGGCGGTGGCGAAGAATTCATTCTCGGCCGAGCGGTACAGCGCGTAGGTGTGCGGGCCGTGGTCGAAGCGCAGCACGTCTTCTTCGTCTATTTCGCCCACGGCGCAGACGTCGATCCATTGATCGTTCATGGTGTTTTCTCTTGTTCTAGGGGGGAATTCAGCCAGCAGCTGTTTCTGCATGCAGCGGGGCATGGGCAGCCGGTTCGGCTTTAGTGTGGATCGGGCGCTGGATGAAGTAGGTCGGGTCGCTGCGCTGCTTCCAGATCGTCGGCAGGATTTCCTTGTACGCCTCGAACAGGTTGGCGTACGGCGGCGGGCAGTCGCTGCGGATTTCTTCGTGCAATTGCGCGAGCGCGTGGTACGGCACCATCGGGTACATGTGGTGTTCGAGGTGGTAGTTCATGTCCATGTAGATAAAGCGCAGCACGCGGTTCATGTAGATAGTGCGGCAGTTGCTGCGGTGGTCCAGCACGTCTTCCGCCAGGCCGACGTGCTGGGTAAGGCCGAAGATATAGCCGAGCCAGGCACCGTAGAGGCTCGGCAGACCAATCAGCATCAGCGGCAGCCAGCTGTGCAGGTACAACGCGGTGCCAATCACCACCGCATAAATACCAACCCAGATCCGTGCCGCGCGAAACACCTTGGGCCATTCGGATTCGGGAATGAAGTCCGCCTCCTGGGCACTCATCTTGCCAATGGCATGCCGCGCCACACCGCTGAAGGTTTTCCAGGCCAGAGGCAGGTTGAACAGGCTCAAGAACATCATCAAGAAGCTTGGCGGACGCGGCTCGACGATCTCCGGGTCGCGGCCGACCACGATGGTGTCGGTGTGGTGACGGGCATGGCTCCAGCGCCATACGTGGGGTTCGAAGATGCACATGAAGCTGGCGACCTGATAGAGCACGTCGTTCATCCAGCGGGTCTTGAACGCGGTGCCGTGGCCGGTTTCATGCCAGCGCGGGTTGGACGCGGTGCCGTAGAGCACGCCATAGACGAGGAAGAACGGCACACAGGCCCAGGTGCCCCAGAACCAGTAGCCACCAACACCGGTGGCAAACAGCGCGCTTACCCAAATAGCGGTGTCGAGCAGGGCCGGGCCGTCGCGGCGTTGCATCAGTTCTTTCATGCGCTTACGCGAGATCGGGGATTGGTACCAACTGGCCGAGACCAGGCCTTTCTCAAAGGCGCGGGCGGCTTCGGGGCCGGTAAGGCTGTAGTCGCGACGCGTGGTAGGAGCGGTGTGTTCAGGCATTGTTATTGTTCTCCACAAGCGGGTGGTTGCTGGTGCTATGTGAAACCCACCATAGAGAACGGGTAATTCCCCCTCAAGGCCTTGAATCCATTCCCTATCAAGCTATCATCCAGGCCCAGCGGGGCTTGATAGTTTTCTATCAAGACGCTCAAGGGGCCTGTCATGAACAACCATAAACGCCCAACCATCGCCACCGTTGCCGCCCATGCGGGGCTCAGCGTGGCCACCGTCGATCGCGTGTTGAATGCACGCGCGCCGGTCAATCCAGAGACCGCCGAGCAGGTGTTCCAGGCGGCCGAAGCCGTGGGGTATTTCGCGGCGCGGTTGATCGGCCAGCGTATCCGCGAACGCCGGCCAACCTATCGCTTCGGCATCCTGTTGCTGGCGACCGCCCAGGCGTTCTATGCCAGCCTGGCGCAAGCCATCAACGCCGCCGCCGAACAGCATGCCGGTGCCAACCTGACGTGCCAGTTCGAGTACATCGTCGATCGCACGCCCAGCGCCATTGTCGCGCAGATCGAACAACTGGCCGTGCAATGCGATGGCCTCGCGGTGGTCAGCTTTGCCCATCCGCTGATCAACGCCTGCCTCAAGCAGATCCGCGAAGCCGGTGTACCCGTGGTTGCCCTGCTCTCGGATATCCACGAACAGGCCGAAGAACCCTACGTCGGCCAGGACAACCATGTAGTCGGCCGCACTATGGGCTGGCTGCTCGCCCGCACCTGCGGCGCGCGCAAAGGCAGCGTGGGCATCCTGCTCGGCGGCCATCGGTTTCTCGGCCACCAGGCGCGGGTCGAAGGCCTGCACAGTTACCTGGCCGAGCACGCGCCAGGGCTCAAGCCGTTGGAGCCGCTGATCAACCTCGACAACTGCGACATCACCGAAGAAGCCACCCTCGACCTGATCAGCCGCCACAGCGAGCTGCGCGGCCTATGCGTGGTGGGCGGCGGCGGCGACGGCATCATCAGCGCCCTGGCGCAATTGCCCAAGCGCCCGGCACTGTGTTGCATCTTGCAGGAGTCCACCGAGCTGTCACGCCAGGCGTTGCGCGAGGGGGTGATTGATGTGGTGATGGATTCACAGCCACGGCACACGGCGACCGCACTGGTGCAGTTGATGGTGCAATTGCAGGGCGCTGAGGGGTTCGATCCGGTGCGGCAGCGGGTGTATATACCGCCGCACATTGTCACGTCGGAGAACCTCTAGCGGGCGCGGCACTCGATTTTCAAACCGCCCTCCTCCAGCACGTGGCTCTCGATCACCACAGGCAGGAAGCGTTGGATCACCTGCATGTTGCTGTGCAGATGGTCGCTCATATGTGGCGTGGTGAAACGACCACCGCCAGCCAATGCCATCGGCAACAGCAACTGGTCGGCCAGGTGCTCACCCACCGCCGCGTCGGTCCCCCGCCACTCCATGGCTTGGTCGATGGCCTGGTCGGCCACGGTCTCGGCACGCACGTTGGCCAGGCCGAACGCGCTGAACACTTCGGTGACGTGCTCGTGGACATACTCCAGCATCAGCACGTTGCCCGGTCCTTGCGCGGGGTCGACCTCAATCGGGAGCCACTGGCTGTCGTCGAACGACAAGCGCTGGCGCACGCGCTTGAACTCGCGCTCGCTCACCTGGGCAGGCAACCCGGCGTTCAGCGTTATCGCGCGGGCTTCGAGCAACTTGCCGCGCTGCATCAACTGCAACGGCGCCAGTTCGCCGGGCTGGATATAGACCTCCAGCTCGCCGCCGCCTGCGGGCACAAACCCATGCCGGTTCAAGCTCAATTCGATACGCGCGCCCATGCGCCGCAACAGCGGGAGCCAGGCACGCTGCAGAAAGTCCACCGGCGGTGCCAGTGGGTTATGGGTGCCGCCACAGATCGTCACGAGACTGGCCGTGGGGGCGCGCAGCAATGCCGGCAGCAAAGTCTGTAACACCAGGGTGCAACTGCCGGCCGTGCCGATGGAAAAGCGGTATTCGCCCCCTTGGATCGGACCGGGCTCGAACACCAGGGACTGCGAGCCCAATTGCGCACCGTGCACCTGGGCACCACAGACTTGCGCCGCCGCCAGCACAGCGGTCAGGTGTTGACGCATCAAGCCTGGCCGACTGCGCTTGGCGCGAATGTTTTTGATCCGCAGGGTCAGCCCGGTCACCATCGACAGGCTCAGGCCACTGCGCAGCACCTGGCCGCCGCCAATGGCCCCATCGAGTTCAATCACGTCCTGTTTCATCGTTTTCCTTAAGCAAAGCGTTTGACCGTATCCCGCAGGTAGTGGTCCAGTTGTCGGGAGTCTGCATGGGTGCGTGGCAACACCGGTGCGCCGCGTTCCAATTCACGTTGTATGTACGCGTGCAGCGCCGGGCGCCGAGGCCCGTACGCCGCTTCCCCGGCATTGCGTTTCAGCGCCAGCAGGGTCGAGACTTCATCGAGTAATTGCGCGTCATCCACCGTGCTCAACAAATCAGCGAACGTCATCGGCGGCCGGCCCAGCCCCAGGTCGATCCAGCGCACTGCCAGCAAAGGTCGCAGCACGTAGAAGTACTTTTTGAACCGCACCGTGTCGCCTTGCAGGTAGCCGCGGAAATTTTTCCGGGCCATCGACAGGTAATGATTGCGCGCCGCCGGCGGGCTGTAGAACGTCTCGGCCAGGGCGCGCAGTTGCACGGTGGCGTCGACCTGCTGGCGATACACCAGCGGCGAGTCCAGCCATTCCAGCAACGTGGGGTTGGATTTGCGCAACAGGCCCAGCGTCTTGCGCAACTCCCAGCCACTCACGTCCAATTCATCATCCAGCGGACGCTCGATGACATCGCGCGGCGCATCCACCTGCATGAACCAGTCGGGTTTTTCCACGTAGACAAAGCGCACGTCGTAGTCGCTGTCGGTGGAAGCAAACCCCCAGGCCCGGCTGCCGGACTCGCAGGCATACAGCACGCTGACATTGCGTTCGCGCTCTATGCGCTCCAGCTCCAGCAGCACCCGCGCGCGCATGGCGTCGCTCAATGGGTGGCGTTCATCCTTATGCATCTTGATTCCCCGCTTATCCTTTGACGCACACCACCTGGCGCAAGGTGTGCAGCACTTCCACCAGCTCGCGCTGGGCATGCATAACCTGGTCGATGTCCTTGTAGGCCATCGGAATTTCGTCGATCACATCGGCATCCTTGCGGCACTCCACATGGGCGGTGGCGCGGATCTGGTCAGCCAGCGTGAACGTATTCTTCGCCTTGGTGCGGCTCATGGTGCGGCCAGCGCCATGGCTGCAGGAACAGAACGACTCTTCGTTACCCAGCCCACGCACGATGAAGCTTTTAGCGCCCATGGAGCCTGGGATGATCCCCAGCTCGCCTTTCTTGGCCGACACTGCGCCTTTACGCGTGACCAGGATTTCTTCGCCGAAGTGCCGCTCTTTCTGCACGTAGTTGTGATGACAGTTCACGGCCTCCAGCGCCACTTCAAACGGTTTGCTGATCACCTGGCGCGTGGCCTGGACCACCGCACGCATCATCAACTCACGGTTCTGCCGGGCAAAATCCTGGGCCCAGCCCACCGCTTCCACATAATCATCGAAGTGCTGGCTGCCCTCTTCGAAATACGCCAGGTCACGGTCCGGCAGGTTGGCCAGGTGTTGGCGCATGTCGGCCTGGGCCAGTTGGATAAACAGGTTGCCAATGGCGTTCCCCACGCCACGCGACCCGCTGTGCAACATGAACCAGACGCGGTTGGCTTCATCCAGGCACACCTCGACGAAGTGGTTGCCGCTACCCAGGGTGCCAAGGTGTTGGCGGTTGTTGCTGCGCTCCAGTTGCGGGTACTTGTCGGTGATCGCCTTGAAGCGTGGGTGCAGCGCCGACCACACCTGATCGGCCTGGGCCGGCACCTGTTCCCACGCGCCTTTGTCGCGACCCTTGCGGCTGTGGGTACGGCCATGGGGCACCGCTGCCTCAATGGCGCAACGCAGGCCGTGGAGGTTGTCTGGCAAGTCGCTGGCCATCAACGTCGTACGCGCAGCGATCATGCCGCAGCCAATATCCACGCCCACTGCCGCCGGGATGATCGCCCCCACGGTGGGGATCACGCTGCCGATGGTCGAGCCCTTGCCCAAATGCACATCCGGCATCACCGCAAGGTGCTTGAAAATGAACGGCATCTGGGCGGTGTTCATCAGTTGCTTGCGCGCCTCGGGCTCCACAGGCACGCCCTGGGTCCAGAGTTTGATCGGCTTGCCGTTGGCGACTTCCAGCAGTTGGTAGGTGTTCTCTTGCATGATCTCGATTCTTTTCTTGAAAGCCGGCAGTGCGGCGTTGGCTGAGAGATAGCAGCGGGCGTGCCAGGTTTATTCCTACCGCGACAAAAAATTTTATCTCATTGTTCTATATCGTTATTTTTTATGATGCTGCTGCGTGACGTTAAAAACCGATGACAAGGGCGCTAGCGCATTCATATCCTTGTATATCGCCACTTATATTTTGGTCTAGTCATGAAACACAAGCGTACGGTCGCCATCGGGTTTATCGGGTCCAAGCTGGACCGCGTTGGCAAGGGCGCCAACCGCTGGAATCACTGGCGCCCCAGTGTCGGCCTGTGCCAGCAAGAGGACCTGCAGGTCGATCGCCTGGAGCTGATCCACGACATTGACGCCCGTGACATCAGCCTGGCCGAGCGGGTATGCGCCGACATCCAGCAGATCTCGCCCACTACCGAGGTGCGCCTGCACCCCATGCCACTGAATGATCCCTGGGATTTCGAAGAGGTCTACGGCGCGCTGCACGACTTCACCGCCGGCTACACCTTCGACACCGACCGTGAGGACTACCTGGTCCACATCACCACCGGCACCCATGTGGCACAGATTTGCTGGTTCCTGCTTACCGAGGCGCGCAACCTGCCGGCGCGCCTGATCCAGACAGCCCCCAGTCGCCGCCGGGACGACACCGCTCCCGCCACCGGCACCCACACCTTGATCGATCTCGACCTGTCGCGCTACGACCGCATCGCCTCGCGCTTCGCCCACCAACGCCTGGAAGGCCTGGCCTTCCTCAAGTCCGGGATCGCCACGCGCAACAGTGCGTTCAATGCTTCCATCGAACAGATCGAGCGCGTGGCCGTGCGCTCCACCGCGCCCATGCTGCTGATCGGCCCCACCGGCGCAGGCAAATCCTTCCTCGCCCGGCGCATTTACGAACTCAAGCGCAGCCGCCACCAGGTCCAGGGGCGCTTTGTCGAAGTCAACTGCGCCACCTTGCGTGGCGATGGCGCAATGTCGGCTTTGTTTGGGCACACCAAGGGCGCCTTCACCGGCGCGCAAAACGCCCGTGACGGCCTGCTGCGCGCGGCGGATGGCGGCATGTTGTTCCTCGATGAGATCGGCGAACTGGGCCTGGATGAACAGGCGATGCTGCTCAAGGCCATCGAAGAAAAACGCTTCTACCCCATGGGTGCCGACCGTGAAGTGGCCAGCGACTTCCTGATCATCGCCGGCACCCACCGCGACCTGCGCGGGCGCGTGGCCGATGGGCTGTTTCGCGAAGACCTGTATGCGCGCATCAACCTGTGGACCTTCGACCTGCCAGGCCTGGCAGGACGGCGTGAAGACATCGAACCCAATATCGATTTCGAACTGGAGCGCCACGCCCGCGAACAAGGTCGTCGCGTGCGTTTCAACCTGGAGGCGCGCCGCCGCTACCTGGCGTTCGCCTGTTCCAGCGAAGCGGCATGGCTCGGCAACTTTCGCGAGCTGTCGGCGTCCATCACGCGCATGGCCACCCTGGCCGACAGCGGGCGTATCGATGAAGCCCAGGTCGAAGAGGAAATCCAGCGCCTGCGCTACGCCTGGGGGCTGACCGAAACCCATGCACTGCTGCCGGTCGATCTGGACCTGTTCGACCAGCTGCAACTCAAGGCGGTGATCGACGTGTGCCTGCAATCCGACAGCCTTTCGGACGCCGGCCGACGACTGTTCGGGGTTTCGCGCCAGGCCAAGGCACAACCCAACGACGCGGACCGCCTGCGAAAGTACCTGGCGCGCTTTGCCATTGATTGGAAGCAGTTGAAGCCTTAGGCCTGCTATACCGCCAGCTAGCGGGCAGTGAGTGGCATGTGCTGGAGATTGCCAAAACCGTGGTGGAACGCTCTATCGAGCGAATGAAACACGTTTAAACAATGTGGCAGAGGACTTGCTCCCGATAGCGGCGGGTCAGTCTGAATTTCCTTGGCTGACTCTCTGCTATCGGGGCAAGCCCCATCCCACCTTTGGCCTCAGGCGCCGCGAAAATCGCTGGCACTCAGCCCGAACCGGCTCATTTTGTTGTACAGCCCGCCCCGCGACACGTTCAGTTGCCGGGCGGCCAGGCGGATGTTGCCGCCGGTGTTCTGGAGTGCGGCGACGATGGCGTGCATTTCGTGGCTGCTCAGGTCCTGGGCGGGTTGCGGCTCATAGGTGCGCAACGGGGTGTGCTGCTTGGTTTCCATCGGCAGATCGGCAGGCTGAATCAGCTCGCCCATCGCCAGGTTGGTCGCCCGCTCAATACTGTTTTCCAACTCCCGCACATTGCCCGGCCAGCCATAGGCCGACAGCAATGCCATTGCCTCCGGCGAAAAGCCCTGCACCGACTTACGCAACGAGCGTGCACAGCGCGCCAGGAAGTGCCGTGCCAGCAACGGAATGTCTTCGCGGCGCATGCGCAGGGGCGGCACGGTCAGGTTGAGCACGTTGAGGCGGTAGTAGAGGTCTTCGCGAAACGCGCCTTGTGCCACGGCCTGGCTGAGGTTGCGGTGGGTGGCGGCGATGATGCGCACGTCCACTTGCCGTGAGTTTTTCGCGCCGACGCGGGTGATCTCCCCCTCCTGCAAGACCCGCAGCAGGCTGACCTGGGCATCGAAGGACATATCGCCGATCTCATCCAGAAAAATGGTGCCACCGTCCGCCAGCTCGAACTTGCCCGCCGAACCACCACGGGTGGCGCCGGTGAACGCGCCTTCGACATGGCCGAACAGTTCGCTTTGCACCAGGTCACGGGGGATCGCCCCGCAGTTGACCGCCACGAAAGGGCCTTTTTGGCGGTCGCTGCCGTTGTGGATGGCCTGGGCGAACAGCTCTTTGCCGGTGCCACTTTCGCCGAGGATCAGGGTGGTGGAGTCGCTGCGACTGGCGATACGCCCCAGGTGCAGGGCGTCGTGGATGGCTCGGGAGTTGCCCTGGATGGTTTCAAATGTATAGCTGGCCTGGGTGCCGATCAGGCGCCGGGTGATTTCGCGGATGCGGCGGTTTTCGCGCAGCGACACGATCACCCCGCCCTGCTCCAGCGGGCACACCGACACCAGGCAGGCGAGTTGGCCCCGGTTAGCCAGGTGGAAGGTGCAATCGAGATCGCGCACGGGCTCGCCAAGGACGTCGCTCAACTCACTACGACCCAGGTGCTGGAAAGGTCGCCCGACCAGCTCCAGCCCTACGCCGAACAACTGCCGGGCATAGCGGTTGAGCGCCTTGATGCAGCCGCGCTCGTCCAGCACCACCAGGCCTTCGTTGAGGACTTCGAGCACCGCTCGCTGCTCCTCCAGCAACGCCTGCAACGCCATCTGCCGCGATACCGCCTCGGCGGCCGCCTGCACCGTGCCGAGGGTATGGAAGTGAAACCAGCCAGGCTCGGCGGTGAGGGTCAGCATCGCCACGGTGCGGCCTTGGGCATTCCTGATCGGCGCGGCGGCGCAATGCATGCGGCGCTGGCGCAGGCCGATGCCGAAGTTTTCCTCGGCCAGCACGTACACCAGGCGGTCTTCGGCCAGGGCCAGGCCGGTGCAGTTGGTGCCTTGCACCGACTCCAGCAGGCGGCTGCCCACCGGGGTGATGTCAAGGCCACAGAAATACAGGGTGATGCCGTCGGCATCGGTGAGGTTGATATGGCCGCGTGGGTTATAGGCCAGCAAGCCGTGCATGACTTGCGCGGCGGCGGCGATCAGCACGCGGTGGGTGGCCAGGGTGGCGTTCAGCGTGTCGGCGGCGACAAAGCGGTACGCGTTGTCGGCTGGATCAATACCGGCCTCGACGCTGCGCCGCCACGAATCCCAGATCACTTGGCGCACGGGCGCCGGGCGCTCGACCTGACCAGCCAGGCAATCGCGCCAGGCCTGCTCCAGCGCGGCCACCGGGCCATCATTCAGCGCCGCAGGCCCCAGGGTCGTCAGGTAGTCGAGGTCTTGCACACTGAAGGCCATGCTCATTGGGGTTATATCCATGTTCATGTTTTTGACATGTAAGTATAGGCATGTCATCAAAATGAACACTTTTTGTTTATAGATAATTATTAATCGTTATTTATCAACATGTTAAAAAATGGCATAAGCCTTGCTCTCACCCCTTTGCCATCAGGACCGTCCTGCGGCCAATAACAACAAGGGGTTATTTCATGAGTACACAGAACATCCGCCTGGGCTTGATCGGTGCCGGCCGCATGGGCAGCTTCCACGGCCTGACCGCCGCGCGGCATATCCCCGGTGCCAGCCTGGCAGCGATTGCCGACCCGACGCCAGGCCAGGCCGCCCACCTCGCCGCTGAACTGGGCGTGAGCAAGGTCTACACCGACCCGCAGCAGTTGCTCGACGACCCGGACATCGATGGCGTGCTGATCGCCGCCCCCGCCCGCAGCCACGCAGAGCTGGTGATCAGCGCCGCCCGCGCCGGCAAGGGCAGCTTCTGCGAAAAACCCATGGCCATCACCCTCGATGAAGCCGACCGTGCTATCGCTGCCGCGGCCGATGCGCGAGTGCCGCTGCAAGTCGGGTTCAACCGGCGCTTCGCCAAGAGCTTTCGCACCGCGCACCTCGATGTCGCCGCCGGCCGCATCGGCACCCCGCAGTTGCTGCGCTCGCTGACCCGCGACCCGGCACTGAACAATCCGGCCAAGTCGCCGCAATGGGTGATCTTTCTGGAAACCCTGATCCACGACTTCGACACCCTGCGCTACCTCAACCCTGGCGCCGAGGCCGTGCAGGTCTACGTGATGGCCGACGCGCTGATCGCACCGGAATTCAAAAGCAAAGGCTTCCTCGACACCGCCGTGGTCGCGATCCGCTTCGACAACGGCGCCATCGCCACCGCCGAGGCCAACTTCCAGGCGGTGTATGGCTACGACGTGCGCGGCGAGGTGTTCGGCAGCGCCGGCATGCTCAGCATGGGCAGCCTCAACGATTCCGACCTGGTGCGCTACCTGGCCCAGGGCATCCAGGCCGACACCCAGCGCCTGGACACCGACCTGTTGCGCGACGCCTATATCGCCGAGCTCAACCACTTCGTCGACTGCCTGCGCAGCGGCGCCAAGCCCCTGGCCAGTGGCGAAGACGCGCGTGCGGCATTGGCGATTGCCCGCGCCTGCATCGAGTCATTCGAAACCGGCAAGGCGGTGGCCGTATGAGCCCCTTCAAGCTGGCCGTCAGCGCGGAGATGGTGTTTCTCGACCTGCCCTTTGTCGAGCGCGTACAGCGCATTCATGCGCTGGGCTTCAGTGCCGAAATCTGGAACTGGACAGACAAGGACATCGCCGCCCTGGTCGCTACCGGCGCCGACTTCACCTCCATGACCGGCTACATCAGCGGTACCCTCACCGACCCCGGCGGTATCCGCCAACTGCTCGACAGCGCCCGCGAATCCTTAGGGGTCGCCGAACGACTGAATTGCCCCAGCCTCAACCTGCACGGCACCGGCCTGGGTGAAGGCGGCCTGCCCGTTCAACCGGTGAGCCAGACCACCGGGCGCATGTGGCTGAGCGCCTGCAAGACCCTGGAAAAAATCGCCCGCCTGGGGGAAGACGCCGGCCGTGTGTTCCTGCTGGAAAACCTCAACACCGAGGTCGACCACCCCGGCACTCCGTTCGCCCGCGCTGACGATACCCTGGCGCTGATCGAGGCCGTGGGCAGCCCGCACCTGAAGCTGAACCTGGACCTGTACCACGCGCAGATCGGCGAAGGAAATTTGATCGAACTGATCCAGCGTGCCGGCAGCGCCATCGGTGAAATCCAAGTGGCCGATGTACCAGGTCGCAAGGAGCCTGGCACCGGTGAAATCCACTACCCGGCCATTGCCAAAGCCTTGCACGCCATAGGCTACAGCGGCGTGGTCGGCCTGGAAGGCTGGGCCAGCGGCGACAGCGAGCTGGCCCTGGCGCGTTTCCGCCAGGCATTCACCCTATAACAATAAAAGGATCACCCTTATGAATCGCTATTCGTTGTTTGCTGCCACCTTGTTGCTGCTGTTCAGCCAATGGACCTTTGCCGCCTATCGCATCGGCGTGAGCATCGCCCGGGTCGACGATAACTTCATGACCTACGTGCGCACCGGCCTGGAAGCGGCCGCCAAGCAGCA
>Ga0247730_1001243_pt1 | contig 14622 bp, 22 predicted proteins | sample UWRJL073202C2_FD_180959 | JGI IMG/M metagenome (GOLD analysis project Ga0247730, IMG submission 180959) | Plant litter microbial communities from Arlington Agricultural Research Station in Wisconsin, United States - UWRJ-L073-202C-2 | ecosystem: Environmental > Terrestrial > Plant litter >... | reverse complement strand
GCTCCACCACGCCAGCGCGTGCCTCGTGATCCCGGATTGCCTTGGTCAGCATCTTGACGGCCTGCCGAACGTAGGCAGGAACTTCATTGATCCGCTCAACACGACTCGCCACTGCGTCTGTTGCTTGGTCGTGGTTGATGGCGCCGGCCTCGCTCAGCTTAACGATTGCGCTCATGCAACCACGCTGCATGTCTTCGTCAAGCATCCACTCGCAGCGCATCCATGCAAGCAGGCGGCGAAGGTGGTTTACCTGCGCATCGGTCATGGGCATGTCGGGAATGTTGTTGTCGCCCGTGAGGGTCAAGCCGCTCATGCAACCACCTTGCCCTTCAGCAGTTCAAGCGCAGCCATTGCCGCATCTTTCGTCGGGTATATGCGCCCTTCAGCAAGGTTGCGCATGTCCATTCCATCGCCAACCCAGTTGAATTCCATAGCGGAGTCACGGGTGCGCAGCCAGACCAGTTCATCGGTCTTCGGGCAGTGGATGACCTTGCCGTAGGGAACGGCGGGCGCTTGCATCAATTCATGGCATGCAACCCACGATGCCCATGAGACAACGGCTTGCTGGAGGACGTAAGAGCCGAGATGGTTCTTCTCCACAGCCTTCGGATTCTTGCCGTCGTCGGAGTACCAATGCTCGAAGGCTTGGCGCAGTGCTTGTTCGGTCATGATTCTTCCTTGTTAAAGACCAGCCGCACGGATTGCGTCCAGGTCTATGTCTACGGGGACTTGCTCTTGAGGAACAGGAGCAGGCACGTCTTCAGCCAATCGCTTCACCAGTTCGTCTACTGCTTTTGGGTCCATGCTTGCTCCTTTTTCGATGGCGCAATACTACGACATGCGCCGCGTATAAAAGTTAGAAACCCCACGCTCAAGTTGGACATATGTCGCTGCGGCGTTTGTACCTTACGATGCACGCTATGACCAACTGGAAAGAACGACTGGCAGACGTAAATCTGTCCGCTCTATCTCGCAAGATAGGCGTCAACGTGCGCACGCTGCAACGCTTGAGGACTGGGAAGACACCCGAGCCTTTGCCTGTTGTGGCTGCTGCGCTTAATAAGCAACTTGCCAAGGAGAAGAAATGATGAAGGCCAAAGGCCGTAAAAAACAGTTGCCTCGACCTAAGCCCTACAAGCTTTCTGGATCTGTGCAAGTGCCAGAATTTGAAGGCCCATGGGGTATGCCAATGGACTCCGTTCGAGTGCAGCACAAAGGCGCATGCATGAGCGGTGATCCAGATCACAGAGTATGCGTGCGCCATCTAATGGCTGCGCGCGAACGTTACCTTGCATCGCTGAATTTAGTGGAGCAGGCGTAGTGCACATCGTCTCCATAGCCACCATCACCCAAGCAGCAAGAGAAGCCGTTGCCATGCGCAAGCCGGCTGATTTTGCGTGTCCTTTCCCGCCCGACTCGCCCGCTGGTGAGTTGTTCTTCAAGACCTACGAAAAGCAGACAGCCCATGACCAAAAAAGACTCACCCACGAACTCGTCCATGTCGGCATCCTCGTGGCCGCAGATTGACGGTGTACCCAGCGTGTTTTCTGCCGATCCGCACTTCTGCCCTCGTGGTGAGCAAGGCCGCAGCAAGGCCCAGATCGCAGCTGACAGCGTGACCGAGGCTTCGCGCAAGGCAAGCACGATTTACGGAATGTCGCCGCGCGCCGATGAACTGATTGCCATGCGGAACTCGGGGATCTCGCTTGATCCGGATGGTCGGCAGAGCCAACTTCGTCGTCAACGCATTGCCAAGGCTTCGATCTAACCATGACACCACTCAAAATTCATCCACTGGCCCTCGCCTTCCCAGAGGTTGACGACGCTGACTTTCAAGCGCTCAAGGCCGACATCAAGGCGCACGGTCTGCGTGAACCGATCATCACCCTTGACGGGCAAGTGCTTGATGGCAGAACTCGCTATCAGGCCTGCTGCGAACTCGGCATCCAAGCCCCATCGTTCAAGTACGAAGGCACTGACCCGGTGCAGTTTGTCAAGTCGGCCAACCTGTTTCGCCGGCATCTTTCAGCCAGTCAACGCGCGGCGGCAATAGTTGCCTGTTCGGAATGGATGGAAGCGCATCGCCCTGAAGCGCCCGTAAAGCGCGTTGCTTTGCGGCCAGTTTCATCCCCAAATGCAACGCCTGAACTTAAGGTGGCAGCGGCTGCCACCTTATCCGAATCCACTGCCGAAGTTGAAGATGTTTCCTTCCGTGAAGCGCCGAAATCGAACGTGGAAATGGCGCGAGAAGCGAAGGTTTCTGTCCGTACCATCACCGACGCAAAGGCTGCTCACAAGGCTGGCTTAAGCGATGCAATCAGGGATGGAGCATTGACAGCAGAGGAAGCAGCAACCGTAGCCCGTGGCGAGCCAGCAAAGCCACGTAAGACCAAGCCAGCGCCAGAGCCTGCCCCACAAGCAGCACCAGCGCCGGCCGTGGACGAAGGCGAACTCGAAGAACTGCGCGAGAAGATCGACTTCCTGAGCGAAGAGAACACGCAACTGACTGACCGCTTGGCGGTGCACTTCATGGAAGGCACTGCCGATGAGAAGGCTGCAGCCGCTGACCTGATTGGCTCACTGCGGGCTGAACTGGCTACTGCGCATGCTGAACTGGATGCGGTGAAGGCTAGCCGAGATGGGTTGCTTACTTCCAATGCGGAGAAAGAAAAACAGATCGGTTCCATGAGGCGCAAGCTGGACAAGATCGACAAGGAAGCGAAGGCTGCGGCTTGATTCCCGTGCCGACGCCGAGCGGCCTAGTGTCTCGGTAGCATGAGAGAAAACAATGAGTGATTTGGTACTGCGTGACTATCAAGCCGCCGCCATAGAGGCGCTACGGCAAGGCTTCCGGGATGAGCATTACAGGCAAGTGCTTGTTTCGGCCACCGGCAGCGGGAAGAGCCGCACGATGGAGGCAATGATTCGAGCAGCCTTGGACAAGGGTTCTCGGGTCATGTTCATGTGCGAGCGACGCGTGCTTGTGGAACAGTTCTCCCAGCATCTGGACAACGCCCGCATTCCTCATGGAGTGTTGATGGCAAAGCACTGGCGATACCGGCCTTACGAGAAGGTGCAAGTCGTCAGTGCACAAACGCTGGAGCGCATGAAGGAAGTGCCCGAGACAGACATTTTGTTCATCGATGAGGTCCATGCCTGCATGCGGGAAAGCGTCATCAAGTTGATTGATGCGCGACCCAAGATGCGCGTTGTCGGCGCCACTGCTACGCCCTTCAATCCGGTACTGGGCAAGTATTTCACCAACCACACCAATGCTCGCACGATGTCGCAGCTTGTGGAAGAGAAGCATTTGGTTCCGTTTCGCGTCTTCGTGGCAACCGAGATAGACACCGAAGGTTTGAAGACAGTTGCTGGAGAATGGAAGAAAGACGATCTGGAAAAGCGAGGGCAGCAGATCGTAGGTGATGTTGTCGCCGACTATGTGCGCATCACGCATGAACTCTACGGCGGTCCAGTCAAGACCATATGCTTTAGTTGCGGCATTGCGCATGGCGCGGATCTGGTCACGCAGTTCCAAGCGGTCGGCATCAATGCCGTGCAGATCAGTTCCAACGATGACGATGAGTACAAGGCTGAAGTCTTACGTGACTTCGCCAAAGCCGACACGGAAATCAAGGTTGTCATCTCGGTCGCCATCTTGAGTCGCGGCTTCGATCAAGCCGACGTGCAGCATGTGATTCTTGCAAGGCCGCTCAAGAAGTCTTTCTCAGAGCACGTACAGATGGTGGGTCGCGGCGCCCGCATTCACCATTCCAAGGCTTTCTGCAGTGTTCAAGACAACAGCGGGAACTGGCTGAGATTTTTGGAAGATTGGAACCAACTGTTCTTTGAAGGCGTTGACAAGCTAGCCAATGGCAAAGATGAGAAGCCTCGCAAAGAGCCCAGCAAAGAGCAGAAGGAAGCAGCCAAGTGCGGCAAGTGTGGGTGTGTCATGCCGCCCAGCACTGATACCTGCCCTTCATGCGGTCATGTCAGGGCCAAGCGCAGCGAGGTCGTTGCTGTGCCTGGCGAGATGAAGGAACTGGATGCCGGCAACGGCGGTAGCAGGGCCGAAAAGCAAGCGTGGTGGAGCGCCTTTCAGTACATGGCAAACGCCCGTGGCAAGTCGCCGTCCTGGTGTCTGGCGATGTACAAGCAAAAATTCAATGTCTGGCCAAAAGGTCTATCGGATACGCCGGCACCGCCCACTATGGAAATGACGAAGTGGGAGCACTCACGCCGAATCGCATGGGCCAAGTCCAAGAAGAGGAATGCTGCATGAACTTCGTGGACTTCGCGGCCGCGCTAGGCGTCGTCATCAACACCCTTCCCCCCATAGGAGAGTGGAAGCGGTTTCCCACAATCGATCACCCGAAGAAGCGCAACGGCAGCGCGCGGTTCTTCGGCGACTACGGTCATGTGTGCAACTTCGAGACTGGTGAGGATGCCCATCTATGGCGACCTGACAGTACGGAAGCGCCACAGATCGACCACGAGGCTATCAGGCGCGTACAGGAGGCTGAGGCGCAGCGCATACGAGAGGCGCAAGCAGCAGCTGCCAAGAAGGCAGGCTTCATCATGCACTCGTGCCGCAACGACATCCACGCTTACATGGCATCCAAGGGCTTCCCCGAAGAACGTGTGAAGGTCTGGGAGGACGAAGGCATTCAGAAGATGATTGTGCCCATGCGTGTGGGCGAAGCGCTGGTGAACGTCCAGCAGATATGGCACGAGCGCGACCAGTTCGGCGATCCAGTCTTCAAAAACAACGGCAAGCCGAAGTACGTGAAGAAGTTCCTCTATCAAGCCCGTGCCAAGGATGCGGAATTCATCATGGACAACCGTGGCGTTGACGTGCTTTGCGAGGGGTTTGCTACTGCTTACTCTGCACGAATGATGATGGCTGCGCTCAAGTTTCGCTACCGGCTGCACGTCACCTTCTCGGCTGGGAACATGAAGCGGATCGCGGAAAAATTGCCCAGCGGGATCTTGATCGTAGACCACGACACTGTGATTCCTCCCGGTCAGACCATGCCGACTGGTCAGCGTATAGCCCAAGAAATCGGCTGGCCCACGTGGATGAGTTCGACGCCCGGTTTCGACCTGAACGACGAGCATCAGAGTGTCGGCCTATTCCAAGCCTCGCAATCCCTGCGCAAAGTGCTGGTTGAAGCCCAGCGTCAGCAACGTGTCAGCCGTCCTGTCTAACCTATCTGTATGACCAAATCCAAAGGCTTCTACCCTCAACGTGCCTTCGCTGTGCACACGATTGAATCGCTGCTTGCCATGACCGATGACATAGGCGACTGCGCAGAATGGCGCGGCAGGCTGTGCAATGGCGTGCCATACGTGGCGCACAACAAGGAAGTGGTTCCTGTTCGGCGGCTGCTGATTGAACTTGCTGGAGGCACCGTCAGCACTGACCTTCAATACGGATGCTCCTGCCAAAACCCGCTATGTGTGATACCTGCGCACATCCAAGCACGGACCATGAAGCAACATTCACGGGTGATGAACAGATCCTCTGATAAGACATCAGCAGCATTCGTTGCAAAGATGTCCGCATATGCACGCGAGCATCGGGCAAAGATCAACATGGAGATTGCCCGCGAGATACGGTTGAGCGAGAAGTCCGGCATCGTTCTTGCTGCTCAGTTCGGGATCAGTCGGGGCACTGTGCAGAAGATCAAGCGCAACGAGGCTTGGAGAGAAACGTCTTCTCCTTTTGCAGGTCTTGGAGCAAGGCAACATTGACCGATGCTGGCTGGGCTGGCATCATTTCATTTCCTGTTCAGGGTTGGGGGGTTCCCAGCCGGCAGGAGTTAAGTCCCAGCAATGGGCCTCACGGGTTGATCGCCGTGTGACAGTTATGGGGAGTCCGATGGTAGGGCAGCCATTCGTGGCCTGTAGGTGGTTCGACTCCATCCTCATCGACTCACCCCCGTAAGGGGTGGCTATCAAGCGTGCGTCCGAATCCATGGATTTACATGGAAGGTTGGCTGTGCCAGCGCGTCAAAGCTAAGGGCGCACACTTGATGGTTAGAACTGAATCTGTAAGGGGTACCGGCCAAAGAACCTTTCAGGAGGGCGCCGGTTAAATCGCACGTAGTAGCCCACCATCAACCAAACAAGGAACCCCATGCTTGCAACGATTTTGGCTTGCCTAGTCATCGGCATCATGGATGGCGACACCCTGACCGCACGCTGCGGAGAACCGGGTTCCTATCAGCTTCTACGCGTCCGTCTGGTGGCAATCGATGCGCCGGAAATGCTTCAGCCGTTTGGGATGAAGTCGCGCGACTCCCTCGCTGACCTTTGCTACCAGCAGCCGGCCAAGGTAAAGGCGCTTCGGCTGGACCGCTACAAGCGCACCGTTGCCGAAGTGGAGTGCCAAGGAATAGATGCCGGCACGCAGCAGGTTCGCACTGGCATGGCATGGGTCTATCCTCAGTATGCAACGGGGTACGAGGAACTATTCACGCTCGAAGACATAGCTCAGCAGGCCGGCGCAGGACTCTGGGTGGACAACGCAGCGGTAGAGCCTTGGAAGTGGCGGGCTGGCGTTCGCATAGGCTCGCCGAAGTAACGTGCCCATTTAGCAGGCAGCGCTAGTAAACTCGCGGGTGTCCGGCTCGCTCTGAGCCTATTCCTTCACGCCCAGCAAAGGCAAAGTCATGGCTCAGAAATTCCCCGGCAACGTTGTTCAGCTCACCCCGGCGCAAATCCAGCGCATCCAGAACACGGGGATTCCTCTCTACATTGACGGCTCGAAAGGCGGTCATACGTTCATTCCGTCTGAGAACGGAAGGACGGTCATCTGCACGAATACGCCAGCCCTGACCTTTCCGCTGGGGCTCGGCGATGGTTTTCAGGTGCCGATCATGGGCGCCTTTACGTTGTCTGGATCTGGTCAGCCGGGCATGGCCATCGTCAATGGCACTCCAAGCACTGATGCAACTGCGGCCGTGACCTTGCGGCAGACCGCTCCGGGTGTTTATGCAATTGCCAGTGGCGGAGCAAGCGGCCCCGCCAGTGCGATCAGTCAGCCTCAAGCAAACGCGCTCATCGCTCCAGGTGGCGTCGGCAAAGCGTCTGGAGTCCAGTCGTTCAAGGCTCCGGGAGGTATGTCGCCGGATGGATTCGGAACTGGCGGGCGGACAATACAGACTACTATCTCCTGCGTGCGCGGGGCGTTCTACGGCGTGCGACTTGTCTTCCCAAACTCCGACACCACGCAAACGCGGGATATTAAGGCCATAGCTGGCGCCAGTGCGACATTCGTCAACACGGGTACGACCATTGCGTGGACGCCTGTCACCTTCGGTGCAATGGGCACTGCGGGAGTGATCCCAATCGCAACGACCGTTTCGGGCCAGACCGTTCCCGGTCTTTTGGTTTCTGACTTTATCCCGGTCGGCATGATTGCGCGCACAGATTCTGGTGCCACAAACCCGTTGTTTGTGTACCGTACATACTCGTCTTTGGTCCAGACAGTTTCCAATTTCACCCCAGCCTCGGCATGGAATGCGGCAACCGGCGTAGAGATGGCGTTTTCCAATGTCTCTGGTGATTTGGTGGCAGCCTCTACGACCGCGATGGCGGCAAGCGCGGCATCCGCAAAAGTATCCCCAGCGGTCGAAGTCCAGTTCTACACCGGTGGAAAAGTCGCCAAATGTGATTGCTCAGGGGATTCGCTCACTGCGGGCGCTGGCACTGATCCGGCAGCGTGGAGCGGGTATATGACCCAAGCACTCCAGGCGGCTGGTTATCCCATGACGGTTGCCAATTGGGGTACGGGGGGTCAGTACCGGGACAATACGTCTGCCATTTTGCAGCGCCGTATTGCCCTTACCAAACCTGACATCGTAATCATCTTCAATATGTCGGTGAACAGCCTTAGCGGCAGTTTTCCTCTCACTGCGACTCAGCAGACGGGTTATACGCTTTCCGATCTTGACGCAATCAAGGCGCTCGGTGCAAAACCCATAGTCGTCACCATGCACGGACAGAACGCATTCGATACCGCGGCAAAAGCTTACATGGCGGGCTGGGGCGCGGTCGTCTCGATGAGAGATTCGGGCTTGTGCGACGCAAACGGCACGATTTTGGCGCAGTACACCACCGACGGGACGCATTTGAATACGGCTGGCGCGGCAATCTTTGGTCCCTACATTGCGCCTTTTGTAGCAGCCCTGATCGGCTAACTCCTGACCATGGCCGCTTATTACTGAACCCTGCCAGCGGTATCTTTTAATCATCATGGCAAACGTCGAAACCACAACTCTGACGCTGCCCACGGGCATCGCTCAGTCACTGCTTGAGCTTTTGACGGCTGCACTTTCCGGCCCATCACTGGCGGTACGTCCCGATTCAGAACCAAAGACGGCCCGTGAGTACGTGGCAGCCATGAAGCTAGGCACTCAAGCCGAAGACTTCATGGAGATGCCATACGAGGCAGCAGGCTACGTCAACGCCATCACGGCAGCCGACATGGACCAGATGAAGGCTGCTGGACTTGATCATCTGCGCATACCGGCCAACTGCGCTTACCGGGCCGATGTGAATGGCGTCATACCGGAAGCGTTTCTGCTCAAGCTGGATGCGCAAATCCATCTGGCGCTGACCCGCTTCGACCGTGTGATTGTGGATCCTCTGCACCATTACTGGCAGTGGAAGGGTGCCAACAGCTACGCTCAATACGCCACCGACAGCGCAGCGGTTGGCAAACTCACAGCCGACCAGCATGCCGTTCGCGCGACTGCCATGTGGAAGCAACTGGCGACGCGGTACAAGGACTATTCGCTGCGGCTGTCGTTCGACCTGTTCAACGAACCAAACGCTCCAAGCCCTGCTCTTTCCGGCATTCCTGCGGGATTGACTGCAGAACAGATGAACGCTTGGTACGCCTCGGTCATCCCCGTGATCCGGGCAACGGGCGGCAACAACGCTTTGCGCATGATCTTGCTGGAGCCTTATGGGTTCACGGGCATGGTGCTGGAAATGCCCAAGGACGCCGGCAATGTCGGTGCATCTGCGCATTGCTATGCCCCGCTGAATTACACCCATGGCGTCGATCCCTTGACGCCTGCAACTCTGTCTGCCTTCAAGGCCAGCATGGTGTTCTACCAAAAGTGGGCCAAAGCAAATAACGTGCCGATGTGGATTGGTGAGGCTGGTGCGTCGGCCAACGTCAGCGCAAGCACAGCATCGAACGCCGTTGCGAGACCTGTTGCCGAACGCGCGGAGTTCTATGCGCATATCCGCAACGTGGCCCTGAGCCTTGGCATTCCTGTGTGCTACTGGGGTCACAACGCTGCATTCCCGATGATTGATGCCAAGACCCGGCAGTGGCTTCCTGGCATGCTGGAAGCCATCAAGGGCACGTTGCCGGTACGGGCGTATCCTGAGTTCATCCAACTCACGGGCGGCAGGCTCAAGCAGGAATACTTCATCAACGGTGTGTCCAAAGGGTTCACCTACGACCCTGCTACCGGAACGCTATCTGCACCAGCAAACATTACGACCACAGACCAGCTTGTCACCGTGGTGTTTCCTGACATTCCTGTCGCAAACGGCCAAGCGTGGATCGTGCGGGCTGATGAATTTGTCGGGCAGTGGGAACTGGGCAATGCGCCCTACGTCTACAAGCCCACCACGGCTGATCAGAACCGGCGCATGGGCATCGATGATCGTGCGCTGAACATGGCTGGCAAGGCCATCTATCCCGGCTGGAAGCCAGCTGCGCCGGGCGGGTTTGAGAACGTCTACGCCGGCATTGCTTCTACTGGCACGTTCCTTGGTGTGGACTTCACGCTCAAGGCCGGCAGTCCAGCAGGGTTCATTCGGGTGCTGGCACTGCGCACAAAATAAGGTGGAAGTGGCTTCTACCTTATTGGAATCTTGTTTTAGATCAACAAGTTGCGAGCGTTTTTCAGGAAGGTCGCAACGTTGCTACCTTCTTTGCAATTAAGGTAGAACTGGGTTCTAGCTTATGAGGGTTGACGGGCGCTGGCTGGCGCGTTAAAAACAGGCTTCGGAACCCGGCTAGATGCGAAGTCATGAGCGCATCGAAAAGTGAACCCCCACCTGCCGGTGATTCTTCTCATAGAGGGTTGTTCGGTGGATTCCAATGATTGCTTTCCAGTCGCATGTGCCGTGCGCAAGTGTTGTCTTGCCGCGTTCAAAAGTAGCCCAGGTTGGTCGAAAATCCGCACAACCAATTGATCAACCATTTGATCAACCAAATGGTTGCATTCGATCAATTGGTTGTCCGTGTGATCAACACAAAAACACATGCAACACTAACGTTCGCAAAAACCAAAGAAAAACCAACAGCCGGGCGTGGAATACATGGGGGCAGGTCAATGGCTAAGACCCTGCACATTCGCTACTGGCGGCCAAGAGTTTTTGAAGAGTTCTATACCGACTGCGAAGGTGAGTCTTTGGCTTTCGAAGCAATGTATAGCCGGCTTCTGGACTACTGCTGGCGCAACGAGAACTGGCTTCCTGTAGAAGAAGAAAAGCTAAAGCGAATCTGCGCTTGTTCGGATGCGGAGTGGGATCAGAACAACATAAGCTTGATGAATCTATTCCTGTCTTACAAGGATTGCTACAGACACGAAGCCATCCGCCAAGAACTGACCAAGGCGAAAGCAATCAGTAAGGTTCGTCAGGCAGCATCTGCAAAAGGTGTCGCTGCCCGTGTAGCCAAGAAGGCCGGCAGAGAAGCCAAGGAGCGACGCCCTAACCTACCCATCTCGGTCATCCAAGACCAGTGGGCTATCGTCACCGGCATTGAGGAAGATGGCACTGCGCTATGAAACGAGATTACGAAACCATTGAACTTATAAAGAAGTTCGCTCTGCTTCACCGGCAGACGTTGAGCGGGCGAGGGCCTTATCGCGTTGCCAGCGAACTCTTGCTATCTCTCGGCGTTGAACGACCCGAGCATATGCATTACAAGACTTTTGCCGAAGCGCACTTGAAGTTCATGCGGGATGCGGTCAAGAAAGCGCAGCATAAACGTAAGGCGCCGGCTATGCATGTCCAGATGGATCGCGCAGCTGCTGCTCATCTCAAGTCTATTTAAGGAACCATCATGGGAATGTTTGACGATCTTCGCTGCGAATACCCGCTGCCTGCGCCGGGTGCCAACGAACTGAGCTTTCAAACCAAAGACACGCCAGCGCAGTGGTGCGATCTGTATGTCATACGCGCTGACGGGACGCTGTGGCACGAAGAGTATGAGACTGAAGATCGATCCGACCCTGACGCTGAAGGTCTTGAAGCACTGATCGGTTTAATGACGCGTGTCAATGAACGCTGGGTGCAGTGTGAAAAATTCACCGGCGAGATTCGCTTCTACGACTTCATCAACGCCAAAGACAACGGCGGAAAAGACACGGCGTGGATTGAGTTCTCGTCGTACTTCATCAATGGCAAGTTGCAATCGCTGGTTCTGCTTGAAGACACACGCAATCCAGTCAGCCCCAAGTAAGCCACCAAGCCCACACTGAGCGGAACAACTGAAAGGAAAAATATGAGCAAGACCGAACACCCCTACGCGCAGGTGCTGCGCTGGATCGCTGACGGAGAGACGTTGGAGCGAATCTATTGCGGAGCATGGCACCCCGTTGACGAGAAAGTCTCATTGGGCCTTATCCAAACCGAGGTAATTGGCCCCGGCGAGTTCCGCCTCAAGCCCCGCACCATCAACATCAACGGCCACGAGGTGCCGGAGCCAATTCGCGAGGCGCCTGCCATGGGTACAGAGTATTGGACGGCTGGCTTTGCGCTGGTCGGTGATATGGGAACTCTTCATTGGGAAGGCGATTCCGTAGACAGCGAACATCTCAGGCACGGCCTTTGCCACGCCACCCGCGAAGCCGCCGAAGCCCACGCCCGCGCTCTGCTGTCCTTCACCACGCAGGAGGAATCATGACCCTACGCCCCATCACCTTTAACGCCCAGTACCCCGAAGGTACCTGGCCTGTGCTTGGCTTTGGATTCGACTGGGGCGGCCATGAGTTCTGCATTCATCCACACCCGACTTTGGCCCACTACCTCATCGTCTCGCATGTCGATTGCGGCTTCAAGATGATGCAGATGCACACTGACGATCAGCATGAAATCATGGAAGAAGCTAAGCACCGGCTGAACCATGTCGGCTTGCTGCAACTTGACCGAGCAATCGCTTCTGCCAAGGCAATGAACCCGCCGCGCAATGTTGCGCCGGCATAACCTCAAGGACTCACATGACCCAAGAACCGAACCCGAACCACCTGCCCAGCCGCTTCCAGATCGGCGCCATGGTGGTGCTGCCCAAGACAGCGGTAGGCGACTTTCCTGCGAGCAAGGCCGAAGTGATCGGCGTGCAATTCACTCCGGGCAAGGTGCACTACCTTGTGGAATTCGAGGATACCGGCAGGGAAGAACTGGTGGATTCTTGCGATGTGGAGGCTGTGTGATGGACAGCAAAGAAACACGGTTGAGACTTTTGGAACTGGTGCTTGCTGCGAACGAAAGCAGTAAAGCCGGCGCGACGCTCCATCAATGCTTCATGGCTGCGAAAGAAATGGTTTCATGGGTTGAACGCGGCGAGATTCTTGTACATCGGAATGCCGGTCCGAACCTGCGGCTGGGCGACAAGGTGCGAACCAAAGCATCCCAGCATTACCCGCTCGGTTTCGATGGTCAGATCACGGCTGATGCGATAACTGAGCACGGTCGATTCATCACGATTCGACCAGAGCGCGGCGAGTCTGAGCAGTTTAAGGTTGAAGAAGTGGAGTTGGCTTGACAGAAGAATCCGAAGCCCAGCGCCGAGCAGCATATCTCGAGCACCTAGTCCGTCTCTGCAACATGGGACAAAAGGACTACGCATGGTCGGCAGCAAAAGCATACGGCGTCATGGACCCATACTGCCTTGCTGGCTTGCGAGAAGACCTCACGGCAGCGATGAAGGCGAAGGTTGAGGCACCAGTAGCGCGGGTTGCCTTGAGGGCTATAGCGGCGTGATTCAGTTCACGATTCCCGGCGAAGTAGTTGCCAAAGGTAGGCCACGATTCGGCAATGGTCGAGTGTTCACGCCAGCGCGTACCGTTGCCTATGAACGTTTGGTGCGCGTCTATGCTCGTCAGGCGATGGCTGGACTCAAGCCACTGGAAGGGCCGCTCCAGCTTTCCATGGTGGCTATCTTTGCGATACCTAAGGCTTGGACCAAAGCAAGGCTAGCGACGTGTCTAGAAGCGCCTGAATACGTGGTCAAGCGGCCGGATCTTTCCAATGCCGTGAAGGCAGCCGAAGACGGGATGAATGGGATCGTATGGCTGGATGATGATCAAGTGGCTGACTTGCACATCATCAAGATCTATGGTGCCGAGCCAGCCCTTCACATCACCGTCACCCCACTACCCGCCAACGCAGTCAGGCGCATGTAAGGTTCACTGGCGATCATTGCGCCATGAATTCCTTTAACTGCTCTGTCTCCAGAGCCCCATTGAAAGCCACACATGACCACCAAGCCTGAAGTGACCGAATTTGCCGTGGCGGGCGAAGTTTGCTGCGCGCTGATAACACCGTTCAACCCAACAACCGGTGATCGCCTTTCGGGTGCCATCAGCGTCGGCTACTACCCGGTTGGGGACGGATCGACCGAAGACCTTGAACTCTGGATTGAGCAGGAGGGTCACCGCATCCAGTTTCCCGCCATCGCAATTCAGCAACTTGCCGCCCAACTGCGCCGCGCTGCGCAAATCGCCAAAAACATCGGAGCCGCAGCATGACCACATCCCAATCCCCTTCCTCGGCGGTGGGTGAGCCCGCCTACCCGCGAATTGGCACCATCGAGCGCGTCATCGCAGACTTGCGTAAAGGCCCGTGGAATGCCGAGGCGTGCGGCCTGTTTGCGAACGAACTGCAAGTGATCTCGGAACAGATTGCCGAAATCAACGGCATGCTCGACAAGGAAGATGCCGCCCTTGCCGCTATCTCAGCGCCAGCAGCAGAGCAGCAGGCCGCAACTGACCCGATGGACTGGCCGCTCCCTTGCGCCATAGAGTTGAACGGAGAGCCTTTTGTCGGAAAGGGCGTCAAGCTGCGCACGTTGGTGACGCGCATGGGAGTCGTGCATGCCGAGTTTCGACGCTTGGCGCGAGAAAAGCTTGATGCTACCCCCGCCCCGGTGGTGCAGGCAGCAGAGCAGCAGGCAGGGGCGGGGCTGGAACCCATGCTGGTCGATTGGGAAAGCGAGACCGATGATCCGCTCGCCGAACTTGATGCCATCCGGGCCGTATATCGGACCAGCCAGGGAATACAGCCCGGCCCTGAGATGGCCCGCGCAGTCGCCAAGACGAAACAGATGCTGCTGGGTTGGTTTTCGTGGCACGGTGAGGCTATCCGCACTGCCTTGCTCTACACCGCCGACACCTTGCGCGCCAAGGTGGAGCCGAGCGAAGTTATGGCCGTGCTTGATGGACTGTTGGTCGAATACGACCGCAACACCTGCACGCACGCAACCACATATCGCGGCGGCTCAACTTGGACGATGTGCGACGACTGTGGCGCAAAGTGGGCCGATGATCGTGGCGGTTTTAGGCCCTACCAAGACCCGCCCAGAGTAGT
>Ga0247730_1001242_pt1 | contig 14625 bp, 15 predicted proteins | sample UWRJL073202C2_FD_180959 | JGI IMG/M metagenome (GOLD analysis project Ga0247730, IMG submission 180959) | Plant litter microbial communities from Arlington Agricultural Research Station in Wisconsin, United States - UWRJ-L073-202C-2 | ecosystem: Environmental > Terrestrial > Plant litter >... | reverse complement strand
GATCATCTGCGCCGGCTCCAGCAATGCTGGCATGGATTTTTCCGCGCAATATGCCGACTATAATTTCTGCTTCGGCGTCGGCGTCAACACCCCGACCGCCTTTGCCCCGACCGCAGAGCGGCTGAAGGTGGCCACCGCCAAGACCGGCCGCGACGTTTCCTCTTTCGTGCTGTTCATGATCATCGCCGACGAGACCGACGAGGCGGCGCGCGCCAAGTGGGAGCATTACAAGGCCGGTGCCGACCAGGAGGCGATCTCCTGGCTAGGGGTGCAGGGCGCGGCCGACACCAAATCCGGCTCCGACACCAATGTCCGGCAGATGGCCGACCCAGTCTCCGCCGTCAATATCAACATGGGCACGCTGGTCGGCTCCTATGAGACAATCGCCAGACTACTGGACGAGGTGCCGACCGTGCCCGGCACCGGCGGTGTCCTGCTGACCTTTGACGATTTCGTCCAGGGCGTCGAGGATTTCGGCACGAAAATCCAGCCGCTGATGGCCTGCCGCCAGCATATCAAACCCGCCTTGGAGGCCGCCGAATGAACGTCACCGTATCCGGCTACCAGCCGGCAAAGTCCAAATCCCAGAGCGTGACGTTGCCGGCCCGCCCCGAGCCGATCAGCATCAAACCGTCGGAGACGGCGCTGATCGTCGTCGACATGCAGAACGCCTATGCCACCAAGGGCGGCTATGTCGATCTGGCCGGCTTCGATATCGCCGGTGCCGCCGCCTGCATCGACAAGACCAAGCAGGCGATCGAAGCGGCACGTGCCGCCGGCGTGCTGGTGATCTATTTCCAGAACGGCTGGGACAAGGATTATGTCGAGGCCGGCACACCCGGTTCACCCAACTGGCACAAGTCGAATGCGCTGAAAACCATGCGTGCCCGGCCGGAACTGGCCGGCACGCTTCTGGCCAAGGGCACCTGGGACTATGACATCGTCGATGGCCTGGCACCGCAGCCGGGCGATATTCTGATCCCGAAAACCCGGTATAGCGGCTTCTTCAACACCAATATCGACAGCGTTTTGCGCGCCCGCGGCATCCGTACGCTCGTGTTTACCGGCGTGGCCACCAATGTCTGCGTCGAATCCTCGCTGCGCGACGCCTTTCATCTGGAATATTTCGGCGTCGTGCTCGAAGATGCGACCCATCATCTAGGCCCCGACTTCATCCAGCAGGCGGCGATCTACAACATCGAGAAATTTTTTGGCTGGGTGTCGAATGTCACTGATTTCTGCGGTGCGATTTCGCAGGCAGCCCCCGAAGCCGACTGATCTCCCATTGCCAAACCGATTGTCTGAACAGGAGTTTTGACCATGCCGAAATCTATTGTCGTTCCAGCTGGCACCAGCAAGCCGATCGCCCCGTTTTCACCCGGCACGCTTGCCGACGGCGTCGTCTACGTCTCCGGCACCCTGCCCTTTGACAAGGACAACAACGTCGTCCATGTCGGCGACGCCGAAGCCCAGACCCGCCACGTGCTCGAAACCATCAAGTCGGTGATCGAAACCGCCGGCGGCACCATGGACGACGTCACCTTCAATTCGATCTTCATCACCGACTGGGCCAATTACGCCGCGCTGAACAAGGTCTATGCCGAGTATTTCCCAGGCGACAAGCCGGCGCGCTATTGTATCCAGTGCGGGCTGGTCAAGCCCGACGCCTTGGTGGAAATCGCCAGCATCGCCCATATCGGCACGAAGTAACACCGCTTAACCGCGATCGTACTCGCCGGACAGCATCCCCGGCGGGCAGCGACGCCTGATGGATATCTCATGCATTTCGAAGTTCACGGCCGGCGCGATCCGGAAGCCAAGACTGTCCTGCTATCGTCAGGCCTCGGCGGCGCCGGCGCCTATTGGGCGCCGCAGATGGAAGCACTCAGCCGCGATTTTCGCGTTGTCACCTATGACCACCGCGGCACCGGCCGAACGGGCGGCGAGGCGTCCGAGACAGGCGGCATTGCCGCCATGGCTGATGACGTTTTGGAGATCATCGACGCCCTCACCCTTTCGCGCCTGCACTTCGTCGGCCATGCGCTGGGCGGCCTGATCGGGCTGGAGCTGGCGCTGAGAAAGCCGGAACTGATCGAGAAACTGGTCGTGGTCAACGGCTGGAGCAAGGCCGATCCGCATTCCGGCCGCTGTTTTGACGCGCGAACTGCTTTATTGCAAAACACGGGCGTTGAGGCGTTTATCAAGGCGCAGCCTCTGTTTCTCTACCCGGCAGTGTGGATGTCGGAGAACCCGGAACGGATGGCGGCAGACGAGATCCACGGCGTCGCACATTTTCAAGGTGAAACCAATATCTTGCGACGCATCGCCGCTTTGCGCGCCTTCGATATCGATGCGCAACTACCCGACATCCAAGTGCCGACGCTGGTGATCGGCACCCGCGATGACCTGCTAGTCCCTTATACCCGCTCTGTACATCTCGCCGAGGGTCTGCCGCATGGCACACTGCTGCTGACCGATTTCGGCGGCCATGCCGTCAATATTACCCATCCCGGCACATTCAACGAACAGTTGATCGCATTTCTGGCCGATGCCCGCTAGAACAGTCCATTCTCTCCGACAACAGGAAGCATAAAGATGACAGCTCCGCTCGACGCCGCCGCTCTCGCCACTCTGTTTACCGAAGCCCGCACCCATAATGGCTGGACCGACGCGCCCGTGACGGACGCCGAGATCGCCCAGATCTACGAATTGACGAAAATGGGACCGACCTCGGCCAACTGCTCGCCGGCCCGCTTCGTTTTCGTCAAGACGGCGGAAGGCAAGGAAAAGCTTCGGCCGTCGCTGTCCTCAGGCAATCTGGAAAAGACCATGTCCGCACCGGTCGTGGTCATCGCCGCCTACGACACTGCGTTCTACGAAAAGCTGCCAACGCTGTTTCCGCATGCCGACGCAAAAGCATGGTTCACCTCCAGCCCTGCGCTGGCGGAAGAAACCGCGTTCCGCAATGCCACGCTGCAGGCCGGCTACCTGATCCTGGCCGCCCGCTCGATCGGTCTTGACACCGGCCCGATGTCCGGCTTCGACAAGCCCAAGGTCGATGAGGCCTTCTTTGCCGGCACAACCTGGAAGTCCAACTTCCTGATCAATCTCGGCCATGGCGACGCGTCCAAACTGTTTGGCCGCCTGCCGCGCCTGCCATTCGATGAAGCCTGCCAGATCGCCTGATTTGAAACGGCGCCCTGTACAGAAGGAAATTTTATGAACACGCAGTCTCAGGCCGCGGCGCATGTCGTCAAGTCAGACGATCCGGATGCCCGCAAGCTGGAATATCGCAACGCCATGGCCCGCCTGGGGGCTGCGGTCAATATCGTCACAACGGATGGCGTTGCCGGCAAGGCCGGCTTTACCGCGTCCGCCGTCTGCAGCGTTACCGACAGCCCGCCGACGTTGCTGGTCTGCCTCAACCGCGCAGCCTCAGTCTATCCGGCCGTCAGCGCCAATGGCGTGCTCTGCGTCAATGTTCTGGAGAGCGGCCACGAGGATATTTCAAAGCTGTTTGGTGGCAAGACGCCAATGGAAGAACGGTTCGCCGCGGCCGGCTGGTCGGTGCTCGACACCGGCTCGCCGGTGCTCGAAGATGCGCTGCTGTCGTTTGACTGCAAGATCAGCAATGTCACCAGTGCCGGCACGCATGACATCCTGATCTGCGAAGTACAGGCGATCCGGGCCCGCGACGAGGGCAAGGCCCTGGTCTATTTTGACCGAAAGTATCACAGCCTGTAAGATTTGAAGGGCGCCTCCATCCGAAGGCGCCCTTATTCAAACATTTAGGCGCGCAAGCGTTTGGCTTCCACCCGTGCCCGCACCGACTCGACATCGGCACGTGGCGTCGCGGCAAACAGTGTCCGCGTATAAGCGTGCTGCGGATCGGAAAACACCGCGTCGCGCGTGCCGTATTCCACAGCTTCCCCATAATACATCACCATCACCTCGTCGGCGATGTAGCGCACGACCGAAAGATCGTGGCTGATGAACACGTAGGTCAGGCCGAACTCGTCCTGCAGGTCGGCCAGGAGATTGAGCACCTGCGCCTGCACCGACAGATCAAGCGCCGAGACTGGCTCGTCGAGCACCAGCAGTTTCGGATTGAGCATCAGCGCCCGGGCAATGGCGATGCGCTGGCGCTGGCCGCCGGAGAACATGTGCGGGTAGCGGTTGTAATGTTCCGGCCCCAGGCCGACCTTGATCAGCATTTCAGTGGCGCGGTCACGACGTTCAGCCGACGACATATTGGTATTGATGTCAAGCGGCTCGCCGAGCACATCGCCGACCTTCTGACGCGGATTGAGCGAGCCGTAGGGGTTCTGAAAGACGATCTGCACCATCTGCCGCATTTCGGCCGACACCGGCCCCGACGTGTCGATCTTCTTGCCGCCGATATGCAGCTCACCGGAGTTCGGCTGGTCGATGAAAGTCAGGATGCGGGCGAGCGTCGACTTTCCGCAGCCGCTTTCGCCGACAATCGCCAGCGTCTTGCCTTTTTCCAGTGAGAAAGACACACCCTTGACGGCGTGCACAACCTTGTCCTTTTTGAACAGGCCACCAGAAATATGGTAGTCGCGGGTGAGATTACGGCCTTCGAGCATTGTTTCGGTCATACGCGCTCTCCCGCCGTTTCCATGGTTCCGTCGAAAAAGTCGGCGACTGTCGTCAGGCGTTTACCGGTGGCGTTTTCTGGCAGGGCTGCCAGCAGCGCCTTGGTGTAGTTGCTCTTCGGCGCCTCAAACAGCGTCAGCACGTCGGCCTCTTCCATCTTGCGGCCCTTGTACTGGACGATCACCCGGTCGGCGGTTTCCGCCACCACGCCCATGTCGTGGGTGATCATGATCAGCCCCATCCTGTGCTTGACCTGCAGCGAGATCAGCAAATCCAGAATCTGCTTCTGAATGGTGACGTCGAGCGCGGTGGTCGGCTCGTCGGCGATCAGAAGCTTCGGGTTACAGGCGATGGCAATGGCGATCATCACCCGCTGGCACTGGCCGCCCGACATCTGGTGCGGGAAATGGCCGAGCCGTTCCTTCGGGTCGGGAATGCCGACCAGGTTGAACAATTCGATCGCCCGCAGGCGCCGCGCCTTCTTGTCGAGCCCGAGATGCACCCGCAAGACTTCCTCGATCTGGAAGCCGACGGTAAAGCAGGGGTTGAGGCTGGCGACAGGCTCCTGAAAGATCATCGCCATGTCTTTTCCGACCAGCTTGCGCCGTTCAGACGGCGACAGGCCAGTGAGGTCGCGACCTTCAAACAGCATCCGGTCGGCAGTGATTTTGGCGGTCCAGGGCAACAGGCCCATGACAGCCAGCATCGACACGGATTTGCCCGAGCCGGATTCGCCGACGATCGCCAGCACTTCGCCGGCTTCGACCGAGAGCGACACGCCGTCAACAGCCCGGAACCAGCCGGACGCAGTTTCGAATTCGACGGTGAGATTATCGATTTGCAAGAGTGCCATGGATCAGGACCTCTTCAGTTTTGGATCGAGCGCATCGCGCAAGCCGTCGCCCATCAGGTTGATGGCAAGAACGGTGATCAGGATGGCAAGGCCGGGGAAGGTGACGACCCACCAGGCGCGCAGGATGAATTCGCGGGCTTCTGCCAGCATCGATCCCCATTCCGGCGCAGGCGGCTGGGCGCCCATGCCGAGAAAGCCGAGGGCTGCTGCGTCGAGGATGGCATTGGAGAAGGACAGGGTGGCCTGGACGATCAGCGGCGCGGTGCAGTTCGGCAGGATGGTGCGGAACATCAGGCGCAAAGGGCTCGCGCCGGCAAGGCGGGCAGCGGTGACATAGTCGCGGCTCTTTTCGGCCATTACCGCCGCGCGTGTCAGACGCACGAAATGCGGCTGCAGAACCAGCGCGATGGCGATCATGCCATTGGTCAGACCCGGGCCAAGGATCGCCACCAGCACCAGGGCCAGCAGCAGCGACGGGAAGGCCAGAATAATGTCCATCAGCCGCATGATCGCCGTATCGATCCAGCCCTGATAATAGCCGGCGATGACACCGATGACGATGCCGGAACTCAGCGATAGGGTGGTCACGAACACACCGATGAACAGCGAATATTGCGCCCCGAACAGTAGCCGCGAAAACAGGTCGCGGCCAAGCGGATCGGTGCCGAGCAGATAGCCCGCGCGGCCGCCTTCGAGCCAGATCGGCGGTACCAGCACAGCATCGCGATATTGCTCGAACGGCGAATGCGGCGCGATCAGTGATGCAAAGACGGCGAGAAACACCAGGATAACGAAGACGACGAGGCCGATGACAGCGCCGCGGTTTTCGGAAAAATAGAACCAGAATTCAGCCAGCATCTTGCGACGCAAGGCGGCAGACGAGACAGGTTCGACAACGGAATTGGTATCGGTCATGGGATTTTCTCCTTCTAATGCCGAATACGCGGATTGATCAGCCCGTAGAGCAGATCGACTATGAGATTGACCACCATGATGATGCCGGCCACCAGTAGCAGCCCGCCCTGGATCACCGGATAGTCGCGGCGGAAGACCGAATCGACCATCCATTTGCCGATGCCCGGCCAGGAGAAGATGGTTTCGGTGAGAATGGCGCCGGCCAGCATGACGCCGACCTGAAGTCCGATGGTGGTAATGACCGGAATCATCGCGTTGCGCAGCGCATGAATCCCGATCACCCGGAACGGCGACAGGCCTTTCGCGCGTGCCGTGCGGACATAATCCTCCGACAAGACCTCAAGCATCGCGGAGCGGGTCTGGCGCGCGATGACCGCGAGCGGAATGGTGGCCAAAACAATCGACGGCAGGATCAGGTGGCTGACGGCAGACGAAAAGGCACCCTTCTGGCCGGACAGCAGCGAGTCGATCAGCATGAAGCCGGTGACCGGCTTGAAGAAGAACATCAGCGAGATGCGGCCGGAGACCGGCGTCCATTGCAGCATGCCGGAAAAGAAGATGATCAGCAGCAGGCCCCACCAGAAGATCGGCATCGAATAGCCGACCAGTGCCACGCCCATCAAGCCTTGGTCGAAGATCGAGCCGCGTTTGATGGCGGCAAAGATACCGGCCGGAATGCCGAGCACGATGGCAATCAGCATGGCGCAGAAAGACAGTTCGACTGTCGCTGGAAACAGCGCCAGGAACTGGTCGATGATCGGCGACTTGGAAACGATCGACTGACCGAAATCGCCCTGTAGGACGCCGCCGAGATAGTCGAAATACTGCACCACCAGTGGCCGGTCGAGGCCGAGATTGGCGCTGATCTGCGCATGCCGTTCTGGCGACATCACGCGCTCGCCCGAAAGCAGCGCGACGGGATCGCCCGGCAGCAGCCGGATGAAGGAAAAGGCGATGATCGAGACCCCGAGAAAGGTCGGGATCAAAACGGCGATCCGCCGCAGCAAAAAACTGAACATGAGAAGCCCTTGGGTAGCAAACTTTGCGAAAACCGGTCTATTCGGCGATTTTCGGCGGCGCGCCACATACCGCAGCCGGTTCTCGGCCTTTAATCTCGTCTCTTAATACAATTGCCGCGGGATGCGCAATGCAACCCGCGGCAATGTCTGTGACTAACCCTTATTCAGAGATATCGACGTTCTCGAACGTGAAGTCGCCGAGCGGGCTCTGCACGAAGCCGGTCACATCCTTGCGCATTGGCACGATCGACAACGAATGGTCGAGCGTGGCCCAAGGGGCTTCCTTCTTGAACACGACCTGCGCCTGCTCGTAGAGTTTTGTGCGCTCAGCCTGGTCGGAGACGGTTTTGGCCTTCTTTACCAGATCGTCGAACTCCTTGTTGCACCACTGCGCACGGTTGTTGCCACCCACGGCGTTGCAGCCAAGCAGGGTGTCGAGGAAGTTGTCCGGATCGCCATTGTCGCCGGTCCAGCCGAGGATGACGGCGCCGTCACGATCCTTGGACTTCGAACGGTCGAGATATTCTGCCCATTCGTAGGAAACGACCTCAACCTTGACACCGATCTTGGCAAAGTCGTCCTGCATGATTTCGGCCGCACGGCGGGCATTCAGCATGTAGGGACGCGAAACCGGCATCGCCCAGATCTTCATCGACAGATCTTTAACGCCGGCGTCAGCCAGCATCTTCTTGGCAGTTTCGAGGTTGTAGTCGTCGTCCTTGACGGCGTCGTTATAGGACCACATCGTCGGCGGGATCGGGTTCTTGGCGGGCGTCGCCATGCCCTGGAACACCGAGTCGACGATCGCCTTCTTGTTGATCGCCATGTTCAAAGCCTTGCGGACTTCGATCTTGTCGAACGGCGCTTTGGTAGTGTTGTAGGCGAGGTAGGAAACGTTCAGACCTTCCTGCTCGAGCACCTTCAGGTTCTTGTCCGCCTTCATCGCCTGCACGTCGGCAGCGTTCGGGAACGGCATCAGCTGGCATTCGCCGGCCTTCAGCTTCTGGTAACGCACGGCGGCATCGGTTGTGATGGCAAACACCAGATCGTCGATCTTCGGCTTGGTGCCCCAGTAATCGGCATTGGCCTTGTAGCGGATGACGGCATCCTGCTGGTAGCCGACGAAGGTGAACGGACCGGTGCCGACCGGCTGCTGGTTCAGCTGTTCCTTCTTGCCGGCCTTTTCCAGGCTATCGGCATATTCCTTCGACAGGATCGAGGCGAACGGCATGGCGATGTTGGCAAGGAACGGCGCTTCCGGCTTGTTGAGCACGAACTTGACCGTCAGGTCATCGACCTTTTCGATCGACTTGATCAGTTCCGGAAAGCCCATGCCGGCGGCATATTCCCACGAGGTGCCGGCCAGATACTTGTTCCAGCCGTTCTTTTCGTCGACCTGGCGGCCGATCGAGAAGATCACGTCATCGGCGGTCAGCGTGCGGGTCGGTGTGAAGAAGTCGGTGGTCTGGAATTTCACGCCCTTGCGCAGCTTGAACGTATATTCCAGGCCGTCCTTGGAAATCTCGTAGCTTTCGGCGAGCGCCGGAGCCGGCTTGGTGGTGCCGGGTTCGAATTCCAGCAGGCGGCTGTAGACCGGATGGGCGGACGCATCGAAGGTCGTGCCGGCGGTATAGAGGCCAGGGTCAAAGCCTTCCGGCGAACCTTCCGAGCAATAGACGAAGGTTTTGGCGCTGGCCGCGCTCGACATGAAGGTCGCAGCCAGCAGCGCGGCGGCGATGGTAAACTTGTATTTCATGGTTTTCTCCCGATACCTTGAAGACCTGTCTCAGCAGGTTGCGATAATCTTAGGCAAAAACGGTTGCCCGGCAAGTGGTGGTTATCAGCGATCTCGATACCTGATCTCATGCCATGTAACGTGCAAAGAACCGTTTCTCGGATAAGTCCGGCGGTCTCGTCTGCAACCATTCCCTATTTTTTCATTTGGACGCGCCCAGCATGGTGCTCGACGACGACAGGCGGGAGCATAGCGATTAAGTTTTTGTTGTCGACGGGCGCGCCGCAACTTTTCAGGGAAAAGGCCGATTTACCGTTACTTGGTAAGTTCAAGCTCATAGGCCACCACCCTCAAAAACTGACACTTTATCTGCTGTCACAAAGCGGTGATCGCTTGATTAGAACACGGTGTTGAAGGAACAAACCCCATCAACTTCAAGTTCAGCTAGCAGTCGTAACAGAAACGCAACCTTTTGATAATTCAGCAATTACCGCCGCTTACTAGAGCTGGCGGCCCGAAAACTCGTGCAATAGGAACAGCCCCATGGATCGCAGATCAGTTCTCGCCGGCTTTGCCGCCCTCACCGCCGTCCCCGTCCTCATGACGCAGACACGCCAGGTTATGGCGGCCATGCCAGCCCCGGTTTCGACCGTCGACTTTCCAGACGTCAAACTGGCAGACCAGTTTTACGTGGCCGTGCTCGGCCGCGCCGAGCTGTCGCTGGCGAGCTCGCAGATCGCCGTCGACAAGGCCACGCAGAAGAATGCCCATGAATTTGCCGGCTTCGAGCTCGGTGAAGCGATTACCGTCAACATGGTGCTGAAGGACATCGGTGCCGTGTCGCCGACCATGGATCCTGCCCATACGGCGATCATCGACAACCTCAAAACTGCCGCCAAGGGTTCGGCCTTCGATCAGGCCTACATCAAGCTGCAGCTCGAAAATCACGAGTATCTGCGCGATCTGGCCGATGCTTACATCCACAACTCGGTTGCCGCGTCCGATCCGGCCGAAAAGCAGGGTCGCCACCTGAGCATGCTGATGTTCGCCGTGTTCAAGGAACACGTTGCCATCTGCAAGCGCATTTCCGGTGAACTCAAAGCCTAACGCGCCAGCCCCATTCAATTAGGAGACGAACAATGAACCATTCCCTACGCATGTCCGCGCTTGCGGCCCATCTGCTGGCCGGCGCAGCGATGCTGGTTTCCACCGGCGCCTATGCCCAGGAACAGCCAAAGCCCAACCCGCTGGCCGAAACGCCCGACAGCGGCACGATGAAACGCGCCGACAAGGAAGACATGACCGTCGTGCTGAAGAAGCTGCAGGATCTCGGCGTCAAGCCGATCGATTCGCGCAGCGTTGCCGAAGCCCGTGCGCAGCCGTCGCCGGCGGATGCGGTCAAGGCCGTGTTGAAGGACCAGGGCAAATCGGCACCGATGCCGGCCGTCAAGATGCAGGACATGACCTATCCAATCGCCGATGGCACGCAGCCGTTGCGGATCTACACCCCGGAAAATGCCGGCCCCGGCCCCCTGCCGGTGATCGTCTATTATCATGGCGGCGGCTGGGTGATTGCCGACATCAACACCTATGAATCCTCGGCCCTTGCCCTTGCCGCCAAGACAAAGGCGATTGTCGTCAGCGTCGAATACCGCCATGCGCCGGAACATAAATTCCCGGCCGCCCATGAGGATTCGTTTGCGGCCTACAAATGGGTTCTTGCCAATGCCGGCACATTCGGCGGCGATCCGGCCCGCGTGGCGGTGGCCGGCGAAAGCGCCGGTGGCAACCTTGCCGCCAATGTCGCCATCATGGCGCGCGACCAGAAGGTCCAGATGCCGCTGCACATGCTGCTGGTTTATCCGATCAGCGGGACAGACATGAACACGCCGTCCTATATCGCCAATCAGAACGCCATGCCGCTGTCGAAGGGCGCAATGGGCTGGTTCGTCGGCCAAACGCTGGCAAAGCCGGAAGATGCAATGAGCCCGATGCTCAATCTCACCACCAAAGCCGACCTTGCCGGACTTCCGCCGGCAACCGTGATTACCGCGGAAATCGATCCGCTGATGTCGGACGGTGTAATGCTGGCTGAGAAGCTGAAGGCCGCCGGCGTTGCCACGACTTACCTGAACAATGAGGGCGTGACGCACGAGTTCTTCGGCATGGACGCCGTGCTCGACGACGCGCGACGGGCCCAGGACTTCGCGGTCAAGGATTTGACGGCCGCCTTTAACAAGAAATAGGCCGGACTCCAGCCTTGTGATGCCAGCCGGACTGCCGCCCTTTGCGGCGGTCCGGTTTTTTTGCGTGACCGCTCGTTTGTCAAAACCGCAAGACCGGTGAGCAATATGCCAGCGGGGCTTTTGCGTTTCCAATATCGTGCTAAGAGAGGGCTAGATCAACGGACCGGAGCCAAGATGACCGACAACGGCGAGACCACGCAGGTCGATCAGATTTTGCAGATGCCGCATCTGGCCGACGCCCTGGAGGGCGACCAGTTTCGTCAGTTTCTCGATCACGTGCCCTTTGCGATCGCGGTATCGAATCTTCAGGGCGACGAATCCATCATCTACGCCAATCTGCAGTTCGAACACCTGAGCGGGCTCAAGGTCGCCGATGTCCAGGGCAAGCCCTGGACAATTCTGGACGCCCGATCGACGATCGAAGGCGAACCAAATCTATGCCAGGCGATCGTGACCGCGGAAGAATATATCGGCACCTACGCAGTGGCTACGGCCAGCAACGCGCTCGTTGTCGACGCATGGTCCAACACCATCGTCAACGACGACGGCATGCCGATTTTCAGGCTGGTGGCGCTCGCCGAAATCAATAACCACGATCAGGCCGAGTCAGAAAACTTCCGCGAAAAACTGCAGGAAAAGGACACACTGCTGCGCGAACTGCAGCATCGCGTCAAAAACAATCTGCAGATGATCACCGCACTGATCCGGCTGGAAACCCGCAACCTGGAGGACGACACGACTGCCGTCCGGTTCGACCGGCTTGCCGGACGGGTAAACTCGCTGGCCCTGCTCTATCGTTCCCTGAATGAAGAAGGCGACAGCGAGAGCGTCGATCTCGGGGTCTATCTCAGCCAGATCGCTTCGGCGGTGATGAGCGCGCACGCGGTCGAAGGCATTCGCCTGGATCTGCTGGTCGATACCTGGCCGGTGTCGGTCAATGTCGCGATGCCAGCAGGCCTGGTGGTCAACGAGTTGCTGACCAATGCGTTGAAGCACGCCTTTGTCGGCCGCGATGGCGGCACCATTACCTTGCGCAGTCTGGTCGATGACACGGGTTGCCACATCACCATCGGTGACGACGGCGTCGGCCTCAAAGACGGCGACGAGTGGCCCAAGCGCGGTAAGCTCAGCGCTCTGATCGTCCAGTCGCTGCAGCAGAATGCCAAGGCCAAGATCAATGTCGAATCCAAGCCAGGCGAAGGTCTGCGGGTCACACTGTTCTTCGCCCGCGCCGCTGCCGCGCCGGATGCGCAGTCGGCACTCTGACCAGCATTCAGGCCGTGGCGGGAAACTGCACACCTTCCAGGTAAGGCAGCAGTTCCGGATCGATATCGACATCGACGGCATTATTGAAGACCGCAGTTGCGATCATGATGCCGGCAAAGGCGGTGAGATTAACAAGGGTTGGCGCGTCGTACCGTACCTTCAGCCCATCCCATAACAGCTGCGGCACGGCATTGGAGTTCTCGACGATTGCCCTGCCGAACGCCATCAGCAGCGCTTCGGTGTCGCTCGTTTCGATCGTCTCCGGGGTCAGCCCGGCGTTGATCAGTGCACGGCGGAAAAAGCCAACGGGTATGATGGATCGGCTTGCCATCGAGATCGACAGGCAGAGCAGCCAGATCTCGCGATCCTGGATCGCCGGCCGTAGTTCTTCGCGCAGTACAAACCACTCCGCATAGATCCTATGCGCAGTCGGCGAATGCAGCAGGATGCGCTTCATGTTGGTCATCCGCCCCCGCGCGACCACCTCGTCGTCATGTGCCGCGCGGATCGTGTCGGACGCGGTCTCGTAGTCGATCGGCGGTATCTGGCTCATGGCGTTTCTCGTATTCCATCATCAAGCTGTCGTGTGAAAAAATCATAAGGAATGGACCGCGTAAAAATGGCGTGAATTTGACGACGTCCGGAACCTAATCGTCAGCCGACGGTTGAATCCATCATCTGACAGGAGGACCACATGGCCAACGACGAGAATACCGGCGAGCCCATTTCGCTGAACAAGGGGCATAAAACCAACACGCCCGAGGCTGACGCGCCATTGGTAGACGAAGTTCTGGATGCAACGGCAATCGCCGAATTCAGCACGGAAGCCGATGATGTCGAGATTTCCGAACAACTGGCGGCAATGCAGTCGGAGGTCTATCGGATACGCGAGTCCGTATTTTTGATCGGCGATGGCGCCAAACACATCGTCCAGGCCAAGGTCCGCACGGTCACTGAAGACCTTGAGGACAGGATCAGAACGCATCCGATCCCCAGCGTGCTTATCGCCGCCTTTGCCGGCTATTGCCTCGGTGTGATCCGGCGCCATTAGCAGGAAACATCAGGCCGTCGTCTCTGTCTAGGAAGGCAGGACGGCGGCTTGCGCTTCGGCCTCACTGATCTTTCGGCGCTGAGACTGCGCATATTTCTGGGCTATGACGGCACATGCCATCAGCTGGATCTGGTGAAACAGCATGAGCGGCAGAACAATAGCGCCAATACTCTGACCGGCAAAGATTGCGCTCGCCATCGGAACGCCGCTGGCAAGACTTTTCTTGGAGCCGCAGAAGGTGATAGTAATCTCATCCTCCTTGGAAAATCCAAGCAAACGACTGCCAAACATCGTGACCGTAAGGACAATTGCCAGAATGGCGATGTCGATGATCACGACGGCAGCAAGATCGTGTGCCGATATCGTGTGCCACAGGCCTTCGACAGTGGCTTCGCTGAAAGCCAGATAGACGACCATCAGGATCGAGCCGCGATCGACGGGTGCCAGCAGTTTCTTGCGGGCGCGGATCCAGTCGCCGATCCAGGGCTGCAGAATCTGACCCACAATGAATGGCGCCAGCAGCTGAAAGAAAATCTGCCACACAGCATCGAGCGAAAAGCTGCTCTGCCCACCGACCGAGAACATCAGGCCGACCAGAACTGGCGTCAGAAACATCCCGAAGATATTTGAGGCCGACGCCGAGCAGATGGCAGCCGGCACATTGCCACCTGCCATCGAGGTAAAGGCGATGGAGGATTGCACGGTCGACGGCAGCACGCAGAGAAACAGGATGCCGGTATAGAGCGCTGGCGGCAGAAAAACGGGAACCAGGAAGCCGACGGCCAGGCCGATCAAAGGAAACAGCCCGAACGTCGCGAACAGGATGGTCAAATGCAGCCGCCAGTGCAAGACGCCGGCGACGACCACATCGCGTGACAAACGAGCGCCGTGTAGGAAGAACAGCAAACCGATGGCGATCTTGG
>Ga0247730_1001241_pt1 | contig 14637 bp, 8 predicted proteins | sample UWRJL073202C2_FD_180959 | JGI IMG/M metagenome (GOLD analysis project Ga0247730, IMG submission 180959) | Plant litter microbial communities from Arlington Agricultural Research Station in Wisconsin, United States - UWRJ-L073-202C-2 | ecosystem: Environmental > Terrestrial > Plant litter >... | reverse complement strand
ATCATCTTCAGCAGGCCGCTGTCGAGGCCCATGATGTGGCCGCGCGAGGTTTCGCGGAAATGGGCGATGCCGCATTCGTACGGGATGGCGCGCGTCTTGACCTCTTCTTCGGTGAGGCCGCAGGTGGAAATTTCCGGGACGGCGTAGATGCCGTAGGGGAAATACAGCGGCGGATCGCCACCGGGGGCGCCGACGGCGTGGCGGGCGGCGACGCGGCCCTGCTCCATCGAGGTCGAGGCCAGGCTCGGAAAGCCGATGATATCGCCGGCGGCATAGATATGCGGCACGGCGGTCTGGAAGGTTTCCGGATCGACCTTCAGGCGGCCGCGGTTGTCCACCTCCAGGCCGCAGGCGGCCAGATTGAGCTGGTCGGTGGCGCCGACGCGGCCGGCGGCAAACAGCACGACTTCGGCCGACAGCACCCGGCCGTTGGCCAGCGTCACCTTGCATTTGCCGCCGGCATCGCGCTCAACCTTTTCGACCTTCTGGCCAAAGATCAGCTTCATGTTACGGTCGCGCAGCTGGTAGGCAAAATCCTCGACGATTTCCTTGTCGATGAAATCGAGCATGGTGTCGCGCGGTTCGACCAGCGTCACCTGGGTGTCGAGCGCGCTGAAAATCGTGGCGTATTCGATGCCGATGACGCCGGCGCCGATGACGATCATCGAGCGCGGCAGTTCCTTGATCTCCAGCAGTTCGTCGCTGTCGATCACTGCCTCACCGTCGAACGGGATATAGTCCGGGCGGTAGGGCTTTGTGCCGATCGTCAGCAGGATCGCCGCGCCGCTGACCTGCAGAATCTCACCGTCAGCCTTCACCACCTGCAGCGTGTGGGGATCGACGAAACTGGCGACACCGCGCATCTGCTGTACGCGGTTGCGGCCGAACTGGTGTTCCAGAACGTCGACCTCGTGGTTGAGCGTGATCAGCAGGCGGCGGCGCAGGTCGTCGGCGCTGATTTCCTGCTTGACCTTGTAGGAGCGGCCATAAAAGCCGCGCTCGCGCCAGCCGGTGAGGTTGAGGGCGGTTTCGCGCATGGTTTTCGATGGGATGGTGCCGGTATGCACCGAGACGCCGCCGACCCGCGATCCCTTCTCGATCACCAGTACTTTTTTGCCGAGCTTGGCCGCCTGGATGGCGGCGCGACGGCCGGCCGGGCCACTGCCGACGACGATGAGGTCATATTGATGCATAAAACTGCCCCGGGCGTTTTCAACACGAATCATGTTGCATTGCGAAGTATCTTGCAAGCACGCGTAACAGATCAATCTTACAGTTTCACTAGCGCGGGATGATCGGCATGGCGACCGTTGCGCATCGAGCAGGGCTCAGATCAGCCGCAGGCCCTTGAAGCTGACATGCCCGTCCTTGCCGATGATGATGTGGTCGTGAACCGTAATCCCGAGCGGCTTGGCAGTGGTGATGATCATCTGCGTCATGTCGATATCGGCCCGCGACGGGGTCGGGTCGCCACTCGGATGGTTGTGGACAAGGATGATGGCCGTGGCCGACAGTTCCAGCGCCCGCTTGACCACCTCGCGTGGATAGACCGGCGTATGGTCAACCGTTCCGGCGCCCTGGACTTCGTCGGCGATCAACACGTTGCGCTTGTCGAGGAACAGGATGCGGAATTGTTCACGCGCCTCAAATGCCATGGCAGCGTGACAGTAGTCGATCACCGCCGACCATGAGGCGAGCAGCTGCTTGCCCTTGATCTCGCTTTTCAGCACCCGATGGCCGACAGTGGCGATCAGTTTCAGATCGAGCGCCACGGCCTCGCCGATGCCCTTGACCTCCTGCAGCAGCGCCGCTGGTGCCCCGAACACGGCAGCCAGGGTGCCGAACCGGTCGAGCAGCGCCTTGGCGATCGGCTTGGTGTCACGGCGCGGGATCAGGCGGAACAGCAGCAGTTCCAGCAGTTCATAATCGGCCAACGCCGTGTCGCCGCTGTCGCGGTATCGATTGCGCAGGCGCTCGCGGTGACCGTGATAGTGCTCGGGTTTTTCCGGTGTGGCCGGCGACTTCTTCAGCGGAATGCCTTTTGTTGGCTGCTCACCAAAAAAACCGCGTTCGTCGTCAAGGCCTGCAATGGCTGCAGCTGCCCCAATCCCGTTATCCCCGAAATCGAAAGCGCTGTCGGCCTCGGTCTGTTCGGTGTTGTGGGACGGGAGCTTGGCCATTGCGACTTCCTAGAGGGGCGGCAGGCCGGGCCGGTCGAGACCGCCGGGCGACAGGGTGAAAATCTCGCAGCCGGTGGCGGTGACGCCGACGGCATGTTCGTATTGCGCCGACAGCGATCGGTCGCGGGTGACCGCCGTCCAGCCATCCGACAGCACCTTGACATGCGGCCGGCCGAGATTGATCATCGGCTCGATGGTGAAAATCATGCCCTCGCGGAGTTCCGGGCCTTCTTCGCTGCGACCGTAGTGCAGGATATTGGGCGAATCGTGGAACAGTGTGCCGACACCGTGGCCGCAGAAATCGCGCACCACCGAGCAACGCTCTGCCTCGGCAAAGTTCTGGATCGCCTCGCCGATGGCCCCGGTGCGGGCGCCGGGGCGGACAGCGGCAATGCCGCGCATCAGGCATTCGTGGGTGACTTCGAGCAGGCGCTCGGCCGAACGTTTCAGGGCGCCGACCGGATACATCCGGCTGGAATCGCCGTGCCAGCCGTCGAGCACGTAGGTGACGTCGATATTGACGATGTCGCCTTCGCGCATCGGCTTGGCATCCGGAATGCCGTGGCAGACGACGTGGTTGATCGAAGTGCAGACCGATTTGGTGTAGCCGCGGTAATTGAGCGTTGCGGGCAGGGCGCCGTTGTCCATGCCGAATTCGAACACGAAGCGGTCAATGGCGTCGGTGGTGACGCCAGGCTTGACCATCGGGGCCAGTTCGTCGAGGCAGCGGGCCGTCAGCTGGCAGGCCTTGCGCATGCCGACGAAATCCTCCGGCTCGTAGATCCGGATCGCGCCTGTGTTTTTCGGGGGCGCCGTGGCCGCCTCGATATAGTTCACCATCATCGTGCTTTCAGTTTTGTCTGTCCCGATATTCATAAAGCAGCGATGCCGGGTTCGTCTATCGGCATCAGGCCGATCGGGGTGATTTCCTGGCTGGAAACCCGGCATTTCAGCGCAAACGCCTCGACCCCGCGGGTGACGGCACGGCGGAAGGCGAGGCCATAGGCTGGATCAAGATCGGCCGAGATCCGCAGACGCAGACAATCGTCGCGCTGCACCAGGTAGATCATCACCGCCCGGTGACCCTGCTCGACCATGTCGCCCAGTTCCTCCAGATGTTTGGCGCCGCGCGCAGTGACCGTATCGGGAAATTCGGCAAGGTGGTGGGTGCGGGTAAAATGCACGTTCTTGACCTCGACATAGGCATTCGGCAGGTTTTCGCCGGACAGCAGCATGTCGATGCGCGAATTGCGGCCATAGCGCTGTTCGCGCCGGATCACGTCGTAGCCGGTTAGCCCCGGCACCAGGCCGGCACGAATGGCTTCCTCCGCCAGCCGGTTGGGCAGGCCGGTGTTAATGCCGACTAGAATGCCGTCCGCCTCGATCATCTCGAACATGTGACGATATTTGCGCGTCTTGCTGTCGTGCTCGGACAGCCAGATGCGCGAACCGGGCGCGGTCAGGCCGCGCATGGAACCGGTGTTGGGGCAGGAGCCGGTGATCGTCTCGCCGCTGTCGAGCACGGCATCGAACAGGAAGCGCTTGTAGCGGCTGATGAGGCGGGCGGGGATGAGCGGCGGGTCAAAGATCATTTTCGGGTTTTGCGGGGTTTGAACGCGGAAGGCAAGGAGAAGTGCGGCGGCTGACGTTGCTCCTGCGCCGAATGCCGATGGCAGATTTGTTCCGGCGGGGCGGCCCCATCTCCGTCTCCCCAGCGCGGAGAAGGTGGCCGACAGGCCGGATGAGGGGTTGGTGCGGAATCCGGATTTGCGGATAGACCCCTCATCTGCCCTTTGGGCGCCTTCTCCCCGATGGGTTGAGGAGGAAGTTAGGGCGATTCTCAAACCAAAACGGCCGCCTCGAAGGCGGCCGTCTCAATGGGCATGGTGCCCTGTTTAGCTGAAGCGGCCGGCGGCGTGGGCCAGCATGGTGTAGACCTTGCCGGTATCGGACGTCAGGTAGCTCTGGGTGACGCTCTTGTCGCGGTCGGTGCGGGCGACGTCGCCCAGCAGCTTTTCGAAATCGGAGATGTAGCGATCCACCGCGGTGCGGAATTCCGGCTCGCTGTCGTACTTGCGCTTGATCTCGTCAAAGGTCTGCTGGCCTTTCAGTGTGTAGAGGCGACGGGTAAACACGTCACGCTCGCCGCGCTGGTAGCGGCGCCAGAGGTCGACCGAGGCATCGTGATCGATGGCGCGGGCGATGTCGACCGACAGCGAGTTCAGCGATTCCACCATGTGGCGGGGATTGCGGTTATCGCCGTTGCTGCGTTGCGGCACGGTCTCGGCCGGGCGTGTTGCCGGCGCGCGGCTGGCGGTCAGGGCTTCGTGCTGCTCGTCGCGCGAGGCGCCGCGCAACAGATCGCTGATCCAGCCGCCGGTTTCCGCACCGCGGGCCGGTTCCTGGGTCCGCGGCGGGGCCAGCGCTGCAGGCGCTTGGGCAGCCGGCAGGCTGCGTTCCAGCGACAGGGCGCCGCGAAGGCCGGCGGCTTCGTCGAAGCGCGGCTGGGCTGGCTGCTGCTGGGGTGCTGGCTGCAGCGGCGGCTGCTGAAGCTGCGCGGCCTGCGGCATTACGGGAGCCGGCCGGGGTTCGGACGGGGCGGCAATCGCTGCAGACGGGGCAGGCGCTGCGTAGGCCGCAGGCTGGGGGGCTGCAGAGGCGGCCGGTGCCGGCTGCTGGCTTGCGGTATGGGCGGCGGCTGCGGGTGCCGACTGCTGCGATGCGGTGGGAGCGGCTGCCTGGGGCGGACGCGCCCGGTCCGGCTGCGGCGCTGCCCGCGACACGGGCTCGGAGATTTCCAGCTGCTGGGCCGACTTGCCGACCAGCTGCGAAATATCCTGCAGGGCCTTGATCTGCTCGGCCACGGCGCGGCGCATTGCAGTCGCGCTTTCCTTGGCTTCTTCCGGCAGGTCGAAGGCGCCGCGCTTCAGTTCGGCACGGGTCATGTCGAGTTCCTTGCGGATCTCGGAGGCCGACTTGCGGATCTCGTCGGTGGCGCCACCAAAACGCTGGACAGCGTCTTCGACGGCCAGACGCAGCGCATCGCGCATGTAGTCGGCGGCGGTATCGGACTTCTGGCCGGCCTCGCCGAGCAGTTTTTCGACGTCGGAGAGCGACGAGGTCAGGCCGCCACGCAGACGATCGGCCAGTTCGTTGGACCGCTTTTCGGCAGAGGCCAGCGTGCCTTCCATGACCCGGTTGGCATCTTCACCGGCGCTCATCAGCGTCGTGCGCATCGAGTCGGCGGTGTCCTGGGCGCGCTGTTCCGTTTCAGACAGGATGCGGCCGATGTCGGTGAACGAGGTCTGGATACCCTCGCGCAAACTGCCGGCGACCTGGGCAGATCGTTCTTCGGCACGCTCGAAGGCGCCGTCGACCAGGGTCGAGAGGCCGCGCATGGTGTTTTCGATTTCTTCCGACCGCTTGACCAGGCCGACCGAAAGGTTGCGCAGCGCGTCCTGGCGTTCGTCAAGGGTGCTGACCAGGTTGGACTGGGCGGCAGCCAGCAGTTCGGATGCCTGGCCGAGGACCTTGGAATGATCGTCGAAGCGGCCGACGATGCCGCTGACCTGAGACAGCGTGTCGCCGGAAATCGACGACAGACGGTCGATCTTGCCTTCCAGCAGGCGGCTGGAAGTGGAGACCAGGTCGGCAGCCTGCGATGCACTTTCGGAAAAGCGGGCCGTGGTGGCGCCCAGCTGGCGGTCGGCGGCTTCGAGTTCGCCGGCGGCGCGGCCAACGACGGAGCCGAGTTCTTCCGTGGCACGGCCGATCAGCTCGGCGATGCCGACATTGCTGTCGGACAGGCGCTGGATCAGGCTGGAGACATTGCCGGCGAGGCTGTTTTCGGCCGCATTGATGACGGCTGCGGCATTTTCGGTGCGGGCGGTGATTGCCGCCAGCGTGTCGTTGGTGCGCGAGGCGATGGCGTTGATCAGGGCGGCGTTCTCGCTGCGGATTCGCTCGGCGCTGTCCTGAGCGGCCGCCGAAATGCGCTCCGCGGCGAGGCGGCCGGTTTCGGCATAGTCGTCCACCAGCGGCCGGGCTTTTTCGTCGATTAGGCGCGACAGTTCGGCCGAACGGCCGGCGAGCATCGAGTTGAGCTCGCGGGTGCGGTCGTCGAGCGCGGTGCGGATCGAGTTGCCACGGGCCTCCAGCGCCCGATCGACATTTTCCATCGTCGCTGCGATCTCAGTGGTGCTGGCGCCGATCGAGGCGACGATAGCGTTGCCGCGGACTTCGAGTGCCCGATCGACGGCATCCATCGTCGAGGTGATCTCGGTGGTGCTGTTGCCCAGTGCGGTGACGATGGAATTGCCACGCGCTTGCAAGGCGCGGTCGACCGCCTCCATCGTGGAGCTGATCTCAATGCTGCTGTTGCCAAGCGACGTCACGATCGAGTTGCCGCGAGCTTCGAGTTGACGGTCGACGGCGTCCAGGGTCGAGGAAATCTCAGTGGCGCTGCCGGTCAGCGTCGCGCGGATGGCGGCGCCGCGGGCGTCCAGCGTGCGCTCGGCGTCGGACAGGGTTTCGGAGATGGCGCTGACCTGGTTTTTGACCAGCGTGTCGGCTTCGGCAACCTTGGTGACGATGGCGTTGCCGGCATCAGAGAACGTCTGGGCGACGGCGGCGGCCTGGCCGGCAAGACGGCTCTGGGTGTCGCTGATGCGGCTGACGATTTCTTCCGAGCGCTGTTCGATGGCCAGGCTGAATTCGGTGTTCTTGGCATCGAGCTTGTCGGCAAACTGCGAGCCGGCGCGGGCCATCAGGTCGGCCGAGCGCAGGGCCTCGCTATCCATGCCCTGGGCAGCGTCGGTGACGGCGTTGCGCAGCGTGCTGGCAAGACCGGCAGCCTTGCCTTCGATCGTCTTGTTGACGTTGTCGAGGCCGATGTTGAGGGCGCGGTCCATGGTCGACAGGCGCTCGTCGAGGCGGGCCGTGCGGCTGTCGAGCGTGTCGGCGATTTCTGCCGCGCGGCCATCGAGCGCGCTGTTGAGCGCGGCAGTGCGGCCGTCCAGCGTCTGGGTCAGGGTTTCAGCGCGACCATCCAGCGTTTCGCCGAGTTTGGCGGTACGGCTGTCGAGGGTTTCGCCAAGCGTAGTGGTACGACCATCAAAGACGTCGGCAAGCGTTGCGGCGCGGCCGTCGAGTACGGTAGCCATAGAGGCGGTGCTGTCGTCGAGTGCCTTGGTGATGAAGGCGGCGCGATTGTCGAGCGTGGTGGTCAGCGTCGAGGCGCTGCCATCGAGAGCACGGGTGAGCGAGGCGGTACGGCTTTCGATGGTGTTGATCAGCGTCGCGGTGCGGCCGTCGAGCGTGTCGTTATAGGCGGCGGCGCGGCCGTCGAGAATGTCGGCCATGGCGGCGGTGCTGCTGTCGAGCGCCTCTGTGATCGCCGCGGTACGGCCTTCCAGCGTGGCGGCGATGCCGGCGGTGCGGCTGTCCATGGTTTCAGCGATACGGGCGGCGGCCTCGGTGCTGACGCGGTTGAGATCGGCGACCTTTTCGCTCAGCGTGTCGGACATGATCTGGCCGGCATTGTCGACCAGGCCGGTAACGCTGCCAAGACCGTCATGGATGCGGCTTTCGAGCGTGCCAAGCGTAAGCTCGATGCGCGAGCCGGTGTCTTCCAGCCGTTCGGACATGCCGCCGACCGACTGTTCGATGCGGCTGGAAAAGGTTTCGGCCGAGCGGGTGATTTCGCCGGCGGCGTCGCCGAGCCGGCCGGCAATGTGGCCAGTGGTGTCGCGCAGCCGCTCGTCGAGCAGGCGGCCGCTGTTGTCGATGCTGTTGCGCAGCGACTCTTCGTGGCCTTCGATCGACATTTCCAGCATGCTGATGCTCATGGCGATCGAGGTGCCGATATTGGTGGCCTGATCGCTCAGCGTCTCGTCGAGCTGATCGCGGCCGTCCTTGAGGCTGAGAGCGATGGCATTGCTGCGGTCCTCCAGGGTCGCGCGGATCTGGTCGTGGGTGGAGGCGAGCGTGCCTTCCAGCTGCGTCAGGCCGCCGGTGAGGGTTTCGGCAAACCGGTCGTGGCCCGTGCCCATGGCGATTTCCAGGCGATTGGCTGTGGTGCCGACCAGTTGATCGAGCTTTTCCGCTCCGCCCAAAAGGGTTTCGGCGAAACGGTCGTTGCCGGTGCCGATCGCGGTCTCGATGCGTTCGGCGGAATGGCCGACCAGCTGTTCCAGCCGTTCGGTACCGCCACCGAGCACGTTTGCAAGCTGCTCGGTGCGCGCGCCCAGAGTCTGCTCGAGGCGGTCCTGGTTGTCGGTATAGGCGCTGCGGATCGCATCGGCCTTGTCGCTGAAGGCGGCTTCGATGCGGCGATCGGCGTCTGCGACCGTGCTGATGATGGCGGCGCTGCGCTGGTCGATGCTCTCGTCCAGCTGCTGCTGGCCGGCGCTGATCGCGAAGGCGATCGAAAAGGCTTTGTCCTCCAGGGTCTCGCCAAAGCGCTTTTCGCTGGCGGCAACGGCTTCGATGGCGGCGTCGGTGCGCTGCTTGAGGCTTTCGTCCAGCCGCAGGCGGCCGTCGTTCAGGCTCCAGGCGACGGCGGCAGCCTTCTGGTCGAGGACCTCGGCAAGACGCTGCTCGCTTGCGTTGACGGCCTCGAGAGCGGCGGTGGTGCGCTGGTCGAAACTGACATCCAGGCGCGCGCGGCCATCATCGAGCGAGCGGCTGACGGCTGCGGCTTTTTCGCCAAGCACGTCGGCAAAGCGCTGTTCGCTGAGCGACACGGCTTCGATGGCAGCAGCGGTGCGCTGTGCCAGGCTGTCATCGAGGCGCTGCTGGCCTTCGGCCAGCGTCAGGGCGATGGTGCTGGCGCGCTCATCCAAGACTTCCGCCATCCGTTCGTGGCTGCCCGAGACCGAGTTGGCAATGGCTTCTGCACGACCGGCGAGCGTGTCATCAAAACGCTGCTGGCTGGCGGAGAGCGCGTTGAACAAAGCGCCGCTGCGCTCGCCCATGACGGCGTCGATGCGCTCGTGGGTGTTGCCAAATGCCTCAGTAATTTCGCCGGTGCGGGCGCTGAGGGCTTCGGTGAATTCGCGCGAGCGGGTCTCCAGAACACTTTCGAGCATTTCCTGGCCGGCACCGAAGGCGGTGGCCATGGCGAAGGACTGGTCGGTCAGCGACGAGCCGATCCGGTCGATGCTGGTGTTGAGGATGCCGTCGATGGCCTCGGAACCACCGGCCAGCGTCTCATTGATGCGCGACAGGCTTTCCATCAGCTTGCTGTCGAGCGAGCCGGCGCGCTGGTCGAAGGCGCTGGTGAACTCGGAGACGCGCTCGTCGAAGGCGGAGCTGAGGTGGCCGACGGTTGCCTGCAGGCGCTCGTCGAACAGGCCGGTGCGCAGGTCGAGATCCATGATCGCGTCGTCGGCACTCGACTGCAGCGCCTGGCGGAAGCTGGCGCCCTTTTCGTCGAGCGACGAGTTCAGGCGCGACAGCACCTGGTCGAGCGAGCCGGTGATCGACTTTTCGCCGCCATTCAGGCTCTCGGTGATATCGCGGGTGCGGGCCAGCAGGGTTTCGTTCAGCTGGCGGGCGCGCTCGTTGAGTGCGGCGTTGAGCTTCTCGGTGTTGGAATCGAGCGTCGACGCGCGGGTCTCGAACTGGCCGAGCAGGGCCTGGCCATTGCTGGACAGGCTCGAGGTCAGCGACTGCATGCGGTCGTCGAATTCATTGGCAAGTGCGAAGCCGGAGGCATTGAGCGTCTGTACCAGAGAATCGGTCTTGGCCGACAGCAGCGAGCCAAGAGCTTCGCCGGCGGCATCGGTTTTCGCCATCAGGGTGGCGGCGCGGGTGTCGATCATCGAGGCGAAGGCTTCGCCGGACGTGGCCAGACGGATGGAGATCTCTTCGGTCGCCAGCGACAGCTCTTCTTTCAGCTGTTCATGGGCACCGACGATCGACGAGCGGATCCGCTCGGAATGATTGACGATGGCGTCGCGCTCGGTGCCGAGCTCGTGGACGAGGCCGCGCACGCGCATCTCGTTGTCGGCATAGCTGCGCTCCAGCGCATTGACCTCGGAATGTACCAGGGTTTCGAGCTCGGTGGCCCGCGCTATGGTGCGCTCGATGCCTTCGTTCATGGCCGAGACTTCGCGGCGAACCGCCTGGCCGACGGTCATGATGCGCTCGGAACCGATGGTTTCAGGCTCCGCCAGACGCAGGGCGACTTCGGCCATCGAGCGGGCGGCGTTGCGCATGTCGTAGGCGCGCGACATCATGATGGCAAAGGCAAAGAACATCAGGATCGGCACGAGCACGCCGATGACGATGGCGACGATGCCGGGAATGGCAAAGACGGCGGCGATCGAATTGACCTGCCAGACCTGCTCGCCATAGATCAGCTGCGCCAGACCCGCGCCGCCGATCGCCCACAGCACCGAGACGATCGCGGCATTGCGCAGCGCCGATCCGGTCGAGGCGCCTTCCAGAGATTTCAGGATGGCGGCCGGGCTGCGGCGGCTGCCGTCATTGGCCGGCTCGAACGTCTGGGCGCGGGGGGCGCCTTCGGTTGCCTGGGGGCGGGCCGTTTCCGGCGGGCTTTCCTGCTTGCGCTCGGGGCGCCGGGGTGTCTGCGGAGGGCGCTGCGACGAGGTGTCTGCCACTTTTTTCTCCGAAGGTGCGGGCGTCCGCTTGGCGCGAGGCGTGGGCTTGTCGTCCTTGAAGTCAATCTGCAACGCGTCTTCCAGAGCCTGGAACGCGGTCTCGTCGATCGACTCGCCAATTTTATTGTTTGCCATGCGATTACGCCTCGTTACTCTACTCACCCGACGCGATAACGTTTCTTCCCTGCTGCCGCCTGCATGCCGAGAACGCTATCCCGCCTATCCATCTTTACCAGAGGGTCGTTGCCGGGGACCGGAACTTCCCTCTCGATATCAAGGACTGAAGACCGCTTGTTTCAAACGGATGATAAGAAAAGCTTACCACCTTCCGTCCGCCGGGCGAAGGTCATGCCATCGCCCATTTCAACAGTCCCGTAGTGGCACATTCAAGCAATTGATACAATTAACCGAGCCGTACACAGGGCGCGCAGGGGCGCGTTGTTAACAGATTTTAAACCACGCCTTTTACTAAAAACCGTTCAACTGTCAGAGTTTAACAGAAATTAACCATAATGGAAGTTTTCAGCCCTGATTGCGCCTGAATTTAACGGGATAGGCATGCCGCCCGCAGAAGATTGCAGCACGAACGAAGAAAAACAAGGACAATTTGGTCATGGCAGCGCTGAGTATTGCTTTCGAAGCCCCCGACAACGTGCGGGGCGCTTGCCCGTCGCAGGCCAGCATCATCGATCTGGTGCATCTCGCACGCCAGACCATGGGCGACAAGGCGCTGGAACTCGACGTGCTGCAGATGTTTGCCCGCCAGGCTAGAAGCGCCTTGCAGGAGCTTTCCAGCGACAATGTCGACACGGTGATCGCCAGCGCCCATCGCCTCAAGGGCACAGCCGCATCTGTCGGCGCTTCCAGGGTTCTTTCTGCCATCACGGCTTACGAGGCGGATATTGCCGATGCCGGCAAGCGTGCGGCGGTTGGTGCCGCCGTGATCGAGGCGGAGAATTTCATTCTCAAGCTTTGCCGCTAAAGCGGTCGCCGCTTCTGCTCCAAACCCATTCCGGTGTCCTTGTTCGAAATAGGCCGGACTGATCGGGATGGTTTTGCTGTGCCTTTGTTTTGACAGATCATGGCTTTGTGGATCGGTAGGCGGCGATATGCCGCCCGGCTCTCACGCCCGTTTGTGTTGACTGGCCAGCCGAATTGTTGGAAGAAATCGCCAGTCAGACCCTTACCCCGCTGGAACCCACGCCCATGACCAAACTCACCATCGTCGCCTTTGACGGCACCCGCTATGACCTGGATGTCGCGGCCGGCTCCACCGTGATGGAAAATGCCGTCCGCAATTCGGTCCCGGGGATCGAAGCTGAATGCGGCGGGGCCTGTGCCTGTGCCACCTGTCATGTCTATGTCGATGATGACTGGACGGCGCGGGTCGGCGGGCCCGAGCCGATGGAAGAGGACATGCTGGATTTTGCCGTCGATGTGCGGCCGACTTCCCGGCTTTCCTGTCAGATCAAGATGTCCGCCGGCTTCGACGGGCTGATCGTGCACGTGCCGGAACGGCAGGCCTGATTTTTCCCGAACGGCAGGCTCATCTACCTTAAGAGGGCTGCGCAAAAAAAAAAGCCTCGCACGTCGGTTCGACGGGCGAGGCTAGTAGGGCGCATCACCGTTAGGTGAGGGAGGAACACCTACGGCTGTCGACGCGCCGGGAGAACTCCATGTGATGTCTCAGGTTTACGCCGCTGACATTCTTTATATATTAGTTGTATCTAAAATTAAATTACGAGAAATAACCATTGATTCTCGGTCAGGTTGTCAAGTCTCGCGCAAGGCCCTATTGCTGATACGGTGCCTGGCCCGCACTGGATCTCATCCGCGGGCTTTATTTTGACCGGCGGTCTGACTGCTGTCGGTACTGGATCAGCCGCATCATCCGTTTTTCGAAATTGGCCGCCTCGACCTGATCGAAGCGCAACTGGTCGCGGTCGTGGGCGGCAACAGAGTCCTGCATCGCGTCAGTCACCTGCTTTTGCAGCGTGTCGCAGCTTGTCTGCGGGCGCAGGGCCCGCAACCGGGCGTCGATGGTGCGGGCATGGTTGCGGGCGATCTCCGCATGGCGCTCCTCGTGGCGCTTGATGTCGGCCGATAGCGTGTCCCAGATCATGCCCAGGTCGCCATCCGCCTTGGCGCGGTTCTTCCAGCGCGGCAGGATCAGGTGGGTGGTTAGCGTGACGCGGACCTTGCCGACCGCGCATTCGCCATTCTTGTGGACATAGGTCAGCTCGCCGCCAAATTTGATTTCGGTGGCGCCCGGATGGCGCGACCCGGTATTCTGTGTCAGCGGCCCATGCCGCTGCAGCGCGCGATCGAGATCGTCTGCGGTGCGACCGGTAATGGGAAAATAGGAGGTCGATTTGCGGATCTGTGTTTCTGCGTGACCGGCAACAGGCAGGCTGGCGGCAAGGGCGAGTGCACCCAACAGGATACGGAAACCGGGTGCAAGAAACATTCGAAAAAGCCTGCCATGTTCAAATCAGAGCTGAAGTTTGGGCTATCGATTCCGGAAGCGCAACATTGGATCGACGGTTTTTTAGTATTGTGCTGACATTCGGCGCGGTTGCGTCGCAAGGTTGGGCGTTTCGCCAGGCGGCCCGAAATGCAAAACGGCCGGAAAATCCGGCCACCGCATGCGTATGACGATGCGGGCGATTATTTCTTGACCGAGCCGACGGCGATCTGGTCGAGGTCGCGGCCAAGCGACAGGCCGATGACCGGCACCATGGTGTCGTCGACCTTGACCGAGATGGTAACGTTCATGGTGTTGGTGTCCTGGACGCGGGCAATCATCACGCCGTTCAGCTTGGCGCGGTTGATGCCGACAACAACCTTGTCGTCGCTGACGGCGCCCGAGACGATGTCGAGGCCCTTGCCGTCGGCGCCGTCCAGGAACTTGCCGTCATAGGTGTTGCCGTTCTGGGTGATCAGCGCGCTCATCGGCTGGGTAAATACGCCGACCCGGCAGGTGCCGTCGAGCTTGATGCCAGCGGTCTTGCCGGCGACAGGCTCGCCGACCAGGTTGCAAGAGAATTTGGTGCCCTTGTACTTGCCGGCGACGATTTCGCCCGGGCCCTTCCAGACGCCAGCGACCCGCTCGAAAAAGGCCTGGTCGCGCGAGGCGGCATCGGCATCGGAAAGAATGGCGACGGGGGCAAGTACGGTAGCGGCGGCGAGGACGCCGAGGAGCGATAAGAAGCGCGGATACATGAAACGTTCCTTGGGCGAAAGCGACCTGATGTGAGCTGCAATTTAGCGCGTTAATGGTTAACGCTTGGTTGCCAAAGCGGCGATTGGGCAGGGCTGAGGCGCCGGGCGGCGATGCATCCCAGCGGTGCCGCATTGAGAAATTCGCTGAATTCGCAAGGAAATTTGGCGCGGCTGCGAACCGCGCATTTTGTTGTTGAAGACATCAGGTTTTGCGCGCGGCGTCACGGCCCGTGAGGTTCGGCGTCAGGTCGCCGACGAAATCGCTGATTCCCGGACGTTTCAGCGCCTTGAAGGGCAGCGGCCGGCAGAGGTCCATGGCGGCGATGCCGATCCGCGCCGTCATCAGCCCGTTGATCACGCCTTCGCCAAGCCGGGCCGAGAGCTTTGACGCCAGCCCGTGGCCGAGCACCTGCTGGGCCAGCCCGTCGCCGATGGCGATCGACCCGGTGACGGCCAGATGGGCCAGCACGTCGCGCAGCAACCGGATCATGCCGAGCGTACCCGGGCGGCCGCCATAAAGTTCGGCCATGGCGCGCACCAGCCGCGTCACTTCGAACAGCACATAGGCGAGATCCACCACGGCGCGCGGGCTGACGGCGGTAACCACCGAG
>Ga0247730_1001240_pt1 | contig 14664 bp, 10 predicted proteins | sample UWRJL073202C2_FD_180959 | JGI IMG/M metagenome (GOLD analysis project Ga0247730, IMG submission 180959) | Plant litter microbial communities from Arlington Agricultural Research Station in Wisconsin, United States - UWRJ-L073-202C-2 | ecosystem: Environmental > Terrestrial > Plant litter >... | reverse complement strand
CCGCGGTTAGAATTGCGGATGAAATCTACAATCTCATCACGGATCTCCGTAGGTGCAAATTCGGCTTCTATTTTGTCAAGTGCTTTAGTCACATTATTGTGCTTCACAAAAAGCACCCTGTATATCTCCTGGATCTCATTTATCTTTTCTGAAGAAAACCCGCGGCGCCTTAGCCCCACAGAGTTGATTCCGGCATAAGATAATGGCTCCCTTGCGGCTTTCACATAAGGCGGAACATCTTTACGCACCAGTGAACCACCGGTGATAAAGGCGTGTGAGCCCACTTTAACAAACTGGTGAATGGCTACCAGGCCAGCCAGGACAACATAACTGCCAATCGTAATATGGCCAGCCAGTGTAGTGCTGTTGGAAAATATACAGTGGTCGCCCACTTCACAGTCATGCGCAATGTGCGAATAAGCCTGGATGAGGCAATTGCTGCCGATCACGGTTTTCCATTTATCCTTAGTGCCCCTGTTGATGGTTACGCACTCCCTGATGGTTGTATTGTCGCCAATTTCAGCGGTAGTTACTTCACCTGCAAATTTCAGGTCCTGCGGAACACCGGAGATCACTGATCCCGGGAAGATTTTACAGTTTTTTCCTATTCTGGCGCCGTCCATGATGACAACATTGGACGCAATCCATGTACCTTCACCAATGACAACGTCTTTGTGGATGACCGAAAAAGGCTCAATAATCACATTATCGCCAATTTTGGCGTCCGGATGTATATATGCTAAAGGTTGTATCATGATACGCGTTCGCTTTCTTTTACTTTTGAAATTTGGGCCATCATTTCTGCTTCCACAACAATTTTATCTCCTACCATGCCCACACCTTTCATTTGTGCGATGCCTCTGCGGATCGGTTCCATCAGATCACATCTGAAAACAATCGTATCACCCGGTAAAACCTGGGCCCTGAACCTCACTTTATCGATCTTCAGAAAATATGTAAGGTAATTTCTTGGGTCCGGAACGGTGCTCAGCACCAGGATTCCGCCTGTTTGTGCCATCGCTTCGATCTGGATCACCCCCGGAAGTACAGGAGCGCCCGGGAAATGACCTTTGAAGAACTCTTCGTTCATGGTCACATTTTTCACACCAACAACATGCGTTTTTGATAATTCTAAAATCTTATCAATAAACAGAAAGGGCTGTCTGTGCGGCAGGATATCCATGATCTGTACCACATCATAAAGAGGTTTTACAGAGGGGTCATATACTTTTTGTACTTTTTTGTTTTTTTCTTTTTTAATCGCCGCCTTAATTTTTTTAGCGAATGCAATATTCGCCGCATGGCCTGGGCGAGCTGCCATAATATGACCTTTAAGGTGCATTCCTACCAGCGCAAGGTCACCGATCATATCCAGTAATTTATGACGCGCAGGTTCGTTCTGGTAACGCAGCTCCATATTGTTCAGGATTCCCTGAGGGGCCACATCAATTTTTTCTCTCTTAAATATTTTAGCCAGGTGGTCCAGTTCATCCCTGGTCACCTCTTTATCTACGATAACAATCGCATTATTTAAATCACCGCCTTTGATCAGATTGTTCTGCAGCTGGTATTCCAGTTCATGCAAAAAACAGAAAGTACGGCATGAGGCAATTTCGTCTTTAAATTCAGCAATGCTTGAAATCACCGCATGCTGACTGCCCAGTACGGGAGAATTGTAATCGATCATACAGGTAAACCTGTAATCCTCCAGCGGCATCGCTACAATTTCTACTTTTCTGTCGGTTTCAGTATAGATAATGTTATGGGGGATCTGAAAATATTCGCGGTCAATGTCCTGCTGCACCACACCTGCACTTTCAAGTGCTTCAACAAATAATATCGCGCTGCCATCCATGATCGGAGTTTCCGGCCCATCCAGTTTCATCAGGATATTGTCCAGGTCCATTCCAACAAGAGAAGCCATTACATGTTCTACAGTGCTGATACTGGCACCGTTTTGTGTAATTGTTGTGCCTCTGGCGGTATCCGTTACATTGTCGCAGTCAGCATCTACCACAGGTTGCCCCGGCAGATCGATACGCTGAAATTTAAAACCGTGGTTCTCAGGTGCCGGACAAAAAGTTAAGGTAACATTTGCTCCTGTATGCAGGCCTACCCCCTGTACAGAAACTTCGCTTTTTATAGTTTTTTGTTTAACGTTCATTATTGTTGTGTGTAGTACTAACTATGCTATGATCGGACTCTCTTTTTAGTTCAGCCTCTATTTTTGTAATACGTTTTTCTATATCCGGAAGATGTTTAAACAGTACTGAAGCACGCATCCAGTCCCTCAGGGGCTGGGCTGGCGTACCATGCCATTGTTTATTTTCTTCTGTAATATTAGAATTGATACCCGCCTGTGCGCCGATTTGCGTACCATTGGCGAGCGATAAATGGCCGGCAATGCCTACCTGTCCGCCAACAACAGATTTTTTACCTATTTTACTGCTGCCGGATATTCCTGCCTGGGCAGCAACAACAGTGTTTTCACCAACCTCAACATTATGTGCAATCTGGATCAGGTTATCAAGTTTCACACCTTTTCTGATAAAGGTAGAACCCATTGTTGCCCTGTCGATAGCCGTATTTGCGCCAATTTCCACATCATCTTCAATGACAACGTTTCCGATCTGTGCAATTTTTGAATAGGTGCCGTCCGGCTGCGGTGCAAATCCAAATCCGTCACTGCCGATAACGGTGTTGGAATGGATCACAACACGATCGCCAATCACAGAGCGGTTATAGATTTTTACGCCCGGGTGAATGGTATTTGCTGAACCGATTTTGGAATCCGTGCCAATAAAAACCTGCTGCGACACCTTGGTGTCGTCACCAATTTCTACATTTTCAGAGATATAGGAGAATGCCCCGATAAACACGTTCTTACCGATCTTTGCAGAAGGATGAATAAAACAAGGTTGTTCTATGCCCGATTTGTCAAGAGAGGCATTGTATGCCTCGTTATACTTTTCGAGCAGCACAGAAAATGCGCTGTACGGATCTTTTACCTTTACCAGCGTACAGCTTACAGGCTGTGAAGGGGAAAAGTCGTCTCCAACAATGACAACAGAGGCGTTTGTTGAATATATATAGTGTTCGTACTTACGGTTCGATAGAAAACATAAGGCACCTTTTTTACCATCTTCTATTTTTGAAAGTTCTGAAACTGTAATGTTTTCATCTCCTTCAACCTTCCCACTTAAAAAGTCGCTTATCTGCTTGGCAGTAAATTGCATTCTACAAAGTTAAATGTTAAATTGATATGAACAAATATTCCCAACACGCTAATTGTATTAGAATGTCTGTAATCGGAAACTAAAAACGGGATAATAATCGAATTATTTTGTTAAAAAATGCTAAATTATTCGTGGATAGCACAGTATGTGCTTTGTAACGGTCTTATCCAGCGATTCCAGATTGGACAAATCCGAAGCTTTGGCGATATCTATGGTCACATTATTTTTCATCAAAATGTTAATTGTGCTGTTTCCCTCGCCGGTATTGTAAGCCCGGTTGCTAATCACGTCTGTAAAAACGAAATAAGAAACTTCGTTTTGGTTAATTTCAAGACTGAGTTCAGTGTTGTCCCGGATAATTTGCATACGGCTTTCTTCAGGCGGATCGTTACTGATCTCTGTTTTTAACAACTGCCGGTCTACCAGCATATTGCACAACAGCGAAAGGATCCTGTCGGGATGCTCCCTCCAAACCTTGACCGAAGCAAAAATATCCTGATCGTCCAGTCTTGCAAACTGTCCAAGATGAAAGTCTGATTCAAGAAACTCGCTTTTCTTTACATCATTCTTCAAAAAATGCTGCAGGGCCGGCGTAGCAAATAAATCTTCCCCGCGTTCTGCCAGTTCTTTTGCCCGTTTCAGGATCTTCACCAGCAACTGCTCCCCTGCAATTACGGTTTTATGCAGGTATACCTGCCAGTACATCAAACGGCGGGCAACAAGAAACTTTTCTATCGAATAGATTCCCTTTTCTTCAATCACAAGGTGGTCGTCAGCCACATTAAACATCTTGATGATCCTGTCAAAGCTAATCACCCCTTCGCTCACCCCGGTGAAGAAACTGTCGCGGTTCAGGTAGTCCATCCGGTCCAGGTCAAGCTGGCTTGATATCAGCTGCTGCAGGAATTTCTTATGGTACTGCCCGGTAAAAACCTCAATAGCAGTAGTGAGCCTTCCCTTAAACTGGTAGTTCAGTTTCTCCATCATCAGCATCGAGATGTCTTCATGATGAATACCTTTTACCAGCGAATGTTCCAGGGCGTGCGAAAAGGGCCCGTGTCCGATATCATGCAGTAATATGGCAATGGTGGCCGCCTCTTCTTCGGCCTTTGTGATCTCCTGTCCTTTGCTCCGCAGCACTTCTATGGCAAGGCTCATCAGGTGCATGGCGCCCAGTGCATGATGAAAACGGGTGTGCAAAGCTCCGGGATAAACCAAATGTGTCATCCCCAGCTGCTTAATATAGCGCAGGCGCTGAAAAAAGGGATGCGAGACCAGATCGAAGATCAGCTCAGAAGGTATATTGATGAATCCGTATACCGGATCATTTATGATTTTCTTTTTGTTCAATCTTTATAAAATAATTTATACGGTACAAAAATTGCTATTTTTATCCGTACTTAAGAACGGGAGCACTCTTTTTTAAGGAATTATTTACACCTTATACATACTATAATGCAGGAAACCAAGATTCTATGGGCCGATGATGAGATTAACCTATTAAAACCACATATTTTACTGTTAAACGAAAAAGGATATCACGTAACAACATTTACCAATGGTAATGATGCGCTTGAAGCCTTTGGGAAAGAACATTTCGACCTCGTATTCCTCGATGAAAACATGCCCGGCATGAGCGGACTCGAAACCCTCTCTGCGATCAAAAATATTAAAAGTGACATTCCCGTTGTACTAATTACTAAAAGTGAAGAAGAAAATCTGATGGAAGATGCCATCGGATCAAAAATTGACGATTACCTGATAAAGCCGGTAAATCCAAAACAGGTTTTGCTGACGATCAAGAAAATCATCGATAACAAAAGGTTGATCAGTGCCAAAACATCTATGGCTTACCAACAGGATTTCAGGCGACTGGGGATGACGCTGAACGACAAACTGAGCTACGAAGAGTGGGTAGAAGTTTACAAAAAATTAGTTTTCTGGGAACTGGAGCTCGAAAAACTTGACGATCCCCAAATGCATGAAATCCTGACCATGCAAAAATCAGAAGCCAATACCCAGTTCTCAAGGTTTATCGAAGACAATTACCTTGGATGGGTAAACGGCAAGGAAAAAGCTCCTTTGTTATCAAATGAGCTGCTGAAGAAAAAAGCTTTTCCGCTGATCAATTCCACTACACCCGTTTTCTTTATCCTGATCGATAATTTACGGTACGACCAGTGGAAGATCATTAACCCCCTGATTACAGAACATTTCAGACTGGATGATGAAGATATTTATTCAAGTATCCTGCCTACGGCAACACAGTACGCCAGGAACTCCATCTTTTCAGGCCTGATGCCACTCGAAATGGAAAAACGTTTCCCTTCGCTATGGCAGAATGACGATGATGAAGGTGGAAAGAACATGCATGAAGAAGCATTTCTGGCCGACCAGATTAAACGCAGTGTGCGCAAGGACTGTAAGTTCAGCTACCATAAGATCCTGACGTATGACGATGGAAAAGCCCTTACAGAGCAGGTAAATAACCTGATGCAGAACGAATTTAATGCCATCGTATACAACTTTGTAGATATGCTTTCCCATGCCCGTACTGATATGGCGATGATCAGGGAACTGGCAAATGATGATGCGGCCTACCGTTCACTGACCTTATCCTGGTTTGAGCATTCGCCTTTGCTGGAACTGCTGAAAAAGCTGTCGCAGAAACAGGTAAAAATTGTGATCACAACAGATCACGGAACCATTCGCGTAAAACATCCGAGCAAGGTGATCGGCGACAGAAACACCAATACCAACCTGCGTTACAAACAGGGCAGAAACCTCAACTACAATGCAAAAGAGGTTTTTCTGATTAAAAACCCGCATGAAGCACAGTTGCCAAAGATCAATATCAGTTCAAATTATATTTTTGCCAAGGAAGACCGTTATTTTGTTTACCAGAATAACTACAACCAGTTTGTAAATTATTACAACGAGACCTTCCAGCACGGGGGTATATCCCTCGAAGAGATGATCATTCCTATCGCTACCTATAGTTCACGTTAGTTAAGGCAAAAATGAATCTTGAAGTTAACAGTCTGACAGCGTTGGGCAGCGCGGCAAAAGCGCTGCTCAGTTTTGCTGAAGAGGAAAAGGTGTTCATTTTTGAAGGAGAAATGGGTGCCGGAAAAACAACCTTTATCAAGGCCCTTTGTGCCGAACTGGGCGTAGAGGATGTGGTAAGCAGCCCTACGTTTTCCCTGGTCAATGAATATGCAATGAGTACCGGGGTTGTATATCACTTTGATTTTTACCGTATCCGGGATATCCGGGAGGCATATGATATCGGTTATGAGGAATACTTTTATTCAGGCAATATCTGCCTCATAGAATGGCCGGAACGCATCGAAGAGCTCCTTCCGGAGCACTACATTAAAGTGGAGATCAAAGTATTATCTCCCGACAGAAGAGCATTTAACTTTAGTAAAAATTACCTTTAGATGCTTGATTTTCATGTTATTTTTATTAATTTCATTCAAATAAACGCTAGATAATGGCTACAGGATTACGGGAAGAAATGGCCTCAATTGCTCAAAAAGGTTTGCTACAGCCAAAAGAGACACTGTCAGAATTAAAACAGAAAAGCAACAGTCTTTATATTGGTATCCCAAAAGAGATTTCATTTCAGGAGAACAGGATTGCCCTTACTCCCCTGTCTGTCGCACTACTGGTAAACAACGGCCATAAGGTATTGCTGGAGAGCGGTGCCGGAACCGGGGCCAACTTTTCTGATAATGACTATAGTGAGCAGGGCGCTATTATCACCTTTAATAAAAAGGACGTTTTCGATGCAGATATTATCGTAAAAATTGCCCCTCCAACCTGCGACGAGATAGAGATGATGCACAAGGGACAGACGCTGATCTCTGCCCTGCAGATGGGTGCGCTTAAAGAAAGCTATCTCAAATCCCTGATGGACAAAAAGATCAATGCCCTTTGTTTCGAAAACTTACGGGATGAAGGAAATATCCTCAGTGTTGTCCGTGCCATGAGCGAGATTGTAGGGGCTACCTCAATCTTTATCGCCGCAGAGTACCTGAGCAGTGTTACCGGTGGTAAAGGCCTGATGCTTGGCGGTTTTACCGGTGTGCCGCCAACGGAGATTGTGATCCTGGGTGCAGGTACGGTTGGCGAGTATGCTGCCAGAACAGCCCTCTCCCTCGGTGCAGAAGTAAAAGTATTTGACAGTTCTATTTATCGCCTCCGCCGCCTGCAGAACAACCTGGGAAGCCGCGTTTTCACCTCCGTGATGCAGCCAATTGTACTGGGCAAGGCCGTGACTACCTGCGACGTTGTGATCGGCGCCATCAGGGCTACACATGGCCGCAGCCCCTGTATAATCATGGAAGAAACTGTAGCGCGCATGAAACCCGATTCTGTGGTGATTGATGTGAGCATAGACCAGGGCGGCTGTTTCGAAACGTCTGAGGTAACGAACCACAAAGACCCTGTATTCAGGAAACATGACGTGATCCACTATTGCGTTCCAAATATTGCCTCAAGAGTACCCAGAACAGCTTCTTATGCGCTGACAAATATCTTTACACCTATCCTGGTGGATATTGGTGATATGGGCGGGCTGATGAATGTGGTATGGAACAGACCCGGGATCAGGGAAGCGCTGTATATCTACCAGGGGCACCTCACCAGCAAAACCCTGGCTAATATGTTTAACCTGCCTTTTAAAGATATCGAACTCTTAGTTGTTGCCAACCAGTAATTTTTTAGGTTTCCATACAAACTGCAGGTAAACCAGAGCAATCAGTGTAATTCCTGTACAAAGGTAAAATGTGGTAGGTATCGCAGAAATATCATCTACAAACAACCAGCCGGCCAGTAGTGCCCCCATGCCAATTCCCGCTTCAAGCGCGATGTACATGGTTGCCACCGCTTTTCCGCGGTGCGCCGGGTCGCTCAGATCTATCGTCCATGCGCTTACCGCAGGAGACAGCATGCCGGTTGCCACGCCATATAAAGCAGAAGCGCACATCAATGATAGAGAGGAAGCGGCAAGCCCGATCCACACCAGTGACACTGCCAGCATGCCAAGCGAAACTTTAAGAATAAGTACTCTGCCGTACTGATCTGAAGCCTTGCCCGCTACAAAACGGATGAGCAGGGATGTCAGCGTAAATACAACAAAGAACAATCCTTTATTGGTTGTACCAAGATACTTGCTCCAGTCGCCGATCACCGTTAAGATTGCCCCGTAACTTACATAGCTCAGCAGGGTAATCAGTGAGGCAGGGATCACGCGCCACTCGATGATATCATTCCTTTTAATTTTAAGCAGCGGCAGGCTGAAACGCTGTTTGTCTGTCAGGGATTCTTTCATATTGGCCAGGATCACTATAGACATCAGTGCAAAGGCAGAGGAGCAGTAAAACAGGATATTTATGGAAAAGTGATCTGTGATCATACTTCCTATCGCCGGCCCTATGGCCAGGCCGGTACTAAAACAGATGCCATGAACGCCCATTGCCTCGCCCCATTTGTTTTCCGGCACCAGGTCTGCCACATAAGCAGCCGTGGCAGTAGGTTTAAAGCCCGTGGAAAATCCATGGATCAACCTGAGAAATAAAAACCCGGCAACGGTAGTCAGCACCGGATAAAGCAGCCCGCAAACAAAACAAACCACAGAGCCTACGGCCATTACAGGTACCCTGCCTATGGTATCTGTCAGTTTACCGCTGAAAGGCCGGGAAAATCCGGCTGTAAGTGTAAATAAGGCGATGATCAGCCCTTTGTACGAAGCTCCGCCCATTGCACTCAGATAAGCGGGTAATTCGGGGATCAGCATATTAAAGCTGGACGAAAACAGAAAGGAACTTAAACAGACCAGTCCGAATTGCAGGGTATAAATCGATTGAGCGTCGTTCTTCATATCCGAACAAAAGTAAAACTAAATCATAAACACTTTCCTTAAAATTCTAATTAATGGATCAGAAGTTCTCGTGGATGCTGGTAATCACCTTTGCCATTTCTTTTTTCAGCTCTGCTACCGGGCTGACAAAATTATTGTTCATAAAAGAGAAACTAAGGGTGCGTCCTTTTTTAGTGAGCACATAGCCGCTTTGGTTATAAACACCTGAAAGCGATCCCGTTTTGCCATATACAAAGGGATGATCAGTTTTTGGATAGGCACTCTTCAGCGTTCCGGTCTTACCGCCGGCAGGCAGCAAACTGAAAAGTTTTTCGCGGTTATTGATTTGCTGATCGATCATTTTCAGCAGGGTGATGATATCCCTGGGCGTAATCAGGTCCATCCGGGATAATCCCGAGCCATCCACCCAGCGGGGTTTGTCTGGCAATCCGGACAGATATTTCTCCTGGATGTATTTTATCGCCTCTGTACCATTTAAGGATGATTGAAACTGGTTGGCATACACCAGTAGCAGCTGCTCTGCAATAAAATTATCGCTCGGCAGCATCATTTCCCTGAGCACCTGCTCTGAAGGCACATTGTAAATTGTTTTTGCGCTGACGGGCATTTCCAGGTGAATAATCCCTACCGCACGGTGTAATGTATCAGCAAGCAGGTTTACCGTAAGGGCTGTACCCGTTTTATAGGGGATCTGCTGCTCATAATTTGCCGGTAAGCTTATCCTCCCGGGGTAATGCAAAACGTTCTCGTTAAAATCCCTGACAGCGTTGAATGTTCCTGTAAAGGCTGCAGAATCCCTGACCATGCAATCATTAAAAAGCCGCGGAGAAACGGAGACCTTTGCCTTATTGCCAGTGATGGTAATCAGGTTGTCCATTATAGGCAGCTCGGTTATTTCTGCCTGGTAATAGTCGTTGTAATCATCCCATGACCATCCCTGCCCGTAAAAATTACCCGTGTACCTGCCGGGAGAAAAGAACAATTGCTTTTTACTGTCGCGCAGGAACCTGAACGCGTGGTCGCCTTTTAGCCTGCTTTGGAGGAAAGAAGGATCACCGGTTCCCCAGAAAATCAGCGAATCTCCTCTTTCAACATATCTCAGGGAAGGGATAGAATCAGGAAGCAGCTTTAATCCGGCGTAAAATGTAAATAATTTGGTATTGGAAGCAGGAACGAAATATTTATCAGCATCTTTTTCATAGATCATCTTCCCTTTATCAAGATCAGAAAGGGCAAAGCCTACAGGATGGCCCTTCAGCAGGGCCGAATTCTTAAATAGGCGTTCTACTTTCCGCTCTGTTTTGCGGTCGGTAGCACATCCTGTCAAAAACAGGATAGAAATCAATGTAATTCCCTTTAGGAGGGGCAACTCCAGGAGTTTAATTATTTTCATTAATAGCTTTATTGTCTTTGATCTAACTAAAGTATTATTTATTTAATTAAAAACGCTTTGCTTACCCAAAAATACCTGTTATTAAGCTGGTTGTAACTTTATAATTACACATCTTTGTTACTTTTCGCAATGAATATATTTGAACTCTTAAAAATAAACCTAATAACTGTTAAACTCAATGAACAAAAGGTCAAACTTACTGGCAATTGCCGGTATGTGTTTAATATGTGCATTCAGCAGTGATGCATTATATGCACAGAAGAAATCTAAAAAGAAAACTCCGGCAAGCGGAGCATCTGCAACGCCTCCACCTGCAGCAAAAAAAGAGGGCATTAAGCCCTTCAGCGAAATAATTACCGCAAAAGCGAGAAAAAAAGATGGCCTGTTTAAAACCTATAAGGTAGACGACCGCTGGTTCTTCGATATTCCTGATTCCCTGCTCAACCGCGAGATGCTGATTGTATCGCGCTTAAATAAAGTACCGTCCGGCGTATCGGTGGGCAACCAGCAATATGGCGGTGAAGAATTAAATGAACAGGTTTGGCAATGGGAACGCCGCGGCAAACAGGTTTTTGTTCGTGTGCCCAGCTATTCTGTAAGAGCAGACAGTACCTCAGACATGTACCAATCTGTTAAAAACTCAAACCTCTCTACGATCATTGCCAGCTTTGACATCAAAGCTTACAACAAGGATACAAGCGGAGTGGTAATTGATGTGACCGACTTCTACAATGGTGATATAATGGCGATCGGCGCCACGGACGAACTGAGAAAAGCCTACAAAACCACGGCTCTGGACCCTACCAGATCGTATATCGATACTGTAAAAACTTTCCCGCTGAATATTGAAGTGGTAACGAGCAAAACGTATAAAACGATGGAATCTCCTATCGATAACAGCATCGGGGCTGTTACCTATGAATTTAATACTTCGATGCTGCTGTTGCCCAAAAAACCTGCAAAACCCCGTTTGAACGATGTAAGAGTGGGCTATTTTGGACAAACGCAAACAGATTATGGTACAGATGCGCAAAAAGCTGAGAAAACAGCCTATATCCACCGCTGGGGCCTTGTTCCGAAGGATACAGCTGCTTACCTCAGGGGCGAACTGGTTGAACCGGTAAAACCTATCGTCATTTATATTGATCCTGCCACACCAAAAAAATGGGTACCATACCTGATTGCCGGTATTAACGACTGGCAGGTTGCCTTCCAGGAAGCAGGGTTCAAAAATGCTATTATTGGTAAAGAAGCACCAACAGCAAAAGAAAATCCGGAGTTCAGCGTAGATGATTCACGCTATTCAGTGGTGCGCTATTTTGCGTCGAACATCGCCAATGCTTACGGCCCTCACGTGTCTGACCCGCGTTCAGGCCAGATACTTGAAACTCACATCGGCTGGTACCATAACGTCATGAACCTGCTGAGAAACTGGGTTTTTGTACAAACTGCTGCCGTAGACCCTTCAGTAAGAAAAGCCAAATTTACGGATGAGCAAATGGGAAACCTGATCCGTTTTGTGTCTTCGCATGAAATTGGCCATACTTTAGGCCTGCCGCATAACTTTGGTTCAAGCTACGCCTACCCTGTAGACTCCCTGCGTTCGAAAACTTTCACCAATACCCATGGAACAGCTCCGTCAATCATGGATTACGCACGTTTTAACTATATCGCACAACCGGGGGACGGCGTTACGCAATTGCACCCTACTATCGGCGAATATGATAAATGGGCTATTAAATGGGGCTATACCTGGTTCCCGGGCAATTTATCTCCGGCCAAAGAACGTGAAAAACTTGATGTATGGACTGTTGCCAAAGCAGGAAACCCATTGTATTATTACGGAAGACAAGGTACATCCTTGGATCCGCGTCTGCAAAATGAAGACCTTGGAGACAACGCGATGAAAGCCAGTGCCTATGGTATCGCCAACCTGAAACGTATTCTGCCAAATGTAGAAAAATGGACGTATGAAAAAGGCAAGGACTACAGCGACCTGAAAGAGATATATGGTGAAGTAATCACTCAGTTTAACCGTTATATGGGCCACGTAACAACCAATATCGGCGGAATGAGCGAAAACTTTAAAACATACGACCAGAAAGGTGCCGTTTATACTTACCTGCCAAAAACCAAACAAAAAGAAGCCGTGGCATTTTTAAATGCCCAGTTATTTAATACCCCGCTATGGTTGATCAACAATGCACAATTAAACAAGTTTGATAACGGTGTATTGCTGAATAACATCAAAGCTGTACAGTCTGGCACACTTGGAAGCATCCTTTCTCCTTCACGTATCGCAAGGCTACTGGACAACGAAACTAAAAATGGTGCTACGGCCGCATATACACTTCCTGAGCTCTTCAAAGACCTGCACACGAGTATTATCCCAGCGAGTCGCCCGGACGCGTTTAAACGCAATCTGCAGCGTTCATTTGTAGACCGTTTGGGAACACTGATGACGCAGGAAATGCAGGCACCTCCGGGAGTTGCTCCTGCACGGATTGCTGATTTTGGTTTGACACCTGTTAATGTTTCCCTTTCTGATATCAGGCCACTGGTGAGGGCGGAATTAAAATCATTGCTGACGATCGCAAAAGCGAGAGCTGTTGCAGGTGATGCGATGACTAAAGCACATTATGATGATCTGGCGATCAGGATCAACGATATCCTGAACCCCAAAAAATAGAGGTAAACCCTCATTCTTAAGCCTCTGCCGGCCAGACCAGATTTCCTTTCTGTCTGCCGGGCAGAGGCTTTTTATTTAGGCACGCTCCGGGTTCTGTCTGAGTGATGTTCGTATCTTGGTCGTATACAGAGGGTTTATACGAGGGGTTTACGTTAGGTATACCTTAAATTTACAGCGCTTTCAAAGCAGGTTTCTATCGTGTTTGAAACGGCTACAACTCGAATCAAACTCTTTTGAAACAAGTTTGAAAGCCGTTCCAAACCCGTTATATATACGAGGTTGATCTAAGGTAAATACCTCGTAGTAACAAGTAAACACCGAACGAGGTACCTTGCTGGTATCTATTACACATTATCTTATATTTGCGGGAAAACGTTTTGCTGCTATGAAAGTACTCCGATCCCTGTTGCTGATGATAAGTTCCGCTTTGTTATTGCTCGCCTGTAACGGAAAAACTGGCAAAGAAAAACCAGAGCCAAAAACCAAACTGGATCTAAGCCCTATTACAGGGATCAGATATACAGAGGTAAAACGTCGTTTCAGCAATGGACTTTCATACGACAGTATGGGCTTTGCACAGGAGCCCAGCTGGATCATCCAGCTCAAAAAACCTGATACGATGTCTGCCTATGATCCCGCAAAAAAGATCATGCAGGGTTTTTATCTGCAGTACGACCATGGCGATGTTTATAATTTTGCGAAAGAATGGTTCAGGTTTAAACTCATCAGTAAAGACAGCCTGGTTTTTCAGCGCCTGCAGGTTACCCATAAAGAGATTGCTGATGATATCCGCTCTGATGTGAACATGACGTTTTATGCCGACAGCTATATCAAAAACGTTTTACATACCACCCCTGAAAAACTGCAGCGGCCTACCCGGGCAGATACGCTGTTTATTTCAAAACTGGTGGAAAGAGCGAACCGTTATCCGGATCAAACAGACAGTGTATTTGCCGCCAGACAGGTTGCGGTACTGATCCCCCGTGATAACAGAATCTCGGTGGAACGCCTGAGCAATGTAGACCGGCTTAACGGCAAAACAGAAGCTTATGATTATCTTTATCCGGCATACCGTCTGGTCATTCCTGAGGCCTATAAGGATTTTGTGTACGAATTCAATATTCTGGTAGCTCCAGACGGCAAACTGCGCCTTGGCAATTTCTTTACTAACCTTCCTGAGTTCCGGGAAGTCCGCAAAAAAGTTTTAGCAGGCATCACAAGTGTGTATTTACAAAATTTATTAAAAATTAAACCCGGCAGTACATTAGGGATGCCGCATACCAGTGAAGTAACCGTTACGGTAAAAGGCATAAAAGGGAAAAAATAGAGCTTTAAAAATTATATTCATCAAAAAATGAAGCATTTGCATATTATAAAAAAATTATCACTACCTTGCAGACTTAATATTTAATACTTAATACAATGCAAGAAGGAACAGTAAAATTTTTTAATGTAACTA
>Ga0247730_1001239_pt1 | contig 14676 bp, 8 predicted proteins | sample UWRJL073202C2_FD_180959 | JGI IMG/M metagenome (GOLD analysis project Ga0247730, IMG submission 180959) | Plant litter microbial communities from Arlington Agricultural Research Station in Wisconsin, United States - UWRJ-L073-202C-2 | ecosystem: Environmental > Terrestrial > Plant litter >... | reverse complement strand
ACGTTGCTGCCCGCGGTCTGGACATCAACGACCTGCCCACTGTGGTCAACCTCGATCTTCCCACTGTTGCCGAAGACTACATCCATCGCATCGGCCGCACCGGGCGTGCGGGGCAGACGGGCGAAGCGATCTCCCTGGTTTGCGCCGATGAAGTCGAACTGCTGTCGGCCATCGAGATGCTGACCCGTCAGACCCTGACCCGCAAAGACGAACCCGACTTCGTTCCCGAGCACCGTGTTCCGCTCACCGACGCCACCGGGCAGATCCAGAAAAAACCGAAAAAGCCCAAAAAGCCCAAGGACAGCGGTGGTGGCGGCAAGCGCAATCTCGGCAAATGGGTGGACAGCGGCGATGCAGCGCCAGAAGCGCCGTCGGTCAAGCCCGTGCGCAAAGTGCCGGTGTTCAATACCGGACCGCGCAAGCGTAAGCCTTGAGGTAATACGATCGGCGCAGCGAGCAATCCTGCGCCGATGTCGTCAGTGGCGTTCGAGAATGTCCCGATACAGCGCCGCATAGCTCTGCACCATCTTCTCTGCGGTGAATACCGCTTCGTAGCGTTGCTCAGCCTTCGCGCCCATCCGCTCTGCCAACGCAGTGTCGTTCCAGAGCGTGGTCATCGCATCGGCCAGAGCCGCCGAATCCCTTGGCGGGACAACCAGGCCGGTCTCGTCAGCAATGTTGATGAACGTGGTGCCACTGCCGATCTCGCAAGAGATCATCGGCTTGCCATACATGGCCGCTTCGAGCAGTGAAATACCGAAGGACTCAGAACGAAGGTGCGACGGGAACACAAACGCCGTACACAGCGTGAGCAGGGCGTTCTTGTCGTCGTCAGGCAACCCGCCAAGGAATTTGACGTGAGTCAGCCCCCGCGTGGCGGCCTTCGCCTTGAGCTCTGATTCTTCATGACCGCCACCCATGATCACCACGGGAAGCTGAGTGCGCTGGGCCGCTTCGAGTAAATAGTCCAAACCTTTGTAGTAACGCAGGGCGCCCACAAACAGGAAGAATCGCTCGCCCAACTGTTGTTTCCAGTGGGCAAGCTTGGTCGGTGACGGCGTGGGGTAGGTAGCGCGGTCCAGACCATACGGAATGATCTCGACTTTATCCCTGAAGCGCGTCAGCACTTCACTGCTCGCCGCATAGTTCGGAGACGAAGCGACGATCCGATCGACGCTGCCCAGGAAGCGGTTCATCAGCGGCTGGTAAAGCTTGAGCAGCGTTTGCTGCTTGACGATGTCCGAGTGGTAGCTCACCAGCGACGGCTTTTTCAGGCGCGTGGCAAAGTGCGCGACGTCCATGTAGGGCCACGGAAAGTGGTAATGGACGATGTCGGCCTGCGCTGCCAGCTCTTTGAAATCCTTGATGCCTGACCAAGAAAGCCCGGTCGACGCGATGTGCAAATCCTGCTTTGAGCGATGAATCCGATGATTGCCGACCGTCTCATTGCGAGCCGAACCATTCGCGCTCAGATACAGGACCGAAGGGTCGATGCCGTGAGCCGCGCTGCCTTGCGCGAGTTGGAAAATTACCTGCTCGATCCCGCCGCCACGGCTTTCCGGGAAGTAGGTTTTAAAGAAGTGCAAAACTTTGGTCATCAGGCTTCTCTGACGAAACGATAGCGTCCGCTGCTTGGCGATGGCCGCACTGCGTTCAAACGGCAGCAGGAGAGGGTAGGACTGAAAGTACACCCGAAAAGCGTCGCTGCTCTTCGGGTTTACAGTGCCAGATCAGGCGTCGTTGAGCATCCAGCTGAGTGTTTCGCTCAACTCAGGTGTTTTCCAGCCCGGGACCAGCGACTTCAAGCGGGTGTTGTCGCCACACAGGGTTTTCACTTCATTGGCGCGGACGAAGGCCGGATTCACCTCAACAGCCAAGTCGTGGCCAGTGATGGTGCGGCACATGTCGATGACTTCACGCAGCGAATGGGTCTTGCCCGAGCTGACGTTGACGAACTGACCGAAAGGCTTGGCCTCCAGCAGCCCACGGTAAGCTGCTACCAGTGAGCGAACGTCGCTGAAGTCACGCCAGACGTCCAGATTGCCCAGTTCGATCTTGTCGGCTTTCTCGCGAAAGTGCTTCACGATCTTGGGCAGCAGGAAGTTATCGGCCTGGCCAACACCGGTGTAATTAAAAGGGCGGGTGACGATGATAGGCAGCCGACCGAACCACAAGCTGGCCATGTACTCCATGGCCAGCTTGCTGACGGCGTAATCATTGGCTGGCGCAGGCGCAGTGCCCTCGTCCAGCATCCCGGAAGAAGCATTACCATAGACATTGGCGCTGCTTGCCAGCAAAACGCTGTCAGGCGTTTTGCCGCAAGCTGCGATCGCTTCCAGCAAGTTGCGCGTACCAATCAGATTGACTTGATAAAACGCTTCGGCCGCGCCGTGACCCACAAAGGCCAGGGCAGCGAGATGAACTACGATGTCCGGTTGAATATCTGCCAGTAGCGTGCTCAAGCCAGCCAGATCCGTGAGATCGGCCTGATGATAATTAGCTTCGTCGGAAGGCTGGCTGCCCATGCCCACCACTTCACAGCCTTGGGCTGCAAGTTCGGCGGCCATGTAGCGTCCTGTGAAACCTTGAATACCCGTTATCAGCGCGCGCTTACCGGCAATACTCATCAGAACGAAAATCCTTTTTCATTTCGACGCATGTCCGCTTCGACCATCATGCGGCACAGTTCTTCCAGTGTAGTTTTCGGCTCCCAGCCCAGGACTTCCTTGGCTTTGAGCGGATTACCGATCAGCAGGTCGACTTCGGTAGGGCGGTAGAACTTCGGATTGACCGAAACCAGTACCTTGCCGGTGGCTGCGCAAGTGCCTTGCTCACCTTCAGCTTCGCCGCTCCAGTTGATGGTGATATCAACGGCCTTGAACGCCATGGTCACGAAATCGCGAACGGTTTCGGTGCGGTTAGTTGCGAGTACGAAGGTGTCCGGCTCGTCGGCTTGCAGCATGCGCCACATACCTTCGACGTATTCCTTGGCAAAACCCCAGTCGCGCTTGGCGTCCATGTTGCCCAGCTCAAGCTTGTCCTGCAGACCTAGTTTGATCTTGGCAACGGTGTCAGTGATCTTGCGAGTCACGAACTCACGGCCACGCAGCGGAGACTCGTGGTTGAACAGAATGCCGCTGGTCGCGAACAGGCCGTACGACTCACGATAGTTGATGGTCATCCAGTGGGCGTAAAGCTTGGCAACGCCGTACGGGCTGCGCGGATAGAAAGGGGTGCTTTCGATCTGAGGGATCGCCTGGACCTTACCGAACATCTCCGAAGTCGACGCTTGGTAGAAGCGGACTTTCGGGTTAACGATGCGGATAGCTTCCAGCAGATTCACAGCGCCAAGGCCGGTAATTTCTGCGGTGGTCAGAGGCTGATCAAAGGAAACGCCAACGAAACTCTGGGCTGCCAGGTTGTAAACCTCAGTCGCCTCGGTGGTTTGCAGCAAACGGATGCTTGCAGACAGATCGGTCAGGTCGTACTCGACCAGATGCAGATTGGGATGATTCTGGATGCCCAGTTCGTCGATCCGCCAGAAATTGACAGAACTGGTACGGCGGTAGGTGCCGTAAACGGTGTAACCCTTGCCAAGCAGCAGTTCAGCCAGATAGGCGCCGTCTTGACCAGTAATGCCGGTAACAATTGCTTTCATGCGAATCCTTTGAACTCCGTTTTGGTGCCGCTACAGCACGTGTTGGGTGAGATTATTTCGGCAGGCGCGCATGGTACAACGACGCGTGCTCGGCATACAAAACTTCTAGCCAGCCGGGCGGAGGCTCGTATGCGTAATGCCCCTACATTTAAAGCTCCGGTTTGATCCGCTGTGAAGAGCGATGACGTTCACCACGCCTTTTTTAGTGGACAGCCTTTTTTTTCTGAAGTACATCAGTCTTACCATCGAAGTTCGTGCTTGGGTAAGTGTTTCGAGTTGATCGACAAAATCGGCGGAACGTACGAAAATGCGCGCTGTCGCGACCGGGCATTCACTACCTGTTTCGTCAAATAATTATGCACTGTCATCAGGCGTCGCAAGTACCATAGACGCATAGCAATTCGCTCAAGGATCAAGCAATGCAAGGCTCGCCCGGGACAAGCGCCCGCCACCCGTATTTTCCCTACATTGATGGGCTTCGCGCATTTGCGGTATTAGCTGTACTGATCTACCACCTGCATGCCGCTTGGTTGCCCGGTGGATTTATCGGGGTCGATGTATTCTTCGTGATATCAGGCTTTGTTGTCAGCGCATCAGTAGCGAACTTCCGGGGCGGGATATTTCAATTTTTAACCTATTTCTACGCGCGCCGTATCAAACGGATTTTCCCCGCGCTGATTGCCTGTTTGCTGATTACTGCGCTGGCTTCTGCTTTATTCATTCCAGCTTCTTGGCTGAGTGCGGTAAATCAAGATACGGGCCGCAGCGCTTTTTTTGGCTTAAGTAACTTTATCCTTGCCCGGACGGGACGGGATTACTTCGCGCCGACGACTGAGTTCAATCCGTACACTCACACGTGGTCGCTCGGTGTTGAAGAGCAATTCTACGTTGTCTTTCCCTTGCTGTTTCTAGCTTGGCTGTCCGGAGGAAGATACCGTTGGGTTTCTGCGGCGCTTCTGGTTGCGAGCGTGGTTGCTTCAGGTTTCTATTCTTCGTGGCAAAGTGCCGCAGACCCGACTTCTGCTTTTTTTTTGAGCCCAGGCAGATTGTGGGAGCTTGGTGTTGGTGTCTTGTTATTTCAGCTGGTGAGCACACAAACAATCAATCTGAAGCTTTTCCGTGAAGAAGCATTGTGGCGGGCGTTACCCGGCGGTGCGTTTTTTCTGATTCTGCTCTACGCCTTTGCTGTTTCTCGCCCAGTTGGCTTTCCTATGCCTGGAGCGGTTTTGGCCGTCGTTGCCACTGCCGGTACAATTCTTAGCCTGCACAGTCTCGGCTACAACAACATCGTCAACAGATTCATAGGCAGCGTCTTTTTTGTTGCTATCGGGCGAATTTCGTATTCCCTGTATTTGTGGCACTGGCCAGTGTTCGTGCTGTTTCGCTGGACGTGCGGTCTTGATTCGTGGCTGACAAGGACGCTCGCCGTAATGCTCGCCTTCGTACTGGCAATCGCCTCCTACGTCCTGATCGAAAAACCCCTGAGGTATTCCCGCTTTGTCCGCCGCTCTCCGGAGTATGCGGTTATTTTGGGAGGGCTTGTGATTGTGTTCTGCGGTTGGTCGCTTTCAGGCACGATCACTAATAATTCGGCATATTTGACACAGAGCGTTGTCAGCAAGAATGCCTCTGTCTGGTATCCTGAAGGCGCCGATTCCAATCCATCCTATCCAGGATGTAGCTCCGGGCCTGACCTGCGGGTTGTCGGTGGCGGTACATACTTCGGCTACAGCCCGCGCGGCTGCAATGCTGCTGTTCCGTTGAAGGAATCGAGCATCTACGTCATCGGCGACTCTCATGCAATGGCCTACACTGGGCTATTTAAACAGTTTTCAATTATCAATTCCGTTCGTGTTAACTCATATAATAATGGCGGCTGCCCGTTTATCAGCTTCCAACCCCATCGAGACATCGATAACCCGGTTTGCAAGGGTTATGCGGAGTCTGCCATTAATGACATCCAAAGTCGTATCAAAGCCGGGGATATTCTTTTCCTGCCTTCACTCAGGCTTCCAAGATTCGTGGACCAGTGGGTGTTTTTCGGCGAGGAATCGGTAAGGTCCGAAATACTGGGCCCCAATGCGGAGGCCGCCCGGAAAAAAGCGACAGATGCAGCGGTGCCGGTGCTGCAAGAGTTCGCGAAAAAGGGCGTTCGCATTGTTTTTGAGGCGCCCAAGCCGGTGTTCAAGGCGCCGCCGCTTCGATGTGCTGACTGGTTCGACCGGGCAAACCCGATCTGCAAAGAAGGTTTTGACGTTTCTCGTCAAGAGATCGAGGAGCTTCGACAGCCTGTGATCCAGGCCATGAAGTCGATAGCCCAGCAAGTGCCCGGCGTCGAAATCTGGGACCCGTTACCTACCTTATGTCCGGATAAGACGTGCAACGCGTTTGATAATGGCGTTCCATTGTTCTTTGACGGAGACCACCTGAGCGCTCACGGCAATCTGGTTCTCCTCCCGTCGTTTGCGCAGTTTTTCAACGCGCGGCTTGGTCGGTTCCCATCCGTCATGTCGGACCCGTATGTGTTGAGCAACGGCGGCATCCCGGCATACATGTCCAAGATCGTTGGCTTTTCCGCGCTGGAGGGATTCGGGCGCTGGACCGACGCCAACCTTGGGCCCGCTAAATTGGTATTTGCCGAGAGATTGCCATCCGAATTTGTGCTTGAAATCACCGCCTTTGCCTACGGTGCAAATGTGGGTAAGCCCGTAAAGCTAATTGCCGGAGGGGTAATGCGAGAAGTCTCCCTTACCGCGAACCAGGCCAGTTACAAGGTGACATTCAAGGGGGTAGTCAATGCCAGCTCAATCGACATCGTCCCTCCTGAGCCCATCAGTCCGCACGCGTTTGAAGGGGCCAACGATGACAGGAAGCTTGGCGTTGCATTAGGAAGTATTAAAATCATCCCTTCGGACTCGCAGCAGGCAGCATTGTCTGCGGTCGCCAGGTAGCACGTTGGGTGCACGCAGACGTCCGTACGTTAAAACCAATCCCGGCCCAGCCGGGTTTTTCTTGGCTCGATTATCCGCAGGCGTACGGCGGGCACAGCTCGGCTTAAGCTATTTCGAGTGGAAGGGCGACGGTGAGGCTGGCGCCTCACGGTCTTCGAGCAGGAAGTGGCCGCTGAGCAATTCCAGGTGAGCCTGAACAGGATCGTGTGGTCTTGTTCTGCGACGGTCAGGCCAGCCGGTGTTGCTTCAGGCCTGAAGCAATCTCAGCGAATAACCTCAAGCAGTTGTGCAGCGCTTTGCTCCCAGGTCAGCGACTCGATGGCCGATGACTGAGGGTGGCTGCCGCTTTTATAAAGTGCCAGCCAGCTGGTGATGGATTCATGCAGTGCGCTACTGTCTTCGCCCTGGAAGTAGTAAGCATGATCACCGGCAATTTCCCGGAAAACCGGAAGGTCGCGTGCGATGATCGGCAAGCCTTTCTGTGCTGCTTCAATGATGGGAAGCCCGAACCCTTCGCCTTCACTGGCAAATATCAGGCACGACGCCGCAGCATAGATAGCCTCCAGGGTGGCGTCGTTCACGTCCGAGAGCCAGAGCAACCGCTTGTCGCGCTCAGGGTGGCCGTCCAGTGCCTTGATAATGTCCGGCAGGTTACGGCGTGACTCCTGGTCGAGCCCCTTCCAGCCTTCTTTGCCTACGATTACAAGATTCACATCCACTCCCAAGCGCCAGAGCTGGGTGAACGCATGAAGCACGTCAAGATGCCCCTTACGCGGCTCGATGGTGCCAACCATCAAGAAGGTCGGCTTGCCTTTGAGCCGCTCGACGACTTTTCCATCAACCGTTTCAGACTGCCCTTGATCATAGTGCGCGCTGGCCAGATCCGCGCCGAGGTGGAACCAGTCCACCGAAAAGGATTTTTGTTTGACCTCTTGCATCTCGACCCACGCGGCATATTCCGTAGCCACTGCCTGGGAAATACAGACCACACCATTGAGCTTCGCTGTGACCTGTAGCCATCGATGGGATGGGAGCTCCGCTTGGGGCGGGAAGTATTGAGGCAATGAAACCGGCAGCAAATCAAAAACTGTTGCGTAGACCTTCACGCCATTGTTCATGAGGTGGGAGAAGAATCCAGTCTCGTAGGCCTGTACCAAGCGGTCGGACCAATCGAGAGTCAGGACAACGTCACCCTGCTGAGGCGTAATCACCTGATCGCCCATCAGGCCTGCGGGACCACCGATGTTCTCAATCGTGAAGTCCACAGCCGTGTTGTAACCCCAGACATCATTGGTTTTGCTGAGATACACCGGCTCGAATCGCACCGAGCTGTCGGTTTTTTTGAGCAGCGCCAGCATCACCGCTATCGCGACCCGTTCTATCCCTGTACGAAGCGTGGTTGCGTAAGTCGCCGAGATATCGAGATAGATGATTTTACCGGGTCGCTGAGGTGGAAAGTTCTGCGACAGGCAATCGGCCAGTCGTACGCGGTGACCATCCAGATAGGCATCACTGGAGTTTTCGAAGACGCGACGCACCAATGCGTCCAGGCCGTAACGGTTGTTTCGGTGATACTTTTCGATAGCCTGAAAGTATAGATTCGCGCAGGCTTGCGGGGAGTGCGTCGTGCGTATGACTTGCGCGCCAGCGGCGCCTAGTCGCTCACGCACATTCGTGTCAGTCCATAACAGTTCCAGCGCATCCTTGAGCTCGTCAGTTTCAAAGTGATCGGCAAGCATTATCGTAGCGTCAGGGTGAAGCTCGGCGAATGAACCGTTGGCGTTCACAATGACCGCTGCCCCGTGATTCATGCAGTCGAGTACCGCTGCAGAAGTTTCACCCCGGGAATTGTCACGTAGTTGAACCGCGATATCGGTAGCGGTCAGGTAGTCTTGGTAGGCCTGATTGTCCGCCCAGCCCGTGATCTTGATGTTCTCCGGAATAGCTGCGCGGGCGATGAGTTTGTTGAGTTGTTCCTTGTAAGGGATGTGATGGATATCCCCTACGAACACAAGCTTGCAATTGGGATTGCTGGCCAGCGAAGAATCAACCCATGCCTCTAGCAGGGAGTGGTTCTTCTTCGTCGGGTCAAGGAATCCAAAGCTGCAGACAACAAAGTCTTCAGGGCTCAGTCCGGTCCGCTCTCTTGACTCGAGGCGGTCAACGGGAGGCGATGGTTGTCTCAGCAGCGGGATGACATCGCATTTGGCCTCAAGCTTTTCCCCGTACCACTGATGTACCAGATTCTTCGCGTAGTGGGAGTGCAGGATCACTCCCTGCGCCTGTTGGAAGATCTCGAGGTTGACCGGGTATTTGAGCTTGACCTCTTCATCCGTCAGCCCATGGTATTTCTCCATCAGCGCCCCGTAACCGTGGGAAAGATAAAGAGCTTCATCCCAGGCGTTGATGGTGACGCGTTCATTTTGTAGGTAGGCCTTGAGGCCACTCAAAAAGAAGTCATGGAGAACGACCGTTCCTGGAAGCAGTCGCATCAATTCCAGCATGTGGTGATGGAATACCGAGTTACCCACCTGATACACCACCCGATCAATCGACCGCACGTTATCCAGCAGCCACTGTGGATCGCGGATTGCGCAATTGGCCAGCGCCCACTGGTCGGTCACTTCGCTTTGAAAGACCACCAGGTCGATATCGTAATGCTTGCTCAGTTCAGGCAGCAGTTCGGCGGCGTACCCTGCAATGCCCGTACGTTCGGGTGGCAGTGGTGAAACGAACGCCAGACGTTTCCTGAGAACCCCTGCAACTGTCTCGCCTTCCGGCTCGCGACGTGCCAGGAAGTTTTCAAACGCCGCAATCGCAGTGATAGCCGAATGGTCCCAGGTGAACAGCTTGCACTGTTCGATGCCGTGGGCAATCAGTGCCGTTCTAAAATCCTCATCTTCCAGCGCCTGGAAAAGCTTGGTGCTGATGGATCTGACGTCATAAGGATCAAACAGCGCGTCGTCCCAGCCAATGACTTCAGGAATGCTGGACGCTCTCGAGCCAATGGCCGGCGCGCCGCAAGCCATCGCCTCCAGCGGAGGAAGGCCGAAGCCTTCATGCCATGACGGGAAAACGAACACACGGCAAAGGTTGTACAGCTTGACCAGTTGCTGGTCGTCGACGTAGCCCAGGAAAACCATGTCCTCAGGCTGCAAGCCGTTAGCCTCGCCGATCGCCATGAGATCGGTGGTATGCACCTGGGGAATCTTTCCTGCGAAAACCAGCTGATATTTTCCGCGAGCCGTTTCGGGAAGAGTGGCGAAAGCTTCCACCATGCGGGAAAGATTCTTTCGATCGTCCGAGCCGCCCGTGTAAAACGCGTAGGGCCTGTCGATGCCGAAGTTATGAAGCAAAACCGAAGCGTCATCCGGCGAGATGGTCAACTTTTGAAAGTTATCGTCAATGGCGGTCGAGATGTTTATCGAGTTTGCTTCACTGACAGAAAGGTATTCGATGCCTTCGGCTCGCGAGAACTCCGAAATGGACAAGATCAACGAGGCTTTTTGCAACTCTTCAATCTTTCCAACGTAATGTTGTTTGTAGTCCGCATTGAATTTCAGGTACTGCGCAGGATTCAGCAGGGGAATCAGGTCGTAATGTGAAATGCTCACCGGCGTTTTGGTGTCGAAACGACCGATGCTGGTGACGGCATCATCCAGGAACCCTTCCATCACAGACGACACATGGATGATGTCCGGTTTAAGGCTTGCGATAAAACCTTCCCGAATCAACTCCGCAGCTTTACGTCGCTCGCGGTTCTGATGATCTATTTCAGCGACCGGGCCAGGGGCGTACCAGACATGGATATTTTCCAACGGCAGCAATCCATCGAACGCCGCTCTGATGGATTCTATGGATTCCGATAAGAGCCCGTTGAGTACCAAGTGAATATCGTGTGGCCCGCGGTTGCGGACGATCGCCAGCGCAAGAGACAGGCTGTATCTTCCAATACCACGGAACCGGCTTTCTGTCTGAGCTCCCTGTAAGTCAATCACCACACGCATTATTCAGTCCTGTTCCGGGTCTTTTCAGCAAGCTTAAATTTGTCTAGAACCGTCTGCGCATGCACAGACAGGTTTTCAGTGTCGAAACTAACGGTGGGATCGACGGCTGGACGAAATATTGGAATGTCCGCGGTGTGATATCTGCTATAGAAGAAGTCATACGCTCCCATTTTCTTCAGCGTAAAAACGCCCACACGCTTAATGCGTTTATGAGGGCTCACTTTTCTTATCGCAAAAAAGACCACTTTCCTGATCAGGAACTTCGCCCGGGTTTTGAGGCCGTCGCGTTTCAACAGCGTCCGTTGCAGCGCCGCATAGCGCAAAGAAGACAGGATGGGGGAGGGGATAATCACCCCGATGGCGTGAATTCGACTTTTTGCAAGGTCCAGTTGCGCGGCAATGGCTGCGATGTGCCGTTCCTGAGCGTGCACTATTGATTGCGTTTCGTGGAGCTGATGTTCGTTTCGTGAAATCTCAAGCAGTACGCGAGCGTTATCAGCGCGAAGCTCACGGATCTCCAGATCCAGGCTGCTCCAATGGATCTGGTGGCTGCGTTGCAGCGCCGCAATTTCCTGTCTCAGCTCAATGAGCACATTGCGCCCCGCTGCGGCGTCCGTATGAAGACTCGCAATGCTCGCCTCATGCGTCGTCGTCTTGTGCTGCAGGTCTACGAAGCTGACGTCACATGCCGCAGCGTGTGTGTGAAGGCTCGCAACGCTCGCCTCCAGCGAGGCTGCCCCATCCTCGATACTGGAGATTCTTCCTTCGTATGCGTTGGCAACGCCGTCAAGGGTCACGCCGAAATCGATGGCGAACAGTGCATCCAAGTCTGGACTGATATCCCCTTCGCAAGGCGTCTGCGCAACGACTGCATAATCAGGGCTTACGCCGTTGAAAACGTGCATCAGTGTTACCGACGCAATATCAGGTATCGACGCAGGTTCCTGAAGCCTCAATACTGCTGAACGCGAATATCCGTAGTAGTCCGGCAGAAACTGCAGCAGCGGAGGCGGGATTGGATTCACATGGGTCGGGTCCATGTGAAAACTGGATGTGCCAACGACCAGGTTTTCCGGGTTGGGAGTTTCGAGTATCAGCAGGCCACCGGGAACAAGCACCCGCTTTGCCTCTTTCACCAATATCTGCAACTGATCAAACGGAATATGTTCAACCAGATGGAACGCACTGACCGCCATTTGGCTGGCGTCTGGAAGTTGCTTCAAATAAGTGATTGCGTCACTTTCGGTGACCGCAAAGCCCCTTTGCCTGCACGCATCCAGCATCTCACTGTCCAGGTCAACGCCCTTGCATTTAACTTGTAGTGAAGTGAGGAGTTCAAGCCACTCGCCACGGCCACAACCCAAGTCTGTAACTTCAAGATCCCAGGTTTCGCGGAGCTTTTGGATAAAGGGCTTATAGACCGTCAAACGATCCAGGATGAGCTGTCTGGAGCCACGATGTTTGTCTTCAAAAGCTCGGTAAAATTCGCTCACGGGCGTTTCCCTGATTCCTGATTCATCCACTCTCGCCTGAATGTCTCGATGATGGCTCGACCTAGAGCGCAGTCGTCTTTGTGTTCGACCATCTGGACGTTTTGCCCATTCGGACGGCGAAATGGATGGGGTCGCATATTGTTAAAAAGGCCGTTGAAAGTCATGAGGTCAGACGACGATCTCAACGGTAGGTGGCATCCAGCTCAAGCCCACGAACGTTTCCTTGGCGATGTTGACGACGTTGAACACGAAGGCAAGATCAAGCCATTCGAAGTTATCGCCGATATGGGTTTCTGAAGCGTGTAGGGCTACTGCAACGGAATAGGAACCGATGCCGAGATTTACAGGAAACCTGAACTTGTATGTCAATTTCTGACCGGCTACCACGCCGGTCGACTGACAATTCAAGTGGTGGGTATTAGTGCCGAAAATACTCTGGCCCAATCGGTCCTTTATGACGTAACCAACCACAAGCTCCGGCAAGTCCTCATGAACCGCTGTCTTGATGGTCAGGGTTACCTCATCACCGACGCCGACATACTCCACCGGAGAGTCGGAATGATCGAGCAGCGACACGCTTTCAATGGTCGCCTTTCGATTACCTGAACGCGTTTGAGTGACGCCACTGTCCAGTGACACGACCTCAACGTTGGCGTTTTCCTTGTCCGCGATTATTGCGTTGTAATAGTCCATGACCTCTTCCGGTGAGCCATCTTTGATGATGGTTCCGCCGTCGAGAAGAATGGCGCGATCACACAACGCCTGAATCGACCCGCGATCGTGGGACACAATAATCAAGGTTGTGCCCAAGCGTTGAAACTCTTTGATCCGCGCAAAGCTTTTATGCTGGAAATAACTGTCGCCGACAGAAAGGGCCTCATCGACGATCAGGATGTCCGGACGAAACGCAGTGGCAACTGCAAACGCGACACGCATCTGCATCCCGCTGGAGTACATGCGCACACTTTCGTCGAAGTATTCGCCGATTTCCGCAAACGCCTCTACGTCGGCGATGACGTTATCAATCTGATGATTGTTAAAGCCCATCAATCCGGCTGCATGGTAGACATTCTGTCTTCCCGACAGCTCGGGGTTGAAGCCCATTCCAAGTTCGAGAATTGCTGCAATACGGCCGCTGACCTGAACGTTGCCCTCGGTAGGCTGTAGTGTTCCGGTGATCATTTTCAACAGCGTGGATTTGCCTGCGCCATTCTGGCCCACGATGCCGATCGCTTCGCCTGATTTTATAGCGAAGCTTATGTGCCGCAGCACCCAATGCTCATGGTTAGGTTTGTTTGGAAGAAAAAACCAATTCGCGATTCGCTTCCATTCCGAGCTATAGGTCCGGTAAGCCTTTCCCAGATTGTTGATTGTAAGCAGATTCATAATGCGTCCACCATTTCCGGCGCAGAGCGGCGGAACATGAAAAGTCCCAGCAGCATCAACGAAAATGCGATCGCGACGGTGACGGCAAGCTCGTTGAGCCCGGGGGAAACCTGATAGACGAGTACATCGTGGTAGGCGTTCACAATGGAAAACATTGGATTGCCAGTCATCATGCCGCGCAGATAATCCGGAATAATGTTGATCGAATAAACGATAGGGGTGAACCAGAACCACACTTGCAGGATGATAGGTACGACCTGTCCGATGTCGCGAACGAATACATTGAGCACGCCCAGCACGAGGCCCAAACCTACGGCAAATGCAGTCACCACCACAGTGAGTGGCAAAAGCCAGAACATTTCAAGGCTAGGCATTTGTCCCAGCGCCGCGAACACCACCAGCACGGCAACGAACAACAACAAGTTGTTGAGCAGGCATGAACCCACCACAATCACGGGCAGCGCTATGCGCGGGAAACGCATCTTCTTCATCAGGTTTCCCTGCTCGATGAACAGGTTCAAACACCTGGCCACGATCTCGGAAAACAGGTTCCAGGCCAGCACGCCAGCCATGAGGTACAGCGCGTACGCGTATTTGTTATCGATCCCCGGCAGCTTGGCTGCCAACACGTTGGAGAGAATCAGCGCGTAGATAGCGACCTGGGAAAGCGGGTGGATGATCATCCATAAGCCACCCAGTCGGCTGCGGGCGAAACGAGCGATGAACTCATTGCGGATCGATGTGACGATGAAGCTTCGGTACTCCCAAAGCCCCCTCAGCATTGCGTACATATTTACCCCTTAATGAGCCGTTCGATTTCAAGCACGCGCTGGGTGACCAGCGACTCGCTCGCACGACTCTCGACATTCAACCTGAGCAGTGGTTCGGTGTTGGACCCACGCAGGCTGAAGCGCCAGTCAGCAAACTCGACGCTGATGCCATCGGTCTTGTCGATCGTCGGCTCCTGGGGCAGGTAATGGTTCAAGATTTTGTCGATCACTGATTTAACGTCATCGACGCGATAGTTGATCTCGCCGCTGCACGGGAACGCTTGAATCCGCTCATCGACCAGCTGGGACAAGGTCTTGCCGGTTTTGCTCATCAGCGCGGCAACCAGCAGCCACGGGATCATGCCGCTGTCGCAGTAGGCGAAATCACGGAAATAGTGGTGGGCGCTCATT
>Ga0247730_1001235_pt1 | contig 14730 bp, 10 predicted proteins | sample UWRJL073202C2_FD_180959 | JGI IMG/M metagenome (GOLD analysis project Ga0247730, IMG submission 180959) | Plant litter microbial communities from Arlington Agricultural Research Station in Wisconsin, United States - UWRJ-L073-202C-2 | ecosystem: Environmental > Terrestrial > Plant litter >... | reverse complement strand
CGAGGTCTGGAACGGTCTGCGGCGCCTGAAGAAGGACAATACCGGCTACGACCTGCGCGATCTGTTCATCGGCGCCGAAGGCACGCTCGGCATCATCACCGGCGCGGTGCTCAAACTGTTTCCGCAGCCGCTTGGGCATCAGGTGGCGTTTGCCGGCCTGAAATCGGTCGAGGATGCGCTGACCTTGTTCGAAAAGGCCTCCAATCTCTGCGGCACGGCGCTGACGGGCTTTGAACTGATGCCGCGCATCGGTGTCGAGTTCACGACCCGGCATGTCGAGGGCGTGCGCGATCCGCTGGAAACGCAGCATGCCTGGTACGTGCTGATCGACATTTCCACCTCGGATTCTGCGGCCACCGCCGAGACGATGATGCAGACCCTGCTCGAACAGGGTTTTGAGGAGGGCATCGTCGATGACGCCGTGCTGGCCTCCTCGGTCGCACAGCAGAAAGCGCTGTGGCACATGCGCGAAAGCATGTCGGGCGCGCAGAAGCCGGAAGGCGGCTCTATCAAGCACGATGTCTCGGTGCCGGTATCGCGGATTCCGCATTTCATGGCGGAAGCTGAAGCCGCCGTGCTGGCGGCAATCCCGGATGCGCGCATCTGCGCCTTCGGCCATATCGGCGATGGCAATATTCATTACAACATCTCGCAGCCGGTCGGCGCCGACAAGGATGCCTTCATTGCCCGCTGGCATGAACTTAACGTCATCGTCCATGGCATCGTTCTGGCCCATAATGGTTCGATCTCCGCCGAGCACGGCATCGGGCAGCTGAAGCGGGACGAATTGGCACAGGTGCGCGACGGTATCGAGATCGACCTGATGAAGCGTATCAAGCGCGCATTCGACCCGGCCAATGTCATGAATCCGGGCAAGGTCGTAGACCTAGGCTAAGCCGGTTTCAGGCACGCTCTGAAGGGGCGCCTTCGATCTTGATTGGCGCTCCAAGTCCCTTGGTTCTCACCGTAAACACAATCAAACGGCGTTGAATTGGCTGCTGCAGCCTCCCTGAGGGAGGTCTGCCTGAGCACGCGTAGGGGATGGGGGACGCGTGACATTTTCGGCGTGCAGGAACCGACTGCCGTTCACTTTTGGGAAACCCTGCCGCGTTTCCTTTTGCTAACCATCGGAGAACGCAAAGTTTTTTAACCTCGATTTTTAAGCTGTCCGGAACGACCGGGCTCTATGTTGAAGCCATCAGAGGACGAAAAGTCCCAGTGGGAAGACCGGCAACGGCTCTCAGGTAAAACAAGGGTGCTTAAAATGACAAACACGGTTTTGAAGCCCGCATGGGCCGGTGCTACTCTCAGGCTCGACCCAACCCGCTTTCCGCAGCAGGTCACCTATGCTTTGCGCGAAACCTCCGAGCCTGTCTCGATCACCATCGATGCCCGCGGTGCGGTGATGCGCAAGATCCTGCCATCGAGCGGCCTGCCGCTGTCCTTTGCCCTGCCGCCCCGCGCTTTCAAGGGTGTCGCCGCCCGCGCCATCGATCACGGCGACGGCGAAGTCACCGTGACCCTTGAATTGCACCATGACGATCCCGACCTGTGCATCCCGCTGCTGGTCGCTCATGACCTCAGCGACATCGCTGCCGACTGGCGCGGCTGGTCGGATGCTTTCCGCATCCCGATGCTGATGGTCGAGGCCGATGGCGTTGCCCGGCCGCTGGAAGAGCATCTCGGCGATATCCGCCCGCAGGAAACCAAGCCGCGCCGCCGCCACTCGCATTTTGCCGACCGTCGTCCGCGCTTTCTGGTCCGTCGCACCACCGGCAAGCTCGGTGTGGCGATGAAGATCGAAGGCAAGGAAATCATCGCGCGGTCCTGATCCACCGCCCGCGCTTTGAACAACAGGCCCGGCTCGCAAAAAATGCAAGCCGGGCCTGTTCCATTTCCGGGATGCTGTTGATCAGGCAAAAACCAGCGCGAGCACCAGGCCGGCAAACAGGATGGCGCCGACACGGTTGTTGGATCGAAACAGGATCATGCATTGCTCGGCATTGTTGATGTCGAGCACCAGGATCTGCCATGCGAACAGCCCCGCGGCTACGACCAGCCCGAGATAGGCGATGAAACCGACGCCGGCGAAAGCAAACGCTGCGAGCAGCAGAATGAGCGTCAGGCCATAAAGCCCGATCAGCCAGCCGCGCGTTGCATCTCCGAACAGCCGCGCGGTGGAGCGCACGCCGATCAGCGCGTCGTCTTCCTTGTCCTGATGCGCATAGATCGTGTCGTAGCCAATGGTCCACACGATCGCCGCCAGATAGAGGCAGACCGGCGCCAGCGACAGTGAGGAAAACACCGCAGCCCAGCCCATCAGCGCGCCCCAGGAAAAGGCGAGACCCAGAAACAGCTGCGGCCAGTCGGTAAAGCGTTTGGCAAACGGGTAGATCGCGACGATAGCGAGCGACGCGATGCCAAGCACGATCGCGAACAGGTTGAACTGCAGCAGGACAATCAGCCCGACCAGTGCCTGCGCCACGGTGAAGATTTTAGCCTGGCTGCGGCTGACGCGGCCGGACGGCAGCGGCCGCGAGCGGGTGCGGGCCACTTCCATGTCGATCTTGTAATCAACGATATCGTTATAGGTGCAGCCGGCGCCGCGCATGGCGACCGAGCCTGCAAAAAACAGCAGCAGGTGGAACAGGAATTGCGGCAGGGAAAACAGCCCCTGCACCGCCGCGACATTGGCGGCGAGCGCCGCAGACCAGAAGCACGGCCACATCAGCAGCTGCCAGCCGATCGGCCGGTCCCAGCGGGCGAGCTGCGCATAGGGCCAGGCCGCGCGCGGCAGAGCGCGATAGACCCAGTTGTCGGATGGCGCGTCGGCAACGCGGCCGCTGAAATCGGATGGATTGGACATCGCCGATCATTACCGGCGGCTCGGGCCGCCGGTCAAGGGGAGGCGGGGGCCGGAGATGTTAATCCAGAGTGACAGCGCCGAACTTGTAGGTGGCGGCCAGGCCGAACATCAACTGGGTCTTCGAGCCACGCTCATTGACCAGGCTGCTGTCGGCAGCTTCGCCCTTCAGACGCTTGTACTCGACGAAAGAAGTGGTCGAGATCCGGTCGGTCGCCTTCCACGTGAGGGCCGCGCCGACCCCGAGCGAATGCAGGCCTCCGCCATCAGCATCAAACTGGCTGAGGCCGGAGGCTGCCGACTGGGCGGCGTTGACGCCGTAATAGGCCTTGTTGTAGCCGGCGCTGACGAAGCTGGCGCGCGGTCCGCCCGACAGGCGCAGGTTCGGGAGGACATCGGTAAAGGCGTCGGCCGACAGGTCGGCGACGACGCCGTCATGGCTGCGGATGCCCTGACGCAGTTCGGCGCGGGCGCGGATCCAGTCGGTCGGATAGATTTCGACGAAGCCGCCGAGTTCGGCGCCGAGCTTGATCTTGCGCAGGCCCTTCAAATCGCTGGAGGTATCTTCGTCGCGCGGCATCACCAGCTTGCCGGCGATGCCGGCGCGCACGGCGCCCTGGTCGAGCAGGCTGAAGGAGACATTGTCGTTGCGCGACACAAAGCGCGCTTCCGGACCGCCGCGGCCGACCGAAATGATCGGCGAGAACTGCAGTTCGCGCCGCCGTGCGCCTTCGAATTTCGGAGCGATGAAGCCGGCACCACCGAGCGTCAGATACCAGTCGCCCGACCAGACATGCTGGCGCTCCTCAGATTGGGCAATGCCGGCGCACGACAGGTAGAGCGCTGCGACAAGCAGCGCTTTTGAGGATCTTTCCACGGCAAACTCCAGTAAACGCACTACAATCCGAAGCCGAACATCGGTGGATGGTGCACGTTAACCGGATTGCCTTTCCCGTTTATTAACCAGCCCGGGCAACCATAGGCATCTCTGTGTCGATATCCGGGTCCGCTGACGGCAGGCCGAGATCGACTTTTTCCAGCGGCGGCCGAGTTTTCTCGAACTCCCGCAATTCGGCTTCCTTCAGGCCGATATAATCGCGGTTGTCAGGCGTCTGGAACTGGTTCTTGGTGATCTGCATCTGGAAGATGAACAGTTCCTCGTGGGTAAACGCCATTTCCGACCCGGCCAGATAGAACTCGAACATCCGGAAGAAGTTTTCGTCATAGAGCGCCACCACTTCCGCCTTGCGGGCGACGAAACGCTCGCGCCAGTGCTTGAGCGTGTAGGCATAGTGCAAGGGCAGGATTTCTATGTCGCGCACCAGAAGGCCGGCCTTTTCCAGCGGTGGCAGCACCTCGCCGATCGAGGGAATGTAGCCGCCCGGAAAAATGTATTTTTCGATGAATGGGTTGGTGGCAAGGCTCGGTGCCGGCCGCCCGATCGAATGCAGCAGCATCACGCCCTTGTCGTCCAGCACCTCCGACACTTTCCTGAAAAAATCGCCGAAATGGGTCAGCCCGACATGCTCGAACATGCCGACCGAAACGATCCGGTCGTATTTCTTGGCGCTCGGAAGATAGCGGTAATCCTGCAGCTGGAAGCGGAGTTTGTCCGATAGGCCGCGTTTTTCGGCACGCTGGCGCGACACCTGCAGCTGTTCTTCACTGAGCGTCACGCCGGTGACATCGACGCTTGAGGATTCGGCCAGATACATTCCCATGCCGCCCCAGCCAGAGCCGATTTCCAGCACTTTTTGGCCGTGCTCGAGCAGCAGTTTGGCAGCGATATGGCGTTTCTTGGCGAGCTGCGCCTCGTCCAGCGAGATACCGGGCGGGTTGAAATAGGCGCAGGAATACTGCCAGTCCTCGTCGAGAAACAGGTCGAAGATTTTTCCGTTGAGATCGTAGTGATGGGCGACATTGCGCCTGTTGTGATTGACCGGCAATCGCATCTCGAGCTGGGCAAGCGCGATGCGCCCGACGCCGCGCAGCACCATGCCGAGGCTCAAACCTTCGCTGCGGGTATTGTCCTTGATGACGGCGAGGAAGTCGTAGATGTCGCCTTCGACCAGCACCATCCGGCCTTGCATGTACATTTCGCCGAGCTTGAGTGTGGGATCGGTTGCGATCGCCTCTTCCGCCTCGTCATCGGTAAATCTGATAACGGCGGCCCGGCCTGTGCCATCGCCGAAATCCTGTCTTTGTCCGTCTGCCCCGATAACGCCAAGTGCGCCAGTACGCATGATTTTTTGTAATAAAACACGCAGTGACGAGGTCATGTTCACCTCCGAAATATGCTAAGTTCCACTTACTAATTCTGGGAACTTAGTCCTTTCAAAGATAGAAACAAGCGTCGTTTTGCTACCAAAGCCGCACGATATGCGGCCTTGTTGTAAAATTGTCACAAAATGAAAACTCGACTGTTTTCGCAGGTTTATTTGCGCTTCATCGCTTCCGCCAATGCGGCTCCAAGACTCCCCTGAGCCGGCGCCTCGGTTTTGGCCTGCGGCGGCTTGGCATTGGCGTGGCGCATGGCGCCGAGGACCCGCGGTTCGCGCGATGGCGGCGGAGTGGCCTGGCCGTCGTCCTTGCGCATCGACAGCGCGATGCGCTTGCGCTTGGCATCGACCTCCACCACCCGCACCTTGACGACGTCGCCGGCTTTCACCACCTCGTGCGGATCCTTGACGAACCGGTCGGCCAGTTGCGAGACATGCACCAGCCCATCCTGATGCACGCCGATATCGACGAAGGCGCCGAAGGCGGCGACATTGGTGACCGTGCCTTCGAGCAGCATGCCGGGTTTCAAATCCTTGATCTCCTCGATGCCATCGGCAAAGGTCGCGGTCTTGAAACTCGGGCGCGGGTCACGGCCGGGTTTTTCCAGCTCGGAAATGATGTCTTTCACCGTCGGCAGACCAAATTTGTCATCGATGAAGGCGCGCGGATCGATATTTTTCAGCGCCGCACTGTCGCCCATGATCGAACGCAGGTCGCGGCCGCAGGCAGCGACGATCTTCTTGGCAACACCATAGGCTTCCGGATGCACAGACGATGCATCCAGCGGCTCCTTGCCGTTGGTGATGCGCAAAAATCCGGCGCATTGCTCGAACGTGCGGTTGCCGAGGCGGGCGACTTTCAGCAGCTCCTTGCGGCTGTCGAACCGCCCGGCCGCATCGCGATGAGCGACGATGGCTTCGGCGATCGAGGCACCGAGACCGGAGACGCGCGCGAGCAGCGGCGCGGACGCCGTGTTGAGATCGACGCCGACGGCATTCACCGCATCTTCGACCACCGCCTCGAGCGAGCGATTGAGTTTCGTCTGATCGACATCGTGCTGATACTGGCCGACGCCGATCGCCTTCGGCTCGATTTTCACGAGCTCGGCCAAGGGGTCCTGCAGCCGGCGGGCGATGGAAACGGCGCCGCGCAGAGACACGTCGAGATTGGGGAATTCGGTGGCGGCCGCCTGCGACGCCGAATAGATCGAGGCGCCAGCCTCAGACACAATCACTTTGGTCGGCTTGGGGCCGGTAATCGTCGTCAGCATGTCGGCCACCAGTCGCTCGGTTTCTCGGCTGCCGGTGCCGTTGCCGATAGAGATCAGCTCGACATTGTGCTTTTTGACCAGCGCCAGGAGTTCTGTCTGGGCACCGCGCACATCGTTGCGCGGCGGGAAGGGGTAGACGGTGGTGGTGTCGACCACCTTGCCGGTGCCGTCGATGACGGCCACCTTGACGCCGGTGCGGATGCCGGGATCAAGCCCCATGGTCGGGCGTGACCCGGCGGGGGCGGCCAGCAGCAGGTCCTTCAAATTGCGGGCGAACACGTGAATCGCCTCTTCCTCGGCCCTTTCCCGCAATTCGCGCATAAGATCGAGCGACAGCGACATCGACAGTTTCACCCGCCATGTCCAGCCGGCGACTTCCATCAGCCAGGCATCGGCCGGGCCCTGCTGGCCGATCGTATAGGCAGCGGCAATCGTGCGGTGGACGGGCTTGATCGGCGATGGATCGTCCTGGTCGACATCGATCACCAGCGTCAGCATTTCCTCGTTCCAGCCGCGCAGCATGGCCAGTGCCCGGTGGCCGGGGACAGTGGCCCATTTCTCGGCATGGTCGAAATAGTCGGCAAACTTTTCGCCGGCATCCTGCTTGCCGTCGACCACCTTTGCCCGCAGAAATGCACCCTGCTTCATATAATTGCGCAATCGGCCGATCAGGTCGGCATTTTCGGCAATGCCTTCGGCAACGATGTCGCGGGCGCCCTCGAGCGCGGTTTTGATGTCCGGGACTTCTTCGGTGATGTAGGCTGCAGCCAGCTTCGACGGATCGGCGGCACGGTTGTCCCAGATGGCCTGCGCCAGCGGGCCCAGACCGCGTTCGCGGGCGATTTCGGCGCGGGTGCGGCGTTTCTGCTTGTAGGGCAGATAGATGTCTTCGAGTTCCGACTTGGTGATGACGCGGGCGATTTTTGCCAAGAGCTCGTCGGTCATCTTGCCCTGGCCCGTAATCGACTCGACGATCGATTTGCGCCGCGCTTCCAGATCGCGCAGATAGACCAGACGCTCGGCCAGATCGCGCAGCTGCGTATCATCCAGCCCGCCTGTCACTTCCTTGCGATAGCGGGCGATAAAGGGCACGGTCGAGCCTTCGTCGAGCAGCTCGATCGCCGCCACGGCCTGGGCCGGGCGGGCCTTGATCTCGGAAGCGATGATTGCGGCAAGGGCGGTGATGTCGGCGGCCATGTGATTCTCTGTCTTGATGTCGAAGCCGCCGACCATAAAGATTGATTGTGGCGGCGCAACGCCCAGAGGCAGGGACAGCCCCGGCTCCACAGGAAAGCCGGCCGGTTTCCGCTTGACCTTTGCCGTCTCCCCCCTTAACCGGCCAGACAGGCTGGACAGCAAGGGGATGGCAATGAAGGTACTGTTGATCGGATCGGGCGGACGCGAGCATGCGCTGGCCTGGAAACTGGCCCAGTCGCCGCTGCTGACCACGCTCTATGCCGCCCCCGGCAATCCCGGCATCGCCGATCACGCGACGCTGGTCTCGCTCGATGCCGAGGATCATGCCGCTGTCGTGCGCTTCTGCAAGGATTCGGGTATTGGCTTCGTCATCGTCGGCCCGGAGGCACCGCTGGTGGCCGGCATCGCCGACGTTTTGCGCGCGGAAAATATCACGGTGTTCGGTCCGTCCGCCGCCGCCGCCCAGCTTGAGGGATCCAAGGGTTTCACCAAGGATATTTGCGCCCGCTACCACATCCCGACCGGCGCCTACCAGCGCTTTACCGATGCCGCGGCTGCCCGCGCCTATGTCAACGAACAGGGTGCGCCGATCGTCATCAAGGCCGACGGCCTGGCCGCCGGCAAGGGTGTGACGGTGGCGATGGAGGTCGGCGAGGCGCTGGCTGCGATCGACGACTGCTTTGACGGCGCTTTTGGCGCAGCGGGCGCGGAGGTGGTTGTGGAAGCGTTTCTCGACGGCGAGGAAGCCAGCTTCTTTTGCCTGTCGGACGGCAAGACGGCGCTGGCGCTGGCCACTGCCCAGGATCACAAGCGCGTCGGCGACGGCGATACCGGTCCCAATACCGGCGGCATGGGCGCCTATTCGCCGGCCCCGGTGATGACGCCCGGGATGGTCGAGCGCACCATGAAGGAGATCATCGAGCCGACCATGCGCGGCATGGCCGAAAGCGGCATGCCGTTTTCCGGCGTGTTCTTTGCCGGCCTGATGATCACGGCCAAAGGCCCGGAACTGATCGAATACAATGTCCGCTTCGGTGATCCGGAATGCCAGGTGCTGATGATGCGGATGCAGAGCGACCTGCTGCCGCTGCTGCTGGCCACAGCCAACGGCACGCTCGACAGCCAGACGGTCGACTGGAGCGACGACGTGGCGCTCAGCGTGGTGATGGCCTCGAAAGGCTATCCGGCCGCCTATGACAAGAACACGCCGATCGCTTCGCTGCCTGCGGCGGAAGACGGCGCCAAGGTGTTTCATGCCGGCACAGCGCTGGATGACGGCCAGCTGGTCGCAACCGGCGGCCGCGTGCTCAACGTTACCGCCACCGGTGCCACCACCGGCGAGGCGCAGACGCGCGCCTATGCGCTGCTCGACAAGGTGGTGTGGGACAATGGCTTTTGCCGCCGCGATATCGGCTGGCAGGCGATCGCACGCGAGAAGAAGGCCTGAGCAATACATTCTCCGCGTCTCAAAAGCAGCGGTCGTTCAATCTTTACCAATTCTCCTGACGGGATCGAAAGGAAGCCGCGTTACTGTCTCTTCAATTAAGAAGAGGAGTGTTGTCATGCGCCATCTGATCTTGACTGCAGCCATCGCGCTTGCCAGCGGTGCGGCGTCTGCCGCGTCGATCGAGCCGATCGGCGGCACCCATGTCGGCAGTGCCAGCGTGATCGTCAAAACCTGTGGCGATTGCCCGGTGCTGAAGGCCAAAGAACGGGTCGCCTCCTATACCGTCCCGACCTTGCCGGATGGCACCCAGAGAACCGAAATCCGCGAGATCAACGGCGAACGCAAGCTGGTGCGCACCGAAGCCTGGCTGGGCGGATCGCCGGTGGTGTTCGTCAGCAAGCTGCCGGCCGGGATGGACGATGCCAAGCCGACGGCCGCGGCGATCAGCAATGTCGGCATCGAGCCGGTCGTTGCCACGTCCGATGGCATCGACATGGCGGCGACCACTGCCGCCGTCGGCGAACCGGCGCCAAAGCCGCTCGACGTCACGACATTCGAATTGCGCCCCTGAATTGCCGATCCCGGTTCCGCCGCACGATCCGGGCGGAACGGGCCTCCGCCGAAAGGCCAAAAAAGCGCTTCCGATCTGGAGGCGCTTTTTGTTTGTGGGGATATCTGGACCTGGGATGCGGTTGATGCCTCCGCATCCGTCCCCGTCAGCCAAAGGCCGTATCGAACAGCAGCTTGACGTTGAGCACGACGATGATGCCGGCGACGATCCAGGCGAGCGCCGCCGTCCAGGTCGGGATGACGAACACGCCCATCTTGCGCTTGTCGCAGACGAAGCGGACCAGCGGGATGACCGCGAACGGCAGCTGCATCGACAGGATCACCTGGCTGAACACCAGCAGTTTTCCTGTGCCGCTTTCGCCATAGATGGCGGTGACGACAACGACCGGGATGATGGCGATGCCGCGGGTGAGCAGACGCCGCGCCCAATTGGGAATGCGCAGTCGCAAAAACCCTTCCATGACGATCTGGCCGGCCAATGTGGCGGTGACGGTGGAGTTGAGGCCGGAGGCGAGCAGTGCAACGGCAAACAGGGTCGAGGCGATGCCGAGGCCGAGCAGCGGCGACAGCAGCTCATAGGCCTGGCCGATTTCGGCGACATCCTGATGCCCGGTGCCATGGAAGGCGGCGGCGGCGACGATCAGGATGGCGGCGTTGATGAACAGCGCCAGCATCAGCGCGATGGTGCTGTCGAGCGTCGCCCATTTGATTGCCTCGCGCTTGCCGGTCTCGGTGCGCTTGAAGTTGCGGGTCTGGACGATCGATGAGTGCAGATAGAGATTGTGCGGCATGACGGTGGCGCCGATGATGCCGATGGCGATGTAAAGCATCGCCGGATTGGTGACGATTTCCTTGGACGGCAGGAAACCGGCCAGCACCGCGGCAACCGGCGGTGCGGCGGCCACGATCTGGATGATGAAACAGAGCGCGATCACCCCGAGCAGGGCGATGACGAAGGCTTCGAGATAGCGAAAGCCGCGGTTCATCAGCAGCAGCATCAAGAACGCGTCGAGCGCGGTGATCAGCGCGCCGCCGATCAGCGGGATGCCGAACAGCAGCTGCAGGGCGATGGCGGTGCCGATGACTTCGGCCAGATCGCAGGCGATGATCGCCGCCTCGCAGGCGAGCCACAGCATGATGTTGACGGGCCGGGAATAGGTTTCGCGGCAGGCCTGGGCAAGATCGCGGCCGGTGGCAATGCCGAGCCTTGCCGCCAGCGCCTGCAGCAGGATCGCCATCAGGTTGGAGAGCAGGATGACGGTGAGCAGCGTATAGCCGAACTGGGCACCGCCGGCGAGATCGGTCGCCCAGTTGCCCGGATCCATGTAGCCGACCGATACCATGTAGCCAGGGCCCATAAAAGCGATCATCCGCCGGAACCAGGTGCCGCCATCCGGCACGTGGATGGTGGAGTTTACTTCCGGCAGGCTGGGCCTGTCGTCATCTTCCGGTTTTGCAAACGTCCAGTCCTGCCGGGCGGAACCGGCATCCTTCGCATCCAACATCCAAATACCTTTGCAGCCATAATGATCCTTGCGAATAATCTGCGCCCGGACCGGACATTATTCAACAAGCTATATTTCATTGTCCGGACTTTTTATTGCGCTGCGGCAGGCTCTGTGATGCATCTGCCACAGCTGATAAAGCAACAAAGCCTGTGCTATGCAAAATTCTAAAGTTAGAATCATGGGAGACCCGACCTTGGCCACCCGCAAGCCCGTCGCACGCACCAATCCGCTGCCGGATGCCGATACCCATTCGGAAGGCTTTCGCCAGACGCGCGACGCACGCCGTAGCGCCTTGGTGGAGGATTACGTCGAGCTGATCGCCGACCTGATCGATGACGGCCATGAGGCCCGCCAGGTGGATATCGCTGCCCGCCTCGGCGTTGCCCAGCCGACGGTGGCCAAAATGCTGATCCGGTTGGCCGCCGATGGCCTGGTCTCGCGTAAACCCTATCGCGGGGTGTTTCTGACCGAGGCCGGCCGCAAGATGGCGCTGGAAAGCCGTGAGCGGCATCAGGTGGTCGAGGCTTTTCTAATCTCGCTCGGCGTTCGTATCGAGGTTGCCCGGATCGACGCCGAGGGCATCGAGCACCATGTCAGCGACGAGACGCTGGCGGCCTTTCGCCGGGCGCTGCAGGAGAAGTGACGTTCTTACCCTTGCTGCCAGCATGCCATGGGAGTGCACACTTGTGAATTGCAGCTTAGGCTCGAAGATAAAGGATTACATAATATAGTTCTAATTAAACACCGGTCCGCGATCGTATATTTCTTACAATTCACCTATAACGCAATATTCTTATATTTTTATTCAACATTTTAGCATCAATTACGCCACATCAGTGCGATGCATGCACGTCTGTCCAGCGCATTAAGCGCCTTTTCCAACATTGGGATCTATCTGAGGCCGCCGATTTCAGCGGGGCCGGAGGTCCGGCCTTTTAGAAAGACATCATGCGTAATTTAAAGATCTCCCGACAGTTGATGCTGCTGATGAGCGCGCTGATGCTCGCCTTTGCCGGCGCCACCTATTTTCAGATCAAGTCTTCCACGGATGCGATCTATCAAGAGCGCTATGGCATGCTGCGCACCCAGGTCGAATCCGGCATCGCTATCATGCAGATGTACTACGACCGCGAAAAATCCGGCGAACTGAGCCGCGAGGAGGCGCAGAAGCAGGCTTTTCGCGCCATCTCCGCCATGCGCTTCGAGCCCGATGGCTATCTCTTTGCCTATGACTACAACGTCGTCATGCGGATCCATTTTTCCGCCAAGAAGATCGGCGAGGCGGGCAAGGGCGTCAAGGATTCCACCGGTCACGCCTTTCGCGACGAAATGGTCGAGCGCGGCAAGGCCGGCGGCGGCATCGTCACCTATATCAGTACCACCAAACCGGGAAGCCCGGACAATGGCGATTACTGGAAAACGGCCTATGCCCGCGCCTTTGCGCCCTGGGAACTGGTGATCGGCACCGGCGTCTATATCGACGACCTGCAAGCCCAGGTCCGCTCGACGATCTGGAATGCGGTGATCATCGGTGCCGGCGTGCTGCTGCTGGCGATGGCCGCCGCAGCCTATGTTATTCGCGGTATTACCAGGCCGCTGACCGCCATCCACAATGCGCTGAGTGCCGTCGCCGACGAAGATGTCGACATCACCATTCCGCATACGGATATGCGCAACGAGGTCGGCATGATGGCCAAGGCGACCGAGGCATTGCAGGAGAAAGTGCGTGAACGTCAGGCGATGGCTGCGCGCCAGGATCTGCAGGACCTGCAGCATGATGCCGAACGCCAGAAAAATATCGAGGTGCAGCAGAACGAAGCCAAGGCCCAGGCCGTGGTTGTCGCCACCATCGGCGCCGCCCTGGAACAACTGGCCAACGGCGATCTCACCACCCGCTGCCGCGATCTCGGCGTCAACTATGCCGGCCTGCGCGACAATTTCAACAATGCCTTGTTACATCTTGAAGCGGCGATGTCCAAGGTCGCGGCCAAGGGCATCGATATCGGCGGCTCCAAGGAAGAAATTCGCCGCGCGTCCGGCGAATTGTCCAAACGCACCGAGCATCAGGCCGCCAATCTCGAAGAAACCTCGGCAGCGCTCGATGAACTGACGGTGGCTGTCCGCCAGACCGCCGACGGCGCCCATGAAGCCGCCAAGCGGGTCACCTCGGTCAGCACCGAAGCCAGCCGGTCCGACGCCGTCGTCGCCGAAGCGATCGGCGCCATGAGCGGTATCGAACAGTCGTCGGAAGAAATCAGCAAGATCATCGGCGTGATCGACGAGATCGCCTTCCAGACCAACCTGCTGGCGCTGAATGCCGGCGTCGAGGCCGCGCGAGCCGGCGAGGCGGGCCGCGGTTTTGCCGTCGTCGCCCAGGAAGTGCGCGAACTGGCGCAGCGTTCGGCGGCCGCCGCCAAGGAAATCAAGGCGCAGATTTCCCGCTCTTCCGGCCAGGTGCAGAACGGCGTGCGGCTGGTTGGCGAGACCGGCGATGCGCTGAAGCGGATTTCCGACCAGATCAAGGCCGCCAGCGACATCGTCGGCAAGATCGCCCATTCCGCCTCCGAGCAGGACACGACACTGCGGACGATTGCCTCGGCGATGAACCAGCTCGACGCCGCCACCCAGCAGAATGCGGCGATGGCCGAAGAAACCACGGCGTCGGCCGAAGTGCTCGCCAGCGATACCGAAGACCTGCTGGAACTGATCCGCGGCTTCAAGGTTGGCGAAGCGCGTCAGGGCAACCTGCGCGAGATGGGCCAGCAGATGCGTAGGGCTGGCTGAGCCGACATCCCACTCGTTAAACCGAAAACCGCCAGGTGATTTTCACCCGGCGGTTTTTCATAACTTGTTTTGGGAAGAGCATTTCTACAAGAAACGAAACTCAGCCCGCGATCTTGGAGAAATCGGCAACCGTGCCGGTTGCCTCGCGGATGGCCTTCAACAAGGCCAGACGGTTGGCGCGGATGGCGGGATTTTCGTCGTTGACCATGACATCGGCAAAAAACCGGTCGATCGGCGCGCGAAGGGTCGACAGGGCTGCCATGGCCGAGCGGAAATCTTCCGTGGCCACGGCTGCGGCGGCATCGGCCGACGCCTGGGTGACGGCTGTAAACAGGTCCTTTTCGGCCTCCAGCGTCAGCAGGCTTGCGTCCACCGCAGCGGCGATCTCGGTGCCCTTCTTTTCTTCCGCCGCCAGCAGCTGCGTCGCACGCTTGGCGCCGGCCAGAAGGTTGAGACCATCCTGCGCGGTGATGAACGCCGTCAATGCCTCCACTTTGCGCGCGATCATCAGCAGATCGTCCGAGTCTGGGGTCAGTACGGCCTCGATCAGGTCGTAGCGGGCGCCCTGATCTCGCAAATAAACTTTGAGGCGGTCGTGGAAGAAGGAGAGGAGGTCGGCGTCCTCGGTGGTGGCCAAAAGCGGCAACCGCACACCCCGCTCCAGCAAAATCCGCACCACGCCCAGCACCGCACGGCGCAACGCATACGGATCCTTAGAGCCGGTCGGCTTTTCGTCGATCGCCCAGAAGCCGACCAGGGTGTCGAGCTTGTCGGCCAGCGCCACTGTGATCGCCACCTTGTCGTCCGGCAC
>Ga0247730_1001234_pt1 | contig 14742 bp, 15 predicted proteins | sample UWRJL073202C2_FD_180959 | JGI IMG/M metagenome (GOLD analysis project Ga0247730, IMG submission 180959) | Plant litter microbial communities from Arlington Agricultural Research Station in Wisconsin, United States - UWRJ-L073-202C-2 | ecosystem: Environmental > Terrestrial > Plant litter >... | reverse complement strand
CCACACCCGCTGGTTCGAGGTGTGGAACAGGTGCGCGCCGTAGCGGTGCACCTCGATGCCGGTCTGCGGGTCGTCCTCGCTGTACGCGTTGCCGCCGATGTGGGGCCGCCGGTCGATGACCTGCACCTGCAGACCCAGCCGCGTCGCGCACTGCTCGGCGATCGTCAACCCGAAGAACCCCGAACCCACGACCACCAGATCGGTCTCGTTGTGCCCAATGGCCATTCTGAACGGGATCCTTCGGGCTAAGAACCGGAGTCAAATGTTGACTCCGAAACAGACGGACACTCTATCGCGTACTCGCGGCAACCGTCTCCACCTGCGATAGCCTTCGTCTGCCGGAGAACTGAGTGCGCTTTATCGCTGATTCACGAGGGTGCGGCGCCGCTACAGCTGTTGTGATGTCTTACGGACCAGTTTGGAGCAAAACCGTGCGCGATCTCAATCGGGGCTCAGATTGGTTCCCGCTCAGAGAGGACGCTTGACCTAACGTGCCGCCGTTCGTTGACGTGTTTGACGTGTACTGGATGAGCATCTGGCGGAAGCAGTGGACTTGAGGTGGCCCCGCGAAGCCATGAAGCGCGGTGGCATGTACTTCGTGGCCGTGATCGCCAGCGCCGCCGTCAGTCTCTTGACTATTCCCGTGGTGATCTCGGTTGCCGGACCCACGAGTTGGTCCGGATTGATCGTCGGCCAAACTGTGGGAGCTGTATTCGCGGTAGTCGTCGGCTTCGGCTGGAGTGTCACAGGGCCCGCCACCATCTCCGCTATGCAGCCAAGTGAGCGCGTTGTCTACTTCGCGGGTTCATTGGTCACTAGAGTGGGACTGCTTATCGTCACTGCGATCCCGTATGGGCTGGTTGTCTACCTAGTCTCTCCGACTGACACATCATGGTTCGTCAATGCCGTAGCTGGCGGATGCGTACTTGCGACGGGAATAAGCTCGTCTTGGTTCTTTGTGGGAGAATCTGACCCAGCCAGGCTGTTGCTTTATGAAAGTGCTCCACGAGTCCTGGCAGCAATCGTTGCGGCCGCGGCACTGATTGGCAGCGGCCTAGTTTGGGTCTTTGTCGGGGTTCAGGCTCTGGGTGAGCTTTTCATTGCGTGTACCTCTGCTGCTAGCATCTTGCGACGCGAGAGAGGCCTACGCCTGAACTTGTCGGTGCGGGCTGCATGTCAGCGCCTGGGTGAAAATTCGGCCGGCGCCATGACGGCGATAACTTCGACAGCGTACTTGCAGGCACCGCTACTGATTGTGTCTAGTCTGGGTTACTCGGACCTCAGTGCATTCGCGCTTGCGGATAAGGTCCAGAAGTTTTCGACGCGCATGCTCAGCCCTGTTTATCAGGTATCGCAGGGATACGTTCCTGCCATGCCCGATCTACAGGTGACACTCGCGCGTTCGAAGGCGGCCGCTTATGCAGCAGGGGCGTTGGCCATAGTCTGCGCATCCCTCTTTGCCGTGGTTCTACCGGTGATGAGCGGCCCACTGTCGGCAGGAGGAATCGAAGTTGACCTCGCAATGAGCGTGCCGTTCGCCGGGGCGCTGATGTTCGTAGTTGTCACGGGTGTCATCGGTCCAGCTTGTCTGGTTGCGCTGGGACGAGCACGATCTGTAGCCCTCAGCACGGTGGCAGGCGCCCTGGCGGGAGTCCCAGTCGCCTTCGTCTTTGGTATTGGGTGGGGTGCCGAAGGAGTAGCCTGGTCCGTCGTACTGGCCGAGGGAGTGGTTCTCACGTATCAAGTTCTGGCATTGCGGAAAGTCTCGAAATCCCTGCTGGCGAGTGAGACTTGACCGGCCGGCCTTCAGATTTGATGCGACGGTCGGAATGTGTCGAATGCTGCGGTAGGCATGCGACGTTGATGGAGACCCGGCATGGTAATCATCAGACCGCGCACGCTGCCAACGCGTTCAATGACATACGCTTCAGGCGATATGTCGGGGTATTGCGAGGTGCTGACTTGAATAGCAGCCGGTTCATTGCGTTGAAGCATGAGCGATCAGTCTATAGATGGCTGGTGTTCTCCTCAGATCTTTGGAGCAAAGTCGCCGATCGCGCAAATGCGTGGGTTCGCGGAATCCATCACGGCCGTTTACCACGTGGAAGTCGAGTACGCGGGACGACCATGATGGATATCGGCGGTGGGTTTCTGGCAACTGGACCCGTCTGGATAGAGGCCATCGCGGTTGGCGACGACCGTTCGCCGAAGCTGTTTGTCGGGGAACGGGTCCACTTCTCGCAGGGCGTCCACATCGGTGCTGCGCGGAATGTGCGAATTGGCGACGGATGTCTTTTTGGAAGTCGAGTTCTGGTGACAGACCACGGACACGGTTCCTACCGGGGTAACGCTCAGAGCAGCCCCGAGGAGGATCCGATACGTCGACCTGTTCACGCTGAAGGCGAAGTGGAGATCGGTGATAGATGCTGGCTTGGCGACAACGTGATTGTGTTGCCAGGCACCAGGTTGGGAGCTGGATGCGTGGTCGGCGCTGGTGCAGTGCTTTCAGGTACATTTCCAGCGCAGTCAATGGTCGTCGGTAATCCGGCTCGTATCGTGAAGACATTCGACGGCGAAACGGGCGTGTGGGTACGGCATCCAACGGCGGAGAGTGGTTCGAACTTCGCTCCGACAGATCAAGGAGGGGAGTCGGCATGAAGATTTTGCATGTGGTGACTGCCTTTGATGTCGACTTCCCCGGCGGTATCACGATATATGTCAAGAACCTAGCGACATCGCAGGCAGCGCTCGGTCACACAGTTCTGGTGGTTGACGGAAGCACGCCGACGCCACCACGTATGGAGCCGGGCGGATACGAGAGGTTTGGTCACGAGGCCGCTCAAGGTTCGCGGTTTGTTCCGGCGGTAAAGGAACTTCGTCGCCGGAGTCAGTCCTTGATCTCGGCAATACGCGAAGTTCGAGCAGACCTGGTCCACTTCCACCTGACGGAGGGCCTCGGCCTCGAATTCTACAGAGAGTTCCCGGACGAAGACGTCCCCTACATTGTCAGCCTTCACGACTATCACCTATTTTGCCCAAGGGTGACCATGTTCGATTTCAAGGGCGAGAACTGTGGCGGCCCGTCCAGGTCCAAATGCGAGAACTGCATCGGCGTGCTTGATCAGAATGCCTTGCTCTTCAGGAGCGCTCGGAGGGTCAATGCCCAGTTGCCGCGGTGGCCGTCATCGAAGGTAACGCGAAGGAATGAAGTTATCGCGGAGTTCATGAAGGGTGCTGACGGCTTGCACGCAGTATCAGAACGAGTGCGCGAATTGTTTTGCGACGTCTACCCTGAAGGCCAGTATTTTGTAAGTCACATCGGTAGTGCTTCCGCAGGCGCCACGCGGGGACATCGCACTACGTCCTCGCGACTCCGGCTAACGTTCCTGGGTACATTATCGCCGCCGAAAGGCTCGGAAATTCTTGAACGCTTAGCGAGGGGAATCGTTCGCAGTGACATTGAAATCAACTTTTACGGTCGCTGTTTCGACAGCGACTTGGAAGAGCAGGTCAAGTCTGCCGGCGTGATCTTGCGGGGCAGTTACTCGCCGAGTGCATTGCCCGAGATCCTGGCCAATACTGATGTTGGGCTCGCGCTCCCGATCTGGGAAGATAACGGCCCGCAGGTTGTGATGGAGTTCAACAATTACGGGGTACCGGTGATTGCCACTTCCATGGGGGGGATTCCAGACTTCGTGATCCCCCCTAACGGCTATCTGTTCGATCCATTCCGGGACGAGGAGATCGCAGGTGCTATTGCGTTCATCGAGACTCTGACCATTGAAGCTGCGGCGAAGATGGCGGAAAATCTGCCGTCACTGAAGTCGCCCGACGAGCATGCTCGCGAAATCATCGGCCGATACTCGAAGGTCCTGTGCGCTAGGCACCGACGCGCCGCGCGGTGAGAGCCCGATGAAGAATTCAAGGCCTTCGCATCGGTGCCGAGGCTCCCGCCAGGCTTCCTCGTATTACCGAGAATGTACGCGCCACACGCCCGGGGCCCTCTCGCAACATCGCGTGGACGAGAATCTTCAACAGTGCAGGCGTTCCCGGCCCGAAGATCAATAGCCACCCGTGAAGAGCGGATTTCCGACATACAAGTATGCGGTTCCTGCTGGTGAGGAAGTACACGTCAGTTCGAGTGGTGCGGTTTCCCTTGCTAGAACCTCCCTCTGCATGCCAGATGATGGCGTTAGTTTGTACCCCCATACGAATCGAGAGCGCCTTCGCGCGTAGGCACAGGTCTACGTCCTCCCAGTACAAGAAGAGCTTTGCATCGAAACCTCCGATTCGGTCCCACACCCTACGGCTCATCATTGGTGCGGCGCCCGAAATGAACTCGGACGACACAACTGCTGGTTGCCCTCTCAGTCCCGCCAGGTCGCGGCCGAGTAATGCGTCGTTCACCTGACCCCGGCGGACGTCGATCGTGCCACCGCTAAACCAGAGTCGTTGTTGAGGGGCGTCGCCGGTGACGATGACAGGTGAAACGATCTCTACTGATTCTAATAAAAGGGTTTGAACCAATCTGTCGACTACTCCTTCGGGAATGGTCATGTCTGGGTTTAGAATCCAGATGAAATCGCCCGTGTTCTCCGGTGCCACGTTAGACAGCGCATTATGCCCGCCTCCGAAACCCATGTTCGTCGAACTCTCGACCAAGTGGACGCGGTCATCTTTGGCGGCTACGTTTCGAAGGATCTGCAAGTCAGAGTCAGAGGAGTTATTGTCCAGAATAAGAATCGACCTTATTGCTGGGGAATTGAGTCCGGCAATACAGGCGCTTAGGTGAATTGCTGACTCGTAATTCACGATCCACACGGATAGCGACGGCAATTCGGGGTAATTCAAGGTCGACATCCCGTCGGCAGATCAATTGTGTCGTGAGGATAGGCCGTTCGCGTCAACAAGTATCGTCCTGCTTCGGGCGGACCGCTTGCTCCGTCCCGTCGGAACGCCAAAAGTAGACGTACATGAGCACCGCGAGCGCCACGATCGATAGGTAGCCCAACCGGTAGAAGGCCGGGACAACTTCTTGGATCGCTAGGTAAAGCGTAAGAAGCATAAGGGATCCCGCCACATTACTGGACGGGATCAGAGTTCGCGCGATTCTTGTGATGAGTCCAGTGAGAACACCGCTGATGAGCGAGACGCCGACAACCCCAAGCCACCCGAAACTGACGAAGCCCCACAGTGGTGCGGGCAATCTCAGTCCTCCTGAGACGACTGCCGAAACTTCCTGGCCTGGGTTGATTACCGCAAGCGACCACACGGAAGGGTTCCAGTGAAAGTTGCCTGGTATCAAACCACCGACGAAGGTTAGACCGTTCGTGAACTCGGGTCGCGCTAGCCAGTATGTAAGGAAGGTCATCTGATCGCTCACATCCGGTGCACCCGCTGCTGCTCGGCCCAGCAAACCAGCGCTGTTCGTATTTGCGTTCGCGAACGCTTGAAACCCAAACTGAGCCAGTATCTCGTAGACGACACTGCCCGCAAAGTAGACGCCCGCAAGTCCAAGAATGTAGAGCCACATGCCCCGCCCCTTCATGGCCAGTACTACACCTACAGCTAGGAGCACTCCACTGATAGCTGGCCCGCGCTGAAGGCTAAGAAGCATCACGATTAGTGCCCCGCCCAGAAGTAGTTTCCAGACGAATTGCGAGCGCTGTAGTGCGTATACGGTGAGCTGGGGGAGTAGGAGTGCAAGGATCGTCGTTGAGAACCGGTAGATCGGAGCGATGGGCCCGTAGGCCTCCGCGTACGCGCCGCGGAAGAACTTGGCAGAGAATGGGTCGGCGGATAATGCCGGTATGAAGCCCATGACTGCAAAGCTGAACAGCATTCCGGCGAGGCACGCCGCGGAGAGTAGTGCGATCCGTTTGGGAGCGACAGATTCCGCATTGATTGCAGATCTGCGGACGAAGTCGGAGGCCGGTCGCCAACACGCTAGTCCGGCAATGGGGGCTCCGAGCAAGACGCCTACGAAAAATGCGGCAGCGCCAAGAACCACGATTTTCGCGTAGAGCCCCACAACCGTTGGGTCTGCCTCATCGAGCGTGCCAAGCAAGCCTATGGGGATAACGTACGCGACCAGCGCGAACGCCAATTGGGTGTGGGCAGGAATGTTCCATCGGCTCGCCCAAACTGCGTATGGTGCCAGAGAGAGACTTACTAACGCCACGCACACCACCAAGGCCCTCGCGCGAGGATGGTCAGAGTTCACTCCGCTGGCGCCGAGAACGTCGACGACCTGGATCATGGCTGCGCTCAAGCACGCAGCGACGGCAATAGCGGCAAGATAGAACCAGGCGCCTCTACTGACGACCCGATTGAGGGAGCCCAAGTGCCCGTTGACGTGGGGCCTAGTCGTATTTGAACTCATTCGGCGTTGCAGCCCGGTGGTAGAACTCGCCCAGTTGGTCTACTCCAGTACTTGGCATGGGCGATGCCCTTTTTTCGCACGGCAGGTGTTCCGGCGTACAGTGAACGTTCCTGTTCGAGGCCAGCAATTATCGTTGATCCCATGGCGACGACGCTGTAGTTCGGGACCGATGATCCCATCACTAGGTTTGAGCTGGATCCGACCATGGCGTAGTCCCCAACTTGAATCGAGTCCGCGAGCAGTAGATTGCTAACCACATCGATTCCATGCGTCATGAATACGGACCTAGCTCCCGCGATGGTAGTGAATTTACCAATCGATATGCCGCCGGAGACGTCAAAGAAGTGTCGACTAGTAACTGACGAGTGGGCGCCGAGTTGGAAGCACCCAGCATCGGGCAAGGTAGAATTCTCGACGAGGGTAGGAAAACTCGAGAACCAATTCCATTGCCCAATCTCGGCCTTTTCCCCGATTCGAAATTCGCCAACATTACGTACTACATTAAAAGGCCCGACGATCGCCCCACTCGCCACGATCATTTTGGTTCGACCTACGATAACGATGGGCCCGACTCGGGCAGTAGAGTCAATACGGTGACCAGCACGATTTAGCAACGCGATCTTCAGGCGGCAGTTGGGGAACAGACCGAGCACCGTTGTCAGCAGTTCTTTCACGACAATCTCTCCATCTCTGCGGTTCGTCGTAATTGAACAATGGCCTCGCGAATCCCCTTCGCGGTGTCCGCCCAGGTTGGGAGTGCGGCGCGATTACTACTGCTATCTTTCACGCCGAGCGCAACCTGAATCGCTGAAGCGAGGTCTATGGGCGAGGGTCGGCTCTCGATTACTGAGCCGCCGTGAATTCTCGAAAGACCGTTGTCTGCGGTGACGACGCATGGAATACCGAAGTACCGTGCTTCCGCAACTGGCAGACCGAAACCCTCGTCGGTCGACACCAGGGCAACAATGTCGGCATTCTGGATGATGGCCTCATAGGTTGATTCCGAGACAAATCCGGGAAAGGAAACATATTCCGAAATGCCCTCGGCGAGACAGAGTGCTTTCAAATCTTCAGCTAAGTCACCGGCGGCACCTAGAACCTCCAGCCGAACCACTATCCCTTCCTTGATGAGATGTGCGACTGCCGAGATGGCGAGCTCTGGTCGCTTGTTCGCATGGTGGCCGAATGTAACTACAACGGGCGAAGCGGTAATGGTAGGCGCAGCGACTGGCCATCGTCGCGCGTGATCGCCGCCGTTGCTTACGACAAGAGCATTTGCACCTTTGGCGTAAGCACGCGTTTCTGTAAGGGTCTTGGCGGAGATGCAGATGACAGTGCCTGAACTTCTAGCCGAGAGGACCCAAAGTTGCCGGTACAGCCTTTGCGCGGCTCCGAACTCGCCCGGGTTCTTGATGTGCCGCCAGTCGTGGACAATGCATGCGCGATGATGCTTCATCACAAGCGGGGACACGATGGTACTTATTGAAAGCAGGATATCGGCGCGTTGCCTGTAATAGGTGATCGCACTACCGATCAACTGGGTCCACACGCGCGACCAGGCCGAGTCATTCCGCACTACTCGAAGCTTTACAGCTCGTAGTCCCGCGAAAGACTCGAGGATCCACGGGTTGCCAATCACGATTAGGTCATCTTCAGGAAATACTTCAGCCCATGTCTTCACAATCTCTTCGGCGTACATGCGCATGCCACCGGAGCGCTCCGGAGCGCCCATGGCATCAATGACAAACTTCACGTCTAGCCCTCCGCCCGAGTTTGCATTGGAACGAGCTCTAAGAAGGATGCGACCCACGAGCTGAGCGAATACAACTCGAACTGGTGAAGTTGGTCCTGCCGGACTGGCTTCAGCTCCCGCATAAACCGATCAACGCGGGAGCTCTGATCGCCTTCCCGCTCGAGTATCAGAATGCGCTCCTCGTCGAAAAACTCCTCGCCACGTATGGTGCCGTTAGTTGTCAACAGGGCCGCCCCTGAAGCCAGCACCTCGAAAGTTCGCATCGTCAGGCCTGTCTGCCCATACCGCTGGACGTCGAGTACAGCTCGGGACGAGCGAAACACGTCAGCGACGTCGTCGCGCGACAGCTTGCGAACGCTGACAGCGCTTCTAGGGATCCCTTTGAACGCTCCCGTCAGCTTCATCAGCCAGAAGTACCAACTGGCTTGCACGTAATAGAACATGAACAGCCGAGAAGTGGGCAGAGCTCGAGAGACGCTTGAGGCGAGCTGGTATCGATTGGAATGGACGGTGCCGACAAAGCTCAGGTCGTAGCGCGCGACATTTGAGGAACTGGCCGTAAACTCCGCAGTGAAAAAAAGCGGTTTGTAGTCGAGTTCATCGATGGCCGCGACATCTGCTCTGTCGAAACTGTAGAGATAATCGAACGCCTCAAAGATTGAACGGCACCGTGAACTATTGGTAATGGAATCAAAAGAGTAAAAAGCAAAGACTGCGTTAGGGTTGCGAGTTCTGAGGGCCTGCAGGAACCATAAAGGAGTGACCTCCCCCTTAATGACGATGACCAGACTGTACTGGTGATGCTCCGTCGTATTCAATATTCTTAGGAAGTGCTTTCTGGTAAGACGCGCAAGAAGGGCCGGAGCAACTCGGATAATGGCTCGGAGGGCAGAACTATTGCTCGGTCGTTCATCGTGTAACTCGACTTCGCGACCCGTCTGTTCCGCGAAAACCCGCTGCATGGCGCGTTCGTATCCGAAGAACGATGGGGAGATCAAGAGAACACGCGGTTGAACATCACTCACTTGAGCCGGAACTTTCGCCACATTTCGTCGAGATCAATCCGCGACTGCCACTGACGGGGATTGACTCCCGACCGGATACGCGAAACGCATCCGGGCATTCCTTGGAGGAGATCAGGGAAAGTTGCACGAGTAGTGGCTCCTGTAGCTAGAACGAGACTTCATTTGGCTGCTCTTGGTCTGGTAGGTGCGGCCATGGAATGGGCGCCCGAGATCTGCGGAACTTAGTAGGCGCCGCTAGAACCGACCACTGCGCGCATGGTTTTCCATAGGATGACGAGATCGCCTGTCAGTGACCAATTCTCGACATAGTAGGTATCGAGGCGTATCGCATCGTCCCATGAGAGATTTGAACGACCGGATACCTGCCACAGGCCGGTCATGCCCGGTCGGACAGTCAGTCTGCGGAATGCGCGGTCATCGTACAACTCCACCTCGGCGGCCACCTGCGGTCGTGGCCCCACAACACTCATGTCGCCCCGAAGTACGTTGAAGAGCTGGGGCAACTCGTCGACTGAGTAGCGCCGAAGGAACGCGCCCACTCTCGTGATCCGAGGATCGTCCTTGACCTTGAACAGTGGAGTGTCTGAGGTGCCTTGAGCTCTAATTAGGCCGTCAAGTTCGGCGTCGGCACCTACGCGCATCGAACGGAACTTCAATACGTCGAAAGCGGTACCGTCGAGGCCAATCCGACGTTGACGGAATAGTAGAGGGCCCTCGCTCGTAAGCTTGATTGCCGCCGCCGCTGCAAGGAGCATCGGTGAAAAGGCCAATATGGCGGTGAGGGCAAATAATCGATCGAAAACCAGCTTGGGCCACGACCCGGCTTCGGCATACTGGGGTTCCTCGAGGTGCATAAGCGGCATACCTGCGACGGCCCGGACGTGAATGCGTGAGCCCGAGAAATCCATGACGTTGGGCGACACCATCAGGTCGATATCAATACCCTCGAGCTGCCACGTCAGGTCGCGGAGGCCTCGATGCCCTAGATGCTCAGTATCGGTGACGATGACGGTGTCCGCTCCCGCGATATTAAGCGCATCGAACAGGTTGCGGTCGTTGCCCAGGACAGGAATGAACTGGTCTGGCACTTGGAGCCACTCATTGGAGTTTGTGTGAGAGTCGGGCACCCATACGCCCGTGACACGCAGTCCTGAGCCGTGGTTACGGTTAAACCAAAGGGCCATCTCTTGGCCGGATCGTGCGCCCCCGATGACAAGGACCTTGGAGACGTGGAGGCCACGCACACGCTGGTGCCGAAGCCAGATTCGCCACACCTTGCGACCGACTAAGAGCGCCGCGAGCCCAAGCGGGAACATGATCGCGAGGTATCCGCGCGACATGTCCCACTTGAACATCAGCGACAGGATCGCGGCCCAGCCGAACATAAGGAACGTAGCGCGGGCGACACGGCGATATTCATCGGCGCCGTCGCCGATAACCCGCGCGTCTCGCGTCTGCAGAAGCTGGAGGACGCCCCACCACATGGCCACGAGCACCGCGCCGAGCGCACTGTAGGAAATGTCGAACGGTCCGTTCGCTCGAACCTCCGAGCTGAAACCGAAATGCCAGAACTGAGCGATGCCGGCGGTGGCTGCGAGTATCGCGAGATCGGTGAAAAGAAGGCCGCGACGGTAGAAGTCTTCCTTCTGTCGCCGCACGACCACGTGGGAGCCGGTGACGGAGGGAAGTCCTCGGTCCGTGGAGCGACGTCCGCGGAGGCCTTCGCCCGATGAAGGCAGCGAGCTGTCCCTCACGTCGGTCATCGAGCCACTCCCCTGATCATGATCTCTTCAGCCTTTCTCAGACTACGTCCAGAGTTAATTGATTGGGACGCGTTCCCCATTTTGAGACGCACATCATGTGTCACGCCCATACGGAACACGCAGCCTGCGGTAGCTCGGCAGCAAGGGAATAGTCTTGCCCGGTGACCACCAAGATCGCAGTTGTCGGACTCGGCTACGTCGGGCTGTCCATCGCCGTCCTCCTCTCGCAGCATCACGACGTGGTGGGGCTGGAGATCGATTCGAAGAAGCTCGATCTTCTGCGTGAGCGCAAGAGCCCGATCCACGACGCCGAGATCGAGGAGTTCCTCGCTCGCGGGGAGCTCCGTCTGTCGTTCACCGACGACCCGTCGACTGCTTACGCCGATGCCGAGTACGTCGTGATCGCGACGCCCACCGACTACGACGAGCAGACCAACTACTTCAACACCCGCACGGTCGAGAGCGTCATCGGCGACGTCACCAAGCTGGCGCCGAACGCCACGATGGTCATCAAGTCGACCATCCCGGTGGGGTTCGTCCTCGACGTGCGGGCGCGGCTCGGTACCGACAACGTGATCTTCTCCCCAGAGTTCCTGCGCGAGGGCAAGGCGCTCTACGACAACCTGCACCCCTCGCGCATCGTCGTCGGCGAGCAGAGCGACCGGGCCCAGCGATTCGCTGATCTCCTGATGGAGGGTGCCGCCGAGAAGGGCTGCCCGGTCCTGCTGACCGAGCCGACCGAGGCGGAGGCGGTCAAGCTGTTCGCCAACACGTACCTGGCGATGCGAGTGGCCTACTTCAACGAGCTCGACTCGTTCGCGATCAGCCATGGCCTGTCGACGCGCCAGATCATCGACGGCGTCGGTCTCGACCCGCGCATCGGGACGCACTACAACAACCCGTCGTTCGGCTACGGCGGATACTGCCTGCCGAAGGACACCAAGCAGCTCCTGGCGAACTACCAGGACGTGCCCCAGACCCTGATCAGCGCGATCGTCGACGCCAACCGCACCCGCAAGGACTTCATCGCTGACGACATCCTCAGCCGGAAGCCCAAGGTCGTCGGCATCCACCGGCTCATCATGAAGTCGGGCTCGGACAACTTTCGTGCCAGCAGCGTGCAGGGCATCATGAAGCGGCTCAAGGCCAAGGGCATCGAGGTGGTGCTCTACGAGCCTGAGCTCGCGGACGACGAGTTCTTCAACTCCACGGTGATCCGCGACCTCGAGGAGTTCAAGCAGGTGTCCGACGTCATCGTGGCCAACCGCCTGGTGGACGAGCTGACCGACGTACGGGACCGGGTCTACACGCGCGACCTGTTCGGTTCGGACTGAGCCGGCGTCGTACTCGCCCCGCCGTCCTTCCAACACGCGTGCTGCAGGCCTGCGCCGAGGCGCCTGTTCAGGCGACCAGGCTCTCCGCGCGTACTGAGGGCCGCATGATCTTCGCGTCGATCTTCGGGGACGAGCGAATCTGGCGGCGGTGCGCGCGCTCGTCCATCGCGAAGATCGTGACGACGACGACGGAGCTGAAGCCCCAGATCGCGGCTACTGTCCACAGGACCAAAGTCATCACCGGACCACTGTAGGTGCAGGGTCGCGTCCACGTCGCAGGAACGGCTCGATCGGATCGTGGATCGCGGTCAGCGCGACGGGATACGGCCCGCCGACGTTGGCTGGAAGCGACGGCTCGCGGGCGACCCGGCGTTGCGGACCTCGGTCTCGCGGGCTGAACCTCCGCCTCGGTGCTCGTCGTCGATGACCTGCGTACACAGACTTTCGTCCCAGTCGTGCACAGGGCTCATGTGCTGCGGTCGGTGCGCGTTCCCGGCGTGTTCGGCTTGTCGAGCTCGCCGTCGGGAAGCGGCTTGACGCGTGGCGCCAGGCCGAACTGAGCCCGGATCTCGGCCTGCGCGTCTGCCAGCTCCTGGATGAGTCGAGCCTGGTCCGTGTCGAACGACATGCTCGCAGCATAGGTTCGAACGGGCCTGCGTCAACACCGAACCGCCCGAGATCTTCGACCGGCTTCGCCCGGACCCACGTGGTCGCACCCGGCCCGGCGGTTCTGCTGCGGGACAGCCGGTCGCAGGACGAGGATGCTGCGCATGCGAGTCCATCACCTCAACTGCGGGACGTTCGCACCGCCGCTGGTGCCATCGATCGTCTGCCACGTGCTGCTGTGCGAGACCGACGAGGGGCTGGTGCTCGTCGACACCGGACTGGGTCTGGGCGACTACGCCGACCCGAAGCGTCGGATGGGTCCGGCCCGGCGGCTGCTGAGGCCCGCGTCGGACGAGTCGTCGAGCGCGCTGCGTCAGGTCGAGGCGCTCGGGCACACGGCCGCGGACGTCACCCACGTGGTGCTGACGCACCTCGACTTCGACCATGCGGGCGGGCTCTCGGACTTTCCGCACGCGATGGTCCACACCACGGCCGACGAGCACGCGGCCGCGGTCACGTCGCCCGACGCGCTCGACAAGCGTCGGTACCGACCGGCCCAATGGGCGCACGGCCCGGCTTGGCGGCTGCACGTCGGGTGCGGCGACGTGTGGCGGGACGGGCTCACCGGGCACGAGGTGCTGCCGGGCATCACGCTCATCCCGATGCCGGGTCACTCACGTGGGCACGCGGCGGTGGGGGTGGACGCAGGGGCGCGGGGACTGCTGGTGCACGCGGGAGACGCGGCGTTCGACGCCTCCTCCTACGCAGACGTGTCTCCGTCGGACGCGCCGCTGGTGCCGGTCGGCCCGCTTCGGGCGTTCGAGAAGGTCATCGGCCGCGACCGTGCCGCGATCGCCCGCAACCACCGAACCCTGCGCGCGCTCAACGACACCGCCGGCGTCTCGGTGATCAACGCCCACGACCGTCGGGTGTTCGACGACGTGATCGGCCGGCCAGGCTCCGGATCCGCCTAGGGGCGCGCAGGACCCCGATCGATCGACGACAGGTACGCGGCGTCCTTGGCGAGCTCGCGGAGATGCTCCCGTTCCTCGACCGCGAACAGGACGACGTTGCCGACGATTGCGACGGCCCAGACGGCACACACGAACAGGAAGATCTCCCACATGGGTCGATCGTGACCCGCGGAGGCGTCGGAACGGTGAACGCGGCGCCGTCGACCGGGTGACTATTCGGTGTCCCGTCGGAGCCGATGTCGAGGGATCGACGGTTTCGCCCCCGCATGGCCGGGCCGTCGGCCAAGATGGCGTGTCGGGCATCTGCTCGCGTTCGGGGGACCTATCGACAGGCTCAAGGGGCAACCGTGGGACAGACCGGGCGACAGATGCGGCAGCGCACCGTCAAGCAGATGAAGCAGGGTGCGAGTCCGCGGGGAGCTGGGAAGCAGGGCAAGGCGCGCATCGAGCCGACCGGCGGAGCGAAGCTGCGCTACTGGTTCGACGGGACGATGGCCCGCGGCACGTCGGCGCTCGTCGCGTGGCTGGCCGTCGTGACACTGCTGCTGATCCTCGTGTTCACGGTCATCGTGCTGGTCTTCGACCTCGAGCCGGGGACGCCCAACGCCAAGGGCGGCTTCTTCGGCCAGATGCTCGCGACGCTGTTCCACGCCCTCGACCCGGGCACCGTCGCGGGCGACTCCGGCACCTGGCGCTTCATCATCGTGATGCTGCTGCTGACCGTGGCCGGCCTGTTCATCGTCAGCGCCCTGATCGGCGTCATCGCCACGGGCATCGACGACAAGCTGGCCGAGCTCCGCCGGGGGCGGTCGCTGGTCATCGAGAAGGACCACACCGTCATCCTCGGCTGGTCCGACTCCGTGTTCGCGATCGTCCGCGAGCTGTCCATCGCCAACGAGAGCCGC